>TARA_R110002073_G_scaffold21524_4_pt1 | contig 27963 bp, 20 predicted proteins | sample TARA_R110002073 | Tara Oceans TARA_R110002073 (sample SAMEA4397174) | marine metagenome | biome: Polar Biome; feature: [DCM] deep chlorophyll maximum layer (ENVO:01000326); material: water (ENVO:00002006), including particulate matter (ENVO:01000060) such as... | depth 40 m | reverse complement strand
GGGGGGACGCGGTGAAGGCGGGTGGCAGGCGGTCGGCGAACCCCTTGCCACGTTTAACGACCGGCCAAATCGAATATTGCCGAGTCGATATTCAATTCACCACACCCCGATTGATGAGTGTGGATGCCAGTGAGAACATCCTACACGCTGGCGGCGGTTTCTACTGCGCCAACGAAGCGCCGGAAAAACGTTCCATCGGCATCGGTCGTTCGACGCGGCGGGTTTCCACGCCTCGTTCGTAGAGCGAAACGGCGACTCCGGCAGCAAAAAACAGAAACATATTGACCATCGGGATGATCGTCACGTCTTGGAACATGCCGTTGCAAAAATAGGCCGCAAATGTCCCAAGCCAAACGAGCCCCCCACAGCGAATGGCAACCGAATGGCCTTCATCTCGAGCCAAACTCCAAGCCATGCTGGTGATCGTGACGAGCATCACAATTAACATCGACAACCCGATTAACCCCGAGTCGACCAAAATCGCCAAAAACACATTGTGCTGAGCATACGGCCGCGCGTTCTCTAGCGGCATGTCGTAACTGCGAATGCTGTGGTACTTACTGGAGTGGGCAAAATAATGACCGAAACCGTGACCGGTAATGGGACGATCCTTGAACATCTCCCAAGCGACCACCGCCAGCAAGGGACGCAGCTGGATCGATTTTTCCGCATCGGCTGACGTCAGGTTCTTGTCACGTTTCATCCTTAGCAATTGGTCTTTTAGTCCCAGTACCCCGGCACCTCCAATCAACATGGCCGTCGCAAGTCCAAGCACTCGCACCCAGCGAGGCGAGTAGATCAACGCGACCACCGCGATCGTGGCAATCGCTCCCATCCATGCACTCCGCGTCAAGGTGCAGTACACCCCCACCAGCAAAACGGTGCAAAGGGCGATATAGAACGCTCGCATGCGAACGCTAGATCGAATCACCCCTAGCACTGCAATCGCTAGCGCTCCGCACATCACAATCCCGTTGCCGGACGGATTCAAAAGCGGTCCTCGACCACGACCAAAGAATTCCCAATCCTTGGGGTCGACGATGTAATGAGGGAAAACGAGCGCATGCATCCCCGAGACTTCAAAGATCGCCACTACCGCAAGGTACAAACCGAGTCCAAGTAACACACGATAGGCCCACTGTAGATCGGACTCTTTCACCTCGCTGATGCGGGCGATCACGTACATTCCGACCGGCATGGCGATACAAAACAACCATTTTGCGATAGGCGGTGGTTCTTTTGGCGGATTCTCGCCGCCAATCACCACGCTGATCAACAACCACACGGTGATTGCGGCGATCACCGCATCGACACGGTTGAGTTCGGGAATTTTCAGTTCGCCCATTCGCCAACGAATGGCCACAAATGCAAACATCGCAACCCACAACAAACGATCCAAACTCAGTTGGATTGGGCCGTTGATCGCAAAAAACGACGGACCGAATACAGTTCCGATCACCAGCACCAATGTCGCCAGCTGAAACGTTCGGCCTGCTTGAATCAACGGAAGCATCCAGACGATCGCTGCGAGAGCAAACAAGACAACAAGTAGCATCATAATAGAAGGTCGCCTTAGTGAGTCGTTGCTGCGGAGCTGTGAGAATTCGCGGAATAGGCGGGGCGTCGCGTTTCAGCCCCGGCAAGTTTGGCTGCCGAATCGGGGGTTCTGCCGCCGGTAAGAAAAGCAATTGCACGTGGTGCGAATCGATTCAGCAGCATCGCAGCCGCGAAACAACTCACCGTCACGAGCGGGAAAAGCACCCAAAACCAGACTCCCTTCTCTAACAGCGGCCCCGCCACACGCTCCACCGTGGCACGGAGCGGAAATTCGTGAATCAGATAGACAAAAAATGCAGCGCCCGATAACCGAATCACCGCGGGGTGCCGTGATTTCCAGGCCACCATCCAAATCGAAAAGCATCCGGCTACGATCGAAGCTTTGTGAATCAGCAAACTCTCAACGCTGTAGTCGCTCGTGTACCAGCAATCAAAATCAGGACGCAGCATGATTCGCGCGATGATCAGATCGAACCAGACGATGACAAAGCCAAACATCGTCGGTGTGCTAAAACGACCGATCCGGTCGAAAACGTCGGTGTGTTGGTTTGCTGCACAGCCAACGCAAAAAAAGAACAGTGTCTCGGTATGAAGCAGGTACCATCCATGAACAATGGGAAACGGCTGATAATGACTCAGCCATAGTAATCCGGTAATGACCACACCAAGGTTGTATGGCAAGCCAGCGATTTGGCGGATAATGGGAGCGGCGATCACCAACACCATCAAGTCGCGCAAAAACCACAATTGCTCCGCTGGAGGTCGCAGCAGCCACGTGGCAATCAGCTCCAGCGGCGACCCTTCCAAAGATTTTCCGTCCAGCAGCCGCACAACCACCCAAAACAGCGTCGCCACGAATCCGATCACCAAATAAGGCAACAGCACACTGCGAGAGCGTTGACGAAGTTTTCGTAGATAAGTTCGAAACGTTCCGTCATCACTGCGGAAGTAAAAGAATCCTGCAGCGAACGCGAACATCGGAACTGAAAACCTCGCGACACCTCCGATCAGAAACTCTTGAGCTAGTTGGTTCGCGGATGCCTTTTCGAGCGATCGAGAGGACGGCGCAGCAGACTGATAATGGATCGCGACAACAAAGATCGTTGCCAAAAAGGCAACAACTTGAAATGTCTGCTTGGTTTCGGCGGACAACTCGGTTCGCACGTCTCTCGTTCCGGTCGTAACAGTTTCGCGGATTGCGCGGGCGCGGCTCATGCGAGACACGCAACCTTCGAGAGACACTTACGCTCTCGCTCGCTGAAACATAGTTCACGGTTAATCTCAATTCCGCATTTCCGAGCACGGAAATCTTGATTTGCGTGCCGTAATGCCGGACGATCACGCAGCAGGGGTGGCACCGGAAAAGGACAGCGGAGACAAAATGCCCCACGTCCGCGATGCGAAAAAGGCCGAGACTCAATCGCGATCTTTCGCGACGTCAATCGAAACGCGGTGCATCCGCCAAGTAGAGACGTGTGTCATTTACCGCTTTGCACTGCAAATGCCAAACGCTGCAACTCACTCGCTAGATCCACGTTGACGACCGCGATACGCGGTGGCAGCTTCAACGTCGTCGGGGCGAAATTTAGAATCCCCGAGACGCCTAATTTGACCAACAACGTTGCAACTTCGGCTGCGTTGTCGGCGGGCACCGCAAGGATCGCCAAACTCGGTGGCGCCGCTGTGACGACTCGCTCTAACTCTTTTGCATCGAGCACCTCGACGCCGCCAATGGTCGATCCGATTCGCGTTGGATCCACATCAAACGCTGCGGTTAATTTGAACCCAAGCCGACTAAAACCTCGATAACGCAACAACGCGTCGCCGAGCGATCCGACACCGACCAAGACGACTTCCCACTGTTTTCCTGAACCGAGCACCTGACCGATGCGTTCGATCAACGCGTCGACCGAGTAGCCCACACCCCGCTGTCCGATCGTACCGAGTGCACTGAGATCGCGGCGGACCACAGGCGATGAAACATTCACCAGCTTGCCCAATTCTTTGCTGTTTATCGTCGTGATCTCGGAGTCGCGAAGCCGATAAAGCTCGCGAAAATAGAGGCTCAGCCGTCCCACCGCAGGTTGTGGAATCTGCGTTGGAACGTCATTTGCATGATCTGGTACTGGTTCAGTCAAGCGGTCATTCCTTCCAAAGGAAAGGCCTCGAATTTAGAGCATTTTCGTTAGCGTTAGCGAACGTTGCCGGGCTAAGCATGTTCGGCCTTACAAACAGGTGACGCTATCGTACACGTTTTGAACAAGCAACCCACAACTTTGTCGTCAATCTTGCTGATAAAGCCTTGCTGATTAAGCGATGCGACGGCCTGACAAACCAAAGTGTAGCTTGTCAACGTCAAGGAAGTTTGCTGGAAAATTCGAGAATTCTTGAGCTTAGAACCTAAGGGTAACGAAACTTTAAAATAGTCACTTTTTTCCAGACACATTCCTGCGTCATTTCCCGCTTACTCATGGTAGTGACCTACCTAAACCGGGAATTCGGAGGCAAATACAATGTATGCAATCAATAACACCGAATCGAATATCAAACGGACGCTTGACCGGATTCAATCGATGTTCCGACTGAATCGTCGTCTAGGCAACTACCTAGCCTCGCTAGAGATTTCATTCGAGAATCGCTCGGTCGTACTTCGTGGCGAACTTCCCTCGGACGAACTCCGCGGAGAACTGGTTCCCACGATTCGCCAAGCGGGTATCCTTTGCCAAGTTTGTAACGAAGTCCAAGTCAGCTAGAGCGGGTTCCCCCGAGCGTTGGTAAATTTTCATCCACACCATCGCTTTTTCAATCGCTCGAGTAAGCGGCTCGCAAACTCGGCAGACTGAGCATCGGCAGACCGAAACTTACTCGCCGCGATCGGATTGCCACAATCCCAGCGATGGGTTTTGAATAAAGTAAAACTCACTTCCGTCTTCGTCGGTGTGGAAACCGTTCTGTAGCGTTTCAACATCATAACGACGCATCAGTTCTGACAGATTGCCTGGCGTATATCCCACGGATCGGATTTCTTCATCCGACAAATGGCCCGCCGCATAGACGACCTCGAAACGGTTTTCGGGTGATCCATGAACTAAGTGAGCGGCGGCCGACAAATTGGCTGCCAAATCTTCGTTTTCGGCGACCAAGCGGATCACCTCTTCTCGCGTGCGGTATCCATATTTGCGAATCAGATGATCGATTTGCTCATCTTCGCCAAATTCTTCGACTGCAGGCCCCAGCACGGTTAAACGTCCGCCGTTGGCAATCGCCAGTCGCGTTCGATAGATCGCTTTGTTGCCGAGCCATGTGCTCTTGAATTCGTTCGGATCCAGATAGGCAACCACATGTTTGGGTGCCTGGGGAATCATCGTGATGTTGACTTGACTGGCGAGCTCCGCCGCTTGAAAGAACGTATCGTGATCGTCGCCAATAAATAGACCACGCGTGTGCATACTGCGATCCGGCAACTGCTCAATGACCGTCAACGCGTAGACCAACGGCAACTCTTTGCAGAAATGGTCCGATGCGTAGTTCAGAATTTGACGCAGTGGCGTGTTCGCTTGTCCCAGCGTTTGTTCGATGCCGTACACAGCGCTCAGGTAATGACTTTCGTTGATGCCATCTTTGCCACCGGTACCGACAAACACGTTCTTGTTGTAATTGGCCATCCCGATCACTTCGTGCGGCACGACTTGGCCGAGCGAGAAGATCAAATCGTGCCCACCATCCCGCAACAGTCGGTTGACCTGAGCTTCCCAGGGACGGTCATACATGCCGCCGGTGACTTCCGAAACAAATTCCGAGGGCACGGTTCCCAAGCGAACAACATCGTCTCGCCACAGATGAGGGCGGAACAAATCATGCGGGATGCCGGGAAACATGTGATTTAGCTTCTCGGGTGGCATTGGCGAATGCGTCCCCAGCGCCGGCATGATGTCTTTGACGCGGTCACCAAGAATCTCGTGACATAACACGGTCAATTCACCTGCACGGCTGAACAATCGCGTGTGGTCCGGCGGCAACAACAATGCTCGCTCGGGCTTTCCAATCGCAGAAAACGTCTGCAACAGGGCGTTGCGAAGGTCTTCACTGGTGAGGGAGGTGGTTTTTGAGCCCGTTGCGAAAAATGTTGTCATTGTGTTCAGGCGAAAATGGTGTTTGGCGAAAATGGATTGCGAACCGAAAAACGTCAGCCGGCGGCAACCACCTGAATTGTAAATTACCACGCCCTCGCTGGTCGACAAGTCGTGCAACGAGCAGGCGTTCGGGCGGGCGAGAAAATTTGCAGGAGAGAACCATGACAAAAGAGCAAAATTCGCCAGACTCATCCCACCTTGGCGCCGGCCAGAGCGACCCCAAAAGTCCAACGGCGATGTGCAAACCCCACGGACACCCCGTGAAAGCTTACACTTGTCAAAGCGGTTGCTTTATCGCATCGCCTCCCCCCCTCTTATTTCGCATTCGCTGCGAAATCTTCCCACCCTTTGTCGTGAAATGACTCACCATGAAAAACACCTTCCTTATGCTCGCGTTCCTTCTTGTTCCGGTCGTGGGTAACGCGGCCGACAATTCCTCTTCGGCGATTCCCAACACAGGAAATCAAGGCAAAGCCGTGCTGGTCGATGCCCAGCGAATTTGGGACGCCGCGCCTCACAACGCGTTCACCGATTTGGTGCGTTTCAAAGATCGCTGGTACTGCGTGTTTCGCGAAGGTTCTGGCCATGTTTCGCCTGACGGAGCCCTGCGTGTGCTGACGTCGACCGATGCAGTCCACTGGGAATCTGCCGCCTTGGTCACGTCGGAGGACTCGGATCTTCGCGACGCGAAAATCACCGTGACTCCCGACAACCGCCTATTGTTGGCGGGCGCCGAAGCGATCCAAACGCCAACCGGACGCCATCACCAATCGCTGGTTTGGTTTTCCGAAGACGGCAGCACGTGGACAGCGAAACACAAAGTTGGCACGCTCGACAATTGGCTGTGGCGAATCACGTGGCACAACGGGCATGCCTACGGATTCGGCTACGGCACCGGAGATAAACAAGGTGACCTGAGTCTCTTTCACAGCGAGGACGGCAACGATTTCGAAACCTTGATCGAGAAGGTTGATGTTGCCGGAACCTATCCCAATGAATCCTCGATTCTCTTTCTGCCTGACGACACCGCCTATTGTCTGCTGCGTCAAGACGGAACACCCAATTCTGGCAACCTCGGCACTTCACAGCCACCCTATACCGAGTGGAACTGGAAGAGCCTTGACAAACGAATCGGGGGTCCGGAGATGATTCGTTTACCCGATGGTCGTATCATCGCTGCGGTTCGTCTGTACGACAAAAAAGTTCGCACGTCTCTCTGCTGGCTCGATCCGCAAGCGGGGCGATTGACCGAAGCACTGGCATTGCCTTCCGGCGGCGACACCAGCTACGCCGGAATGGTCTGGCACGACGATCACCTTTGGGTCAGTTATTACTCGTCACACGAAGGCAAGACGAGCATTTACCTAGCCAAAGTCCGCCACGCCCCCTAAAAAAGGTGTCGGACACCTTTTTGGAGGTTTAGGCGATTTGGAGTCAGCAAAAAAGGTGTCGGACACCTTTTTTAGACCCAGGTGGGTTCCCAGCCTTTGCGATATGGCTTGGTGATGTAGTTCTGGGCGGTCGCATTGTTCGTGATCGCCAGCGACTTGGCGTCCCATTTCAGTTCCTGCCCCGGAAAACGGATGCCGATCGTGCCTAACAAGACGGTTTCGGTCAGCGGTCCCGCGTAATCGAAGTGTGAAGTCGTCTCAGCCGCTCCGCGACAAGCGTCCGCCCACTGCGTGTAGTGATCGACGCCTTCGATCACGGGCGATTTGTCGGCTGGGAATTTGTCTTCGGGGAACAACTTCGGCATCGCGACGTGAGGAATTACGAGCGATCCCTTTTCGCCAACCAGCACCGAACCGGCTGCGGGTAACGCATAGTCGGCTGGCACATCGCCCAATTTTTCACGCGGAGGCCGCGTTCCCACGCCGTCATACCACGTCACTTTCAGCGTCGCACCCGCGGTGTACTCGGTACCTGGGAACTCGTAGCGAACCGTCGCTTGGTCGGTCCATGATTCCGGAAACAATTCTGGGGCTTCGGCTGTCAAGTTTGTGGGCGACCCTAGTTTCAGCGATTTAAACACCGGATCCAAAATGTGGCAGCCGAAATCGCCTAGCTGTCCGGTCCCGTAAGCCTGCCATCCACGCCAATTGAAGGGGTGATACATCCCAATTTTGTACGGACGATCTTCCGCAACGCCCTGCCATAAATCCCATCGCACGCTCTGCGGCACAGGGTCATTGCCGCTGGGGCGATTCAAATGCCGCGGCCATGATGGCTTTCCACTCTGCCATGAATGCACCTCTTTGACCTTACCAATCATTCCGGTATGCACCATGTGCACCGCGGTGCGATAGGCCGAATGGGATTGAATTTGGTTGCACATCTGAGTCACGACGTTGAACTTGCGGGCCGCCAGCGTCATTTGGCGTGCTTCGTGAACCGAATGGGTAAGCGGTTTTTGACAAAAGACATGTTTGCCTAACTGCATTGCGGGCAATGCGATCGGGGCATGCATGAAATCGGGCGTCGATACCAACACACCTTCGATCTCTTTGGACTTGTCCAACAATTTCCGCCAATCGTCGTATTGTCGTGCTTCCTGGTATTTCTGTGCCGCTTGGCCAAGATGTTTTTCCGAGCTGTCGATGTCACACAGTGCAACCACTTGAACATGCGGACTGGCCGCCACGCCATTCAGGTCGCTCCATCCTTTGCCGCCGGTCCCGATGCTGGCAATCCCCAACCGACTGTTAGCTCCATAGACTCGCGAATATGACAGTGCCGGTAATGTGATCGCTGCACCTGCGATCGTAGAGGCTTTTAGAAACGAACGGCGATTGTGTGTAACAGCCATAGGTAGGTTCCGTTGGTTGGAGGGATGTTTATCGGAGGGAGCTCGATTCTAACTCAATTGGAAACGTCTGTGCGTGACTAGATTGCAATTCGCCCATTTCTTGATTTTTCAGTAACGGAGCAAAACTGCGATCAAAGTCGCGTTTCGCTAGCACCAAGACAACGAGCAACAGCATCGTCACCGCGGTCACCCGAATCACCGCGATACGCCAAGGGCTGGTCAGCTGGAGGCCCCGCAACTCGGTGACCCAGCAAAGCGTTGGCGCGATCATCATCGCCAATGCACTCGTCATCGTGATGCGGCCAAAGAAGTGTCCAAAAAACAGCACCGAAAACAGACTCACCACGGCAATGCCAATCAAAGCGTCCGAGTGGAATCCAACCTTGGCCTCACCACGTTTTCGCAGAACGGTCGTGGAAATTGCCGTCCCGATTAACGCTGCGGTGATCGGAACTGTGACGGCGCCACCCTTCAAATAGCCCGCCAACATCACGCAAACACCGGCGGACTGAATCGATATGCAAAGCGAAAGCGGAACCGAGACGGATTCTGTGGATCGCTTTGACAATCGGCACAGTAAGAACCAAACAGCTCCTAAAACACCGCTGCAAAAGACCATCGCAAGATAGCTTTGCCACAGCGTCCCTTCAGCCGAATCGATCAGATACACCGATTGGTGCAGCAAGATACGGGGCAATGCAGCGACGAGACACAACCGCATTAGCCAGGTCAACCAAAGGGGAGTGCATCGGGCGGCCGCGATCCACTGGATACAAATGGCAGCGGGTAAAATGATCGTCAAGAAGCGATCCAATGCGCTGGCGGGTGGCCAAACCCACAGTACGTTCATCACCATCAATCCGATTGCCATCCCCACACCGACGGCTGGCGTGGAAATCAGATTCAGGTTCGTTGTCAGATCGCGACGCAGTCTTGTGATCACCAGCACCAAAGATGCACTGGTGATCAACGCGACCGCGAACGACTTCACATACAGCAGCGGTTCAGGCATCCGCTACTTTTTAACGCCTTCGCAATCAATCATGATTAACGCCTTATCGCCGATCGGTCCGATCGCGTTTTTGTCAAAGCCATAGTCGCTGCGTTTGAGCGACAATTCGGTTGAGAACGCGACCCGTTTTGTCCCCTTAAAATCATGTTCCTTGCCACCCATTAACACCAGCGTAATCTCGTTCGTGGTGCCATGCATCGTAAAGTCACCTTTGACTTCGTAGCCACCCTCAATCGGTTTGACGCTTGTGCTTTTGAAGGTGATGGTTGGGAATTGCTTGGTGTCGAAGTAATCGGGTTGGCGAAGATGTTCGTCGCGGGCCGCGTTTGCGGTATCAACGCTGTCGGCTTTGATTGTCAACGCAAAGGTCGATTGCGAAGGCGATTCTCGATCGAGCGAGAATTTCCCCGAGACCTCATTGAATCGACCATGAATCCAACTGATGTCGAGATGACGTGCCTTGAAACTGACCGATGAATGTACAAGGTCGTAGTCGTATTCGTCCGCGGCGGAACATGTCGTTGTATTAACACTGAACGACGCAGCCAATACAAAAGCCAGTCCAGAAGCAAAGAGTGATCGTGTCATCGGAGGTGTGCTTTTCGAGAGAAAGGTGGGAGTGAACTACGGATCGTGGTTGATCGCAGCATGTTCGCCATCCTATTTGCGAGGTTGAGGTGAGTAAAGCAGAGCGGAGTTCGGAGCGTCCGATTCGCTGGAAAATCATCGATAGCGACGCGGATTGAGTCCTGAATGGCCTACTCTGCTCTATAGATTAATTGATAAATGCAGCGTTTGTCTCGCAAAAATGTTTGCATTTGCTTGGCAAATCCCTAACAATCGGGGTTCCCACCTTTCGAACTCTCCTCATTCCCCCCCCGTCGTCATGAAGCGAATCCTGAGCGATGCGTTGTGGTTGGCGTTCGCGGTCGTTGTTTGCGACAACGTCAATGCAGCAGAGGATGCCACCGCGTTTTTTGAAACGAAGATTCGCCCCGTCTTAGTTCAGCACTGCTATGAATGTCATTCAGCGCAGTCCGAAGACATTGGCGGCAAATTGCGAGTGGACAGCCGTGATGCGATGCGAAGTGGCGGCGAATCAGGGCCCTCATTGCAGGTGGGAGCTCCCGATAAGAGTTTGATCATCCAGGCCCTGCGTTACGATGATCTGGAAATGCCCCCCGATGCTCCCTTGCCCGAAACGGTCATCAAAGACTTCGAGACTTGGGTATCAATGGGGGCCGCCGACCCGCGTGATGACACCGTCAAAGTTGCGGAAACCAGCGAGATTGATGCCGAGGCACTTTGGTCATTCTTTCCTCGGCAATCGCCAGCGACTCCACACATCAGCAATCCACTGTGGCCACGTGATCCAATCGATCACTTCGTGTTGACGCGAATGCGGGATGCGGGGCTTTCTCCCACCGTCGATGCGGATCCTCGCACCTTGGCGCGTCGAATTTTCTACGATCTGATCGGTCTGCCACCAACATCCGAACAGATCTCGGCGTTTGTCGCCGATCACGAACACGACGCCGACGCCGCGATCAAGCAGCTCGTTGACGAATTGTTGGCGAGTCCTCAATTCGGAGTGCGATGGGGCCGGCATTGGTTGGACGTAGCACGCTATGGCGAATCCAATGGTGATGATGGCTTGGGACGCAACGCGACCTTTCCTCACGCTTGGCGTTACCGCGACTACGTGATCGATGCGTTCAATAACGACATCCCCTATGACCAGTTCCTAAAAGAACAGATCGCAGGCGACTTGCTGCCGTCGAAGTCGCCAGCGGGGCGCAATCGCAAATTGATCGCCACCGGTTTCCTTGCCATCGGATCGAAACCGGCAGTAGCGATGAACAACAACTTTGCGATGGATGTCGTGGATGACCAAATCAATGTCGTCTGCACCGGCGTGATCGGATTGAGCGTTGCATGTGCTCGTTGTCATGACCATAAACATGATCCCATTCCGACTCGCGATTATTATGCCTTGGCCGGGATTTTTTCGAGCACGAAGACGCTCTATGGCGCCGCAGCGAATCAGAAATTGACAGCCCCGCCGACTCCGCTGCATGAACTGAGATCGGATTGGCCAACCCAACAAACCGAACCGGATCGTTCGAGTCCTCCCGTCTTCCCGAACGACTATCCCGCTGCGATCGATTCGCTCGAGCCCGAACTGCACTTCCGGCTCGACGAGGTGCCCGACGGATTAACCGTGACCCCAGCGCCGAGCTATTCGCCGGATACCTTTGCGTCGGTGAAAGAGACGACATTTGTTGGCAAAGTGGCCAAATCGAGCGAGACGTATTCGGTATCGCTTTGGTTCCGAAACACGCTCAAAAATGATGCACGCGCGATTACGGCTTACTTGTTTTCCCGAGGCGAACAACGAGCCAGCGGGCTTCCCGGCGATCATCTCGGCATCGGCGGCAAGCACGATTCATCGCGTAGCGGCAAATTGTTCGTCTTTAACGGTGACAAAGACACGACGTCCGTCGCCGGCAGCACCGTCATCCCCACGGGCAGTTGGAATCACATCGTCTTGGTCCGCAATCGCGATCAAGTGAAGGTGTTTCTGAATGGACAGCTTGAAATCGAAGCCGAACTCAAATCAACCTTCGGTGACAATACAGAATTTTGTGTGGCGAACCGCAGCGACAACTTTGCACCGCTGACGGGCAACGTCGCCGAATTTGCAATCTATCCTCAAGCATTAACTAACGAAGATGCAGTGAAGCTTCACGCGACGTCGGGGCAACCACGCGGCGTTCGAGTGATTCCGCCTTATGGTTTTGCAATGGGAGTGCAAGAAAAAGCAAAGCCGGTTGATTGCAAAATCCATATCAACGGCCAAAGCAACAAGCTCGGGCCATTGGCGCCGCGAGGCACGCTAACCGCCTATCAAATGGTCGATGCCGATGACCCATTTAAGGCGAAGGGAATCGAGATCGAACCCCAGCACAGTGGTCGCCTGCAGTTAGCGGAATGGCTAACCGACCCGAATCATCCGCAAACGGCGCGTGTGATGGTCAATCGCATTTGGCAACACTTGTTTGGCCAAGGAATCGTAACGACACCCGATGATTTTGGCGTCTACGGCGCTCGACCGACGCATCCACAATTGTTGGATCATTTGGCGAATCGTTTTGTCCAGGAGGGTTGGTCGATCAAACGTTTGATCCGCGCCATTGTGCTGTCTCGCACCTATCGCTTGGATAGCCAAGCCGACAGCGAGCATCTTCGCATCGATCCCAACAATCAATATCTCGCGAGGCATGAACGTCGACGATTGGATGCGGAATCGCTTCGCGACAGCGTGTTGCAGGCGTGTGGATCGATCGACTATTCACCCGAACAAGGATCCGCGATCGAAAACATCGATGCGTTGATCAATTGGCCTCCTGGCAACGCAACGGACCTGCATCGCGACAGCAACCATCGCAGTATCTATCTGTGTATGCTTCGGCACTCGCCACCGAAAGAACTCGCTGCATTCGATCTACCTGATGGAGTTGGAATCACGGGGAAACGAGATGTCACGACGCTTCCAACACAGTCGTTGTTCTTGCTGAACAGCTCGTTTGTGATCAAGCAATCCGAGCGATTAGCCAGCAACGTGTTGAGTTCGGACTGCAACGACAATCGCGATCGTATCCAGCAAATTTTTGATGCCGTACTGCATCGTCCCGCCACGGGTCCCGAGCTAGATGCGGCGTTGGCTTTCATTCAGCAGTTGAACGAAGCGGGCGAAGATGCCGACACCGAACCAGCGGCGGAGAGACAAAACCGAGCTTGGGCAGGCTTTTGTCAAGCATTGTTGATGACCAACGAATTTCGATACGTGGATTGAGGACGCAGATGATTTCACGAAGAACGATGCTGCAAACCGCGTCGTGCGGTTTTGGCTATTTGGCAATGCAATCGCTGTGTCAGTCGAATGCCACGACGGCTAACGCCGCCACCCCCATTTCGCTCTCGCATCCAACGGTTCGCCCTCGCGCAAAACGTGTCATCTTTTTGTGCATGAGCGGCGGACCTGCGCAGATGGATACGTTCGATTACAAACCGCAAACAGGCAAGAAAAAGCATCCGGGTTCGGTGTTCCCGTTCGCGAAGCGTGGTGAGAGCGGTTTATGGATCTCAGATTTGATGCCAGAAACGGCAAAACATGCGGATCGTTTGTGTGTGATAAACGGTATGCACGCGGATACAGGAAACCATGCACAATCGTTTTTGCAATTGCACACCGGCGAAAAGCTGAGAAAGCGGCCCAGTATGGGATCATGGATCACGTACGGATTAGGTACCGAGAACGACAATTTGCCGGGCTTTGTAAGTCTGAATGCAGCCAAACCGTCGGTTTATAGCAGCGTCTTCTTGCCGACTGAATTTGCGGGGACTCCGATTGGGACGAACGGCGAAGACATGTCCCAAGCGAGGATCCGCGATATCTCAGGCACGCATTTGCCGGAGGACATTAAACGCCGGCAATTGGATTTTGTGCAAGCGATGAACCGTGATCATCTCGATGCGCGACCCGGCGACGCCGTATTGGACGGTGTGATTGAGTCGATGGAACTTGCCTTTCGCATGCAGTCGACCGCGCCCGAGTTATTGGATCTTAGCAACGAAACCGAAGCGACGCTGGAGCGTTACCGCGTCGGAAAGAAATTGTCAGTCGGAACTTGTCGGCCGACCGATTTTGGACGTCAATGTTTACTCGCCCGACGCTTTGCCGAAGCAGGCGTGCGTTTTATCGAAGTCAATCATGGCAGTTGGGATCAACACAACGACCATCGACGTGACTTGAAAGCGAATTGCGAAACGGTCGACGCCCCGATTGCGGCATTGCTCGAAGACTTGGCCGCCAGGGGAATGTTGGAAGACACGCTTGTCGTCTGGGGTGGCGAATTTGGTCGGCCTGGATTGGTGCCCGGCGATGGCAAGGACGTGTCGGGGCATAATTCGAGCGGTTTTACATTCTGGTTAGCCGGAGGCGGAACAAAGCAAGGCTATACGCATGGCAAGACCAACGAAATAGGATCGCGGGCAGTCGAAGGCAAAGTCCACTTTCGCGATTTGCACGCGACCATCTTGCACTTGTGGGGGATTGACCATCAACAGCTAACGTTCGAGCATGGCGGCCGCTTGCATCGATTGACTGGTCACGAAGAGGCCAAGGTCGTTCACGAGTTGTTCGCCTAACGCGGAACCGCCGACAGTGATCGACGTTGGTAGCGATCGAGACGTGTGCCGCCCGAATGCAGCGAGTAAAACGTTCGAAATTGACCGAGCGAGGCCCCGCGCCGCTCCGCTATCTCCCCACTCGGTTAGTGTCAAAGTAGATCGCTCTGGACTCGCTCCGCCACAAAAACCAAGCTTCGATTCTTTCACAACTCTTTCACAACATTCCCCCAATAAGCTCGATTCATGGCCCCCTTTGTGTATTCCGCTTCGCCGCGCTGTCAGATTGTTCCGCTGCCCAGCAACCAAGTTGCCTTTGCAATCGACGGTACCGAACGACTTCGCTGGCACGCCTCGGCCGATTCGCCTCGCCCGTTCTTTTTTCCTTTGACGGGTCCTTCGGGCATTCCCTTGACGCGGATGGGCCACCCAGGGGCTCCGGATCATGATCATCATCGCTCGTTGTGGTTTGCCCATCACAAAGTGGCAGGCAATAACTTCTGGGCCGACACCACGGGTACCCAAATTCGACAAACACAGTGGATGGCGTATGACGATGGCGATGACGAAGCGAGGATGGCCGTCCAGCTTGAATGGTTCGGTGAATCGAATTCCCAGCGACTGGTCAAACAAGACCTATTCGTTGCCGTCGCTCCAGCCCCCAGCGGAGGTTTGTTTGTCGAACTGCAGACTTCGTTGCGATCGGTAGATGACACGCTCGAGTTAGAACAAACCAATTTTGGATTGCTCGCCTTACGAGTGGCCAAGGCGATTTCAGTCCGTTTCGGTGACGGGGTAATCACCGGAGCCAACGGCAAGCGAGGCGAGCAGGAATTGTTTGGCATGACCTCGCCCTGGATCGATTACAGTGGTTCCATCGACCAAGGCGTTGCTGAAGGGATTACCTATTTTGATCATCCAAGTAACGGAAGATTCCCGAGCAAGTGGCACGTCCGCGACGATGGATGGATAGGAGCCTCGGTATGTCGCGATGGTGCGGTGATGCTTTACAAAGACAAACCGACCACTTGGCGTTACCTGCTGCATGCCCACGCTGGAGCGATTGATCACGACGCAGCATCGCAAATCCAGGACAGCTTTCATGAACGTCCCGCGATGAGACTGGCGAAGGGCAGCGTCTCGCAGGCGTATACCATCGATCGAGTTTAGCTTCGACATCTCACTTCGATCTGAATTCCTTCGCTCTTATCACACCGTCCCCGCAGTGGGGCTCAGCAAAACATCCTGACACCTCGGCGGTGCATGCCCCTAGTCTTGATGGTCTCTGCAAAACGCCCGCAGTGGCCTGCTTGGTCAGCTGCTCATTTTCTTCTCTTTTCTCGCCGTTGGCACTGCGGATCGCAATCGACCGCTAAGCAAAACGAGGGACCTTTCGCGTCCTGCGATTTCAAAAAATCGGATCATTTTTGTTTTAAGGCTAAATTCTCTGTCCAATTCCGCGGTGAGATGGAGTGATTGGGTAAGGGAAGACGTTTCGGCCCCGATTGACGCGGCATCGATCAAAGATCGATGCCGCAATTGGCTCGCAAAACCGCAACCAAACGTTCGTTTTACCGAAGGTTGCCAGCTGCCGGATCGTTATTATTCCCCTAATTTTCCTGTCGATTGTTGCGGAGCGGCTTTGATGCCTGATACTGAACTGAACCGATTGATCGCGGCTTGGCTGGATGGCCGAATCAGCGAATCCGATTCCGAAATGCTGCAGCAGCGGTTACGGGACTCAAGCGAAGCGAGAGCGGCATTTCGCGAATATTCGCGACTCGATGCAGAGCTCCGCGAGATAGCCAGCGGGGACATCGCGGCCAAGGGGCTGTTCGATTCGCGACCTGTCGAATCACAGGATGTCGTGACACCGCAAACGGTGCCACAAGACAAGCCGGGTCGTTTTTCCGTTTTCCAGATGGCGGTTGCCGCGTCCTTGATCTTGGTGGTCGGCGGGGTGGCTTATCAACTCGGCAAATCCCATTTGTCGGACTCCGTCGCAGCGGGGCCTGGGATCGACCGTTCAGGGGCTGAGAACGTGAATGTTCGACTGGCAAAAAGCGAACGCACCATTGCCGGCTATGCAACGCTTCGCCGTGTTGCTGATATTCAGTGGACACAAATCGACGGCTCGTACCGCGAAGGTGACGTGTTACCGGCCGGGGTGCTGGAGTTTGATGAGGGGGTTGCTGAAATCGACTTCTTCTGTGGCGCAACGCTGGTGGTCGAAGGCCCGGCCAAATTGGACCTTGAATCCGATTGGTCCGTGCGAATGTTAGCTGGCCGCATGCGTGCAAATGTCCCTCCCGCCGCACGAGGATTTGTTGTCAAAGCGGCCGACTCGGAAATCATCGACTTGGGAACCGAGTTCGCCTTGGAAGTGGGCCCCGAAACCGCTCGCGTGAAGGTGATTGACGGGGAGATCAAACTTCGCGGCGGCGAACATGACGGGAACCACTTGACCACGGGACAAGCCCGACGATTGGCCGGAACCGAGGAAGAGGAGGACACGTTTGCCGATCTCAGTACGGTGACCGATGTGCGGATGCGGCATGAACTCGAGCAACAAGAGCGTTTCTCGCAGTGGGAATCGTACTCCGAACAACTGCAAAACGACGATCGGTTGATCGCCTACTACCCCATCGCCCAACTGAGGGACGAACGCAGCGTTCCGAATCGGGCTCGTACCGGCAGCAAATTTGACGGTGCGATCGTCGGTTCGGTCAACCAAACCACGGGACGGGTCGGCGGCAAGTCCTTGGGACTTGATTTTAGTCGCCCCGGTGCACGCGTCCGTACACTGATTGATGGCGAATTCCAAGCATTCACTTTTATGTGCTGGGTCCGAATTGACAGCCTTGGTCACGTCTATAACGCGTTGTTCATGGCCGACGGCTACGAAAACGGCGAGCCTCACTGGCAAATCGATAGTGAAGGCCGCGTGATGTTTTCGGTCATGGTCGATGACAGTGCCGAAGTGATGTACTACAGCAAAGTCGAAGATGCGATGGTCCGCGACGCGGGGCGACATCGTGTCTATCGCACACCGTCAATCTGGGATCCATCCAAAGCAGGTCGTTGGATGCAAATTGTCGCCGTCTACGACCCCGCCGAGAAACGAGTCCGGCAATACGTTGATGGCAAAATCGTCAGCGATGACTCTATCCGCCCGGACTTGCTGGTCAACAAGCTGCATATCGGTGCGTCCGAGCTCGGAAACTGGGGACAGCCCTTCCGTAAAACGCCACGCTTTGCCGTTCGTAATTTAAATGGAACGATTGACGAGTTAGCGATCTTTGACGCGGCACTGAGTTCCGAAGAGATTCAAACGATGTACGAAAACGGCAAGCCGTCCGGATACTGACCCACCCGCGTCATTCAAAACAACCGCCAACGATTCAATACGACTTTTTGATTTCCCAAGATTACAAATCATGATTCTCAAAAGTATCACATCGACTTTTCGCACATCGACTCTTCGCACATCGACTCTTCGCACCTTGCTCGCCGCTGTCGTCGGCGTCATGTGGCTGCACGCACCGACGTTTGCCGGCGAAATCGACTTCCAGCGGGACATCCTACCGATCTTCAATGAGAGCTGTCTTGAATGTCACGGACCCGATGAACAGGAATCGAACTTTCGCGTCGACAGCCGCGTCGCACTGCTGAAAGGAGGTGACTATGGCGATCCTGGAATCGTGCCGGGAAACGCCGAAATGAGTCTGCTGGTCAAAGCGGTGGCGTACGAAGATCCCGATTTACAAATGCCGCCCGACGAAAAGCTGAGCGATGACAAGATCGAACTCATTCGCCAATGGGTAAAACAAGGTGCGGTGTGGCCCGGGCAAATGGACGCCAAATTGGTACGCGAAAAATCGGACCATTGGTCGTTTCAACCCGTCGTCCGCCCCGATGTACCGCACATCGACGTCCGCAGCCATCGACAATCGGCGATTGCAGACAAAGAGAACCCTAAACGCTCCTCCATCGACGCGTTTTTGCTCGAGCGTTTAGGCGAAGAGGGACTTGAATACTCGCCAGCCGCCGACCCGCGATCGCTGATCCGGCGTGTGTCTATTGTGTTGACCGGGCTCGCGCCGACTCCCGAACAGGTGCATAACTTCGTCGCAGAGTACGAGAATGATTCCGAGCAGGCGTATTCACATCTGGTCGAGAGATTGCTCGCCTCGCCTCAATTCGGTGAACGTTGGGCTCAACACTGGTTGGATGTTATTCGCTGGGCCGAGACCAACGGATCCGAGAGCAACATGTATCGCAAGAACGCGTGGATCTATCGCGACTATGTAATCCGCGCGTTCAACGAAGACAAGCCGTACGATCAATTTTTGTTCGAGCAAATCGCCGGCGATACGGTCGGCCAAGGCGACGCGACGGGTTACCTGGTCTCTGGTCCACACGTGCCTGCGGCCACTGTCGGACAAGAAGCGACCGCGCGTCGGCAAGCCCGTGCCGATCGGATGGACGAGGTTCTGCAGACGGTCGGCGCAACCGCGATGGGGATGACGATTGGCTGTGCGCGGTGTCACAACCACAAATTTGATCCGATCTCGATCAAAGATTACTACTCGATGGCGGCGGTATTCCAAGACGTTGAATTTGGTAGCCGGTTCCCGGAACTCTCCGACGACCATCCTCGCCGTATTCGCGGCAAAGAACTTTATGGCCAAATCAATAACCTTCGTCGTCAGTTGCGAGAAATGGGCCCCTGGGATGAACATTGGATTGGGTACAAAGAAGTTCGCTTTCCCGCCACGATAACTCAGTCGGTTCGTTTAACCTTTACAAAGAATTCGGTGCGAGTCGATGAGCTAGAAATCTTCGGCAAAAAAGAACGTAACCGTAATTTTGCTTTGGCTTCCGAAGGGACCAAGAGCTACAGCCCCGAGGAAATGGCGGTGTTGCGGGGTGATTTATCCAACATCAATGATGGTGAATACGGAACCGATGGCTGGGCCGGCAAAACACCTGAGGGTACTCACGACTATCCCTGGGTCCAGCTGACCTTCACGCAACCACAGGAAATCGATCGGATTCGGATGAGCTCGAATCGGGGCGACTTTCTAGAAACCGACTACCTCACCGGATTGAATTTTGTCGGCACCGATCCGTACATCGTCGAAGTACAAACCGAAGACGGCCAGTGGAAAGAGGTGGCCGGGACAAAACAACATCAAACTCTGAACAAACAGAACCAGCAACGCGTCGCGATTACCAAGGAATTGCAGCGGCTAATTGAATTGGCAAACGAGGAAGGCCCCAAGCCAAGTTTTGTCGGCCGTTTTGTCAAACCCGTAACCACCTATGTGTTCAGTCGCGGCAGTCCCGAAAACCCAGGCGTTGAAGTTGTCCCCGCTGGTTTAAGTGAACTCGACGGCGATTTGGGGTTAGGTTCCAACGCACCCGGCAAACAACGACGCAAGGCGTTCGCCGATTGGGTGACCGATCCAGAAAATCCGTTGACGGCGCGGGTCGCCGCGAATCGTTTTTGGCATCACGTGTTCGGACAGGGTATTGTGCCGACCACCGCCGACTTTGGTGCTGCCGGAGCACCTCCGACGCATCCGGAGTTGTTGGACTGGTTGGCCGCCGAATTCGTAAAGCCTAGCGAGATCGGCATGCGGTCTGGTCCAGCATCGGTGGAAACGGTGAACAGCCAATCCAAAGTCACTCGGAACACCACCCCCGCGGCTTGGTCGATGAAACACCTGATTCGCTTGATGGTGATGTCCGATGCGTTTCGCCAATCCAGCTTGCCTCGTCAAGCAGGACTCGACATCGATGCCGGCTCGGCACTGTTGTGGCGTTTTCCGCCCAAACGAGTCGAGGCCGAAGTGATTCGCGATTCCATCCTGCAAGCCTCCGGAGTGTTAAACACGTCGGTGGGCGGCCGCAGTTTTCGCATTCATAACGTCAAAAAGAAATACTCTCAGTGGGAAGTCGTTGACAACTATGGTCCCGAAACGTGGCGCCGGATGATTTACCAAGAGCGGATGCGACGTGTGGATGACCAGTTATTTACTGCGTTTGACTTTCCCGATTGTGGGCAAGTCCAGGCGAAACGACCGGTTTCCACCACACCGCTGCAGGCTCTGAATCTGCTGAACAGCGACTTTGTGATCGATCAGTCTCAACGTATTGCTAAGCGAGCCGACGACGAAAGTGATGGCGAAATGACAAAGGCGGTACGCCGCTGCTTCGAATTGCTGCTCACTCGCCAACCGACCGACGCGGAGTTCGCGGCGTGTCTACAGTTGGCTCAACAGACCGACTTGGCGATGGTTTGTCGAACGATCATCAACACGAACGAATTCGCCTTTTTGCCGTGATTCGCTCTGGATTAACGATCGCGAAAATCCACACGATTTTCGCCTAACTTGTCCCTGCCCCCGTCTTAGCAATATCGATCCTCACTCTTTCTGCGACGCCAACTTATTGGCAGCACGCTCCTAAGCCATAGGAACCGGAACATGACCAACCCAGAAAAATTATCGCCACTCGGACGTCGTCTGCTTGATCGCCGCGGTTTCCTGCACACCGCAGGGCTGTCGACGAGTGCACTGGCACTTTCGAGTCTATTGCAAAAAGATGGATTACTGGCCTCGGAAAACACAGCCGCGTTTGGCAAGAATCCAATCCGCCCTGTGATTGATCCAAGTCAACCCTATGCAGCTCGCCCCTCTCATTTCCCGATGCCTGCCAAACAGGTGTTGGTGATCTATTTGCCGGGAGCGGTTAGCCACGTCGATACGTTTGATTACAAACCGGAACTTGCAAAGTTGCATGGCCAAAAGCCACCCGGGATCCCCGAGGTAACATTTGAAGGTCCGACCGGAAACATTGCCAAACCATTCTGGGATTTCAAACCTCGTGGTGAAACCGGCAAGATGGTTTCGGATCTCTTGCCAAATCTCGCGAAGCATGTTGACGACTTTTGTTTCTTTCACGCGTTAACCACCGACACCAGTGCGCACCCGCAAGGCGAGAACTTCATGAACACGGGGTTCACGATGGAAGGATTTCCGTCGTTTGGCGCTTGGGTGACCTATGCATTGGGGACCGAGAACGAGGAACTTCCTTCATTTGTCGCGATCAATGATCCGCGAGGGATGGCGCGCAGCGGCAAGAACAATTTTGGCAACGGATTTTTGCCGGCCGCTTTTCAAGGGACTGACTTTAGCGCAACGACACCTCCGAATAACTTGCGTCGCCCCGAATCGCTCACCGCCGCCGCCGATCGCGGCACGGTCGAGTTGCTGCAGCGACTGAATGCCCGCCACCTGGAAAAGTATCCAGGCGACGCGGATCTGGCCGGGCGAATCGCAAGTTACGAGTTAGCGGGCAAAATGCAAACCACGGTGCCCGACGTGATGGATATCTCCGGCGAATCCGCTGCAACGCTGAAAGCATACGGTGTCGAAGGCGGAAGCAAGCTGCGAGGCGAATATGCACAAAACTGTATCCTCGCGCGACGTCTGCTGGAAAAAGGGGTTCGCGTGGTTCAGCTGTTCAACGGCAGCGACCCGTCAGGCGGAAATGGGATCACGAACTGGGACTCTCACTCGGACATCGCAAAAACACATGCGATGCAAGCCGAAATCATGGACCAGCCGACCGCGGCGTTGTTTGCCGATTTGAAACAACGAGGCATGCTCGAAGATACGCTGGTGGTCTGGGCCACCGAATTCGGACGGATGCCGTTTTTGCAGGGCAATGGTACGGGCCGCGATCACAACCCAAGCGCCTTCACCTGCTTCCTAGCGGGTGCCGGAGTGAAAAAGGGGTATAGCTATGGCGAAAGTGACGAGTTTGGCTTCAAAGCGGCGATCAATCCGACGACCGTTTATGACTTTAACGCGACGCTGTTGCACTTGATGGGACTCGATCACGAACGTTTGACGTTTTATCACAACGGTATCGAGCGACGTCTGACCAATGTCCACGGTCATGTCATCAAGGACGTGTTGGCCTAAAAGCACCTGTCTGACCAAGCGGCATGTTGCCCCAAACCGCGTGTTGCCCCAAGCGGACGCCACGCGAGTTTCGAATCGATTTACCTGCACTTGGATCATCCAAAACTCCGCACCGCAGTGTCTTTCTAATCGCAACCTCACCACCCTTATCGGATCTCCCCCCATGCCCAACCGCGTCTCTATCGACCGATCGTCGCACTGCTTACCAAATCGATTGCGGTGCGCAGCTGCTGTCTTGACGCTAGCCGTAACGTCGGCCACGGCATTTGCAGCCGAGCCACCAAGACCCAATATCGTGGTCATCATCTGTGACGATCTGGGTTATGCGGACGTAGGTTTCAACGGCGCCAAGGACATCAAAACGCCATCGCTTGACCGTTTAGCCCGCAACGGAACGATTTTTACGTCCGCCTATGTGACGCATCCATTCTGTGGCCCGAGTCGAATGGGATTGATGGCCGGCCGCTATCCGCACGAGTTTGGGGCCCCCTATAATCTGCCCAATGCGGGACTGGGGATCGAGGAATACAACCATCAAGGAATTCCGGTTGAGGAAACGTTAATCAGCACCGTACTGCAAGACGCGGGGTATTACACCGGAGTGATGGGAAAGTGGCATCTGGGCATTGATCCACCGTTTCACCCAAACAACCGAGGCTTCGACGATTTCTACGGTTTCTTGGGCGGAGGACACGACTATTTTCCCGAGAATTACACGGCGACTTACGAACGTCAAAAGAAGGCTGGGAAAACCACTTTCAATGACTATATTCTGCCGCTCGAACACAATGGCCGCCAGGTCAACGAAACGCAGTACATGACCGACGCGCTTTCACGTGAAGGCGTGCGATTCGTGAAAGAGGCGTCAGAAAAGGACACTCCGTTTTTCCTGTATCTGTCTTACAATGCGCCGCACACACCGCTGCAAGCCAAAGACGAAGACCTCGCCCATTACGCGGACATCAAAGACGAGAAACGCCGAACCTATGCTGCGATGGTGCATGCGGTGGACCGTGGGGTTGGCGATGTGGTTGCCGCGCTCACACAAAGCGGCGAATTGAACGACACCTTAATCGTTTTTTTAAGTGACAATGGGGGCAAAGAAGGGGCAGGCTCCGACAACACTCCACTTAAAAAAGGAAAGGGAAGCGTTTGCGAGGGTGGATTCCGTGTTCCGATGTTCTTTCATTGGCCCAACGTGGTCCCCGCAGGCAAACGCTTTGATCATCCCGTATCCGCGTTGGATTTCTATCCCACCTTTGCCGGATTGGCGGGAGCAAGCGTTCCGGAAAACAAAGAACTTGATGGTAAAGATATCTGGAACGACTTTCTAGCAGACCGCAGTTCCCGCAAGGGACAACCGATCTTTGCGCTGCGTCATTTCGCAACATTCAGCAACGTAGGTATTCGGCAAGACCAGTGGAAAGCAACTTGCATCGGTAAACGATGGACACTCTATAACATCGACAACGACATTCACGAAGACAACGACATCAGCCGCTCGCATCCCGAAGTGCTGCAAACCATGATCTCGGCGGCGGAGAAGTGGAGCCACAGTCACACCCAGCCATTGTGGTTTTATACCGAAAAGGAAGGCGAACAGTGGCAGCAAAACAACATGCCTAATTACGAGTCGATGTTTTCAATCGATGGTTCGCAATAAAACAGAGCGTGGTCCATCTCTCGATGCAACAAACAACGACCAACGATTTACGCAAATGCGTGAGAATCGTTGTCCAATTTGCGGTCGCTTGGAAGTGGTTCTGTAGCCAAACGATCGATGGATGCTCGATAGCCATGATCGAATTGTCGATTCTCGTGACCGTTAACAAATTGCCCCCCCGCTCTTTACCACTTGGAATCCCAAATGATCGTTGTATTTAGAAGCATGCTGTTTGTGATCCTCTCGATCGCGGTTTCATCAACGGTGATCGCGGATGCGCCGCTACCCGTAGGAGACATTTTGCAGGCCAGTCCCGGTGAGTGGGAATTGGTGCCCGAGTTCTCTGATGAGTTCAACGGCGATACTATTAACTCGCAAAAATGGAACACCAATACCGAGGACTGGGGCACTTGGAGCTGGGAACCCGAAAACGCGAGTCAAAACAATGGTTCACTGCATTTACAGATGGTCCAGCAAACGCACCAACGCGGCAACCAGAAACTCGACTACAAATCAGGGATCGCCCGAACTCACAAGACGATAACCTACGGGTATTTCGAGGCTCGCGTGAAAGGTTGTTCACGTTTCCCCGGAGCATCTCCCGCATTTTGGCTGCATAGCAAAGGCCCCCAGAATCGTTATCAAGCGAAAGATGGCGAGACCGTCACCTATTCCGAAATTGATGTGATCGAATTACAGCAGAGCGAATACGACGCGTTGACGAAGCAGCACCACGGTGTGAATCACATCGATTGCAACTTGCACACCCAGCTTTTAAAGAATGGAGCGAAAGTGTGGATCCGTCCCAACACCAATCCGCCAATGTGCAAAAACGATTTTGTGGCGCCGTGGGATCCCCGCGACGACTATCACATCTACGCAGTCGAAAACACAGAGGAATGGGTCGTGTGGTACATTGATGGAAAAGAAATTGCCAGGAAACCCAACCTGTACTGGCACCTTCCGATGCACGTCACATTTTCCCTGGGACTTCGTTATCCGTTCGAAGGCTACCAAAACGGAAATCGCGTTCCTGTGCACGAAAAAGCCACCAACGACGGATTTCCGACGGCAATGTCAGTGGACTACGTCCGCGTTTGGCAGAATCGTGCCGCAAAACAGAGCGAGTCGAAAATCACTCAACCACAAACCGACAAGCCTCGCGTCGCCAAACCCTCCACTGCGATGAAGCCGGCAAAGAACCAACCCTCGACGGATACGACCAAGGCCGATTTTGTCGCAATGGAAAAGGCTAAATGGGAAAAGGAAGGCTGGCCATGGAATCAAGCCAAGGTGGAATCCAATTTTGACGAGATGGATACCAACCAGGACGGCATCGCATCGGGGCTGGAGCGACAAGCTTGGTTCGAGAAAAAAAGGACTTCGCTCATGAATGATTCCGCAAATGAGAGATAGGCTGCTGACGTGTCAATGTGGGATAGGTTTCCAGCGTGTGATCAAGCATCATACGCGTGATGGGTGCAGGGCGTGACGCGGCACTTCCCTAACCGGCTAGGAACCAATTCCCTATTTCGTACGGAATGTTTTTTGAAAAGACACCAAACCACAATGACACAGATCTTTCCTACTGAAATTTTGCAGCGACTGAAACAGACACGCGTGGTCGCGGGGTTTTCAGTCGAGAAAGCCGAGCACGCGGTTCCCTTGGCCCAAGCACTGTTGACTGGCGGAATCGACGCCATTGAATTGACGCTGCGGACCCCCGCAGGCCTGGCAGCGGTCAAAGCGATCGTTTCCGGCGTTCCCGGAATGCTGGTTGGCGTGGGGACCATCTTGACACCGCAAACGGCTCGAGAGGTAAAAATGGCGGGCGCGGATTTCGGAGTGGCTCCAGGAACGAATCCGCGAGTGGTGCGTGCGGCCGTCGAAGCAGGGCTGCCATTTGCACCGGGGATTGCTACTCCCTCGGAAATTGAAGCTGCAATTGAACTCGGGTGCCGGTTCGTCAAGTTCTTTCCCGCCGCCGCCACCGGAGGAGTTCCGTATCTACGCAGCATGAGCGCGCCCTACAAACATCTGGGCATCCAGTATTTCCCGCTTGGCGGATTAAACGCAGATAATATGACGGATTATCTAAACGAGCCCAATGTGCTGGCGATCGGTGGATCATGGATCGTCCAACAATCGCTTGTTGAAAATCATGATTGGGATGGTATCACGGCGCGTGCCGCCGAAGTCGTCGAAATTGCGAAGGGACCAAGCCATGAGTAAACCGGTTGTCACATTCGGCGAGATCATGGGCCGCTTGGCGGCGCCCGACCATCTTCGTCTTCGTCAAACGCGCGAGTTGGAAGTCACCTATGCGGGTGCGGAAGCCAGTGTCGCGGTCTCGATTTGCAATTTTGGTGGATCCGCCCGCTATGTGACTGCGCTTCCAAAACACGCCCTCGCCGACGCGACCGTCGACTCGGTTCGCGGCATGGGCATCGACACACAATTTATCTTGCGTACCGATGAGGGACGGCTAGGACTGTATTTCCTCGAAACCGGTGCCAATCAACGGCCCAGCAATGTGATCTACGATCGTGCCGACTCGGCGATCGCGATCACTCCGGCGGATCACTATGAATGGGACCAGATCTTCACGGGGGCTCAATGGCTGCATCTGACCGGGATCACACCGGCACTGTCCGAAAACGCGGCGAATGCAACGCTTGTGGCCGCTAAAATTGCCAAGGCCGCCGGGCTGCAGGTTTCCATCGACTTGAATTTCCGCGGCAAACTGTGGAATTGGGACAAGACCAAGAAAGCTCGTGAATTGGCGAACGCGACAATGCGAACGATCCTGCCGTTCGTCGATTTGGTGATTGCCAACGAAGAAGATTGCCATGATGTGCTCGGAATTCAAGCGGGCGCAACGGACGTGCATTCAGGATCGCTTGATACGTCGCGTTACCCCGATGTGGCAAGACAAGTGGTGCGGCAATTTCCGAATATCAGCAAGGTCGCAATCACATTGCGAGAAAGTTTGTCAGCAACCCATAACAATTGGGGCGCAATGTTGTACGACGCGGCAGCCGATCGGGCCGCTTTTGCTCCGTTGGACGAACAGGGGAACTATCGTCCCTATGAAATCAAAAACATTGTGGACCGAGTGGGCGGAGGCGACGCGTTCGCGGGCGGGCTGATCTTTGCCTTGACGACGTCGGAGCTGAGCGAACCGCAAACTGCAGTCAATTATGCCGTAGCGGCGTCGTGTTTGAAACACTCAATCAAAGGTGACTTTAACTACGCGACACGAAGCGAAGTCGAATCGCTAATGGGTGGATCGGCCTCAGGTCGCGTGGTGAGGTAAGCGGTTTGAGTGTTCCTGCTGCCTCGGACAGTAACGACATGATCACGCGGAAAAAGTTGCAGGGACACAACGGAATGTGTCCCAATGGCTATCGCTTTCACGGCAACGTGAATTTGAGAATGACCGCTGCGAGAATTGGCAAGCCTTCTTGCGGACGAGGGACCAAGGATGCTCACATCCGCTTCAGGCGGTGAGCATGATTCATCAACTGGTAACGAATGAGACAAGAAATCATGAAATACTTCGCACTGATTGCAGTCCTGCTTGCATCCTTTCCGTTACCGGCAGACGA
>TARA_R110002073_G_scaffold65408_27_pt1 | contig 28006 bp, 27 predicted proteins | sample TARA_R110002073 | Tara Oceans TARA_R110002073 (sample SAMEA4397174) | marine metagenome | biome: Polar Biome; feature: [DCM] deep chlorophyll maximum layer (ENVO:01000326); material: water (ENVO:00002006), including particulate matter (ENVO:01000060) such as... | depth 40 m | reverse complement strand
CTACTATCGCGCGATTCGCTCGCGTACGGACGCCGCGATTGCGGTCGCCGAAACGCTCACGAGATACAACTTCGAGCTCGTGCGATTTGAAGAGATCAAAGGAACGCTGCTCGACTTTTTCGCGATTCAATACCTGGGCGACCCTTGCCGCCAATCGATCTCGCTACCTAAAAACGTCGAGCCCGTGCTCATGAATCCGCTTCATCACGATCTGTGGACCGACGATGAATTTGCAAACTTCCTGGAAACCGCCACCCCGCGTTAGACCATCACGAAGGGAGGCTGGGACAGCGAATGAATCCTAGCTGCCAAACGAAGCAACGACTCGCCGCATCGCACTCACCACATAAATTCGCTTCGGATCAAACGTGCTCCGGCATGAAAGAGCAACCTCCCTAGTGGTTGCCTTTCGGACCGAATCCGTCCAAAGCCGGTCATCCCCGTTCGCAACGCTCCGTCGCGGTTATCCACCACGCAATACACGGTCACCGTACGCGGTGCATTGGGAACAAGAGATTGAGCCGCCGGGGCGATGCGATCGACGGTCGCTGGGATGCTGGTAAACGGAAGCGAACGGGGTTTTAGCGTAATCGGATGCCCTGCAACCAAGACGCGAGCGTCCTTTTCGGAAACCGAAATCTCCGCTTCAAGCTGATGCAAATCCTCGATCACACAAAGTGGCATGCCGCGTTCGACAAACACGCCCACCTGTTCCTTCAAACGCGGCGTGATGATCGTGCCGCCGACGGGACATTTCACAAGCTGCTGCGATTGCTGATGCAACAGATGCTTTAGTTCTTCACTGAGTCGCTGCAGATGTGCTTTTTCCGCATCGATGTCTTCAAGCCGCGAACCAGCTTCGAGCAGCGTCAGTGCTCCGACCGCATCCGCTAGTTCTTTCTCACGTCGTGCCAATTCGCCTTCGAAACGAATCACTCCCTCCGCCTCGCGAGCTCGCATTTCGGCAACCGCCTGGTTCGCATCGAGCACGGCATCTTGATGGTTCTTTTGATGCGTCAGCAATTGTTGTCCGGCCAATCCACCTCGATCATGCAGCGATTGCATCTGAGCGAGGATCTGGCTGCGATATTCGACCTGCGCGTTGGCCCGCTGGACCGTCAACTCCAGCGCCGCCAACTCTTGAACCAAACTCTGCCGCGCCCGCTTGAGATCACTTTCAGCCAACTCTTTCCAATGTCTCGCCCGCTCGATCCGTTCTTTTTGATCGCGGATCTGCTCGACCCGAGGGCCACAGTTCAACCGTCGCAGCAGCGCTTCGGATTCGGCAATCTCCGCTTTCTTGCGTGCAATGTTGCTGATCAATTCTGGCACCTCGATCATCGCCAACAACGAATCGGCCGCTACGGTATCGCCTTCGTCCGCGTTAATTTCACGTAAGAAACCGGCGATCGGCGCCCGCACCTCGCGGCGAACCACCGGACGAACATGGAATTCGCCGCCCGCACGATCGTGAATAGGAATGGCCAAGATGCCAGCGAAGACCGCCAGTCCCGAGAAAACGCGGAGTTTACGTGAACGAAACATCGTACTGAAATTCTCTCCGAGTGTTCCTTTGAAATAGCTTTTCGTCGTCAACGAAAAAAAGCCTAACGCGGCAACGATCCCACCAATGCCCATCATCGATTGCAAGTACACCGAGGCATGGAAGCTCATCACACTCAACAAACCGACGGTGAAAACCCAATTCCCCGCCCCATACAACATTAACATCCTATGTTCGGTACTTGGATCGGGTTTCTCGCCGCCCCATAAAAACCACCGTGAATATCCGACAAAACGCTTTCGAGCCCGGCGACGCAAGTTATGGGTATGCAGCAAATCACACAGTGCATAATAACCGTCCAACCGCATCAAAGGATTTAAATTAAATGCAACTCGCAATCCGCATGTCGACACGATCACCCACGCCGCAAAGTTCAATGCCGCCTCCGGCGTCGTCACTCGCCAAACCGCCACCGCGACAATCCACACCAAAAAGTCGACGTACGTCCCCGCCATACTGATCAGCAATCGTTGCCAACGACTCGGTAACAACCACGCGTCCGAGACATTGCAGTAAAAACAGGGAGTAAAAAAGATCGACAACGCCCCCATCTCGTGAACATCGCCGCCGTAGCGTTTGCAGGCCAATCCATGACCAAATTCATGACAGATCGTGATCAGAATCGTGGTGCCCCAAGCCACCACAATGGCTTGCCAACCAAAATTGGCTGCAAATTGCTGGACAAACAGATCTCGTTGCAGCCACACGGTGCCCAAGGCAATCATCCCGCAACACACCGCGATGACAAACAACGTGGGGCTGAACAACAATCGCGTCTTCGGCTCTAACCAATTCAGCGTTTCGTTGGGATCATAAAGTTTGACTCGAAAAAAGAGCAGACTCTGTTTTTTGGCGGCCTTCACACAATGGCGATACAGTTCTCGGAGCGTCCTCGGAGTATCTCGCTCGGACGTGGATTGCCGAGACGAAGTGCTGCGAAGCAACCCTTCGCTTTTAGCCAATGCGATGAAGTCACCAAATTCATCGAGCGATATCGGCTCGTGAAAATTGGTCTCGAACCGCGATGCGGCTTCGCCATACGTTGTCTTGCCGTCGAGCATCGACAACAGAAATGATTCCTGCGGCCCCAATCGCATGTAACGGTTCTTGCGTCGGTTTTTGATCACCCGGATCCCGTCCTGATCCGGCGTCGACATGCGTATATCGTCACTCAGAGAAGGCGGGATCTCGGTAGCGACGGGAGTTTCGGTAGACATGGGACGGGGCTGACGCCGAGCTTATCCAAGGTGGCATTCGGGCCAAGCAAATCATTATTCCAGAACGGGAACTTTTGCAGCCATCAGATGCTCTGGGGTGGATCCTTTGGGCGACCGGATCAAGGCCGCGATACTCTCCTCTTCGCTCAACACGTAAACATAAAACGGCTTTTTGTCTTGGCGACAGCGGCTGGCGCGATGATGCCCGTCAATCAGGCGGTGCGCATGCACAAGCGTCCCATCGTCGTCCGGATAATACAAATGAGCGACAATACCGGGGATACTCGGATCGACGTGAGCCAGATGTCCTTCGTTGATTTCCACACGGTCGACTGAATAGTTGACGTCTTCGGGTTCAAGTTCGATCGACTCGCGACCGTCACCCACAAAAGCCCTCGCCATGTCGACGTCAAACACGTAGTTTTTCTTGAAGCAGTAAAACGCTTCGCCTTCGCGGGTGCAGCGCGAACACTCGTCGGATTTTCGCCGCTTGGATTTTTTAGCTTTCTTGTCTTTCTTGTGGCCCATCGTCTGCTCACAGCTCAAGAAGTAAGTTTATCGCAATAAGTTCGCACGCAAAATCATTCACGATTGAACACAAACAGGGAGGACGAAGCAAATGCGTCGCAACTCCGCCCCCCCCTTTTTCAATATCCCAGGTTCGTTGCGTCCAGGCGACGAACCTTTAGTTAGCAAGGCTTTAGTTAGCAAGGCTCAGAGACAAGCAAACGCGAGTGCTTAAATTACGAATGCTTATCTGGAGAACCATGTCTCGACTTCTACCTGCTCTTGCTCTTCGACTTCGATTTGCTCTTACTCTTAGACTTGCTCTTCGACTTTGACTTCGACTTGCTCTTACTCTTCGACTTGGACTTCGACTTGGACTTCGACTTGGACTTCGACTTGGACTTCGATTTGGACTTGCTCTTCGACTTGCTCTTACTCTTTGACTTTGACTTGCTCTTGCTCTTGCTCTTGGACTTGCTCTTCGATCCCGAGCGGCTCTTACTCCCCGATCGGCTCTTACTTCCTGAGCCGCTTTTGCTCCCCGAGCCTCCGCCGTACGACATCTTGCTGGGCGCGATGCGTTCTTCAAGACGTTCCAGTTTGAACTTTTTCATTGTCTCTTCTCTCGTAACTAGAGGGGATTCCAGAGCACCTGATGAAAATTCACCTAGTAAACTCATTAAGAACCTGTGAGTTTCGACCATCCGGGGGGCCCAGTCAACTTAATAATCGGAAAATCCAACAAGATCGCTAAACTTGCCACAACCGCTACAAACCCCCGGCTTAAGGGCAACAAATTGCCATAACAGGAAGTTGCCGGTACTGAAATCTGAAACGGTTAAGCAACTCCGACCACCATCGACACCGACCATCCCAACAGCCACCCCCCATCCAATGACAGCGGTTGATCCGCATCCAATCCTGCATTTGGTTGCGCCCGACCAAGGTTTAAAAAAACAGCATGGCAGACTTTCGTTTCGCGCTGACGCTTCGGGCAATGAGTGCCGCAAACGACGACAATAGCGCTACTTCAAATTCAAAATTTCCGTGTGGACTGCCCCTGGTTTAACGCGGCACTCCCTTTCGTCTATCCTGTCCGGCGACATCGCACACGTCCGCGTCCCCTTTCCGTCCACGAACTTCGATATGCCGCACCCCGCATCCAAACTGACTTTGGGGATCATGGCGAAATACTGGACCGCAGGGACCGTAAAGACTCGGTTGGGGCGTTCCATCGGAATGCAAGCCGCAGCCGAAATCCACCGCGAGTTTGTATTGCGTTTGTGCAAACAATTGGCTGAGGTGCGGGATCGCCGCGTCCTTTCGATTGCTCCGGATTCCGCCACCGCGCTTCTCCGCGAGGAACTGGCACGCGACACGTGGGAGATCACCCCCCAAGGCGATGGTGATTTGGGTGACCGAATGTCGCGGTTCTTTCGCTCACAACTGGGCACCGCGTCGTCCGAAACACCGGCGTCCCGCGTCGTTTTGATTGGGGCCGACTGCCCTTTACTGAGTGAGTCGGACATCAAAAACGCGGCACAGCAACTTGAATCACACGATATCGTCTTGGGTCCGGCGATGGATGGCGGCTACTACCTGATCGGGCTGCGAGGCCCGTGGTCGGAGCGTTTTGAGCGTCTGTTTCAAGAGATGCCATGGAGTTCCGCTGATGTGTTCGCGATCACAAAACAGCGAGCCAACGAGAGTCAATTATCGCTGGCGGTGCTTCCGCAAAACGAAGATATTGATACGATCGAATGCCTCGACCGCTTACGCGATCATTTAAACGAATCCCGCGAACAAAACCGATCTCTTGCCGACTTTGCAGATCGGATCGACACAATCCTGAGCCAAAATCGAACCGCATGATGACCGCCACCACCACAGCAACCATCGTCGGCGGCGGTGTGATCGGACTCAGTCTGGCATGGGAACTTTCGCAGCGAGGCATCCAAACGCGAGTGATCGAACAGCGGCAAATCGCCGAGAGTACTTCGACGATTGCGGGTGGCATTCTGCCTCCGGCCAATCTCGATCTCGCTACCGACCCGCTGGACCAGCTTCGCGGATTGAGTCATCGATTGTTTCCCGAGTGGTCCGAGCAGCTCAAACAGACGACCGGAATCGACGTCGGCCTGCGTCGCTGTGGTGGCTGGTACTTGGCGAACTCACCAGGTGAGAAAGCGGTGATGCTCGGGATGTCCGATTATTGGAGCGAGCTGCAGATCCAGTGCGAACGTGCTGCGATTGATGCGTTGCAATCGCGTGAACCCGCACTCTCCGCTTGGCTCTCGCAGCATCCCGACGCTCAAGCATGGTGGGTGCCCGGCGAATACCAAATCAATTCGCCGCTTTACATTGACGCGTTGCACCAAGCGTGCCTTGCTGCGGGCGTCACCGTATCACAGCAAACCGCAGTGCAGGATCTTCGCCACGATGCCGGCTCGGCGGCTGTGCGAACCGCCGAGGGCTGGATCGAAAGTGACAATGTCATCGTCTGTGGTGGATCCTGGACCGGGTTGGTGTCGCCTGATTTGCGATTAACGCAAAGCTTGATCCCGATTCGAGGTCAGATTCTCGTTGTCAAAACCGAACGACCGCTGCTTCGCTCGGTGATCAACATTGGCAACCGTTACGTGCTGTGCCGTGACGATGGCCGGACGTTGATCGGATCGTGCGAAGAGGAAGTCGGCTTGGATAAAACGACGACCGAGGACATGATCCAGACGCTTCGCGAGTTCGCCATCGACTTGGTCCCCGAACTAGCCTCGGCCGCAACGGTGCAAAAGTGCGCAGGACTACGGCCATTAACGTTCGACGGATTTCCGATGATTGGCCGCGTCCCCGAGACGTCTCATTTGTATGTGGCGTCAGGGCATTACCGCAGCGGCATTCATTTCTCGCCCGCCACTGCGGTCTGTCTTGCCGACATGATCACCGGACAAACGCCTCCGATCGATCTCCAGCCCTTCCGTGTCGGCAAACAACAAAAAAAGGTGTCCGACACCTTTAAGTCAAAATAGGCAAACCGCCAAACTACCCATTCCACCAAAAAGGTGTCCGACACCTTTTTTACTTGAGATTCTTTTTTATGACCTCTGAAACCGCGACTCTTGATCCGCCTGGCAGCATTGCAATTGTTGGTGCGGGACCGCTTGGCGTCGAAGCCGCTCTGTACGGCCGATTCCTCGGTTACAACGTGACTTTAATCGAAGCGGCGGGAGTGGGGCACTCGCAACGAGTGAACTACGAATTGCCGCTACCGGTGATGCCGCATGAGTGTTTGTCGCCGCTGGCGGTTTCCGCATTGCACGCGCAAGACGCCGAGTTGCTTCCGCAAACCTTGCCGATGACGTACCAGGATTGGGTTGAAAAAGCACTGAAAGGAATCATCGCGGGGGATTTGCTCGAAGGGCGTCTTCGCTGTCCCTCGCGTGTCACGAAAATCTCGACCGTGCCGGTCGAACTCGACGAAGAGGATTCCGAAGACGACGATCCGATCCCTCCCGATTTCCGCTTGGAACTGACCAGCGTGTATGGGCAGGCAGACCCGTTAGATTCCGAGGCCGTCATCTTGGCGATTGGCGATTCGGCTGAAATCCCTTTGGATTTCTCGCTCCCCGCAGACTATTTTTTCCGCATCGGGCAATCGTCCACCGGCAACTTGGCCGAAGACCTAAAACAGGGACGTCAAGAAATTGTGACCTTGTTCGCAGGGCTTGCGGGACGCGAAACGCTGGATCTGTATCGACCTCGCCGCAGCGAGTAATTTTTCTGCGGCACGCCCCTATGCCGCAAAATCGCGGGAGTCGATGGCATTGGCGATCGGGCAAACCGTTCCGACTGCGACGGTTATGCCGATCAGGCCAACATGTTGCCTACACAGCTCATCGGAACGAGCTGTTTCTTTTTTGCAACTAACGTCTTGTTGCCACAACGTGATCTAGCTTTCTACAGACTCACGTGGAGTCTCTTTGTCCAGCTGGGCGTGACCATTCCGAACGGGGAACACATCAATGATCAAGTTGACGCGACTTGACGGCGAGCCATTTGTGCTCAATGCAGACCTGATTCGCTACGTCGAACGGCGTCCCGATACGTTCGTGACATTGACCTCGGGCGACCGGATTGTGGTCAAAGAAACGATGGACGATGTGATCGAGCGAGCGGTGGAGTACCAACAACGCAAGCATTTTATTCCAACACCGCGTGTCGCCCTGAATCACGCCACGTCTTAGCGGCGGCCCCGCCATCAGAAAAGCGGCGGCCACAGCCCGGATTAAACAAACCAAATACGCTGAACTAGTTTCGGAAATAATTCATCATGGATATCGCCAGCCTCATCGGGTTGATACTCGCCATCGGATTGATCATCGCATCGATTGCCCTTGGCAACGCACCGTTCTCGGCCTTTATCGACATCCCATCGTTTTTGGTTGTGGTCGGAGGTGCGGTCGCGGCTGCATTGATCTGCTTTCCAATGGGCAGCATGATCAAGTCGCCCATGATCGCACTAAAAGTGCTGCTAAACAAAGGCGAAAACCGCTTGGAATTGATCAAACAAATCGTTGAACTTGCAGAAACCGCACGACGTGATGGATTGCTGGCACTCGAATCTAAAGTCGGCGAGATCAAGAACACGCTGGTGAAAACTGGAATCCAAATGGCGGTCGACGGCAGCACACCTGAGATTGTCGAAGAAGTGCTTCGCACCGAAGTCAATGCGATTGCCGTGCGTCACCGCGAAGGCAAAAGCATCATGGACCAACTCGGACGTTTCGCTCCGGCTTACGGAATGATCGGAACGCTGATGGGATTGATCATGATGCTTCAAGACATGAGCGATCCATCGGGGATTGGTGCGGGGATGGCGGTCGCGTTGATCACAACACTCTACGGAGCGATCGTGGCCAATGTTTTCTTCAGCCCGTTCGCGGAAAAACTAGGCCTGCTAAGCCGTAACGAAATGGTCAGTATGGAAATCGCAATCCGCGGCGTGATGGCGATCCAACAAGGGGAAAGCCCACGAGCGATTGACCAAAAACTTCGTACCTTCCTGCCGCCGAATCAACGCGGCGCTGAATAAGCCCCGAAACAACTTTGCAATTGCATTCCCTCGCTATCATGTCAAAAGAAGTAAACAATGGACGATGAACCAGATGAAATGGGCATCCCTGAATGGGTTGTCACGTTCGGTGACATGATGAGTCTATTGCTGACGTTTTTCATCATGTTGGTATCGCTGAGCGAAATCAAAGAGGAAGAGACCTACCAGGCGCTCGTCGATTCGATGAAGCAGCAGTTTGGCTACGCACGAACAATTGATGCGTTGACCCCAGGTGATTCACGTCCGCGATCGAGCAAATTCAGCGTGCTGTCGACCACGGGCCGTGCGAAGAAGAAAGACACAGCCAAAGGGGGCGTTCCCGAGAAGGCCCCCAGTGGGGAAGACCCGTTGGTGCGGATCGTTCGGCCTGGGCAAGTCACGGCGGTCGGTTCGGTGATCTTTTTTGACATCGGTTCGGATGAACTGCGTCCGAGCGCGAAAGCGGCGATCAAGGACTTGGCGGCTCAGTTGCGAGGCAAACCGCAAAAGATTGAAGTCCGCGGTCATACGTCGGCCGAATATGCCGCTCGCACTGCAGGTACCGACGAAGCGGTCCAATTGGCGTTCCGGCGAGCGATTGCCGTTCGCAGTGCTCTGGTCGCCGAACAGGGGATCGAAGCCGAACGTTTTCGCGTTTCATCCGCGGGCGATAGCGAACCGATGCACCGCGCCGGTGGAAGCGTCGCGATCGCTCGTAATCCTCGCGTCGAAGTCTTTCTGTTGGACGAAACGGTCGAGGATCTGCACGGAACTGCCGATGAACGCAAGGCACGAACCATTCAAATGAACGACTCCATTGGGGAGGACAACTAGATGGCTGACGAAAAAGAAGCTCCTGAAAACACCGACAACGAAGCGACCGTTCCGAAGAAAGCCGCCGTCGGCCGCGGACTCGTGATGGCGTTTGTCGGGGTGATTGTACTGCTCGAATCGGCAATGTTCTTTTTGATGATCCCCAGTGCCGAAGAAGTCAGCGCATTGGCGGAAGCCAAACTGATCAAATCGGTCCAAGAGGGCGAAGTCCAAGCCGAAAAGAAGGCGGATGACGAAAACGAAGTCAAGGAAATCGACCTCGGCACTTTTGGGGAAACGTTCAGTCCGATCGATACCGAGCGTGAATACACGATCGAATTGCATCTGTACGGTTTGATCCGCAAAAAGAACTCGGACGCCATGGACGCCGAATTGGGGGAAAAACAGGGGCGTTTGCGGCACGCGATCCGAATGAAAATCCGCACCAGTGCGTTGACGGAACTGCAAGAAAATCAATTGGGGTTGCTTGAAAGACGAATTTTGACGACATCTAATCACTTACTTGCGGAAGATTATTTGCTCGGAGTCGGTTTTCACGACTACCAGCTACGCGAGGAGTAAAGTGCACACGCGGGCCAGAGCGACGCGCGGCGTGTGAAACCGGTCGTGAAACAACGTCGTCCACGGAAGGACCTAGCCAGTGCCAGACCCTGCCAAGCCAGACCCCCAATCGCCTACTGCGACCGACCCTGTGGTCGAGCCAAAGTCCAATGGTGCCGACGAACATCTGGACATGGACGACATCGAAAAGCTGTTAGCCGAAGCGTCGGGAAACCTCGACCAGGCGGCTGGCAAAGGAGTCGCCAATTCGGGCAAACCTGAACCGTTCAACCTCGGCAATCTCGAACCCGACCACGCCTCGGGCGAGCGGCAATCGATCGATTTGCTAGGCGAAGTCGAGTTGGATCTTCGCATCGAGCTCGGTCGCACTCAAATGAAGCTCGAAGAGGTGTTACAGCTTCGTGGCGGATCGGTCGTCGCACTGGACAAACTCGCAGGCGATCCCGTCGATATTTTTGTCAACGGAAAACTGATTGCCCGCGGCGAAGTCCTGGTCATGAATGACAACTTTTGCGTCCGTGTGACGGAGTTGATCAGTGCATAAGACCTGCCATCCGCTCACGACCTGGCCCCGCCATGCCGCCATCATGATTGCATGGGCCGCGCTGGCAATGACCACTTGCAGCACCCCCGCGTCGGCGCAGCAGTACTCACTTGCCCAACCCGCTGCGGGGGAAATGGCATCGATGTCGGATCCGCAAACCGCGCAGCCGGCTTCGACAATCGAGACATCGGCAAACGAACCTTCGCCCAAAGTCATCGCCCGCGGCTTCCCCGCACTTTCGCAACGATCGGTCGCTAACGAAGAAACCGGTGCGCAACCCGAAAGCAAAAAAGAAAGCCAACTTGCGGTTCCCGGGTTTACCGTCGCATCGAGTCTGGCCGTCGTGCTCGGTTTGTTCGCAGGCTTTGTTTGGCTAACACGTCGCTTCAGTTCCGGCGGTACCGCCAACGGCGTCATCCCCAAGGACGTCATTCAAAATCTCGGCAGCACCTCGATCGATTCACGCACCAAGGTGTCGATGATCCGCTGTGGCAACCGCATCATCGTGGTCGCCCAAACGGCAACCGGAATCCACCCGTTGTCGGAGATCACCGATCTGAACGAGGTGCAACAGTTGACCGCTTCGTGCATCGGCGATTCGAAACGCAATTTCGCCAGCACGCTTCGCGAGTTTGAAAAAGAGCCGGCGGAAAAAGGGTTTGTGGGTACACCGCCCGAAACGCCTCCGACGCCCCGCAGCCGAGGTCGCCTGTTCGCCAGTGCCTAGCGGTTTGTCACAGCACAGTTTTCAGGTAGCAACGGCCCCTGGGCCGCTAAAACTTTGGAATTGACGTCGGATGTTGGTGCTAAGTTTTTCTTCCGGGATTTACTGCAGTTACCTCTCCACCGACGAAGTTGGTGGAGAGGTGGCAGAAAACCTGCGCAACTAAAAATCACGAAAACACGAAAGTGATAACAGTCTAGGCGGCCTCAACCAACTCGGCGACCACGAAGTTGTCTCGAGGTTGCGAAAAACCGCATGTGAGTCACGCTCGCCTCGATGAATTACCGAAAGTCCTGGCGACTTTCGCTACGTCCGGAAGTCAATTCATTAGAAAACCGATACAATCGCGGCCATGATTGCCGCACTACTTTTTGTCACCTGTCTGCTGTTGGTCGGAGTCGCTCTGCGAATCCGATTTGGAATTTTCCAGTGGCTTTATATCCCTGCATCCGTGATCGCGGGAATGCTCGGATTGGCCGTGATCCAGCTTGCGCCTGCATCCGTGGGCAGCACCACCACAGCGATTGCTGCCACGTTAAGCGATTGGCCGAACCTGCTAATCGCAGTCGTGTTTGCCGGCATGCTGCTAGAACGCAAGCCTGCAGAACATCGGGAAAACGCAAGCAACGTGGGCCGCGAAGCACTGATGGTTTGGATCATCGTGCTCGGCCAGACCGCGTGCGGATTGCTTGCCACATGGATCTTCATCCAACCTTTTTATGATCTTCCCAATTCGTTCGGAATGCTGATCGAAACCGGTTTCGCTGGAGGTCACGGTACCGCTGCGGCGATGGGCGAGGTGTTCGCACACGAATCGATCGCACTGGCCGGCGGCAGAGACCTGGGCATTCTGATGGCCACCGTGGGACTTGTTTACGGAGTGGTCAGCGGGATTGGATGGATCAATCTTGGTGCCCGGCGAGGATGGTTTCCGACAAACCGCTTGGACAATTTGGATAAAGACACTCCGCGGCTCGACTCGGTTACCAGCGACGCTGCCTCGCCGCCGCCCCGCGTTCCGATCGGCTACGCAACCATTCGCGGTGAAACGCTTGACCCGCTGCTACTGCAAGCTCTGTGGTTGATGGCCGCGTTTGGCATTGGGATGGCGATGCAGCAAGCGGTGCTGATGGCCGCTGCGGCGGCGGATGGCTGGTTTGCCAGCGACACGCTTCGCGACGCCGCCAACCAACAGTTGTCCACTCGCTTGTCGTTTTCGCGAATTCTCGATTTCCCGCTGTTCATCTACACCTTGTTCGGCGGGCTGATCGTTCGCCGCTGCACTCGGATGTTGGGATGTGAAGATCGGATCGATAGCGATTCGATTGGCAGGATCTCGTCCGCGGCGATGGACGTGTTGGTGGTCGCCGCGATTGCGTCGCTGAACATTGCCGCGGTGGCAACGATGATCGTTCCCTTTTCGATCCTGGCGGTTGTCGGAGCGATCTGGACCGGCGTCTGTTTGCTGGTGATTTCACGCTGGGTGCTACCGCGAGACCACTGGTTTGAACTCGGCTTGATCAATTACGGGATGTCGACCGGCGTGACCGCGACCGGGTTTGTTCTGCTACGTCTTGTCGATCCCGACTTGGATAGCGACGCCGCGGAAAATTATGCACTCGCGGCCCCGCTTTCCGCCCCCTTTGTCGGAGGCGGAATGTTGACGATCGGGTTGCCGCTGCTGGTGCTCGAGCGAGTCCCACTGGGCATCACGTCGCTGGTCGCCGTGGGAATCGTGATCGCGATGATTGTCGTGGGACGTCGCTGGCAACAAACCGCTACGGTTTGACCATCCCCAAACGCGATAGCCAAGTCTGACACAAACTTGGCCACTGGTTCGCGCCGTCAACTTTCTTGGCCAATCCTAGCCCGTGGGCTCCGTCATTGAACAAGTGCATTTCGACTGGCACTTTGTGATCGACACAAGCTCGGTAATACAGCAGACTGTTTTCCACGGGCACTGCGGTGTCTTTGGCAGTGTGAAACAAAAATGTCGGCGGTGTATTCTCGCTGACCTGTGTCGGTGTGTCCAACGAAGCCAGCAATGCGGGATCGGGATTGTCACCCAGCAGATTACGCTGACTTCCCTTGTGGGTGTGCGGCTTACCAAGCGACAGCACGGCGTAACACAAAATACTAAAGTCGGGCCGCGAAGAAACGCGTTGTACCGGATCGGCGGACGACGGATCCGCATCGGCAAAGTGAGTCGAGACAGTAGAACAGAGATGGCCGCCAGCAGAAAAACCGATCACGCCAATACGATTGGGGTCGATGTTCAATTCTTTGGCGCGAGCCCGCAGCGTTTGGATGGCCCGCTGAGCGTCCTGCATCGGCGCTGGGTGTCCGTATCCCTTGCCATCGTTACCCTTGCCACGCAAGCGGTAGGTGCAAATCGCCGAAGACATTCCCATCGAATGAAACCAAGCCGCGAACTCATACCCCTCGTGTCCCATCGCGTGGCCGCCGTACCCTCCGCCGGGCAGGATCACGACCGCGGCAGTGGGTGCGTCCGAATCGGCTTTGGTGATGATCAATTCAGGCACATCGCCCACTCCCGTCAACGTAACGCCCGGGATCCCATCAGGCCAAAGCGGTTCGGTAGTATTGGCAGGCTGCTGGGCGGAAAGGACGGAGGCGTTTGCCAAGGCAAGGCAAACAAGGGCTGTGGGCAACAATGCATGAAGCGAGAACAGGATGGGTTTCACAATCAATCTTTCTTGCAAAAAAGGAGGGGGGGATCAGGGGGAGGTGGAAAGGCAGGGGAGGGCAGGGAGCACGTGGATCTCCATCCCGTACTCAAATCACCCATCGTTTCCAAACGCTCACTATGGTATCCACGATCGCGTCGAATTGCGAACCACTCCGCCCCTGATGCGTTAAAAACACCCGCCGAGTAAAAAAAGGAATGACGTCGGTTCGGCGTTGGCGGTTCGGCGTTGGCGGTGGTCTGTTCGGCAAAGGTATTGGTTAGTTAGGATAGGTCCGCCCCCGAACACTCGCTTGCCTCGACTCTTGCCACCCAAAGTCCAATTCCCGATGTCCACTGCCGCCGAAGAACAATGGAGCCCACCGCATCACAACAGCGGGCTGGGATGGCGATTGGCGACGTGGTGGATCATTTTGCGAACCGCACTCGAGGAGCGTTTGGTTTACCGAGGCGACTTTGCCCTCGGAACGCTGATGCGGTTTCTGCCGATCATCACGCAAATTTTCCTGTGGTATGCCGTGTTTGATTCGATCGAATCGAGCAAGAGCGGCGAAGAGGTCACGATCGGCAAGTTTGGCTTCAAAGAAATTATCGCCTATTACTTGCTGACGATGGTCGCACGGGCTTTTTCCAGCATGCCCAATTTGGCGTCCGGAATTGCGCAGCAGATTCGCGACGGCGAGATCAAACGTTATCTGATTCAACCGATTGACTTGATCGGTTTCCTGTTGCTGACCCGAATCGCGCACAAGTTGACTTATTACGTTGTCGCAATCGCCCCGTTTGCGTTGGTCTTTTTTCTGTGCCGCGGTTATTTCGTCGAGGGTTGGCCGTCGCTGCCCGTGTTCGCCGCATTCGCCGCGTCGCTGATCATGGGTTTCTTGATCGGCTTCTTCATGGAAGCTTCGATCGGCATGATTGGGTTTTGGTTTCTCGAGGTTTCATCGCTGCTGTTTGTGTTCATGTTGTTTAGTTTCTTTTTATCGGGACACATGTTTCCGTTAACGCTGTTGCCCGACGGCATTGAACCGTTCGTCCAGTTTTTGCCATTCAAGTATTTGGCCTATTTTCCGGCAGCAATTTTCCTAGGCAAAGTGGAACCCGAGACGTTGCCAATGGAATTGGGAATTCAATTCGCTTGGCTGGTCTTTTTTATTGTCGTGTGCCGGTTCGCCTATTCACGTGGCATGAAACGTTACAGCGGATACGGAGGCTAAGCGAATGGCAGACAAAATCGCTGACGAATCCCCTAAAATCGCGCCAAACTACTGGAAAGTGTTCCTGACGTTTGCTCGCAATTCGCTGGTGCGTGACATGACGTTCCGCATGAACTTCTTTTTGCAATGCATCAGCAGTGTCGGCTGGACGTTGATGAACGTCGGCTTCTACATGATCATTTTCCAGTACACCAATACAATTGGCGAAGGATCAGGCTGGGACCGTGACAAGTTCTTTGTCTTTCTCGCGACCACTTGGTTTGTCAACAGCTTGGTGCAAGCGTTTTTCATGCCCAATGCGGAAGAATTCAGCGAACTGATTCGTACCGGCGGATTGGACTTTGCGCTGTTAAAACCGATCGATACTCAATTCCTGATCTCGTTCCGGCGAATCGACTGGAGCGCATTATCGAATTTCGCAGCCGGCTTGGTGATCTTGGTCGCGGCTCTCTATTCGTTGGCAACGCGTGAAGTCAATCCGATGGTTCCCACGTTATTGTCGGCGGTGCTGTACGTCGTGTTTATCGGCTGCGGCGTGGCGATTATGTACAGTTTGATGATCTCGCTGAGTGCGACGAGCATTTGGTTGGGCCGCAATCAAACGCTCTATAATTTCTGGTTCTACATCACCAACTTCAGCCGCTATCCGATGGAAATTTACAACCGCGGCTGGGGCACCCCGCTGTACGGATTCTTTACGTTTGTGATCCCCGTCTTGTTGGTGGTCAATGTGCCGGCACGGTTGTTGGCCAAACCGATCCAGCCACGAACCGATTGGGAGTCGATGCTGGTGGTGTGGGCCGTCGGCGCGACGGTGCTGAGCGTGCTGCTGAGCCGGTGGGTGTTTAAGAAGGCTCTTTTGAGCTACCGCAGCGCCAGCTCGTAAGCAGGAGGGGCTTCCAAATCGGCGGCCCGCCCCCAGAAAGGCCCGCCCCCAGACAGGCCCGTTGCCAATTTCGCCTATCCTGACTACCAATACGGTATGCCTATCGAGCCAAGCCGCAGCCGTTTTTCCAGTTACCGCGAAAAAATTCGCCAGCGCAATTCGCGTGCCAAGACCCCCGAGAGCCATTCCTATCATGGTTCAGGTCGAAGTGCCCGAAAACTCGGAACACGCGAGCGAGGTTTCTGGGAGCTGTTTCGCGAATTCATTCGCTTAATCAGCAGCTACCATCGGCAAATCGCGGGGGCGATCGCGCTGCTGACCGTTGGCATCGTGCTGCGGTTGATCCCACCGGTCGGCACGAAATTGGCCATCGACTCGGCACTTTCCACGCCCCGCAAACCGCTGCCGGATTGGACTGCGGGGCTGGGTTTGCCGACCGAGCCGTTTTCACTGCTGTTGGCGATCGCCGGCATCGTGACGGTGGTCACCATCCTGGCGACGATCGCCCACTTATCGAGCCGCTGGATCGCGACCAAATCGGTCAATCAGGCCCAAGTCGGAATCCGCCGCCGCGTGTTTGATCACGCGATCCGATTGCCGCTGCAAAACGTTTACGACATGAAGAGCGGCGGCGTGGCGAGCCTGATTCGCGAAGACGCTGGCGGGGTTGCCGAATTGATCTTTAGCATCCTGTACAACCCGTGGCGGGCGATCGTTCAATTCATCGGCAGTCTCGTGATCCTGATGCTGGTCGATTGGAAATTGATGCTCGGCGGACTGCTGTTGCTGCCCGTGGTGTGGGTCACGCATCGCACCTGGATCAACCGCATCCGGCCGCTCTATAAAGACATCCGCATGCAGCGGCAAAAGATCGATGCCGGCGCGACTGAGACATTTGGTGGCATCCGAGTGGTACGAACGTTCGCACGAAGCCGTAGCGAATCCTCGCGGTTTGTTCGCGAAGGAAGCTTTCTAGTGCGTCAGCAACTCTTTACGTGGTGGTGGACACGGATTATTGAGACCGTTTGGGAAGTCATCATCCCATTGGCATCGACCGGATTATTGCTGTACGGCGGCTACCAAATCATCCAGGCCGAGTTGACACTCGGTGACCTGATGATGTTCTTGGTTTATTTGACGATGTTGTTGGACCCGCTCGCCACCTTGGCGGGCAGTGCGGTCGGTTTTCAGAATAATCTTGCGGGACTTGACCGGGTACTGGATGTCTTGGAGATCGAAGAAGAACTGCCCAGTCGCGCCGAAGCGGTCACGCTTGATCGCAATCGTGTCGAAGGAAGAATTTCGATCACCAACGTCTCGTTCTCGTACCCGGGGTCCGAAACTCAGGTGCTTAGCGACATCACGCTCGAGGTGGCTGCGGGCGAAACCGTGGCACTGGTTGGACGCAGCGGAGCGGGCAAGACAACGCTGACTAACTTGATCGCTCGATTCTATGATCCCGACTCGGGTTCGATCCAGATTGATGGTCGTGATTTGAAAGACATCCAGCTCGAAAGCTATCGCCGATTGCTGGGGATCGTCGAACAAGATGTCTTTATGTTCGACGGCACGATCCGCGAGAACATTGCCTACGCAAGACGCAACGCAACCGATTCGCAGATCGCCGAAGCGGCACGGGCTGCTGCGGCGGACGAGTTTATTAACGCGTTACCCAAGGGCTACGATTCGATCATCGGCGAACGAGGCGTCAAGCTTTCGGGGGGCCAACGTCAGCGGTTGGCCATCGCTCGGGCGATCTTGGCCGATCCTCGGATCTTGATCCTCGACGAAGCGACCAGCAACCTGGATAGCGAAAGCGAGCGACTGATTCAGCACAGCCTGGCCGATCTGCTGAAGGGACGCACTGCGTTTGTGATCGCCCACCGCTTGAGCACGATTGTGGGAGCCGACAAGATCGTCGTGCTCGAAGATGGCCGGATCGCTGACGTGGGAACCCACGAGCAATTGCTCAGCCGAGTCGGTCATTATCGCGACATGATCTACCTGCAGATGAACGAAACGCTTCCGGCAATCTCGTCATCTTGATTTCCGTGCGTAAAACGGCAGTCCCGCGGCGGCAAAAATGAACTAAGATACAGTGACGCAAGGTCGTGATCGATTCTTGCGGCTCTCATCTCTAAGTTCATTTCGCCTCTTGCTCGCCATATTCTGCACATGAAGATCAAATGTCCCGCCTGTTCTGCGGTCTTGAATATTCCGGAATCCGCTGCGGGAAAAGTCGTTAAATGCCCCTGTGGAAAGCAATTACGAGCCCCCGGCGGGGCCGCAAAACCGGTCGCCACAGCAGCGGCACGCCCGGCAGCGGCGGCGAACCCCAACCGTGCTCCGGCACCACAGCGTCCTGTCACGCAACGTCCCGCACCGCAGCCGGCCGGTCCATCGATGGGCGATTTTGATCCGGCGATGTTTGACGAACTGACCGACGACGACTTGAAACAACCGGTACTCGCCGTATCACGCCCTGGGGTCGCTCCAGGGCCAGCCCCAGGTGGTGGTGGCGGTGGCAGCATGAACCCCTACGCGGTAGGTGCTGGCGGAGCGATGCCTTCGCGAGGCAGCGGCAATATCGCCAGCGTCGGGAAACGAATTAGCGGCGCTTTGATTGATGGTTTATTCAATGGAGTCGGATTCTTCTTGGCGATGGTATTGGTCGTCGCTTTGGCTCCTGCAGCTGAAGGTGCCGGTGAACAAGCCGCAGCAGGAATCGGACTGATCTTATTGATGGCCTGCGCTTTCATCATGTCGGTCCCGTTCATCATCAACATGGTGCTGATTTCGATGTCAGGGCAAAGCCTAGGCAAAAAGCTTGTAAAAACGCGAATTGTGGACAAACAAACCGGCGTCCAAGTTGGCTTTTTGCAAGGAGTGCTCGTACGAAACATTGGTTTCGGCGCCATCACTGCGATCCCCATGATCGGCGGCTTCATTGGGTTGGCCGACGTGTTTTATCTGTTCACACAGGATCACGAAACCTTGCACGACAAACTCGCAAAGACTGTCGTGGTCGACGCCTAATTGCCGATCACGCCTAACTCTGCCACCGTCGCAAAGTCGCGTCCGTCCTGTTCCGATGTCGCTCGCAGCAAGACGTAACGGCCCTTGACCGGATCACACGGAATCGTCTGTGGCGTTCGCGTCTTGGCGAGCTCGGCTTTGACAACAGGGTCGGCGAAATGGTCCGCAGAATCGCTGACACCGAACTCGATGTTCTTGATCGCACCGTTCCAACCGCCGTCTTGTCGAGCTAGATAAACAAAGCCTTCGATACGGTACACCGCGCCTAAATCGATCACCAATTCATGAGGCGGCGGCGTGATGCCACCACTGAACTTGGTATGCCACAGCGTTTCGGGATCACCATCGATGGCATTGCCAGCGAATTTGCGGTTTCCGGCGTTCTCGCTGCTAAATCGAACCACGCTCCAATCCTTGTTGGATAACATCCCCTTGGTTGGCATCGTCATCGTGGATTTATTTTTGCGAGTCTTCTTTACAGGCGGCTTGCCCCCAAATTTCGCCGCGCGATCACGCTCGTGTAGCTCCCTGGACTCGAACGTTCCTTCGACCACCGGTGTATGAGCTTGTTCGGCAAAGCCTTTTAGCTTGGCAAGCATGCTTGGGTTCGCCTCGGCAAGGTTCATCGACTCGCTGACGTCGCGATCCAGATCGTACAGCTCCCAGTCACCCTCTTTTTTCGGTTGGATTGCTTTCCAGTTCCCCATCCGAACGGCGGTCTGACCTCCGATTTCCCAATACAAATACTCGTGTTTCGTCTGCGGGTGTCCCGCCGCGTTTTCGCCGATTAATTCCGGCAGGATGCTGATCCCATCGATATCCGCCGGCGCGGTTGCGCCGGTCACCTCGGCAATCGTCGGCAAGACATCGGGAAAGTACCAAAGTAGATCGCTGACGGTGCCGGGTTCAATTTTGCCAGGCCAACGTGCAACCACAGGAATCCGCAGCCCACCTTCGTACAAGTTTCCTTTCTTGCCGCGAAACTCGACTCCGGTGGTGGGATGTTTGTTGGCTCCATGCACCCCACGTGGCTGCTCTTTTGACGCAAAGTAATCCGCACCCCCATTGTCGCCACTGAAGAACACCAACGTGTTTTCATCGAGCCCCAATTCTTTAAGCAACCCGAGAACCTCGCCTACCTGGCGATCCAGCATCGTGACCATCGCCGCGTAACGTTTCGCTTGCTCGGGCAACGCTAGTTCTTTGTAGATGGCCCACGCGGGATCGTCATCGGGAATGTCGAAAATGCCGTGCGGCGGAGTGACCGGCAGGTACGCGAAGAAAGGTTGGTCCTTGTGTTCGCGAATAAACTTCGTCGCCTCGTCCATGATCACGTAATGCGAGTAGGTGTCACCGTTGCTGTTGCCATGGTTTCCCGCCAGCGGCATTTCTTCGCTGTTCCGCAGGATGTAAGGCGGATAATACGAGTGCGCGTGGACTTGATCGTAGTAGCCCACAAACACGTCGAACCCGTGTTTCTCAGGGACTCCGGTCGATCCACGTCCTCCGCATCCCCATTTACCAAATCCGCCCGTCGCATAGCCGAGCGGTTTTAGCATCGATGCAATCGTTTCCTCGTCCGCTCGCAGCGGCGTTCCGCCTCCGTTGGACCGCACCGACGTGTGCCCACTGTGTTTTCCGGTCAAGAAACAGCAGCGAGTTGGGGCACACACGGACGACCCCGCCAAGCCTTGGGTGAAGCGAATGCCTTCGGCCGCCATGCGGTCGATATTGGGCGTTTGAATGATCGGGTTGCCCATATAGGAAGGCTCAAAATAGCCGAGTTCGTCGGCCATGATGTAGATCACGTTGGGCCGCGTCGCGGGGGTGACGGGCCGCGTCGTTTGAGCGGTCGCATGGCTGGCGAACGACAGCAAGAACAATCCCATTACATGGAAACGAAGTTGGTATTGCATCGATCGGGTTCGCATATCGAATGGGGGAAAAGAGGACGGGTAGAGTCGCAGTCGAGCGACTGGCGGCCAAGCGACTGGACAGTCTCCTACGATACTCGATCGTCACGCACGATGCTGCAACCGATGCCACAACGCCCGTGTCCGCCGGGACCTGGAATCGACGCTATCGCCCGCGTTTGCCGAGTCACGCTCAGGCACCCTGATATCCCTGGTCCAGCTGGCCTGGGATTTGCTATAGTGGACTCTCTCGACACCCACCTCCAATCCTTCCTGCAAAGCTCGACCCTACCCATGAAGTCTATTGCCAAAGTTGCGTGCGTTTCGTTGCTCGGGGCCTCCAGTCTGCTGTTGAGCTCTTTCGCGGTCGCCGGCGATGCCGATTGGCCTCAATGGCGAGGCCCCAACCGCGATGGCCACGCCGCCCCACAAGAATTGAAAAAATCATGGGCTGACGCCGCCCCCCGGCTTCGCTGGTCATTCACCAGTGCGGGACGCGGCTACTCAGCCGTTTCGATCGTCGATGGACGACTCTATACGATGGGTTCGCATGACGAAAAGTGTTTTGCCATCTGCCTGAATGCCAAGACTGGCGAAAAGATCTGGGAAACCGAAGTCGCTCGCGGCAGCACCGACGACGACTACAACCACGGCTGGGGTGGCGGACCGCGCAGCACGCCGACCGTCGATGGCGACCAAGTCTTTGTGCTCAGCGATATCGGACAACTCGCGGCACTTTCAAAAGCGGACGGCAAAATCCAGTGGAGCACCAATTTTGTCAGCGATCACGGCGGCAGCATCCCAAAGTGGGGCTATGCCGAATCGCCGTTGGTGGACGGCGACCGAGTCGTTGTGACGCCGGGCGAAGCCAATTTCATGGTCGCGTTTGATCGCAAGACCGGCGAAAAAGTGTGGAGCAGCCAAGGCATCAACGCTCCCGCGCAATACGTTTCGATCATCAAAGGTGACGTGGGCGGCAAGTCGTTTTATGTGACCGCCAGCAAACCAGGACTGATTGCTGTCGATACCAAATCGGGAAAGCAAGTCTTCAGCGACCCGACCACGGGAAATGATGTCGCCGTCATCCCCACCCCCGTGTTATCCGAAAACCTGCTGTATCACACCAGCGATTACGGGGCGGGCAACACGCTGCTAAAGTTAAACGCCGACGGCGAAAAGATCGCAGCCGAATCGGTTTACCACTTGGCTGGCAAATCGATGATGAACCATCACGGTGGCGTCGTGCTGCATGACGGAGTGATCTACGGATGTACCAAAGCCAACGGCGGGATGTGGTTGGCACAAGACTTGGAGAGTGGCGAAACCTTGTGGGAGCAAAAGATGCGTCCCAACCGTAGCGGATCGATCTGCTTTGCCGATGGCATGCTGTATTGTTACAACGACGAAGAGGGATCGGTCGTCTTGGTCGAGCCGAATCGCGCCGAGTGGAAGCCCAAAGGCACATTAACGCTGCCACGCGAAACCGAACTGCCACGCGACAAGGGCGCCATCTGGGCGCACCCAGTGGTCGCCGACCAGATGCTGATCATCCGCGACCAGGACTTGATCTTCGCCTTCGACATCGCCCGCTAAAGTACTTGAGCTAACGTAGTGGGGGTGACGAAGACAGGCTGGAAGCCTATCCCACATCCTAACGCTGGTAGATCGGCAGGTAGCCGCGATCTAATTGCAACATGATCAAGTTGCATGCGGTCACGTAGACCGGGTGAATCTGGCCTTCCCAGTAACCGTCCGGTCGCTGCTCGCTGACAATGCGGTCGTACAAACGGTCGCGGAACGTCGTCCATAACTCGTCGCCTTGGCGATAGACCACTTGGCTGTAATACAAATACGTGTAATGCCAATGGCCAAACGCTCGCGTCGAATCGCTGATGTCATGCAGTGATTCCTTGGCATACGTCAACATCTCTGGAACATGCTCGCTGTCGTAATCACCGGCGTTGTACAGTGCGGCCAGTGCGGCAGCGGTAATCGCCGGCCGACTGCTCCCTTTCTGGCGGCTGCTATAGCTAATGCCGCCATCAGGGTTTTTGCACTCGTAAATGTATTCCTTCGCTTTCGTGATCACCTCGGCACTAACGGGAATCCCGGCGTTGCGGCAACCGCGAAGCCCTTGCACCTGAGTGATCGTGGTCGAGCCTTCGTCAAAATCATTTCCCTCGCGAGCCGAGACGTAGCCCCAACCACCTGCGGCCGTTTGTGCATTCCCGCTGAACTCCACCGCCTTGGTCAACACTTCGACCAATTCTTCGCGGCGATCCAACAACCCTTCTTCGCCCAGTACTTGCGACAAAAACAGCATCGAAAATCCGTGCCCGTAGGTGTAGCGAGGATCCGACTGGGGATCACCGATCAAACCGTTGTCGCGGCTCTTGCTGATCAAATAATCGGCCGCTCTGGCGATCTCTTTCGCGTACGGTCCTTGTGTGGTCGTCGATCCGCTGCCGATCATCGCCGTACCGGCCAATGCCGCAAGTGCGGTGGGATAAGCCTGCGTGTTCCACTGGCCACGCGAAGATTGCGTGCGGCTGAGCCAATTGAGCCCCTTGGTGATCGTGTCGTTCCAGCGAGGATCGCGGGCGGCGTACGCAGTACGTGAACTCGCCGCTGTGGCTCCGGCAACCGACAGAACCGCAGCAGTACGAAGCCAGTCTCGGCGTGATGTTTTTTGCGTCATGAGAATGTCGGTGACGTATTGAAGGGACAAATTCGAGATACAGCGAGTGGCGATTAGCTCACGCCCTTCATTCTAGCGATTCGGCCCGCCGCGACGAACTGCAACCTCGATTATTCGTGAAAACGGGGACGAGTGCTTGGTTTCAGGTAAAAAATTAGTGCCGGGCGAAGTGGACGAGGCAACGAATCGATCGCAAGAAACGATAACCCCGGGACTCGTCGCCTCGTCCACTACCCCAAAAGCGAGATGCAATAACGCACTCGATATTCGCCGAAAGTCTTGACGACTTCCGCTACGCGGACGGGGGGGATTTTTAGGCGGGTAGGGGTACGACGAGGCGGTGCAGACCACGCTTTTGCTGGCAAACAGGGCAGAAAAACGTGCTCCGCTGGGCCTGGACCATTCGCTGAATCACGCCGTCGTAACAGCGGGGACAGGGGTCGCCGGCACGAGCGTAGACCTGATGATGGGCTTGATAGCCACCTTCGCCATTGAGCGCGTTGCGGTAGGTCCCATCCCCCAAAGTGCTGCCCTCGTACCGAATCGCTTCCTCTAAAACATGTCGCATCGCCGACTCAATTCGCTGCCACTGAGCCAATGTCAGCCGGTCACAGCGAGTGCGAGGATCGATGCCAGCGAAAAAAAGCAGCTCTGCCGCATACAAATTCCCCACTCCCGCCACCACCGCTTGATCCAACAAGGCGACTTTGATCGCCCGTTGGCTCTTCCCTAATTTCGCCTTTAACTGTTCCGCCGTGATCGCCAGTGCATCGACTCCAAGCTTGGCGTCGACGAGCGTTTCGACCTGCTTGGGTGTCAACAACCGTACCGTTCCCAGACCGCGGCGATCCCAAAACAACAACTGGTCCCCCGCAGGCCCCGTCAACGTGATCCGCAGCCGCAGATGCTCCAGAGTTGGTGGATCCGCCAACAACACCAAACCGGTCATGCGAGGTTCGATCACGACCGTTTGTGCATCCTCGATTCGCAGCATCACGCGTTTGCCGCGGCGATCGACGTCGATGATGTGTTTTCCGCGAAGCCGACGATCAAACGCATCGATTCGCGGCGTCATCAAAATCGGCTTACGCTCGCAGGGCGGCCGAATCACGGCATCAATCCGGCTGCCGACAATCGGCAACACCCCCCGGCGCATGGTTTCGACTTCGGGTAGTTCAGGCACAGATTCTCTTTTGGCACGTGATCGCTGCATTGACCATCGATTGACCTCGGGCGACAATCTTAACGAAAACTGATTGCTATTTTGAGAGCCCCCGTTCAGAGATCCTGTTTAGAGACCCAATATGAGCCTGGAAGAAGCCGCAGCCCCCCACGCCACCGCATCGGTTCCCGATATTCGCGGGCGTTTTGGTGATTTTGGCGGACGCTTTGTTCCTGAAACGCTGACCCGAGCGTTGGACCAACTCGCCGAAGAGTACGACAAGGCCAAGAAAGATCCTGAGTTTCAACGCGAATTGACGTCGCTGCTAAAGACATTCGTCGGTCGCCCCAGCCCCCTCTATCACGCTAAACGACTGACCGATTCGGTCGGCGGTGCGCAAATCTGGCTCAAACGCGAAGATCTAAACCACACCGGTGCCCACAAAATCAATAACACGATCGGGCAAGCCCTGCTGACCCTTCGCATGGGCAAAACGCGAGTGATCGCCGAAACCGGAGCGGGCCAGCATGGTGTCGCCAGTGCCACGGCATGTGCCCATTTCGGTTTGCCGTGCACCGTCTATATGGGTAGCGAAGATATTCGTCGGCAAAAACCGAACGTGTTCAGCATGAAGCTGCTCGGCGCCGAGATCTGTCCTGTCGAAAGTGGCTCCAAAACGCTTCGTGACGCTGTCAACGAAGCGATGCGAGATTGGATGGCGTCGGTCGAAAATACGCACTACATCATCGGCAGCGTGATCGGACCGCACCCCTTCCCGATGATGGTTCGCGATTTCCAATCGGTGATCGGCCGCGAAACTCGCGAACAGTGCCGCGATTCGTTTGATCGGCTTCCCGATTGTGTCGTCGCATGTGTCGGCGGTGGCAGCAACGCAGCCGGTATGTTCTATCCATTCGTCGAAGACGATAGTGTTCGCATGGTCGGTGTTGAAGCTGGCGGACGCGGCACCGCGCCCGGCGACCATGCGTCCCCGTTGACCTACGGCAGCCCAGGTGTCCTGCACGGCAGCTTCAGCTACGTGATGCAAGACGAAGACGGCCAAACGTGCAACGTCCACTCGATGAGCGCCGGTTTGGATTACCCCGGCGTCGGTCCCGAGCACAGTTATTGGAAAGACACCAAACGAGTCGACTACTTGGAATGCACTGACGATGCGGCGATGAAGGCGTTCGACCAATTGGCACGCACCGAGGGGATCATCGCGGCCCTCGAATCGAGTCACGCAGTCGCTCGGGCGATGACGTTGGCCGCCGAGATGAAACCCGACCAACATCTCGTCGTTTGTCTGTCCGGCCGCGGTGACAAAGACGCCATGGAAATCGCCCGTCTCCGTGGCGAAACCTGGTAACCCGCTTCACCTCCTCCGACCCTCAGCGAGATTCCTGATGTTAAAACTAACCTGGCTATCCCACGCTAGCTGGTTGATTGAAACCGACGAAAATCGCATCCTGCTGGATCCCTTTTTCAGCGATAATCCCGCCGCCAAATCGTCGGCGGATGACCACCGGGATATCAGCCACATTCTAGTTTCCCATGGTCATTTTGATCATGTCGCCGATGTGGCGGCGATCGCTAATCGCGATGACAGTACCGTGGTGGCGATTTTCGAGATCGCCCAGTGGTTTGCGGAAAAACAGCAAGTGCAATCCACCGTTGGCATGAATTTGGGCGGCAAGACTGAGCTGCCATTTGGCACCGTCAAGATGGTTCCGGCACTGCATAGCAGCCAATTGCCCGACGGATCCTACGGCGGCAATCCTGCAGGCTTTGTTCTCGAGATCGATGGCAAACGAATCTACTTTGCCTGTGACACCGCGTTGTTTTCAGACATGCGGTTGTTCGCACACCAAGTCGATGTTGCTGTGCTGCCGATCGGAGACCTGTTCACAATGGGGATCGACGACAGCATCGAAGCGACCAACTTGATCGAGCCGAAATGCGTGCTGCCGACGCACTACAACACATGGCCTCCGATTGAACAGGACGCCGAAGCGTGGGCGAAACGGATCAGCAGCGAAACCGATGCGATCCCGGTCGTACTGAGCGTAGGCGAGAGTTTTACGGTTTAGGGTTCGGCTCGGGGCTAGAAATCAGGGTCGAGCGTAGCGGAAGTCGTCAAGACTTTCGTCGTTATGAATGACCGTTTCCTTGTCCAGGATGATCGAAACTCTTGACGCGTTCCGCTATGCAAGAAAAACGCAAAGAATCGCGGAGCGATCAGCGACATTATTCTGACGGAGCTTCTTTCTCGCGAACTTGGACGTCATCGCCGACCACTTTGACTTCGAAGCAATCGACTTTCACTCGCGGATTGTCCTCCCACGTTCCGTCGTGAATACAGAAACGCCATGCGTGCCAGGGGCAGGTCACGACGTCGGTTTCAGGATCGACATGACCTTCGGCCAACGACGCGCCCATGTGGGGACAAAGGTCGTCGATCGCGTACCACTCCTCGCCCTTGCGAAAAATCGCGACCATCCGGCCATCCACGGGAACCGCGCGTCCGACGCCTTCTTCAAAGTCACTGACTTTACCCACCGTTTCAAAATCGCTCACGCAAATATCCTCATATTTTGTTATGGTTTCAGATTGAGCCCGATCATCCGCTTTTCGATACGGCATCTACTTTAACGATGAAGCAGCGATTCCCCTACCTGACAACGATTGGAATTCAGCGACTATGATTAATCAACAACGCCGCCGATTACTTGAGTCCCGGGTTTGGCCGCATGTTCAAACGCCCGCCCAATACGTGGGGGGGGAACGCAATATTGTCGTCAAGGATCATCGGCAATTGCGAGGCCGATTGTGTCTGGGGTTCCCCGATGCCTACACGATCGGAATGAGCCATCATGGGTTGCAGGTGCTGTATTCGTTGATGAATCGCCGCGATGATTGGTGTGCCGAGCGAGTTTTCACGCCGTGGCCGGATATGGAGTCGCTGCTGCGAAAGCACGAGATCCCGCTCTATTCACTCGAAACGTTCACCTCGCTTGCCGATTTTGACGTAATCGGGCTGAGTCTTCAGTACGAAATCAGCTCGCCCAACGTGCTGACGATGATCGATTTGGGAGGCATTCCGCTTGAATCAGTCGATCGCACGATGGCCGACCCGCTGCTGGTTGCCGGAGGCCCCTGTTGCCAAAACCCCGAACCGATGGCCGATTACTTCGACGTTATGATCATGGGCGATGGCGAACCGGCACTGCCCGAGATCTGCGATCTGTGGATTGAACTGCGAGAGCGATATCGACGCGACGATGGCACGTTCGCTGGCGGCGACGAAGGACGCCGGCAGCGTGAAGAAGCGGTTGCTGAAATCGCCC
>TARA_R110002073_G_scaffold293194_1_pt1 | contig 28059 bp, 22 predicted proteins | sample TARA_R110002073 | Tara Oceans TARA_R110002073 (sample SAMEA4397174) | marine metagenome | biome: Polar Biome; feature: [DCM] deep chlorophyll maximum layer (ENVO:01000326); material: water (ENVO:00002006), including particulate matter (ENVO:01000060) such as... | depth 40 m | reverse complement strand
CGATATCATCAGCGATTGGCGGATTCAAAATGCCATGAGGAAAGAATATGATATCTACTCAGCAACGCAAGAAGCAACTGACAAAATGAAGTCCGAAGGGGTTCTAGTAAAAGGCAATATGCAGCAGCTTTTGAAAAAAGCAGATCTCGTCGTGGACTGTACCCCTAAAAAGATTGCAGCTCAAAATGTAGCGATTTATAAAGAACAAAAGATCAAATTTATTTTACACGGAGGCGAGAAACACGAAACTACAGGCCATTCCTTTAGTGCTGAAAACAATTATCAATCAGCTCTAAATCTAGATGCTACAAGAGTTGTTTCTTGCAACACCACTTCTATTTTAAGGACGTTGACCGCTTTAAAAAGAGCTGATTTATTGGATTATGCTAGAGGTACACTTTTAAGAAGAGCTACAGATCCTTGGGAAAGTCATTTAGGAGGAATTATGAACACAATGGTTCCCGAAAGAGATATTCCAAGCCATCAAGGTCCTGACGCTAAAAGTGTAGATCCTGATTTGGACGTCATCACTTCCGCAGTAAAAGTACCCGAAACTTTAAGCCATATGCACTACTGGAATGTGAAATTGAAAAAGCAGACCACAAAGGAAGAAGTGCTGAACGCCTTTAAAACGTCTAGCCGAATTAAACTAATTCGCTATGACCAAGGTTTAGTTTCCAACAATACAATTAAGGAAATGTTTTTGGATATGGGAAGACCTTGGGGTGATATGTACGAAGTAGCCTTATGGGAAGATATGTTGAAAGTAGTAGGAGATGAACTTTTTTATGCATACGTGGTCGATAACCAAGCTATTGTTATACCTGAAACAATCGATGCCATTAGAGCACTCACTGGAATTGAAACAGATGGAGCAAAATCTATTTCTAAAACCAATACAAGTTTAGGAATCAATTAAACGCTATTAAGATGAAAAAAATCGAAAATATAACAGAAATTTTAGGGGAAAATGCTCCCTTCTATTTAAATCACGTTTGCGAAAAAATAACAAAGGATGAATTACAAACCCCAAGTAAAATTAGTCTTGATAAAGTTTTTTCCAACAGCAATAGAAATCCACAAGTGTTGCGGAGTCTATCACAATTGTACAACCATGGGAATTTGAGAAGTACGGGATACTTGAGTATCCTTCCTGTAGACCAAGGCATTGAGCATAGTGCAGCTTATTCGTTCTATAAAAATCCTGATTTTTTTGATCCAGAGAATATTATAAAACTTGCTATGGAAGCAGGCTGTAATGCTGTAGCTTCAACCTTTGGTGTTTTGGGGCTAAACGCTCGAAAATATGCTCATAAAATCCCGTTTATTGTGAAGATCAATCATAATGAACTCCTTACCTACCCTAATAAATATGACCAAACATTATTTGGCAAGGTAAAAGCTGCTTGGGATATGGGGGCAGTTGCCGTGGGTGCTACCATTTATTTTGGTTCCGAAAAAAGCAATAGACAACTCAACGAAATAGCCGAAGCTTTTGAAGAAGCTCACAATTTAGGAATGGCTACCATCCTATGGTGTTATCTGCGCAATGATGGATTCAAAACAGAGAAAGAAGATTATCATGCAGCTTCAGATCTAACAGGGCAGGCGAATCATTTGGGCGTTACCATTCAGGCCGACATAATTAAGCAAAAATTACCAACCAATAATTTTGGTTTTAAAAATATCGGGTTTGGTAAATATAATGATGAAATTTACAAAACACTTACTACTGATCACCCTATTGACCTTTGTCGATTACAGGTAGCTAACTGTTATATGGGTAAAATAGGATTGATTAATTCTGGTGGTGGTTCTAAAGGTGAGTCTGATTTGGTTGAAGCAATAACAACTGCAGTTATTAATAAAAGAGGCGGAGGTTCAGGTTTGATAATGGGAAGAAAAGCGTTTCAAAAGCCTTTCGGAGAAGGAGTGAAAGTATTACAATCCGTTCAGAGTGTTTATTTGAACGATAAAATTACAATAGCGTAATGCTTTGAAAAACAATATTATAAAAAAATGAATCACTTTATAAAACATATAGGAGTATTTACATCTGGAGGTGATAGTCCTGGGATGAATACGGCATTGTACGCCATTGCAAAAATTGCTGAAGCAAAGGCTATAAAATTAAGTGGAATCCGCAAAGGATACGAAGGATTGATAGATGGCGATTTAATACCATTAAAATCCAATGAACTCAAAAAAATGACTCAAAAAGGAGGAACCATCCTAAAAACAGCTCGAAGTAAGCGTTTTATGGAATTGGAAGGCCGTAAAAAAGCATTAAAAACACTTAAAACAAACAGTATAGATGCTCTCATTGCCATTGGTGGTGATGGCACTTTTAAAGGATTATTGGCTTTTTCGGAAATATGTGATATTCCATTTATAGGTATTCCGGGAACTATTGACAATGATATTTCGGGTACTGATTATACTCTTGGATTTGATTCCGCTGTAAACACGGCAATCGAAAATATAGATAAAATACGAGATACTGCCGAATCCCATAACCGAGTCTTTATTATAGAAGTAATGGGAAGGGATTCAGGTTACATTGCTATTAATTCGGGATTAATGGTGGGGGCTGATGCAATACTTATTCCTGAAAGTGGCAAAGATTTCATCTACCTATTAGACAAGGTTAGAAATTACGATAGTGAAGAAGCTTTTCTTGTTATAGTATCTGAAGGTGATGAAATAGGAGCTGAACTTGTCGCATCCAAAATAAAAGAAATTAATGGAGATATCGATTTACGCATTACGAGGCTTGGACACATACAACGTGGAGGTAATCCCTCGGCTTTAGATAGAATGTTAGGGATTAGACTAGGTGTGGCTGCAGTAAAGCAATTAGTAAACGGAAATAAAAATAAAATGGTCGGAATTTTAAATAATCAATTGCATCTAACTCCTTTTGAAGAAGTGGTTAAACAACATCAAGTAAATAATGAATTAATGGAGCTTTTAGACCTTTTTGGTAAGTAAAAAAATGACAGAAACTTAAAAAAACATTCAAAATGAAAAACATACTCGTACCCACCAATTTTTCCAAAAACTGTATTAAAGCTGCACAACTTGGTATAGAAATGGCCAAGCTGTATAATTCGGAAATACATTTTTTACATTTAATGAAAACACCTGTAGATTGGGTAAAACTGGATAAACAAAAAGAAAAGAGATATCCTGAAACATTGAAACAAATAGGTATTGCAAAAGCAGCTTTAAGAGCATTGGAAAAAGATGTAGAAAGCCAGGGGCTTAAATGCCGCACCTTTCTTCAATATGATTCAGGACAAACAGATATTTTAGAGCATTCGGGGCATTTTCACCACGATTTTATAATTACTGGAAGCAGTGGAACAAAAGGTGTTATAAGAGAAATAACGGGTAGTAACGTTGAGGAAATTGTACGTAAAGCAAATGCACCTGTTATTGTTGTAAAAGATGAAGAAGTGATCTTCCCTTTTCAAAATATTGCTTTTGTTTCAGATTTTAAAGAAGACGTAAGTGAAGCCTTTAATCACGTCGTATCTATTGCTAATAAATGTGGTGCCCGTATTCACCTTTTGCACATAAACACTCAAACAGACTTTAATAGTCTCGAACTTAGTTTAAAACCAATCGAACTACTACTACAAAAGTTTCCAGATTTAAAAAACTATGCTATGGCAGTTTATAATGAATCTTCTGTAGAAACAGGTATCAACTCATTTGTGAAACAATATCCTGTTGATTTAATCGCGATGGTTACACACGGAAAAACAGGTTTTTTAAATCTTTTTTCTAAAAGCATTGCCGAAGGTGTGACCAATCATTCTACCCTACCCGTAATGACAATACATATTTAAAAAAACATATTTATATGTCAGATAACTTAAATCATATTCGAGAAGAATCTTTTTTCAAATTACTTTTTAGTAGAACAGCTTTGCCTTTATTTACAATTCTAGGAATAGCCTTATTATATGTTATTCTGATGTCAATGATTGATCATAGTTCTTTTCCTTTTCACATCATTATTGCAACAGCAGCTTTAGGAAAGACTATAGTTATTACCATAACGACCATGAAACAGCTTTCCAAGTTGATAAAAATCTGTCATTCTTTAGAACGATTATTATGGATTTTTGGGTTAATACTTATCATCAGTATTTTCTCTTTTGCTACTGATTACACCTGCCTTTTCCAATTCAACCATACAGCATTTGAAGGCGTAATGGATTATTCAAATTCATACATATATAATCTATACCAGTTCTTTTACTTCAGTGTAATAACCTTTTCAACAGTTGGATACGGCGACATAACTCCAGTATCTGATATTGCTAGGTTTATTGTAATGCTTGAAATATTCCTGAGTTTTTTCTTGATCGTCTTTGCACTAACTAACATTAAAAAAATACATATCAATGAATAGGATAAATATCATAAAAGCAAACGGAGAAAAAGTACTTTTTCAAATAGAAAAATTGATAAGCTCATTAGAAAAATCGGGAGCCGATAAAATGATTATTGATCAGATAGTAAAAGATATTGAAAGAGTTCTTTATGATGGAATGACTACCAAAAAGATATATCAAATGGCTTTCAAGATACTTAAGAGGAAATCTAGGGTAAATGCTTCAAAATATAAACTAAAAAAAGCATTGATGGAATTAGGACCTTCTGGTTTTCCTTTTGAAAAGCTAGTAGGTAAACTATTAGAACAAGAAGGCTTTAAAACAGAGGTGGGTGTAATCGTAAAAGGTAATTGCGTGCAGCACGAAATAGATGTGATAGCTCAAAAGGACAATAAGCATTATATGATAGAATGCAAATATCATAGTGATCAAGGAAGGTTTTGCAATGTGAAAATTCCATTATACATCCATTCAAGATTTTTAGATGTAGAAAAGCAATGGGTACGTCAAAAAGGTCACGAGACAAAACTTCATAAAGGAGGCGTATACACCAATACACGATTCACAAGCGATGCCATAGACTATGGTAAATGTGTTGGATTATTATTAACAAGTTGGAATTACCCTAAGGAAGACGGTTTAAAAGATAGAATAGATAAATCTGGTTTACACCCACTTACAGCTTTAACAACATTAACCAAAATAGAAAAAACCAAGCTATTGGATTCAGGTATTGTGCTCTGCAAAGAGCTTCACGAAAAACCAACATTATTGACACAAATCGGGGTGCCAAAGTCAAGACATAAAAACATTCTCGAAGATTCACAAGAGTTATGCAGAAACAATTAAAATATTGAAAATGGAAAATAATAAAATAAGTATTCACTTTTTAGGAGCAGCAGGAACAGTAACTGGCTCAAAATATTTAGTAGATACAGGAGATAAAAAAATACTGATAGATTGTGGACTTTTTCAAGGCCTAAAGGAACTACGTCTCAAAAATTGGGAATATCCACCAGTAAAAGTTTCAGAAATTGATATAGTACTTCTTACCCACGGTCATATGGATCATACGGGTTATTTACCAAGATTGGTGAAACAGGGATTTAATGGCTCTATATACGGTACCAACCCCACTTTGGATATAGCAAAAATCATTTTGAATGATAGCGCAAAAATACAGGAACAGGAAGCTGAACGAGCCAATAAGGAAGGCTATTCCAAGCACAGTCCAGCAGAACCACTTTACAATTTAAAAGATGTGGAAAAAACCATTCCACATTTTAAAACTATCCCTCAATCCCAATGGATTCCATTGTTTGACGGTATCAAGGTACGTTTTCAGTATAATGGTCATATTTTGGGTGCTACGTTCATTGAGTTAAACGTACACGGAAAACGTTTTGTCTTTTCAGGAGATATTGGAAGAACTAATGATTTATTACTCTATTCGCCACAAAAACCTAAAAAAGCTGATGTGTTATTTATTGAATCTACCTATGGAGGAAGATTTCATCCTGACGAAGTAGAAGCCATTCCCCAGATTGAAAAATTGGTTAATGATACCATAAATAGAGGAGGCAGTCTATTTGTCCCAAGTTTTTCGGTAGAACGCGCTCAATTAATGATGCTCATTTTCTGGAGACTATTAAAGGAAAATAGAATTCCGAAAGTCCAAATGATAATGGATAGCCCTATGGGAGCTAATGTTTTGGAATTGTTTCATCGTACAAGAGATTGGCACAAACTTGAGGAACACGAATGTGATGAGATGTGTTCTTATTTCACTGTTGTAAGTAGCTATAGAGAAACTATGGAATTACGAACTGATAGCAAACCCAAAATCGTAATTGCTGGAAGTGGAATGCTCACAGGAGGACGTATGCTAAACTATCTCGAAACACAAGCCCAGAACCCCAACAATACACTGCTTTTTATAGGTTATCAAGCTGAAGGAACCCGTGGAAGAAAGCTATTGGAAGGTGAAAAAGAGTTAAAGGTGTATGGAAAATGGGTGCCATTTCATATGGAAGTTGCAGAAATTGAAGGTCTCTCGGCACACGCAGACCACAAAGAACTTATAGGTTGGATGAGCAAGATTAAGAATCAGCCAGAGAGAATTTTCATCGTTCATGGTGAAAAGGACAGTGCGGAAGCCTTACAAAACGGTATCAAAGAAACCTATGGTTGGGAGGCTGAAATCCCCCAGCTTTATAGTATTGAAGAATTAGAATAAGGTAATGGAATTTTAAAAACGAAAGCATTATGGAACAACAGTCAAATATTTTAAAATACAAACACCTTGGTATATACACCCAGAACGAAAACGTGGTCTATATGCGTGAAGATTGTCACGTCTGTATTTCCGAAGGCTTTGAAGCCCTCACAAGAATAAGAATATCAAAAGCAACCCATTCTGTCGTAGCGAGCCTTAACATCATAAATTCAGATATCTTACTTCCAAATGAAATTGGATTATCAGATGCAGCTGCTAAAAAACTGAATGTTTCACAAAATGAAACCTTATATGTTTCACATTTAGAGCCTATTGAATCGTTAAGCTACGTAAGGGCTAAAATCTATAATCAAAAACTGAATTATTCAGCATTCAATGAAATCATAACCGATATCGTAGAAGGCGATTATTCAAACATCCACCTTTCGGCATTTATTACAGCCTGCGCAGGTGACCGAATGGACATTGATGAAATATCAAATCTCACCAAAGCAATGATCGCATCTGGCAAGCAATTGAATTGGAACAAAGAAATTGTGGTCGATAAACATTGTATTGGTGGATTACCAGGAAACAGGACAACACCATTGGTTGTTGCCATTGTAGCTGCGTACGGACTCACAATGCCAAAAACATCATCGCGAGCTATTACCTCTCCAGCAGGCACAGCCGATACTATGGAAGTAATAACTAATGTAGCCCTTTCTTCCGAAGAAATACAAACCGTAGTTGAACAAGAGGGTGGTTGTTTTGTTTGGGGTGGTACTGCTCAATTAAGTCCTGCGGATGATCTACTGATTAAAATTGAAAAGGCTCTGGATATTGATAGTGAAGGCCAGCTTATTGCTTCAGTGCTTTCAAAAAAAGCTGCAGCAGGTTCAACACACGTAATCATTGATATTCCTGTTGGAGAAACCGCTAAAGTACGCAGTGCTGAAATGGCACAAAAACTAAAGAGTCATATGGAAACTGTAGGTAATGTGGTCGGGCTGAATGTGAAAGTTGTTATTACTGACGGTGCGCAACCTGTGGGGAGAGGAATTGGTCCTACTTTAGAAGCCATCGATATATTAAAGGTCTTGAAAAATGAAGCTGATGCACCAAAAGACCTTGTAGAAAGAGCGTTGTTTTTAGCTGGAGAACTTTTGGAGCTTTCAGGAAAAGTTGGAAATGGAAAAGGAATAGAGATCGCCCAACAAATACTTGAATCTGGCAAGGCTTATGAAAAGTTCTTTGCCATTTGTAAGGCACAAGGACGCTTTACAGAACCAATTCTAGCACCTTATGCAATTGACATTAAAGCAGAAAAATCAGGAATTCTGGAACGAATCGATAACAGAAAGATAGCAAAACTCGCCAAACTTTCAGGTGCACCTCAATCTAAATTGGCAGGAATTCTTTTAAATACCCATTTGGGAGAAAAAATTGAAGAGAACCAATTATTATATACCATATATGCAGAATCCAAAGGCGAACTTAACTATGCTTTGGAATATAAAAACTATCACAATGATATATTAATCATTACTTAAAACAATATACAATGAAAACGATATTATTCAGTCTTCCTGGAAACGAAGAACTCACAGAGCAATTAGCAAAGAAAATGAATGCCGAAATTGGAGAAGCAACCCTGCGTAATTTTCCAGATGGAGAATCTTACACACGTATATTATCTGATGTGAAGGATAAATGTGTTGTACTAGTTTGTACTCTGCACGAACCAGATCAAAAACTGTTACCTCTTTATTTTTTAAGCCATACTGCCAAATCATTGGGAGCAATGTGCACGTGTTTGGTAGCACCATATCTTGCATATATGCGTCAGGACAAAATTTTCAATGAAGGAGAAGGTGTTACTTCTGGTTTCTTCGGAAACTTGATTTCAGGTTTTGCCGATAGTATTACTACAGTTGATCCTCATCTGCACAGGATAAGTTCTTTAGGCGAAGTCTATCACATCCTTAATAAAGTCATTCACGCTGCCGATGCTATTTCAGAATGGATAAAGGAAAACATAGAAAATCCAGTCCTTATCGGTCCCGATTCTGAAAGTGAACAATGGGTGTCTGAGGTTGCTAAAAATGCTGGAGTACCTTTTACTGTATTACAAAAAGTACGCCACGGCGACCGCAACGTAGAGGTCTCTGTTCCTGATGTAGATAAATACAAAAACGCTACCCCTATTTTAGTAGATGATATTATTTCCACGGCACGTACCATGATTGAAACCGTAGAGCATTTAAAAAGAGCAGGGATGAAACCACCTATTTGTATAGGTATTCACGCTGTATTTTCAGGTAATGCTTATCAAGATTTATTGGATTCTGGAGTAGAAAAGATAGTCACTTGCAATACCATTCCTCATCCTTCCAATGCGATTGACTTGAGTGATATTATGGCAAGAGGAGTAAAAAAATTGATGCATCATATATGAGAACACAGGGCTTCACAATAACCTTTATCTTATTCAGTATAACAATAAATGGACAAACTAAAATGCTCATTGGACAGAATTGAAATAATCAGCGAATTATTTAATGGTTTTTTACAATGACCTAAAAACAAGGAAAATATGAAAAGTTATGATACACTATCAGAAGCAGTAAATGATCTTCTTCTAAGAGGATATACTTATGATTTGAACTTAAAACCCAAATGCTTGGAGTGTGCTTTGTTAAAAATAGAAATTCAACCTGAAGATTTTGAAGTAGACCAAACACATCGTTTTGAAGGTATGAGCAGTACCGATGACAATAGTGTTCTTTATGCTATTTCATCCAAAAATGGTATTAAAGGACTTCTAGTAGATGCTTACGGAGTATATGCTGAAAATATTTCGGAAGAAATGAGAAAAAAATTACGATAACACTTAAACAACACAATAATGGAAAATCACGAACATCACAAACACAAAGGAATGGATCATTCTAAAATGAATCACAATAAAGAAGACCACTCAAAAATGGATCATTCCAAAATGAACCACGGAAATAGCGATCATTCAGGACACAACCCTAGTCATGGTCATATGGGGCACGACCATCATAAAATGATGATTGCTGATTTCAAGAAACGATTTTGGGTAACTCTCATCCTTACCGTTCCCATATTATTTTTCTCGTCAATGATTCAAGAATTTTTTGGATATGATTTTTTACTTCCTGGTAATTCTTATGTTCTTTTTGCTCTTTCTACCATTGTATATTTCTACGGTGGGTGGCCTTTTCTTAAGGGCTTTGTTTCCGAAATAAAGAAAGGCGCGCCAGGAATGATGACCCTTATCTCTATGGCAATAAGTGTCGCTTACTTTTATAGTTCAGCAACTGTCTTTGGTTTAAAAGGAGTTGACTTCTTCTGGGAACTGGCTACTTTAATTGCTATTATGCTTATTGGGCACTGGATAGAAATGAAAAGTGTTTTGGGAGCCTCAAAGGCCTTACAGTTATTGGTGAGTATGATGCCCGCGGAAGCCCATAGAGTAAAGGGTGATACTATTGAAGATATTCCACTTGAAGATTTATTAAAAGATGATGTGATATTGGTAAAGCCAGGAGAGAAAGTTCCAGCCGACGGAATTATTGTTGAAGGTTCTAGTTATTTAAACGAATCGATGCTTACTGGGGAATCCAAACCCGTAAAAAAAGAAGAAAAAGACAAAGTGATTGGTGGTTCAGTTAATGGTAGTAGTACCTTAAAAGTAAAGGTTCAGCATACTGGAAAAGACAGCTACCTCAACAAGGTTATCACTATGGTCGAGGAAGCACAAAAGACCAAGTCTAAAATGCAAAACCTTTCCGATAGGGCTGCAAAATGGCTAACTTACATAGCCTTAGCTATTGGTTTTGGTACACTTGCAGTTTGGTTAATTTTAGGTTTTCCATTTGTCTATGCTTTAGAAAGAATGGTTACCGTTATGGTTATTGCTTGCCCCCACGCACTTGGTCTTGCTATTCCTTTGGTAGTTGCGATTTCTACGGCAGTATCTGCACAAAATGGACTGTTGATTCGTAATAGAACTGCCTTTGAAGAATCACGCAAGATATCCGTCTTACTATTTGACAAAACTGGAACATTGACTAAAGGAGATTTTGGTGTTACCCGAATCAAATCTGTAAATCAGTCTTATTCATCAGAAGAAATTTTAAGACTTTCAAGTGCCTTAGAACAAAGTTCAGAACATCCTATTGCAGTAGGCATCATTAAAAAAGTCAAGGAAGATAATATTACAATTCCTCATCCCGAAAACTTTAATGCTATTACTGGTAAAGGTGTAGAAGCAAAAGTAGAAGGAAAGCAAGTAAAAGTAGTGAGTCCTGGCTATTTAAGAGATGAGAAAATTACTATTCCTGAAGATGCTTATAGCGATGCTGCAGAAACTGTTGTATTTGTTTTAATTGAAGGGGAATTAGCAGGGTATATAGCACTTGCAGATGAAATTAGACCAGAATCTGCTGAAGCTATTAAAGTATTTAAAAAGAACAATATTAAAGTTCTGATGGCTACTGGTGATAATGAGAAAACAGCAAAAGCTGTTAGTGAAAAGCTAGGATTAGATGGATATTATTCAGAAGTATTACCGCATCAGAAAGTTGAAATTGTAGAAGTACTACAAGTTAAAGGGGAATTTGTTGCGATGACGGGAGATGGAGTAAATGATGCGCCTGCGCTTGCGAAAGCTAATGTAGGAATCGCTGTTGGTTCTGGTACAGACGTTGCCGCCGAAACTGCGGATATTATATTGGTAAACAGTAACCCACAAGATATTGCTAACTTAATTTTATTCGGAAAAGCTACCTACAATAAAATGATCCAAAATCTAATCTGGGCAACTGGTTATAATGTTATAGCTATTCCACTAGCTGCAGGTGTGCTATATTCTTCAGGCTTTGTTTTAGGTCCTGCGGTAGGTGCTGTATTTATGAGTTTGAGTACAATTATTGTAGCCATTAATGCTCAGTTATTAAAGCGGAAAATTGGTAAAAAATAATGAATAGGAAAGAAAAGCTTAACAAGATCTATTTAATCTTGTTGAGCTTATTTGTAGTAATGTTAGGTTATGGTATTTTATTACCGACCCTTCCCTACTATACTGAAAGATTAGCGTTAAAAGATAATCTGGATACCGATCTTATTAACTTCCATATTGGGTTGCTAACGAGCATCTATCCATTTTTCCAGTTACTATTCGTAGTGGTTTGGGGCAAGCTTTCAGACAAATATGGTCGTAAGCCCATTATCATTGTCGGTCTTATTGGGTTTGTAATAATGCAGTTGCTTACTGGGCTTGCCACATCTTTGACAATGTTATATATCGCACGGATCTTTGGTGGTATTTTTACATCATCAGTTATTCCAGTTAGTAATGCATACTTAAGCGACATCACTTCCGAGAAAAGGAGAACAAAAATAATGGCATGGTCAGGAGTTGCCATTAGTTCTGGTGTTATTTTTGGGCCTGTTATTGGAAGTTTTCTATCTCAAACTGATCTACATTTAGAATATTCTATCGGTCAGCTTCATTTAGATCGATTTTCAGTACCCTTTTTATTTGCTGCTGTATTAGGATTGATTGTTTTATTCACTGTAATGAAATGGTTAAAAAACACAGTTCGAGTTCATAAGTTTACTACGAAAAAAATGAATTTTCGATATACATTTAGTAACTATTTTATCGTTTTACTATCGCTGTCTTTTGTGCTGCAGTTTGTAGTAACTTTATTTGAAACAGTATTTTCTATTTATGGTAAAGATGAACTGGGATTTAACAGCAATCAAGTTGGTATCGGTTTTATGCTATGTGGTTCAGTAATGGCAGTTTTACAGCCTGTTTTTGCAAGTTATGGAGAGATGGTTTTATCTAAAAGAAAACAAATTGCTTTAGGATTACTAATATCTGGTTTGTCCTTAATCGCTTTCCCATTTTTTAAAAATGAGTTCTTAGTCTATGGATTAATTATAGTGTTTTCTGCTGGTGGTGCTATGGTAACTCCTAACTTATTGTCGGCAGTTTCATTAACCTCAAAAGAAAATACAGGTAGAAATATATCTATACAAAGCTCTACAAATAGTATTGGTCAGATTTTGGGACCTATACTAGGAACTTGGCTAATTGCCGGTGGTTTTTATTACCCTTTTATTATTTCAGGCGTCATCGTTTTAATAGCTATTGGACTAGTTTATTTGTTAAAACAATAAAACTAAGATTAATCTAATTAAATTTACCCTTCTTAAAAGGTGGTATAAATTATCAATTATTATTTTCTGAATTTATAATGATCTAATTATATTAATGGAAAGTAAAGTTTTGAGAAGTAATTTTTAAGACTACTTTTTTCGAACCTTTAAATTTTGAACTTCTTCTAATGTTAATCCAGTAGATTTAGCTATTATTTTTTCATCAACTCCGTTTGTTTTAAATTGCTTAGCTATCTCTAAAGTTTGTTTTTGCTTAGCAATATCGGTAGCTTCTTTTTTTATTCGTTGCTCTAAAACATATGGAGGAACATATTTAGTACTTTGTTCTAACTGCTCAAACAAACCAATGTCTTTAAAGCTTAAGTAACTTTTATCAGAAATAATTAGACTGTCTATCACATTTGTATCGACTATAATACCTACTTGAATAAGCTTGTCTGTAATTTCTTTATCTGTATCAGGGGGTTTCAATTCTCCGCTTGGATGATTGTGACATAAAATTATTTTGACAGCTCTTTTTTGTAGTGCCAAGCTAAATACTTCCATGGGCTCAGCTATAACTTGATTTACAGAACCCAAACCTATTAATTCAATAAAAAGAATTCTATTGTTATTCTCTAAACCAATCACCCAAAAATGCTCTCTGTTTTGATCTATCTTATTTTCACGCAATAAAATTTTCTACATGATTCCGTAGATATCATCCGAATTTAAGATTGTTTTATATTTAACTATTGTTGATTTGGCACAACCTAAACTTCCGTTTGGATTTGCCCTATTTGGTAATTCATCAATATATTTTTGTGCAAAGTTTCTTAATTCAAAATTTGAATTTGTTAAGCAATTTGGATTAAAATGATTATTGACTAAATCATCAAACCAAAATTTATCAATTGATTTATTATCTATTTTATCTTCATTAAATTTAGATATGATTCTTTTTGTAAGTGAGTCTAATTCTTCTTTGAATTTAAAATCTTCGTCCGATTTACAATTGATTTTTAATGTTCCTGTTGTTTTGTTGAAATTATCAGGATTTACTAATAAAGGTGTTATTTTTCTAAAATTAACATCTCTGCTAATTGAAAATCGAACATACACTTTACTTGGATTTGATTTACTTCTTAAGTAATACTTAATTCTTGCCATTATTTTAATTTTAAGGTTAAAAAAATTGGCTTTAAGTGATTTGAGAGATATTATCAACTTTGGGAAACAATTGGGCAACGTCAAACTTTAATTAGCTTACTGCATCAATACTATTTTTTAGTATTGTGCGCATTTGTTTTTCATTACTAAGTTTTACTTCTGATATATTAAAATTAATATCTAAAAAATCAATTTAAGATTCCTGAAATTGGTACGTCTATTCTATCCATAGCAACACAAGTGTGATTTTTAATTATATAACATTCTACAAAGTGCTTTCCATAAAAACTTGAATTTTCTACCCTAGTCTCACTACCATCATCATTTAGAATTCCTCCCCTTACACCATGCCTTTTAGCCTTAACACCACAATTTCTGACTTTCCATTTTACCTCATATGGTTTAGGGACCTCATTTTTTTGAATAAAAAACTTTAAAGAGTGATTTTTTTTAAGAATGTATAAATCTCTAAGTAGTGTAGGTCTATAACCACTTTGATTAACCCTACAGTTAATTTTAAGATTATAATTTAGGTTTACAGAGTATTCTTCTTGAATAAATTCTTCACTTGGGCTATAATCAATTGCATAAGGATTTCTCATGCTTAATTGAGTTGAGGCTAAATTTGGGAGTAATTTATTTTCATTTAAAACTTTTGTTACAACGTTTTCCCCTAAGCTTAGTTCTAGACTTTCTTTTAAGTCTTTCATATTGGTTTTATCTAAGATTGTTTCAAAATCCATACGAGCTCTATCTAGCCATGAGTAAAAATTTTCTCTTCTTTTTGGGTATTGTTCCCATTTGTCAGCAAAATTTTCTCTTGAATCTACAGGGTTTTCGACCTTATCATTTCCATGGTCATCATTTGTAATATATGTATCCATGTCCTTTAGAATCGCAGATAAGGCATCATATACACTATTCTGATTGTTATATGCTCTAGCCGATAAAGTTGTAATAATAATAGAAATAGGTTTATCTTCATCATCACCAAAAATCACATCTCTGTGTCTTTTTAGAATCTGAATTGCTCTCTGTAAAGGTGTCTTTATTTTGTAGAAAGGAACTTCATCAACCTGAATTCCTTTCAGACCTGCAAACATCCTCTTATTTTCATTTAAAGATGTTATCATTTGATTTTTAAACCACTCAGAATAACCTTTAGGATTACTTTTTTTCCAGTCATAAGAGTAAGTGTCATAATTGTATTTTGTATTATCTGTGATACTTATTGCTTCATTAGCATATTCTTTAGGATTTCCCAATCCAGTTAGGTATACTCTTGAATCATTGTCAGGAATTACAGGAAGAATATCAAGGTGAAATTTGGAACTCTCATGGTACTTTAATGTCCAGCTTCTTCTATTTTCAGGTTTAAGTTGGTTTACATAACGAGGTTCTTTTAACCTATCACCAATTAAATTTTTTAGTTCTTTTTGAGTAAAATCTATATGTGTAGCTTTTAGTTGGCAAACTAAATCAATATCGTACTCTTCACCTTCAAGTAAGGGGCGAACAACAGTTCCTAGTCGAAATGAGCCTTGTGGAAAAACTTCTGGGTCATATTCTGAAATCCTTGGGCAATCACCTAAAAACTCACCAACTGCTTTATACCGTTTTATAGCTTCTTCATATTGATAATCTGTAATATCTAAAACCTCTGTAATCTTATTCAGAACATCGTCTAAATCTCTTTTATTAATCTGTGTTACAAGCATATTCAATTTTTAATTTCTATTGTTTTAATAAACCCACCTAAATCTCTATTCTGATCATATAAATTTAGAGGCAAGTCTGCTTTTGGGTACCATATTCGTCCAAATTCAATTGCCGTACTTGGAAGCATTGCAGGAAAAACATTTATGGAGAAATTTTCACCGTGTACTGACTTAATCTTATTTAAGGTATATCTGCATATTGACCTGAACTGAGATAAGTGATTCTCATATTTCATAAAATCATTATTAGGTTCATCAATTGTTATTTTCCAAATAGAAGAATCTTTTCCTAAAACTTTAGTTATTCTGTCGTCATTTATTGTTGCGCTTAATGAAAAGATTAATGCAATTTTTTTGGTAACCTTTTTAGGCTCGATGAGTTTAAAATAATCTTCTTTCCCTTCTCCTTTTTTCCATTTCCATGTCTTAGGCTCCTTTTGATTTGAGAATACATTGACATCAGCAAGATCGTAAAGAAGTGTCCCTAATTTTATAAGTAACGGTTGTGGTGCAACTCCAAAAACACAATATTTCTGATCGGAGTTAGATTCTTTTATTGGGACTACTTTCTGATTAAACTTATTTAATAGATTTTCATTTTCCAATTTCCAAAAAAGACTATCTCTATCGGTAAATGAACTATTAACCATTCCAAGCTCAATTCCTCCAATATCTGATGGGTAAAAACGAGGAGCTAATGCAGTAATAGCATCTTTGTAAACTACTAATGAAGAATGACTTCCAATATTTGCTCCATATAAAATTATGTGAGCTTGTTTTTGTTCTTGTATGTTGGTCAAACGTTCAGTTCTTTCTTCATGTCTTTTCTTCATTTCTTGAAGTAGTTTAACAGAGTGCTTGTTTACTTGTTTTATATCTATAAGCCTATGATGTTCATCACATAAAAGCATGAGGTTAGTAATATCACTCTTAAGTTTTTCAGATAATACTTTATCTCCTCTTGGGCCAGTAGCCTTATCTGCAATAATATGTGCAACATAGGAAGTATTAAACTCAGCTTTAGTTAGAGATTCTCTAAAAAGAAGTTTGTTGCATCCGTCGTATTGACACCTACCTGCTGATTTACCCCATAGAATAAAACGAGTTTCTAGTTTTATGTAAGATACTGACATACAATGTGTTTTGTATATCAAAGTGTCAAAAATGAATCCAAAAATCAAAATGTTAATAAAAACTTAAAATTGTTTATAAGTCATTGATATACAGTGACAAGATGGCATTTTTTTATCTGTTAAGTTTGTTTTTGAAAAAGAAAAGATTGAAAGCATGAATAATAGTTTTAAGCTTGAGTTCAATAAATAAATAAATAACAAAAATTCAGTTTTTATAGTGATAGATTTTACATAAATTAGACAAATATTGATATTATAATGGCAGACCAATTAAACCTATTTGAAGAGAGCCCTAAAAAAAGAAATATAGGTAAGACTAATATTGAATATAAACTTGCTGGCTCAATTCTTACTCCAGCATCTGGCTTTATGGCAGATTATGATTATACACTAAATCCATATTCAGGTTGTTCTTTTGGCTGTACTTATTGTTATGCTGCTTTCTTTTCCAGGAATAAAGTAAAAATGGATACTTGGGGTGAATGGATTACTGTAAAAGAAAATGCGTTAGCCTTACTTCGAAAAAAAAGAAGAAAACCATTAATAAATAAGACCATATATCTTAGTAGCGTTACTGATCCTTACCAACCTATTGAAAGAGATTTAATGCTAACCAGACAAATATTAGAGGAGCTACTAAATTATCATAAGGTTAGATTGGTAATTCAAACGAGAAGTAATTTAATAACGAGAGATATAGATTTGCTTAAACAATTTAAGGCGTTACAAGTGAACATGACGATTACTACTGATAGTGAAAAAATAAGAAAAGTATTTGAGCCTTTTTGCTCTGCTAATAAACAAAGAATTAAAGCTATAAAAGAGATCCACATGGCTGGTGTTCAGTCTTGTATCACCATGACGCCTTTACTGCCTGTAGATAATCCAACTAGTTTTGCTGAACAATTGTTAGATACAGGAATAGAAAGATATATTATTCAACCATTTCACAAGGATAAAGGCAAATTTGTGAGAGGCACTAGAGAAGAAGCTCTAAGAATTTTGAACGAGTATAATTGGGGTGATGAAGAGTACCAAAGAGTTCTTGAAATTATGCGCCTGAAAATACCAAATTTAGGTATTGGTAAAACTGGCTTCGCACCTATATAGAATGACTTTAGAAAATATTTACACACATATTGACTCAATAAAAGAAGAACTCGATAATGCAATAAAATTAGCTGCTGAGAATTATTATAGAGCTCACAAGGACGATTCTAATTTTCTTTTTGATGTAAAGGAAACAAGTAAAGAATGTTATTTATTATCCCAAGGCGCTGATTTGTGTTATGACAGACCATCAATAGGTTTTTCTTATTCTTTATGGTATCAAGGGAGAAGAGTTAATTCATTTTTAAAATACTTATCGCAAGCATTATTTGAAGCTAGAAATGAAAAGACAATAACTATTTATGATTTAGGTGCTGGAACAGGAGCAATTCAATGTGCTTGTGCGGCTGTCATATCCTCATTCAAAAAGTATAATGTTGCCTGTCCAGTTTTAAAAATTATAAACATAGATACAAGTCCATTTATGTTAGATTATAATAGACAATTTCTTTGGCCTGCATTAATTTCTTTGTTTCCTTCATTAAACAGTTCAATAATCCCATCGTATTTTGTTAATTCTTGGAGTTCAGATGTTGATGAATTTACAGATACCAATAGCTGGATTACCGCTAGTTATTTGTTTGACCATACTGAAAACTCAGAAAATTTAAAAAATGATTTTAAAAAGTTAATTGAAAAAATAAAACCATCTAAGATACTACTTACTTCATCATACAATAAAAAGGAATATACTCAGACTATAGTAAAAGAACTAGCTCAAAATAATTATACTAGTTACGAAGTAAATAATAACCTTATTTATCAGGGAATTATGCCAGCTACAGTAAAAATTAGAAAGTGGTTCAACAATAATGCAGGCTGTAATTTTAGAGGGACTCCAACTTGGAATGAGAATTATATATATGGTGTAATATGTTCTTCAGTAGCTCCTACATTTAATCTGTTTGCTTCGGATACAACCAATTCAGTGAATTTATACAACCCTCCACTGGTAGTAAGAAGAGATATAACTCTGAATCAAATACAAAAAAGAGCTGCTGAAAATGATAATCGGCCTACTATAATCGTTGGCCCAGCTGGATGTGGTAAAAGTGTTGTGATAACTCAAAGAGTACTTAATATAATTGAAGATGCAATTAGGATTAACACTATAAATAAGATAAGAATACTTCTAACTACTTTTAATAAAGAATTAAAGGAATATCTTTTAAACTGGACTAAAGATTTGTTGGATAGTAAAGGAATTAAATATACAGAAAATGATAAGTATGGTCTAAAAACTCAAGATTCTGATTATATAAATATATTCATAATGCACTTTGATGTACTTCCTACAAGGCTATGGGAAATTTTATTTGGAATATCAAATCCATTTGATGATAAGTTATTGTTTGAATCAAAATTATTAATAAGAGCGCAAGAAGCAATTACAAATATAAAAGTATCGGAAAAAATAACAACAGATGAATATGACAATGTTTTGACTTCGGAGTATATATTAGAAGAGTATAATAGAGTTATATATGGTCAAAATTACACTAAAGTTGATACATTTTTAACTTCAACACGCAGTGGTCGGCCTACGTTATTGTATAGTAGTATTAGAAGAAAATTACTTTTTAAAACAGTACAAGAGTTTTTAAAAATAGTGGAAAAAAATAATGAGAGTTCCATTATTACTAGGAGACATAAACTACTAAAAGAGTTAGATAAAAGAAACTTTAAAGGTTATTTTAGTCACGTCTTTGTGGATGAGTTTCAAGATTGTACTCAGTCAGATTATGATATTTTTTATCGTTTGTTAAAAAACCCAAATAATTTAATTATTGCAGGAGATTTTGCTCAGGCTGTTCATTTAGGAAAAGTAGCTGCTATACCAAGAGTTGATGATATTAATAGAGAAAGGATGCGTAATCGTATTACCCATAGACTAGACGGTTCTTATAGGTTGCCATATAGGATAAGTGAAGCTATAAAACCTCTGTCTGAAGCAATAAATAAGGTTCAGGAAGGAGCAGATATTATAACTCCATACAAAGGAGCTCCTCCAGGAGCAAGGCCAATATTAGTATATGCAGAAAGTAGTAAGGACTTAGCATTAAAGTTAATAAATATATCACAAGCTTTTAATTCTTTTGATGTAGTAGATTTATCACCTCCTTTTAATAATTTAATAACTATTCTTGAAAAAGATAATTTAATCACTAATGAATTAAATATTATTAGTGAGGGGATTGGTCAAACAGATACAATACTAAGATTAAAAGGTTTAGAAAAAAAACTTATTGTGTGGTCTACAAAAATTGATATTACTCATACTGATGAAATAAAGAATTTTGTGTACACTATATTTACTAGGACTTCTGGATTATTAGTGATAGCAATGTTTAAAGATATAAAAGAAGAATATAGAGAAATTATCACCTCATTAAGAAATGATAGAATTATGCTTTGGGATGAAAGTAGTGTTTCTTATTACAACGATTTAATAAATGATTAATTTCTTTGGCTAGAAAAAAAATTAAATTCTATTAGACTATTATCAAAAAAGAAAGATTGAAGGATTATCCTTCAATCTTTCTTTTAAACTTCAATTTTCCAGTATTTTGCTAATTGTTAGGCATAGTCTATTGATGCTTTACCTATATAATTCAAAAAATCTTTTTCTGTTGAAAGCCCAGTTATATTTATTAGTAAAGGGGTTGGAATATCTCCATAAAAATAAGTTGCAAAACTTCTTCTACAAATATGAGAAGTAATTAATTCATGTTTTGAGTAAACTCCACTTTCTTTACGATTTGTTTTAGGATTTACTTTCGCTCCAAAAATCTTATTTGTTAAGCCAGATTCTTCAGTTACTATTTTAATTAATTTATTGAAAATACTAGATGCACTTCCAATATTTTGAGAATATAAATACGGGAAATTGTATTTTCTTTTTTCTAAGATTTCGATAACTTTTGGATGTAATAATACAGTTACTTTTTTATTAGTTTTTTGCTGAATTAATTCGACAAATTTCATATTCCCTTTACTGATAATGTTCTTTTTAGTTAATCTAAGCAAATCACTTACTCTTTGACCTAAATAGCATCCTATTAATAACCTGTCTTTTGTAGAATCAAATTTTTCATCTTCAAATCTAGTTTTTGTAATTACTTCTAATTCATCAAATCAATAGAAATTTTTATTAACATACTCTTAAGTAATTTTATTAAAGTTAAACGTAATCTCAAACAGTTTAAAATATGTATTTTTTAATTACTAGCAATAATTTCATTAAAAAAATGACTTCTTATTTTAGAGCCAATAAGATTATTCAAAGCCTTAGATATAAACAATAATTATGTCTAAATTAAGTGAAAAGGTTTTTTTAGAAAAACACAGTTCGTTTCCAAATTTTCATAAGAAATTACTGAAACAAGGAGGTGTAGAATGGAGGCTTCTAATAGAACACCCACAAGATTATTATACAGCAGATAGCGGATCAGTTCCTGGGATGATTTATTATAAAGATACAGTATCTTTTGCAAAAAAGTATCATTTATCGATATTACAAATTCTAGATGAATTTGAATGTGATTGTGGTAAATTGGCTAATAAACCAAGTCCACAGGATGAAACACAATATTATAATTGGCTTTCTTGGTTTTCCTGGGAATCTCTTATGAGTGAAGTGATTTCTTTTGTAGAAAATAGTAATTAAAAAATATGCAACAAACGTTGCATATTTTTTAATTAGTTTCGTTAAATTTCTAAAACTACATATACTTGCAAGAACTCTAAATTCTGTTCTTATTAGTATTTAATTATAGCTATTGGTGATCGTTGTAAAGTTGGTAAAACTCAACAATAGAAAATACTAAAGTTATTAATTTATTGGTAAATAATTTTTTTTAAAACAACCTACTCTGAAACCCTTTATTTATAAGGGTTCCCAAGAGATGAAAACGCCAAAAATAACACAAAATAAGTGATTTTAGAGAGGGGTGGGTAAAGGAATTTTGAAGTATTTTTAAATTATAACTATATGATTATCAGATATTTAACTTATGTATATTTTTAATGTTTACTACTTTTTAAAAAACCACTTATTTATTTTAATTTCTCATCTTGCCAAATCTTAGCAAGTTGCACTCCATATTCAATTGGTTTTTTACCTATGTAACTTAGAAACATTTTTTCTGTTCCATGAGCAGTGATGTTCATTAGTAGAGGTGTCGGGTATTTTTCCGCAGCATAAAAATTTGTTGCAAATGATCTTCTACATATATGTGATGATACCAGCTTATATTTTGGAAATTCTCCTACTTCAGTTCTTCCTGATTTTTTATTTCTTAGTTTTCCTTTGGTTAATTTTGTTAACCCAGCAATTTCACAAACTTCTTTTAAATACTTATTAAATAATGTTGAATTACTTCCTTCATTTAAACTAAACACTTTTGGAAATGCTCCTTTATTTGTATTTAGTATTTCTTTTACTTTTGGGTGAACTGGTATTTGAACTAATTTTCCTGTTTTCTTTTGATGTAAAACTATAAATTCAAAACTTTGAATTGTGTCTATCATCTCAATATTCATTCGTAATAAATCTGATACTCTTTGCCCCGTATAACATCCAATAACTAACCAGTCCCTAGCACCTTTTAAATTAATATCATTTAGTTTAGCTTTTTGAATCTGCTTGATTTCCTCAAAAGAAAGTGTGATTTTGTAAGTTTCTGCTGAGAAGCCTTTAAAGTGAATCAGCTTTGGGCTTACCCCCACCCCATTCTTCTGTGCGTCAAAACAAATTGTTTTTACTTCTTTTAAATATTTACCTATTGTTCCTTCTGATAGTTTTTCTTCAGTATCCAAAAACTCGATAAATTTTTCTCTGAAATTTAAATCAACATCTTTAACTTTTAGCTTTTTATTGATAGATTTTTGAAACTTAATTAATTTATTTTGAATTGTAATCCTTTTCTTTATGGTAGCTTCTGATACACCCCTCTTTCCTGTTGATGAGGTACTGTTTTTTAAACGATCTATAAATTTTTGGGTATAGGGAATCAAATAATCCGTTTCAGTTTCTTCAACTTCTCCAAAATGCTCTCCAATAGTTTTTGCTAACCACGAAGAAGTAATTTCTATTCCTTCAGATTTTGAAATATTTAAATTCTTTAAAACAAAAATTTCTAGATTTTTTAAGTCTACTTTCAGGTTTTTGTTTGAAGGATTATTTGCTTTTGGAAATCCAGAAGTTGAACTCCAATCTTTGGCATTAATAGTGTATCCAGTTTTTCTTTTAAAAGATTCTGATTTATTTAAAGATAATCTCAAGTATATTTGAGAGCTTTCTGATTTAGATTGTAAAATAAATTTTATCGTTGCCATTTTTAACTTTTATGCAAAGATAAATTTAGTCAGCATTTAGTCAGCAATTTCTTTATCTTATTTTATACCATTTTACTAAATTAGCCTGTTATTTTTGTATTTAATTGTTTTTCAATATGTTATGATTTTACAGAGAATAAATAGAATTAAATGAAATAAAGTATTATAGTCTCGGCGTCTCCACAATAAAAAACCTCTGTAATAAAATTACGGAGGTTTTTTACTTAATGTATTGCTTATTTAATACTCCTTAACAATCAACCCATCTAACAGCTCAATAGTTCTAGAACCATATTTTGCATTGTTTTCTGAATGAGTTACTTGTACAATGGTTACACCTTCTTCATTCAATTTTTTAAAGATTTGCATAATTTCATCTCCTTGCTTTGAGTTTAAATTACCTGTAGGTTCATCTGCTAAAATTAATTTTGGTTTTGAGATAAGCGCTCTAGCAATTCCTACAATTTGTTGCTGACCTCCACTTAACTGGGTAGGAAAGAGATTCTTTTTACCGACAATATTAAACCGATCTAACATATCGGCAACCAATGCTTTTCTTTCTGAAGATGAATACTTTTTAAACAGTAAAGGCATTTCAATGTTTTCGTATACTGTTAAGTCATCCATTAAATGATAGGCCTGAAACACAAACCCTATATGTTCTTTATAAAGATTGATTCGATGTCTTTCTTTTAAGCTATGCACAGATTTTTCCATGAAATCATAACTTCCTTCATTAAAATCATCAAGCATACCTAGCACATTCAATAATGTAGTTTTTCCAGATCCTGAAGGCCCCATAATGGAAATAAACTCGCCTTCATTAATTGTAACATTGACATCTTTTAAGAGGAAAACTCTATTTCCTCCAGTTTGAACCCACTTAAAAATATTTTCTAGTTGTAATAACATTTGTAACTGTTTTATATTATTATTCTTTTAAAGTTTCCGTAGGATTACGTCTTGACGCGATTACTGTTTGTCCACTTATGGTAAGCAAAGCAACTACAAAAGTAAATATCGCAGAAAGAACAAAATAGAATCCAGTTATAGGAACTCGATATGCAAATTCAGAAACCCAATCACTAAAGAAAAAGTAAGCAATAGGCATTCCAATGATTATAGAAACACTAATAAGCTTCATAAAATCTTTAGAAAGCAACAATGTAATTTGAGAACTCTTTTGTCCTAAAACCTTACGAATTCCTATTTCTTTTGTACGTGTTTGCGTGGTATGTATTACCAAACCTAACAAACCTAAACAGCTAATAATAATTGACAAACCCATTGACCAATTGAGTAGTGTAGAAACTCTTTTTTCTTGCCTGTAAAATCGAGAGATAGCATCATCCATAAATCGAATATTCAAAGACTCTCCTGGATATATCTTCTGGTATTCACTAGTCGCTTTTGCTATGGTAGATTCCCAATCATTATTTTGAGTTATCAACTCAAAGTGAATACTTCTAAATTGAGAAAATGAACTTCTATGTGTATCTCCAGTAATAATCAAAGGATTCACAGATGACTTTAAAGATCGTTGATTAAAATCTTTCATAACACCCACAATAGGAACTTGTTGCTTATTTACCTGCACTTGTTTTCCAATAGCATCCTTAGCATTTTTGAATCCAAGAACTTTTAAATAAGATTCGTTGATAATGTATTCTTGAATCGTATCATTCAATCGTTCTCTACCGGCAATTAAATCAATCCCATAAAGATTAAGATAGTTTGTGTCTCCATAAATGAACTGAACTTCAGTTCTTATTTCCTGCCCACTATCTAGATACAAAATATTTTTTGTGTTTGTGCTAAATGAAGCAGGAGGGTTATTAGAAATACTAACTTTTCCTACAGAAGGTATTTGCTCTAATTCTCTTATAAATCTGTTCTTCTTATCTATAGAATTGTTATTATAAGGTGTGTATACATAAGCAATAGCATTTGTTTTAAACCCCATGTCTTTGTTCATCAAAAAATTGATTTGTTTTCCTACCAGTAATGTTGCCAAAATAAAAACTTGAGCAATTACAAATTGAAAAACAGTTAAATACTTACGTAAACTAGTTGATTGTTTACTAGACGATGTATTGTTTCTAAATATAGCAGATGGTTTAAAATTAGATAAAATTATAGTTGGGTAGAAACCAGATAAAAATGTAACACTTATAAAAAGCAATATTGTAAAGCTAATAACAAAAGGATCTTTAAACAATTCAAATGTAACCTCACTAGGTATAAAACCTCTAAACAACCCAAGAAGTATTCCTGTAAAAACAACAGAGATCATAGTTGCTAGAAATGTAATTATAGCCATCTCTCCAAACATTTGAAAACGAACCTGTTTTTTTGACGCTCCTAATGTTTTTTGAACTCCAATTTCTTTCGCTCTTTTTGTTGCTTGTGCAGTGTTTAGATTGATAAAATTGATACACCCTAATAACAATATAAATAATGCAATACTAGACAATCCTATTAATGAAGATTTGCTTACTGTACCTCTTAAACTAGAGTTAAAAATACCATAGTTGGAATTAAAATGAATATCATTCAGAGGTTGTAGATGAAATCGCTGTGTCTGATTGTATTCAGCCATCTTAACATCGATTTGTGTTTTAGCAATCTCATCCAATTGAGATGCAATTGTATTGATTGTTGTCTTTTTGTCTGTTTTTATAAAAATTTGAACCGCTGAATTTGTACTACCCCATTCTGTACTTAAAATTTGCTCTTTATCATCAAAACTAGTTGCTGTTTTTATCGAGATAAACTCTTTAAACACAAAATCAGACCGCTGTGCAAAATTATCTACAATTCCAGTTACCTTAACACTTATATGATCATTATAAAGTAACGTTTTTCCAATAACTTGACCCAAAGGAAGGTTTGGAAAATATTTTTGCGCCCTGCTTTTTGTAAGAACTATTTCATTTGGCCCCTTCAATACTTGTGAAGGGCTCCCATATAACCAATTGTATTGAATTAATTGAAAGTAGTTTTCGTCTGTAAATATAATATCTTCAATGTCCTTGTGAAGGGATTCATTTGTAGCGCTTTTTACAGTGGAGACATATCCATTATAAAAATATACCGCTTGCTCTATTCCTTTTACATTCTCTAGTAATTCTTGATGCAAAGGAACTGGTACACCTGAATTGTAAAATGTAGATTGTGGAGATCTAATATCACTTGTAATTCTATAAATGCGATCACTATCTTTATGAAAAGTATCAAAAGTTAGATCATAATAGACTACTAATCCTATTGTAATGGATGTGCTTAATCCAATCGCTAGACTAATCATATTAATGAAAGTAAACAGCTTATGATTCCATAAATTCCTCCAAGCAATTTTTAAATAGTAACTAAACATAATCGTATTTTTCTTTTTTAAAACTTTACTCTTTTCTTAATGATTCTGTAGGATTTTTTCCAGCTGCCCTAATGGTTTGTGAACTCACAATAGCCAATGCCATTAGTAAAACAAACGTGCCTACCAGCAAGAAATATGTGATATTTAATTCAATTCTGTAAGCAAAATCTGAAAGCCAATCACTGGCTAATAAATAAGCTACAGGCATGGCAATAACAATTGAAATAAGCACAAGTTTTGTAAACTCGTTTGAGAGTAAAATCGTTAATTGGGTAATACTTTGGCCAAGTACTTTTCGTATTCCAATTTCTTTTGTACGTTGTTCTACCATAAAAGTAGCCAATCCAAACAACCCTAAACAAGCTACAAAGATTGCTAGAATACAAAAGAAGGAACCAATATTAGCTGTCCTTTGCTCTTGTGCATACAATTGCTCTACATTCTTATCTAAAAATGTGTACTTAAAAGAAGAATTTGGAACAACTCTTTTAAACGTTTTCTCAAATAAACTTAAAGAACTTGCCATTTCTTCACTAGTAAACCGAACTAATAAATTCTTTCTGGGTTCAGTTCTTCCATTATGAAAAGCATACGCTCCAATGGGTACATGAAGTGATTCAAAATTAAAATTATCAACAACACCCCTTATATAAGCATTACCTCCTAAATACATGTCGACTCTCTTTCCTATTGCTTCTTCAGGGCTATATCCTAAATAATCTATCGCTTTTTTATTTAAAACTACATCTACAATTGTATCTCCAACTTGTTTATTTTCGGGTAGATCAGATCCTGCTAACAACTTTAATTGTAATGTTTTTATGGTTCCTGGATCTGCACGATTAGTCTGTATATCTAAGCCATTTTCAGCATCTCGGCTTAAAAATAAACTTCTACCACTAACACCTACTCCAGGGAAACCCTGAGCCATTGCTACTTGTTTAACTGAACTAAGCGATGAAAACTCTTGCAATAAAGCATTTCTATTTTGTTCTCCTCGAACTGAAGCGGTAGATATAGCAACAACATTTTCTGGATTGTAACCCAGTTTCTGATTTTTAATAAATTGAATTTGTTCATAGACAATAATAACTCCAGTAATTAAAATAACAGAAGCCACAAACTGCATAACAACCAACCCTTTTCTAACATATACTATTGTTTTTCCTTGCTTGAATGAAGGCTGTAAAATTGCTCTAGGTGAAAAACGAGAAAGGTAAATAGCAGGGTATGAGCCTGCAATAAGTGTTGTAACAAACCAAATTAAGAGAATTCCTAAAAGAAAAGGAATGTTAATGATTAGCCCTCTATCTAAAGAGTTTCCTGTTAATTCATTAAAAAGAGGAATACTAGCAAAAGCTACTAATATTCCAATAAATATTGCAATAAAAGTAAT
>TARA_R110002073_G_scaffold38749_8_pt1 | contig 28157 bp, 22 predicted proteins | sample TARA_R110002073 | Tara Oceans TARA_R110002073 (sample SAMEA4397174) | marine metagenome | biome: Polar Biome; feature: [DCM] deep chlorophyll maximum layer (ENVO:01000326); material: water (ENVO:00002006), including particulate matter (ENVO:01000060) such as... | depth 40 m | reverse complement strand
TGGACGAGGACGCTCTGGTCGCCCTGCACCACCGGCAGGTCGCCCACGCAGACCCAGCCCGAGGATTCCCCCAGCGCTGAGTCGAGTCGGCTGATGGCCTCCGCTGCCGCGTCGGTCAGGTTGACATTGGCATGTTTGAGCGACTGGTTCGACAAGCGCGAATAGTTCAGCAATTCGTCGATGAGCGACTGCATCCGCATGGCGGCATCAAGCATAAAATGGAGGGCGCGCCGCGCCTCTTCATCCATGGAGTCACGGTGGCGACGATTGAGCAGGCTCGCGAAGGCCGCAATCTTGCGCAGCGGTTCCTGGAGGTCGTGCGAAGCAATGGCTGCGAACCGGTCGAGTTCCCGGTTGGACCGCTTCAAATCATCATAGGCACGGCGCAGTGCGGTCACATCGGACAGCACAGCATAGCTCGCCATCGGCGCGCCATCATCGTCGCGCTCCAGGAAGGACGACAGAAGCACGTCGAGAATTTCGCCATTCTTGCGAACAAAACGATAGGGAATATTTGTATTGCTGCCGGTCGTGAACAGGGACGGAAGCGTGTCGTTCAGGGCGCGCGCACGCGACTCTGAATCAAGGAATTCAATGGACTTTCGCCCGATCACTTCGCGGCGGGCATAACCCATCACGGCAAGCCAATAGTCACTCACCTGGGTAATTCGGCCCTCGGCGTCGATCGTGTGCATCATCGCCGGAGAGGCCTGGTAGATCTGTTCAAACCGGTTCTTTTCTTCGCGCAGTGCCGATTCCAGGGCGTTGCGCTCGGTTACATCAATGAAGACGGCGTGTGACCGGTAAGGGGCTCCATCCTCATTTTCTTCGACAACGGCGGACAGGAGCGTCTCTATTATGACGCCGGATTTCTTGACAAAGCTGTAGGGCACATTTGTGCAGCGCCCCTCTTTCCAGTGGGCTTCCAGGCCGGACGTAAGGGACCTTTCGCGATCCGGTTCGGTCAGGAAGTCCGTTGGTGACCGGCCAATGACCTCGTCACGGTCATATTCAAGCGTACTGAGCCAGTGGTCGCTGACATCAACGATCCGTCCTTCAGCGTCGATGGAGTGCATCAGGGCCGGTGTCGCCCGGTAAACAGACTCGTACCGATCCTTTTCCTCGCGCAGGGCATGTTCCAGTGCGTTGCGCTCGGTGACGTCAACCAGCACCGCATGTGCCTGAATCGGCTCGCCATCGGCGTTCTTCTCAAGGACGCCGGACAGCAATGTTTGCATGACCCGGCCATCCTTCGTCACCCAATCATAGGGCACATTGGTGCATTCGCCGTCGCTCCAGAACTCGGCAAGACCGCCACCCTCCAGACACTGGGCGCGGCTTTTCGGCGTCAGGAAGTCGGTGGATATCTGGCCGACAACGTCCTCGCGGGCGTAGCCGGTTTGCTCGAGCCAGTAGTCGCTCACCTGGATCATGCGGCCGTCCAGGTCGATGGAGTGCAGCATGGCCGGTGTCGCCCGGTAGATGGCCTCGTAGCGGTCCTTTTCATCCTCAAGCGCCATTTCGAGGCGGATGCGGACCGTTTCATCTTTCAGCACGCCGGCCGCGATCAGGGGATTGCCGGCGGCGTCGCGCTCGATCAGCCGCCCTGTCGACCGAATCCAGCGCCATTCTCCGGACAGGTCGCGGGCGCGGTAGAGCACTTTGAACTCTTCGGTCTCGCCCTTGGCGACCGCCATTGTCCCGGAGACAACAGTTTCGACATCATCGGGATGCACCCGTTCCATCCAGGCGGGACCGCTGATCTCGGGATTTGCCTGGTCCACACCAAGCTTGTGCGCAAGATCGCCGCGAATGGTCGACATGTGACTTTTCAAATCATAGCGCCAGGCCGCCAGGTCGGCGGCTTTCAGCGCGTCGGCCAACTGCCGGTCCGATTGTTCGACTTGCGATTCAAGCGTCTTGCGTTCGTGAATGTCGACAATGAGACCGGTCGCGATAGGGCCTGCGCTCGCGTCATCAATCAGGCGCCCACGGCTGTTCACCCAGCGATAGTCGCCCGAGGGTGCCCGAATGCGGTACTCAATCCCGATCGTCTCGCCGCGCAGCAAATCCTCGACACCAGCGATACAGGTTGGCTGGTCGTCGGGATGGATCATTGACCGCCATTCCGAGAGCGGAAGCGACCCTCCCGCGGGGTCGAGTCCGAACTGTTCCACGGTCGAGCCTGATATCGTGACTGTGCTGGTCGCGATATTCAGACGCCACGCGATCTGCCGTGCGGAATCCACGGCCTCGCGAACCAGGCGCTCGCCCTCCTGGACCCGGGTTTCCAGCCGCCGCCGTTTCGTGACGTCACGAATGATGCCGAGATAGCGAGGCTCTCTTTGTGTCGGGATAAGGCGCAGCTCCCCCCAGAAAGTCCCGCCGGATTTGGTGCGGTAGAGCAGTTCCGGTGCCCCCGGATCGCCGTCACTGGCGTCGAAAACGCTCTTCTCCGCATACAGGGCGGACAGTGCCACCCCGTTGATTTCACCACTTGTATATCCAAAGAGCGCCGTGAAGGCGGGATTGACCTTCTGGATCCGGCGATTTGCGCCGACCATGAACACCGCATCGGACGTGTGCTCGTACAGGGATTTCAAAAGGGTATCGGGAAGTTCGGTCATGACTCGAATCACCACTTTAAGATTAATTTATAGTCATTTTCCCTGGTGGATGTCCTGCGCCTGTCTTCCGGGCTGGTGAAACCGTGCAGGCCCGTTATCTTTCCCAGCCAGTGCAGACAAGGAATAAAATCGCGTGACCCCGAGCCCAGCAACCACACCCATACTGTCGGTCGAGAACCTCCATGTCCGGTTCGCGACTCCCGATGGCGAAGTTCATGCTGTCCGTGGGGTCAGTCTGGATATCAAGCCAGGTGAGTGCGTCGCGGTTGTCGGCGAGTCCGGATCGGGCAAGAGCCAGACCTTCCTCGCCGCCATGGGTTTGCTCGCACAGAATGGTCGGGCCGAGGGAGAAATTCTCTACCGTGGTGAAAGCATTCTGAACGCGCCCTTGCGCAAGCTCAACAAGGTCAGGGGTCGGTCAATGACCATGATCTTCCAGGACCCGCTCACTTCGTTGACGCCGCACATGCGCGTCGGGGATCAGATGAATGAGGTTCTGGCCAAGCATCTCAACATGCACGGCTCCAAGGCCCAAAAGCGCATGCTGGAGTGGCTGGAACGGGTCCGTATTCCCGAGGCTAAACGTCGCCTGAAGCAATTCCCTCACGAATTGTCCGGCGGGATGCGTCAGCGCGTCATGATTGCCATGTCGATGTTGTGCGAACCGGACCTGTTGATCGCCGACGAGCCAACCACGGCGCTGGACGTGACCGTCCAGGCTCAGGTTCTCGATATCATGGATGAGCTGAAGCGTGAGACCGGTGCGGCGATCGCCCTGGTCACGCACGACATGGGCGTTGTGGCGCGAATGGCCGACCGCGTCGAAGTGATGAAGAACGGCGTTTACGTCGAGGGTGGCACCGCAGAACAGATATTTGGCGCGCCGGCGGATCCCTATACCCGGATGTTGCTGGACGCCATGCCCCGGATCGACCAGCCGGACAAGCCGGGCCACGCCATGTTGCCGCGGTTTGAGAATCTCGCCGAGGAAGAGCCGGTCCTGACCGCTAATGATATCCGGGTCCATTTCCCCGTAACGGTGTCGGGTGGGTTGTTCCCCAAGACCAAGCCGCTGAAGGCCGTCGACGGCATCTCGTTCGATTTGCACGCGGGCGAGACGCTCGGCGTCGTTGGTGAATCAGGGTGTGGCAAGTCCACGCTGGCCCGCGCCGTGCTGCAGCTTGTACCGACCAAGGGCGAGGTCGCCTGGCTGGGTCGTGACCTGGTGGATCTGGACCGCAAGGAATTGCGCGATGTCCGCAAGGACCTGCAGATCGTCTTCCAGGACCCGCTCGCCTCGCTCAATCCGCGCATGACAATCGGCGCATCCATTGCCGAGCCGCTCAAGACGCACCGACAGTCCATGAAGGCCGCTGATCGCCAGAATGCCGTGCGTCAGATGATGCGCAAGGTCGGCCTCGACCCCAATATGATCAATCGGTATCCGCACGAATTGTCGGGTGGTCAGAACCAGCGTGTCGGCATTGCCCGCGCGATGATACTCGGACCCAAGCTGGTCATTTGCGACGAGGCAGTCTCGGCGCTCGACGTCTCCATCCAGGCCCAGATCATTGATTTGCTGATTTCCCTGCAAAAGGAGATGGGCCTGTCGATGATCTTCATCTCGCACGACCTGTCGGTCGTCCGCGAGGTGTCGCACCGGGTCATGGTCCTCTATCTGGGCCGGATCGTCGAATTTGCAGACCGCGAACAGATTTATGACGATGCACGCCACCCCTACACAAAGGCGCTCATTTCCGCCGTGCCGATTCCGGATCCGGCGATTGAACGCGCGCGCGTCCGGGTCAAGCTGGATGGCGACCTTCCATCGCCGATGGACCCGCGTGCGCAATTGCGGTTCATGAAATCCAGACTGGTTGATGATGATCGCGCCGAGCAGTATCGCCCGCAATTGCAGGAAGTCGAACCGGGACATTGGGTCGCCGAACACGATCCTGACGAGGACGTCCTGGTCTCCGGCTAGGCCTGACGCGGATCGCCCGGCCTTGGTTGTCGGGCCGTCGATTGACCGGTCTTTCCATCAATTCACTTAAATTTTGCGCGCCAACACGTTACCCTTGGCAGACTTCCCGAAAAAGGACATCGCCTACATGAAAACATTGCTCTTTGCGCGTACCGCCGGTGCGGCCCTTCTGTGCCTGTCTCTCGCCGCTTGCGGATCGCCGGACTCGGCCCCCGACACGCAGTCCGCCGTCGAGCAGACCTCTGTCACCATTGCCGATGTCGATTTCGTCCATGAAACGAGCGACCTGGCGGTTGACCCGGACGTTCGTTATGGCCGTCTGGCCAACGGCATGCGCTACGCCATCATGCACAATGAAACGCCGCCCAATACGGCTGCAATCCGCATGGTGTTCAATGTGGGCTCCCTGGCCGAGGCCGATGACCAGCGCGGCCTGGCGCATTTCATCGAGCACATGGCATTCAACGGTTCCACCAATGTGCCCGAAGGCGAAATGGTCCCGCTGCTGGAGCGTTTCGGCCTTGCATTTGGTCCGGATACGAATGCCTTTACGGGCTTGGAAAGTGTGGGCTACCAGCTCGACCTTCCCGAGGTCGATGACGAGACCCTGCGCACCGGCCTGTTCCTGATGCATGAAACGGCGTCTGGCCTTTTGCTGGAGGCCGAAGCCATTGACCGCGAACGCGGCGTTATTCTCGGGGAAGAACGTGTCCGCAACACGCCATTTCGCCGCTGGAACCAGGCGCGCAATCGCTTCCTTTTCCCGGACATGATCATTGCAGATCGCGATTCCCTGCTCGGCGCACAGGAGATTATCCGCACGGCCCCGCAGGAGCGTTTCCAGGACTTTTACGATAATTTCTATGTGCCGGAACGCGCAATCGTGACGGTCGTCGGTGACATTGACGTCGACGATATCGAGCGGCGCATCATTGACGAATTCGGGGGCTGGGAGCAGCCCGAGGATGCGCGTGCCGATCCCGATCTTGGCGATATCGACCCCGATCGCGGCTTTGATACCGGCTATTTCGAGGACTCCGAAATTGTTCCGATCGTCACCATTGACGTGCTGGACCCCGGACAGGCTCCGCCCGACAACGCGGCGACCCGACGCGAAAATCTGGTTCGCTCGCTGGGCGATGCCATCCTCAATCGTCGCCTTGGCACATTGATCAATTCGGGCACATCGCCGCTTGTTCAGGCGTCCGCCAGCTCGTCGCACAGCTTTGACCGGGTGGACCGGTCCTCCCTGCTGGCCGCGTCCACGCCGGACCGCTGGCGCGAAGCCGTTGGCGTGCTCGAACAGGAGTTGCGCCGCGCCGTGGAGTTTGGCTTCACCCAGGCCGAGCTGAACGAGCAACTCGCCAATGTTCGGACCTCCCTGGTCAATTCGGCAGAGGGGGCCGCGACACGATCCAATACCGGCCTTGCCGACGCGCTGTGGAGTTCCTGGCGTGGAGACAGTGTCTTCACGACGCCGGCGGATTCTCTGGAACGGTTTGAATCCTACGCCGATGAGATCACCATCGACGACGTCAACCAGGCATTCCGCGAGCATTGGACAAGCGGCGAGCCGCTCGTCTTTGTCACCGGCACCGAGCCACTCGAGCGTGGACCCGAGGAGATCGCTGAACTCTGGACGGCGTCGCAGTCGGTCGACGTGGAAGCGATGGAAGAAGCCGATGACGCAGGCTGGGCCTATGAGGACTTCGGGCCGGCCGGAGAGGTCGCTTCCCGCAATGAGGTCGAGGACCTTGAGTTCACACAGGTCGTTTTCGAAAATGGTGTCCGGCTGAACGTCAAGACCACCGAATTCCGGGCCCGCCGCGTCAGCGTCGACATCGAATTCGGCCGGGGTGATCAGGAGCCACGACCCGAGGCCGTGATCGGGACTGTTGCGTCCTCTGTCTTTACCGCGGGCGGGCTCGAAGCGCACAGCGCCGATGACCTGTCCCGTGTTCTGGCGGGCCGCTCGGTCAGCGCCAATTTCAGCGTCAACGGTGACAATTTCTCCTTTGGCTCGACCACAACGCCGACGGATCTGGATACCCAGCTCCAGCTTTATGCGGCCTTCATGTCGGCACCGGGCTGGCGTCCGGAAGGCCTCGCGCAGTACGAGGCCTCAATCGAGGAATTTCGACGCATCAGCTATTCGTCACCGGCCGGCGTGCTCAGCGCAGAAGGGTCGCGGCTCATTCGGTCCGGCGATCCACGTTTTGGCTTCCCAACACGCGAGGAGCTGGATGCCATCGATCTGGATGACGTACGGACGTTCCTGTCGGACGCACTCCAGAATGCGCCGATTGAAATCACGATCGTTGGCGACGTCAGCGTCGACGACGCGATCGCTGCCGTGTCCCGGACCTTCGGTGCCTTGCCTCCACGGGCGGCTGAATGGCCCTCCTATGAGGACGCCCGCACGATCGAATTCCCGGGTCCGACCGAAGAACCGATTGTGCTGACGCACCGGGGCGAAGCCAATCAGGCCTATGCCAATGTGTACTGGCCGACGGTGGATTTCTCCGACGTACACCGCTCACGCGCCCTGTCGATGCTCAATGCCGTGATCGACCTGAAGCTCACCGAGCGCCTGCGTGAAGGCGAGGGGCTGACCTATTCCACCTCGAATTCCAATGTCGAGAGCGACGTCTATCCCGGCTATGGCTATTTCTGGATCGGTATCAATATCGAGCCGCAGGAAGCCCAGCGCGTCTATGACATCATCGACGAGATTGTCGCCGCGACCGCAGACGGCGAGATTTCCGACGACGAGATGCTGCGCGCCCGCCGTCCCATTCTGGAGTCCATTCAGGATGCTCGCGAAGACAATGGCTATTGGCTCAACGTCCTGTCTGGATCGCAGGAAGATCCCGAGCGTCTGGATAATGCACGCTCGCTGGTTGAGGATCTGAACTCGGTCACCCGTGAGGAACTGATGGATCTCGCCAACGAGTATTTGCGCGATGAAACGGCTTATCGCCTGACCATCGTGTCGCAGGACTGGCAGCCCTGATACGGCCGCCAGTAAACGAATACCGCCAGTCACAGCGCCGGTCCTCTTGGGCCGGCGCTGTTGTAGGGGCAAATGCCGCGGTCATCGCCGCGACGACCGATCAAACATCAGGTCGACCAGCCGCTTGTTGGCTTCGCGGTTCAGCCGGGCGATTTCCAGGCGATCAAAGCGCGACTTGATCCGCCCGGAATTCCACAGCGCGGCGAGCCCGTGCACCATCGACCAGGCGATAACGGTAAAGCTTTCGGCGTCTTCCGCCTCGGCGAAGCCCTCGTCAATGCAGCGCTGAATCGTGTCGCTCAAAAAAACCCAGGCACTCTCCCCGGCACCCACATAGGTCGGTTCCTTCGGATCATAGAGGTCCCGGCGGAACATCACCTCGAACTGACCGGGGTTTTCCACTGCAAAGTCGACATAGGCCTTGCCCACAGTCTCCAGCAATTCGGGACCATTGGCCGGCTGCTCCTGAGCCATGCCGTCGCCGATGGCGGCGATCATCCGGTCCCAGCCGTCCTGGGCAAAGGCCAGCATGAGTCCGGTCTTGTTGGTGAAATGGTGGGCGGGGGCCCCATGGCTCACCCCGGCGATCCGCGCCACTTCCCGCAATGACACGGCACCCGTGCCCTGGTCCGCGACCAGCTGTTCGGTCGCGCGCAACAAGGCACTGCGCAAATCACCGTGGTGATAGCGGTCCTTCGGCTTGGAAATGGCGTCATGTGCCGACACGTCGTCAGGTCCGTTCCGGATTGACTCTTTAAACTAGACAGTGTCTAGATGCGCGTCTTCTGAGCGGAAAGCAAGCCGTTCGTCATATTTCGGGAGGGAAATCCGATGCGCCTTGGGGCAACATTCCTGACATTCTTTGTCGTCAGCTTCGTGCTGAGCGGCTTGACCGCATCCTTTGTCATTGTGCCGCTCTTCTACGAAGGGCTGGGCGATACGCTCCGCTCTGCCGAAGACATGAGCACCTTCCCGTCGATGATCGTCGGCTTCGCGCTCTACTCGCTTGCGGCAGCCTGGCTGCTCCTGAAGGCGCGCGCCGCAGACGGCTGGCTCATGAATGGCCTGTGGGTCGGCATTGCCTTCGTGATCTTCATCACCGGCCAGTATGCCATCCTGCCCGGCTGGTCGATCCTTCCGGTGGGTCCGACAATCGGTTCGGGCTTTGTCAGCGGTCTTCCCGCCATTCCTGCGGCCATTGCGGCCGCTTTCGTGGCCCACAAGCTCGCCGGCAATAGCCCGGTGGGGGCCGTTTGATGCGCGTCCTCTTCTTGCTCGCACTGCTGGTGCTGCCCTTTGGGCAGGCGGCAGCGCAGGAATCCATGCCGGCCCCGATTGAGGCGTCGATTGAAATTGATGCTCCCGTAAGCGAGGCGTGGGCCATGTGGACCACGCAGGAGGGCCTGTCCTTCTTTGCGCCAGCGTCCCTGATCGAGATGGAGCCGGGCGGCCGGTACGAAGTCTATTTCGCGGTGGATGCTCCGGTGGGCCAGCGCGGCTCCGAGGGAACACATGTCCTGGGGTTTCAGCCAGAGCGCATGCTGACCATTACCTGGGCGCTGCCGCCCTACATGCCGGAAGTACGCGCCCATCTGACGCCATTGACCCTCACCTTCGAACCGCTGAGTGACACACGCACCCGCGTGACAATTCTCCATTCGGGTTGGGGGCAGGGCGGTCAATGGGATCAGGCCCGCGCCTATTTCGCCACCAACTGGCCGGCCGTTCTCGACCTGATGAAAAGCGCTGCGGAAGCGGACCAAGAGTAGGACAGACAGCAGGGCTTCGGCGCGCCGCGAATCCGGGTTAGCATGACACCAACCAATCTGTTTTCACGGAGTCTCCCCATGCGCCGCGTCCTGCTTCTGACCACACTTTCTGCCCTTGCGACCGCCTGCTCATCGGGGTCTGGCGAGCCTCCGCTGCCGTCCAATCCCGAGGATGCGGCGTCCGTCGTTGCCGCGGCACGGGACTGCAATGTCGCCGACTTCAGCGACGGCCCACGCGTCACGACCCTGCAGGGCGAGGTCGACATCGACGAGGCAGCCACTGCGTCACAGCGCAACAGCGCGGCGTCGGAAGCCTATCTGACACAAATGGCCAGCCAGCCCTGCGTCTATGCCTTGCCGTCCGGCCTGATGATCCGCGTGATCGAAGCCCAGGGCGACGACATGCCATCGCCGGACTCGGGCGAAATGGTGCGCGCGCACTATGATGGCCGCTTTCCGACAGGCGACACGTTCGACTCCTCCTATGATCGTGGAGAGCCGCTGGAATACCCGTCCAACCGCTTTATTGCCGGCTGGAACGAGGCGCTTGGCTACATGCGCGTCGGTGAGACGTGGGAACTCTTCATCCCCGCCAATCTTGCCTATGGCCCGGGCGGGACACCGGGCGGACCCATCGGTCCGAGCCAGGCCTTGATGTTCGAAATGGAGCTTCTCTGCCTGCCTGCCCGGACCGAGCCGTCCTGCGAGGCGCTGGAGTCTGAACGCGCCGACTAGCGTGCCAGGCGCAGATTGGTCAGGTCACCAGCAATCAACTCGAAGGCATTGCGCAGGGCTGCATTGGACGGGCTGTCGAAATACAGGCTTGGATGGGTGGCGCAGTCCCGCATCATGTCGCGTGTCGAAGACGAGCTGACCTGGAATGTAATCGTATAGACCCGAATGCCCTGGTCCTGTGCGTGGCGGCAAGCCGCGGCCGTTCGGTCATCGAGCGCATTGCCCAGCGCATTGCTGGACGACGTCACGACGCCAAGCCGCCCCTCGCGCGCATAGCCATAGCCGGAATAGTCCGAGAGATTGATATTGCTGCGCCCGTTGATGACGTTCTCGCCGTCGGTGAGGATCACCATGGCCTTGATCGTCTCGTCGTCGTCCCACGCCGCGCCTTCCACAAAGGGTTCTTCGGGTGAAAGGATGCGGACGCCCCATGACACGCCAATCGGAATATTGGTGGTCCCACTGGCGATCATCTGGCTGATCGCCGAGTCGATCGTATTGCGGTTCGATGTCAGGGGCGTGATCGGCCGGGCCGTGCAGCCCCAGTTCGACGCGTCCCCGGACGGGTTCACGCCCGCATATTTCAAGGAATTGCTCAGGCGTGCGATCAGGTCATACCCGCCCATCCCATCGGCCATGTAGCTGTTTGAAAAGCCCGAGAAATAGCTCGGCTCATCGGGTGCGAAATAGGGCACGAACAACGTCTCCGGCCGCGTCGGATCCGGTGCCTCGTCCTCGATGTCATAGGGGATGCTGCGCGCCTCGACACACCCATCCCAGGATTCATGGGACATGGAGTCAATGACGTCCCATCGATTTGCGGGCGGGTTGAAATTGCTGGAATGCAGTGGCGAGACGCCATCCGGATCAAGCCACCAGGCCCGTTCAAACTCTGTCCCGACATTCACGGTCGACGAAAAAGGCACCAGGCCGATCCGGAGCCGCTGGGGATCGTCGGCATTGTCGAAGAGAATTTCTGTCAGCAGGGCGGCGGCGTCGCGCAATGCCGAAATCTTCGAGCCTGACATGGAGCCGGTATTGTCGAGGACCATCGCCAGTTCGAGTGTCTGGCGTGCGCGTGCAACCTCGGTCTCCCAGTGGACGGTAAGCGTATCAATCCCGATCAGCCCCAGAAAGGCCGTCGAGACCTGCGACTCGCCCGTCACTGTTACACGATCCGTGACATGGTTCAGCGCCACGGTGACATTCCCCAGAGACCCGATGGTCCCGTCAGGAAAATTGGCGTTCAGAAAATCCCGTGCGAGCGTGTCGGCATCCTGGTCGCTGATAGAGGGCGATGCGCCGACAGCGAGCGCCGCAGCGTCCAGCGCATCCGCCAGGCGGGAGCGCGCACTCATGGCCTGATGAAAGTCGACGGCGGCACCGGACAGACCGGCGATCGGGAACAACAGAAGCGAGAACAGCATGGCGGCGTGGCCGCGACGGTCCGCGAACAGACGTCTCAGACGATGTCCGTAATCCCCTGCCATGGCCCGCGCCTTCCCCGACTGTAAGTCAGGTATTCAGACGCAGGACCTCACGGCGTGCACGAGACTTCGTGGAAGATGGCCAATGCGGGGTAAATTTGATGGCCGCAATTAACGCGACAGGCGCAAGTTCGACAGGTCGCCAGCGATCAGGTTGAACGCCTCGCGCAGGGCCGAGCTCGACGGGCTGTCGAAATACAGGCTTGGATGGCTGGCACAGTCGCGCATCATGTTCCGGGTCGAACTGGAATTGACCTGGAAGGTGATCGTGTAGACCCGGATACCCTGTTCCCTGGCATAGCGGCATGCGGCCGCCGTGCGTTCGTCCAGCGCGTCGCTCAGCTGCCCGCTGGAGGCTGTCCGGCGACCGAGACGCCCATGCACGGCGTAGCCATAGGCGGAGTATTCCGACATGAAATACCCGTTATTGCCGCTCATCACGTTCTCGCCGTCGGTCAGGATGACCATGGCCTTGAGCGTGTCGCGATCACCAAAGTCCGAGCCTTCGGTAAAGGGCGCTTGCGGCGAGAGAACGCGGACGCCCCAGCCGATACCATTGGGAATATTCGTGTTGCCGCTCGCACCCATATCGCTGATCGCGTTTTCGATCGTGCGGCGGGAATTGGTCAGCGGCGTGATCGGTGTCGTCGTGCAGGCCCGGTTGGGGTCGCCGCCGGACGGCCGCCCGTTATCATACTTCAGAAGGCCGCTAATCCGTTCGATGATGCCATTCAGGCCGCGATCATCGTCGAGGTAGTCGTTGTTATAGCCGCCAATATCCGGCTCATCCGGTGCGAAATAGGGCACGAAGAGCGTTTCCGGACGGCTGGCGTCCGCCGCTACGTCTTCGATGTCGAGCGGCAGCATGCGCGCTTCGACGCAGCCTTCCCACGATGTGTTGCGCAGCGAGTCGAACAGATCCCAGTTGATCGCCTGAATGGTTTCGGTCGTGCAGACCCGGCGGCGGCCTCGGCCGGTGCAGGTTGTCACGTCCTGGCCTTCACCGGCCCATTCGGCATGCACGGGGCTCTCGCCGTCGGGGTCAAGCCACCAGACGCGTTCAAACTCGCGCCCGACATTCACGGTCGCGGCGAACGGAACCAGGCTGATCGACAGGCGATCCGGGTCACCATTTGAATAGAGTACATCGGTCAGCAACAGCGCGGCGTCACGCAGGGCGCGGATCTTCGATCCTCCCATCGACCCGGTATTGTCGAGTACCATGGCGAGTTCCAGGGCCTGCCGGCTCTGCCGGACTTCGCTGACCCAGTTGACGTCGATTGAGTCCATGCCCATCAGGCCGAGCAGCGTTGTCTGAACACTGGACTGCCCCGTGACCGTAACAACGCCGTCATCGCGATTGATGTGGACGTTGATGGATTGAACAGTGCCGATTTCGCGTTCCGGATAATTGGCATTGATATAATCCCAGGCGACCTGTGTGGCCTGGGCGTCGTTGAGATTGGTCTGACCGCCGACGGCGAGGGCTGCTGCGTCCATGGCCTCGGCCAGGCGCGCGCGAGAATTCATCGCCTGGCTGACGTCGACGGCACCGCCGGAAAGAATTGCAATGGGACCAAGGGCGAGTGAGAAAATAACCGCAACATTCCCACCCGTATGGGAGAGAAAACGGCGCATTTTATCAAAAATTTTCATCACGGCCTCCGGTGAAAATTCACCATTCGGGGGCCTTTATCGCGCGCGGGCAATTAAAGTCGGGTTTTCAAGCGCGGTTTATATTCGGTAAACCGTGCCGTCAGCGCGGTCGCTCGACACGCCCATGATCCAGCCATCCTGTGATGGAAAACCGGCCGGCACCGGCAAAGGGTGGGACATAGGTCACGGCGTGCCAGCGCGGCACCTTGAAGAAGGTCACCAGGTTGAAGCGCGGCATCAGGGCGCGTTCGGCATCGTCTTCGTCATCAAACAGGACCAGCTGGCCACCCCAGTCCGGTTTCCAGCCCCGGGTAAAGCCAATCACAAAGGCGGCGCGGCGGTCCACCTCATCGCCATAGCTGTCATCATGGCGCGTGAGGAAGTCGCCGGGTGCGTAGAGCGTTGCCTGTGCATCGGAGCGATTGACGGTGTCGCATCCGATCACCTCCCGACCGAAATCGAGCCATTCGGGCAGGTTGAGGAAGCGAACCATTTCGTGCAGCGGGTGTCCGGCATCCTCTCCCGTCTGGAGTGTCTCGATCATCGGGTAAAAATGATAGAGGAAGGCAAATCCGTCGCGCGCCTTTGTAAACACTTCCTGTTGCAGGCGGTTGGCGTCCTGCGGGGGCAGCGCGCCCATCTCCTCGGGCCGAAGCTTTCGGACATCACCGTTTCCATCAGTGAAGATCGTCCGCCAACGGGTGTTGGTCTTGAGGACGCCTTCAAACGCATCCGCAATCTCGTCCGGGAACAGGTTGGGCACCTGCACATAGCCGTCGCGCGCATAGGCTTCGGCAAGGGCCTTGCGGTCGAGGTCGGGATTGAGCCGGAGGGTCAACGGTGCCATGAGGGAAAACCTGATCCAGTTGCGTCTTTTGCGCCAGCATGCCATGCGCATCAGATTGGTTGCGAGGCCCCTTCATGACGCATGATCCCCACACACTCAAGGCACGCGGCCTGCTTGACCAGTTGGTGGCATTTGATACCACCTCGCGAAATTCCAACCTCGCAATGATCGATTTCGTCGAGCATTACCTGACGCAGTTTGGCGCGCGCTGCGAGCGCACGGTCGATACCAGCGGCAACAAGGCCAACCTCCACGCCGTCATCGGGCCGGATGTGGACGGCGGCGTGGTTCTGTCCGGTCATACGGATGTCGTGCCGGTTGATGGCCAGGACTGGTCAAGCGATCCCTTCGTCGTCGAGGAGCGCGACGGTCGGCTCTACGGCCGGGGCACGTGTGACATGAAAGGCTTCATTGCCTGTGCCCTTGCGGCCGCCCCGGAACTGGCGAAAGCCAACCTGAAAAAACCGGTCCATTTCGCCTTCTCCTATGACGAGGAAGTCGGATGTCTCGGCGCGCCGGCGATGATCGAACGCATGGTCGCCGGATCCCCCAAACCGGCCCTCGCCATCATCGGCGAGCCAACCGAAATGAAGGTGGTGACCGGTCACAAGGGACTCTATTCGCTCCGGGTCGAGATTACCGGTCATGAAGCCCATTCCTCGCGTGTTCACGACGGGGCCTGTGCCGTTACCCATGCGATTCCCCTGATGGCCTTCCTGTATGACAAGGCGGCAGAGTGGGCGGCAGAAGCGCCAGCTGATTCGCCCTTTGATCCGCCGTTCGGCACGATCACGGTGGGCCAGATGGGCGGTGGAACCGCTACCAATATTCTTGCGCGTGAGGCCTGGTTCGAAACCCTGATGCGCCCTGCACCGTGGGATGATGCCCGCGAGGTCGGTGCCGAGCTGCGCGCACGCGCGCGCGACATTGAAGCGGCCATGCAGCGCCACGCGCCCGAGGCCCGCATCCGTGTGGCCACCCGGTCTGATGCGCCGCCCCTGGTGCCCGAATCCAATGGCGAAGCCGAGCGTCTGACCCGCGCACTGACCGGCGACAATGCCACGCGGACCGTTTCCTTCGGCTCCGAGGCCGGACAATTCCAGAGCTCCGGCCTGTCCGTCGTCGTCTGCGGTCCGGGCTCGATTGCCCAGGCGCACAAACCTGACGAATTCCTCGCTGTCAGCGAGCTGGAAGCCTGCGTGGCTTTCATGCAGCGTCTGACGCACCATTTGTCGCAATAGGTCGGGACGTCCGCCCATGTATGAACGCTCTGATCCGGCCTTTGTCCTGAACCCACCCACGGGGGCTCTCGTCAGGGGGGCGCTCGTCTTTGGTGCGCCGCGCGGTGGCACGTCGATGGTGGCCGGCGTTCTGCGTCTCCTCGGTGTCGACATGGGCGATCGTCAGGGGCGTGGCAACAATGAGGATCTCGACATCCAGGATGCACGCGGCCCCGCCGCTCCGCTGGGAGATCACGATTGCGACGCCTACGCCGCCAGTTTGGCGCGCATGCGCCCGGTGATTGCAGAACGCGCCCGAAACGCGTCGGCATGGGGCTGGAAGGATCCGCACGCTGTACTCTATGCACGCGATGTCGTGGACCTGTTGCCATCACCGCGGCTGATCGCCGTCTTCCGGGACGCGGCCGCCTGCGCGGAACGTGTCCACAAGATCAACGGTGTGGACCGTCTCGACGAGATGCGAAACGCTCTGGATTTGCAGCTGCGGGCACAGACCTTTCTTGCAGAGACAGATTTGCCCGCCGCGATTGTCAGCTACGAAAAGGCCCTGGTGCGTCCCGAACGCTTCATCGAACAACTGGCCGCTTTTTGTGGTCTTGATCCGTCCGATGCCCAGCGGGCTGCGAGCCTCGACTTCATCTCGCCGGAGCGCGGGCATGGTGATCCGGACTCGCCCGGCTGGCCGCGCGACGGTGCGCTCTAGCCGATCAGGCCTTCATAGGCAGCCGCCTGCGCGCTGCCGGGGAAAACCACAGACTCCAGGTCGGCGCGATCGACACCCCAGTGATCACGCAGAACGCCTTTGAACAGGGAGCGCAGATCATTGGCCGGATAGACGTCGCGCCCCTCATGGAGCTGGGCGTAGTGCAGTCCCGGCCAGTAGCCGAGCATGCGTCCGCCGCGGACTGCCCCGCCGAACAGGAGCGCCGTACCCCCTGTGCCGTGATCGGTTCCGCCCGTCCCGTTCTGCTCGACCGTCCGTCCGAATTCTGTCGCCAGGATAACGGCAGTCTTGCTCCACCACGGACCGAGTTCATCATAGAGGCCCTCGATTGCGCGGTTGAGCGCAGCGAGATTGTTGGCCAGGACGCCCTGCGCCCCGCCCTGGTTGGCATGGGTGTCCCAGCCATCAAAGCTCATCGCGGCGGCGCTGGGACCACCCTCCGCAGCGAGGAAACGCCCGGCCGCCCGCGCGGTCTCTTCATAGCCATTGCCGAGGCTCTGTGTGTCACCGACGATCTGGCCGGTGGCGATGGCGGCGCTCAGCGAGGCAGACAGCAGCGGATCATTGCGATACAGGATTTCGAGCCGGGAAATCATCTCCGGATTGGCAGGCGGCAGGATTGTCGGCGCCCAGTTCGACACAGAGGCTTCGCCGCGCAGGATCAGCGGAACCACATTGCCAAGGCCGAGTGCGCCCTGTGATGTCGGCAGTCGGCTCAATGCCCGGTTCAGCCAGCCATCGTCCAGTCCGTAGACGGTGTTTGCCCCGGTTTCGAGCATGTCCTGACCGTCAAAATGCGAGCGGTCGCGATAGGCCGACATGGCCGCAGGCATGAAATTCAGCTGGCGGCGGTCCCACAGGGTTTTCAAAAACGGAAGATTGGGATTGAGGCCAAAGCCGTCTCCGGTCGCCAGGACGCCATTGGCTTCCCCGGGCGGGGCCAGCGCAATCGTGGGCCGCGCAGCGTAGTAATCAGTCTCGTGCCACGGCGCGACCAGCGATAGCCCGTCCAGCGCACCCCTCAGGATGATGACCACAAGCTTGCGATCATCAAGCCCGGCCGCAAAGCTGAGTGGGTAGTGGGACGCGGCCAGCGTCAGCCCGCCTGCGCCCGCGAGAACACCGCGGCGCGTGAGTTTCAGGTGGGGAAAACCATCGCGCCTCATCGTCTCTGAAACTCCGGGCTCATCAGCATCAGGGCGGCCCCTTGTTGCGGGTTGGAAGCATTGCCCAGCCAGGTGCGGGTATAGTCGCTCATCAGCCCGGCCATGATATCCGTGCCCAGGTCGGCGGGTGCTGTCTCGCCGGAGAAGCTGGCGGTATAGAGAACCGACCAGTCCAGCCGTCCCCTGATCTCGTTGGGACTCGACCAGCTGATCACATCATCCGGCCAACCCGCGGGCGAGGGCGCAAAGAAGGGCTGCTGCCCCAATTCCTGCAGGGTCGCGAACAGGAAGTTGAAATCAAAGTCGGGCCGGTCGAGGGCCCGGATGGCCGCGATGACGAATTCCTCGGCCGAGCGCATTTTGGTGAGCGCGCCATCCCACATTTCCGGCCGGGCGATGAGGGCCGTATAGACCGCTTCCAGGTCACCCCCAGTCGCATTGTAGACGGCTTCAAGATCGACCACGGCCGCTTCAGGGGGCGTGTCACTGATGAAGTGAGCGCACAGCTTGCGCGCGATATGTCGGGCCGTGGCGGGATGACGCGCCAGATTGACCAGAATGTCCTGACCCTGGCCGACTCCGCCAGAGGGATAGGATTGGCCCAGTATGGTGCGGGATCCCGGTTCATGGAAAATGGGTTCGAAGATGAATTCGCCCAGCCGTTCAGGCTGTATTTGCGGGTTGCCGATCGACCACCCGGTAATGGCCTTGGCAAATTCCGTGACGTCGCCCTGTGAATACCCGCCGTCCACACCGAGCGTGTGCAATTCGAGAATTTCCCGGGCGAGGTTTTCATTCAGGCCGAGATCAAAGGTCGATCCGGCATAGGAATTGGGGCCGATGGAATACCAGTTGTCGAGATAGGCCAGCATTGCCGGATGGCTTTCCACCGCCAGCAGCATGTCCTCGAACCGGCCCGTGACATGCGGGCGAATGGCCTCGCGTTCCAGGGCCGCGCCCGTAGGGATCAGGATCTGTTTGTTGATCGAGACCGTGAAGTGGTCGCTCCAGAACCGGACCAGGCGTTCACGAAAACTGCCTGGTGTCAGGGATGCGTGGCGCGTCCGGGCGCTCACTTCATTGGCATAGGCAAAGACCATTTGCTGGTAGAGATCGCTGGCCGTCGCCGCAGTGCCGGACGTGTCAGCCTTGGACTCGGCGATGCGGGCATTCTCTGCTTCGCGGCCGCCAGGGGCTCGGGTCAGCGCTTCCCGTCGCCGGGTCTCGTGGACGAAACCGGCAAAATCGGCCGGTGCCGCCGCTGCCATCTCCTGGCGTTGAGCCTCAAGATACTGGTAATAAAGCGATATGTTGGCTTTCGTCGACGGCAGATTATAGCCGGTCAATTCCGATGACAGCTCCGTCAGTTGCGCCTGCAGCCAGGCGCGCGCGTCATCGCCCACGTTGTCGATTTCACCGATACGTGCACCGAGACCGAAGCGATGAATCGCGATGGCTGCGTCGAGACTGGCCATATCCCCCTCGCGGACCTACCCCTAGCATAGGGTACGCACCCGCGAAGGGAAATCCGTCGCAAAGAGTTGAAAATCAGGAAACGGCCTTCAGGGGCGGCTTTCCACCGCCATCCTTCTGGGTCTTGTTCCAGTAGGACACGCAGGGGATTTTCGACTTGTCGCACCGCTCCGCATACTTGCGGGCAATTTCGGTGACCTCATCCATGAGTCCGGCTTCCAGTGTCGTCGGCTTCAGGCCCATCGACAGGAAGGTGTCGTTCTCGACATGGAGGTCGTTTTCATCCGCTTCCTTGCGCGGATTGGGAACCAGCTCGATGGGCGTATCCGTCATCTCGGCGATCATGCGGGCCAGGTCACGCACACGGTGTGTTTCGGTCATCTGGTTGATGATCTGGACCTTTTCCCCGTCCGCCGGCGGATTTTCGATCGCCAGCTGCAGGCACCGTACCGTGTCCTGGATATGGATGAAGGCGCGGGTCTGCCCGCCTGTTCCGTGGACGGTCATGGGATGCCCGACGGCGGCCTGCATCAGGAAGCGGTTCAGAACCGTGCCGTAGTCGCCATCATAGTCAAAGCGGTTGATCAGACGCTCGTCGCGGCGGGTTTCCTCAGTCTGCGTTCCCCAGACGATGCCCTGATGGAGATCGGTGATCTTCACGCCGTCATTCTTGTTGTAGAAATGGAAGAAGAGCTGATCCTGTGTCTTCGTCATGTGATAGATCGAACCCGGATTGGCCGGATAGAGAATTTCCTGGTCTTTCAGCCCTTCCGAGGTCTGAACCTTCACTTTCAGATAGCCCTCAGGGATCTTCATGCCGGCCGTGCCATAGCCGTAAACACCCATTGTCCCGAGATGGACGAGGTGGATGTCCAGTCCGGAATCAACGATGGCGGCCAGCACATCATTGGTGGCGTTCAGATTATTGTTGACCGTGTAGCGCTTGTGACGCGCGCTCTTCATGGAATAGGGCGCGGCGCGCTGCTCGGCAAAATGGATGATCGCGTCCGGTTTCTCGGCGCATATCAGGTCCAGGAATTCCTGGTAGTCGCGGCCGATATCGAGATTGACGAAGCCGATTGTCTTCCCGCTCACGGCCTGCCAGGTGGCCAGGCGCTCGCCAATGGGGCGGATCGGCGTTAGCGAGTCGACTTCCAGTTCGATATCGATCTCGCGGCGCGACAAATTATCGACGATGACGATCTCATGGCCGAGGTTCGACAGGTGGAGCGCTGTTGGCCAGCCGCAAAAGCCGTCCCCGCCAAGGATGATAACTTTCATGTCGTGTACTGCCTTGTTACCGGACTCAATGAAGTGGAGTTTGCGCCTTTTTTCGCAAGGGGGAAGGGGCAAGACAACCCTTGTCTGGCATGCGGGTCTCGACAGAGCGCATATGGGACGCTAGGTCCCTGTATCCACAACAGGTTTCCGATGCCCACTCCACTTGCTCCCTTTTCTGACGTTTTTGTCCTGTCGCCGGCGCGCTATACCGACGATCGGGGTTGGTTTTCAGTAACATGGAGCGATGCAGGTTTCCGCAAGGAGACCGGCCTCGACGTGGAATTCGTTCAGGACAACATGTCCCTGTCGAGCAAGGCAGGCACAGTCCGCGGCCTCCATTATCAGCGCGAACCCTTCGCCCAGGGCAAGCTGGTGCGCTGCTCGCGCGGTCGCCTGTTCGACGTTATTGTGGACATGCGGGCAGGATCGCCAACCGAGGGCCGCTGGGCCGGGATTGAATTGACCCGGGACAATGGCAGGCAGCTTTGGGTCCCGCGCGGATATGCCCATGGCTTCGTGGCGCTCGAGGACAATACCGAGATCGCGTACAAGGTGGACGGCCCCTATGCGCCGGATCATGAAGGCACAATCCTGTGGAATGATCCCGATATCGCGGTGGAGTGGCCTTTCGATACGGCCACCGCCTCGCTAAAGGACGTCGACCGCAATGCGCCGCGTCTGAAAGACGCCAACCACGGATTTGTCTGGAAAGGCTGATCGATGCGGATACTGGTGATTGGTTCGACAGGTCAGGTCGCCCGCGCGCTTGCTGCAGATGAAGGGCGTTCCGAACACGAGATCATCCGTGTGGGGCGTCCGCAGATAGACCTGGAACACCCTACCGGACTTTCGGACATTCTGGCCGGCATTGCTCCCGATGCCGTCATCAATGCAGCCGCCTATACCGCTGTGGACAAGGCGGAAGACGAAGCCGATCGCGCCGAAGCCGTTAACCATGCAGGAGCCGTGGCGCTGGCCCGGTCTGCCCACGCCTTCGGCCTGCCATTTATCCAGATTTCCACCGACTATGTATTCGATGGTGCCAAGGGCGCGCCCTATGTCGAATCCGATACCGTTTCACCGGTCAATGTCTACGGCCGCACCAAGGCCGCTGGAGAAGCCGGCGTCCTTGCCATGCATCCCGGCGCACTCGTGGTCCGCACATCCTGGATTTATGCCGCTGAAGGGCACAACTTCGTCCGCACCATGTTGCGGCTCGCTGTGGAAAAGGAGCGCCTCGGTGTCGTGCATGACCAGATCGGTCGCCCGACAGAAGCCGGTGCGCTGGCCAAGGGTCTGCTGACGCTCGCAGCGGCGCTGAAATCCGGAGCCGGGGGCGGCGTCCTGCATGTCGCCAATGACGGCGAGGCCAGCTGGCGGGACTTTGCCGAGGCGGCCATCCGCGGCGCGGGGCTCTCGACCCCGGTGGACGCAATCACCACCGCCGCGTTTCCGACCCGTGCGCCGCGACCGGCCGATACGCGGCTCGATCTGACCCGCGCGGCCGAAGTTTACGGCGTTCGCCTTCCGGACTGGCGCGAGTCGCTGGATCGCTGCCTTGCCGCAATGGCAGCCGGTGGACGCGGAGCCTGAGAGCGGCTAAACGGCCCGTCAAATTGACAGGAAAAGCAGGCGCGCCTGCAGGCTCATGACAAGGAGTTGGATATGGCAGTTCGGGTAGCAATCACGGGATTTGGCCGGATCGGCCGTCTGGCACTGCGCGCCGTACTCGAGGAACAACGCTGGGGCGAGGTCGAAGTCGTTGCCATCAACGATTCCTCGACACCGGAAACCAACGCCCACCTGCTGACCTATGACAGTGTTCATGGCCGCTATCCCGGCAAGATCACGGTCGGCGACGACTGGATTGATGGCGGCTTCGGCAAGATCCAGAAAGTCTCCAATCGCGATCCGAGCCAGCTGCCCTGGGGTGATCTGGGCGTTGACATCGTTCTGGAATGCACCGGCAAGTTCAATTCGAAAGAGGCCTCCATGGCCCACATCGAGTCGGGTGCAAAACGCGTCCTGTGTTCCGCACCGGCCAAGAATGCCGACAAGACCATCGTCTATGGCGTCAACCATGACGCCCTGACGGCGGATGACATCATCGTCTCAAACGCCTCCTGCACGACCAATGGCCTCGCACCGGTCGCCAAGGTGCTCAACGATTCGGTGGGCATCGAACGCGGTCACATGACGACCATCCACGCCTATACCGGCGACCAGCCGACGCTTGATCGCAATCACAAGGATCTGCATCGCGCCCGCTCGGCGGCCATGTCGATGGTGCCAACCACGACCGGTGCAGCCAAGGCTGTGGGTCTCGTCCTGCCCGAACTGGTCGGCAAGCTCGACGGTGCCGCCGTGCGGGTTCCGACACCCAATGTCTCGCTCATCGACCTGGTCTTCGTGCCGTCGAAAGAAACGACAGCCGAGGAAATCAACGCCGCCATCCGCGCCGCTGCAGACGGTCCGATGAAGGGCGTTCTCGGTTATGACGATATACCGCTGGTCTCCATCGACTATAATCACGACAGCCGGTCTTCCATCGTTGCCATCGACAAGACGAATGTGATTGATGGCCGCCTCGCACGGGTGATGACCTGGTATGACAATGAATGGGGCTTTGCCTGCCGCATGATCGACACCACGGTCGCGATGGGCAAATTCCTCTAGACGCGCAGACGCGCCGCGAACGGGAGAGCGACCATGGCCGGACTTCGCCGCATTGAAGACGCCAACGTCGAAGGCAAGCGGGTTCTGGTCCGCGTGGACTTCAACGTCCCGATGCAGGACGGCAAGATCACGGACGCCACGCGCGTCCGGTCTGCCTTGCCGACCATCGAACATCTCAAGCGCAATGGCGCGAAAGTCATTCTGCTGTCGCACTTTGGCCGTCCGAAGGGTCAGGCCAGCGATGAAAACAGCCTGCGCCATGTTGCCGACGAGTTGGCCGAACAGCTCGGCGCCCCCGTCGCATTTGCGCATGACTGCATGGGTCCGATGGCGCATGACGCCGTCTCGGCGATGGAGGCCGGGCAGGTTCTGGTCCTGGAAAATACCCGCTTTCACGCCGGGGAAGAATCCAACGATGCCGGCTTCGCCCTGAAACTGGCATCGCTCGGCGATCTCTACGTCAACGATGCCTTCTCGGCGGCGCACCGCGCCCATGCCTCAACCGAGGGCGTGGCGCATCATCTGCCCGCCTATGCCGGCCTCGCTTTGCAGCGCGAGATCGACCATCTGGGGCAGGCGCTCGACCATCCAGAGCGCCCCGTGATGGCCATCGTCGGTGGCGCAAAGGTTTCCACCAAGATCGAACTGCTCACCAATCTGCTCGACAAGGTCGACCGCCTGGTGATCGGTGGCGCGATGGCCAACACCTTCTTCGCCGCGCAGGGCCATGATGTGGGGGCCAGCCTCGTAGAGCGCGATTTCGTCGAGACCGCGCGCACGATCATGGGCAAGGCCGCCAATTCAGGCTGCGAACTCATCCTGCCGGTTGATGTGGTCGTGGCGCGCGAGTTTGCCGAGAATGCCGAACACAGGACGGTCGAGCCTGATGCGGTTCCGGGCGGCTGGATGATTCTCGACGCCGGACCGGCGACAGTCGACGCGCTGGCCGATGCCATCGACGCGACCAAGACACTGATCTGGAACGGTCCGCTGGGCGCGTTCGAGACCAAGCCGTTTGACACTTCGACGGTCGAGGCGGCGCGTTATGCCGCTGGCCGCGTCAAGGAAGCCGGGCTGATCGCCGTGGCCGGGGGCGGGGACACGGTGTCGGCGCTCAACCACGCGGGCGTCGCGCGCGATTTCACCTTTGTATCGACCGCTGGCGGGGCCTTCCTGGAATGGATGGAAGGCAAGACTTTGCCGGGCGTAGCGGTTCTCATGGATAAGGATTAGTCTGCGCCAAAAGGCCAGACGGACTGGATTAATCGGGGGAATATCAGGGACATGGATCTCGAAGCACTCAACGACATTGCCACGCGCATGGTTGCGCCGGGTCAGGGCATTCTGGCAGCCGACGAGTCGACCGGCACGATCAAGAAACGGTTCGACACAATCGGCCTGGAATCGACCGAAGCCCATCGCCGCGACTGGCGCGAAATGCTGTTCCGCACCGCGCCCGCGATGAAGGATCACATCTCCGGCGTCATTCTCTATGATGAAACCATTCGTCAGAAATCCGAAGATGGCACCACGCTCGTCAAGCTGATCGAGGACGCTGGTGCGGTTCCGGGGATCAAGGTCGACACCGGGGCAAAGCCGCTGGCGCAGTCGCCCGGCGAAACCGTTACCGAAGGGCTCGACGGTCTGCGCGATCGCCTCAATGAATACCACAAGCTGGGCGCACGTTTTGCCAAATGGCGCGCCGTGATCGACATTGGTCGTGACGGCGATGAGAACATGCCGTCGCAATACTGCATCGATGTGAATATGCACGCGCTCGCGCGCTATGCCGCGCTGTGTCAGGAAGCCGGCATTGTTCCCATCGTTGAGCCGGAAGTCCTGATGGATGGCGATCACACGATCGAGCGCTGCTACGAGGTGACCGAATTTGCGCTGAAGACGCTCTACACCGAGCTCTACAAGCAAAACGTCCAGCTCGAAGGCACGATCCTGAAGCCCAACATGATCATCGCTGGCAAAAAATGCGCCGACCAGGCCAGCATCGAGGAAGTTGCCGACATGACGGTGCAGTGCCTGGCCAATTGTGTCCCGGCGGCTGTGCCGGGCATCGCCTTCCTGTCAGGCGGACAGACTGATTTGCAGGCGACCGCGCACCTCAATGCGATGAATGCGTCCTATGATCTGCCCTGGCCGCTGACCTTCTCCTATGGCCGCGCCTTGCAGGCCGCTCCGCTGAAAGCCTGGGGCAAGGCGATGGATGTCGAGGCCGGCCGCAAGGCCTTCAACCACCGCGCCAACATGAACGGCCTCGCCGCGCTCGGCGAATGGACCGAAGGCGTGGAGGGGTAGGCTCCGCACCTGACAAAAAAAAGACGTCATCCCCCGGCTTGTCCGGGGGATCTCGTTTTGGCGCCAAGCCGATAGGTACCAATCCAACATCCGCCCCGGATTTATTCCGGGGCCTACCCACATTGATGAGCGCAGCACTGTAGTCTGATCCAACCGGTAGGTCCCGGCACAATGCCGGGACAGTTGGTTGAGTACGCGGAAAGGGCACCGGGGTTCCTGCGAAGGCAGGAATCCAGACTCACGGGGGCAGTGCGGTCTGGGTCCCAGCCTGTGCCGAAACCGCGTGAAAGGGCGAAGCCAAGACGCCTGAGTTGCCCCGTGACCGTGTGCGGCTAGACTGCCGCCCATGAAGACCTTGATCGCCCTTGTCCTCGGACTGGCCATCGCAGCCCTCGGGCTCGCCCAGACCAAGCCCGGCATGGTCGCGCCCGGCGAGCCGCGCGCGGAGGATGTGTTGCAGGGCCAGCCGCCCGAGGGCGCGGACGGGGCCTATCTGCTCGCGCCCTTCGTTGACTTCAGTGAGCGCGAGCGCGCCTTTTTCCTCGAACATGTTGTCCCGGCGCTGACCCTTGATCACCCGATGACCAATACCGGCAGTGAGGCCGCGCCCTGGTATTGTTTTGCCTACGCGGACGCGGTCAGCGCCGATTATGGCCGCCGCCAGGTCCGGGCGATGCGCGGCGGCGAGACACTCGGCGCGCAATTGCTGATCGACACGACGTGTGCCGCGGGATGATCGCGGCGGCCCTTTGACTGGTGCTCTCACTTTCCTGCGCGGCGCTTTTGCGCTCTAACTTTGCTCATGTCCTGTCAGCTTTATCTCCTCACCCCGCCGCGCATTGAGGCCGGGTTCGACCAGACCCTCGCCGCTGTTCTCGATACCGGGGCGGTGTCGGCCCTGCAGATCCGCCTGAAGGATCATGCGCCCGCCGAGATTCGCAGGCTGGCTCCGCCGCTGGTTCAACTGGCGCAGAAGCGTGGCGTCTCTGTCATCCTCAATGATGACCCGGTCCTGGCCGCCGAGCTGGGCGCAGACGGCGTGCATATCGGCCAGACCGATGGCACCTACAAGGAGGCCCGCTCCACGGTTGGCCCCAACCGCATTGTCGGTGTGACCTGTCATGACAGCCGCCATCTGGCGATGCAGGCCGGCGAGCGCGGCGCGGACTATGTCGCCTTCGGGGCCTTCTTCGATACCGCCACGAAAACGCCCAAGAGCCGGGCCAGCCTCGACCTGCTCGAATGGTGGTCGGAGATTTTCGAGATTCCCTGTGTCGCCATTGGCGGCATAACGACGGAAAATGCCCGCCCGCTCGTGGAAGCAGGAGCCGATCTGCTTGCCGTGTCCGGCGGTGTCTGGAACCATCCGGATGGCCCGGTCGCCGCGGTACAGGCTTTTGATGCGCTGATGAAAGACTGATCCAGATGGCAAAATACATGCGTGCAGGCCTTCTGATCCTCTCGATCATCATGGCGGCCAGCGCCTCCGCCCTCGCTCAGGAAGAGCCGGGCGAGGACGCAGCCGACAATGTTCCAGCCGTCACGCCGCCACTTGAATTGATCGAGGAAGACATCCAGGCCGATGCACTGCGCGATCTGGAGACCGAAGAGACCGCCGACACGACAGAGGCGCTTCCCCCGCCCTCCGAGCCCAGTAGCGAGATGGACGAGATTTTCGGTGAGGCACAATATGCCTATGCGACCGAAGACTATGGCGTGGCCCTGCTGCGTGCGCAGACCGCTGCCGCCGGCGGCCATCCACAGGCGGCGACCCTGGTCGGCATTCTCCATGTCGAGGGCCGTGCGCCACGCGCCAGTGATGACACGGCGCTGACCTATTTCCAGCGCGCGGCGGCGCAAAACGAGCCGGTGGCGCTCTATCAGATCGGACTGCTGGCCCGTGCGGGGCGCGCCGGCCTGACGCCGGGAACGGCAGGCGGATATTTCCAGCGCGCCGCACGCGGCGGCCATGTCCCGGCCATGCTGGCCTATGCACTGTCGTTGAAAGCCACCGATGTCCCCCAAAACGCTGGGGAGGCCATGGACTGGGCCGAACGCGCCGCGGCGCACGGCAATGTTGAGGCCATGTACCAGCGCGCGCTCATGGCCTCGGACTGGCATCATGGCCCGCAGGACCCGGTCGACGCGCGTCAATGGTTTGAGCGCGCCGCCACCAGCGGACATGCCGAAGCAGCCCTGCAGGCTGGCTTGATGGCTGCGACAGGTGAGGGCGGCGAGGAAGACCCGGTTGCAGCGCTGGCGATGATCCGCCGATCGGCCGAGTCCGGCTATGCACCGGCACAGGGCCAGTACGGTTTGATGCTGTATCAGGGCTGGAACGGCGCAGAGCCTGACCTGACCAATGCGGCCCACTGGTTTGCCGAAGGTGCCGACGGCGACGACGCGGAATCGGAATTTCTCTACGCCTATGTGCTCGCGCGCGGTGAAGGCGTGACGCAGGATTTGCAGGCGGCCTATCTCTGGGTGGTGCGCGCGGCGACTGATTTCGAAGGCAATCCTGTCGACAATCCACAGCGTGACGAGCTGCAGTCCCGACTGGAATCCGTTCTGCCGGGTGACGTGACCGCGCGCCTGCGTCGGGAAGCGCTGAGCGATGCGGCCGGCTAGGGCAGACTAAGCCCCGCGCTTGCCGCCTGTGCCGGGGGCTGATAGGACGCCCGGCAAATTCAGCACATGGAACACCCCAATGAAAATCAATGGCAACGAAGTCAAACCCGGCATGGTCCTCCAGCATCAGGACATGTTGTGGACCGTGGTCAAGGCCGACGCCGTCAAGCCGGGCAAGGGCGGTGCCTTTGCCCAGGTCGAAATGAAGAACCTGATCGATGGCCGCAAGCTCAACGAACGCTTCCGCGCGGCTGACAAGGTGGAGCGCGTGCGTCTGGAGCAGAAGGATCACCAATTCCTCTTTGCTGACGGCGACATGCTGACCTTCATGGACACCGAGACCTTCGAGCAGATTGAACTTCAAAAGGAATGGGTGGGCGACGACCAGGCTGCCTTCCTGACCGAAAGCCTGATGGTGACGCTGGAATTCCACGAAGACCGCCCGATTTCGATTTCGCTGCCGCAATTCGTCGAGCTGGAAATCAGCGACACCGAGCCGGTGGTCAAAGGTCAGACGGCGGCCAATTCCTACAAGCCTGC
>TARA_R110002073_G_scaffold69408_3_pt1 | contig 28269 bp, 37 predicted proteins | sample TARA_R110002073 | Tara Oceans TARA_R110002073 (sample SAMEA4397174) | marine metagenome | biome: Polar Biome; feature: [DCM] deep chlorophyll maximum layer (ENVO:01000326); material: water (ENVO:00002006), including particulate matter (ENVO:01000060) such as... | depth 40 m | reverse complement strand
CCTCCACGTGCCGGCCATGCCCCACCTCCACGTGCCGGCCATGCCCCGCCGCCGACGAAGACCCCTCCACCACCTCCGCGGTGGCGGCCAGGGGCTTCTTGGTGACGTCGTTACCGCCCCACTGTTTAGAGCCTCTACCTTTCTTACGTGATTTCTTAAACGCTTTCTTGCACGCTTTCATGCATGATTTTCTGCTTTTACTGTTGCTCGTAGAATGTCCTGTAGATTTATAACTTTTAGCAGCCAATTTCATAGCATCCTTGTAACTCATCCCTTTGTTTGCTTTTCGAACAGATTTAATATGAGCGATCCATTTTGACATATTATGAACTATGGTTAGAAATTAAAATTGAATATTGATATTTTTGGATAAGTATTTTACTTATCCAAAAATGAAACAATACCCCGTTTTATTAACGCGCTATCTATATTTTCTGGATGAGACAATATATACATTACACGAATGTTTAATTAATAAGAAGGACTTTAATGAAATAGTATGGTGGTGTGGAGAGATATATTACAGTGGATTTCATAGCGAACTTTGGGATTTCATATTTGCATTTTATTATAATTTTAAAGCCATAGTATATCCTAAATATGAGGGGAAACTCTGTGGTCTTTATTTGGATTTTCAAAATTGTGCGAATATTGAAATAATATTATCGGCAATTACTATGTTATATTATTTGAAAAACGACGACACAGTATTTAAAACGACAACAAATAACAAACATAGAAATGTTCATATAAAGATATATACCGGTCCCTCCCCCGAATGGTTTAAACGGTTAAATATAAAAAGAGAGTATAAAAATATTATAAGGTCAATACATGCTAAAAATTACGATAATATATTATATTATTTGAAAAATACAAATATATATGATGTTTATGATATTATTATTTATTATTTTGAAACAATATATAATTTGAATCTCTCCAAAAAAAGTTTAAATGACGTTCCTTATACAAACAAAGTTCATATTGTATTAACTATGATACACTATCTTCACCGCGACGCCGACTTGATAGAAAAGAAATATGCCACTGTTAAATATAATCATATGACTTATTGCAAACAATTGGATGATGATAATATGATTGTTAGTCCCGTATATAATACCCTACCAGTGAGGCTACGATATCCTATAAGCGACACAATAGGGAATTTTCCATTAAATAGATATAACAATGATTACAAGGAAATTTATAGGAATAATTGGGAATATTATGCATATGCTACACCTTTGTGGAAAGAAAGATTTGATAAATATAATATAAAACATAATAAAAATTATATTGTATTTGAAAACGATGAAGATTATGAGGAATTTTCTAGACTTTATTATTATGAGAACGATGAACAATCGCAGTCAATTCAGGATTATTCTATTAAAAATATACCCAATAAATTGAAAATGGGTTAATTCATTTAATTATATTAAATATCATGATGTCCTGCAAAGAACTAATACTATTTATTAGAACCAACAAAGGAAAGTGTATTGTTTATGTATTGTTTGGAGCGGTTATAACATTTCTACTATGTTCTGTATTATATTTACTTATTACTGTTAATAACATAGAGTTTAACGTCACAGATTCATATACAATAAGTAACGGTGTCGAACTACAGGATAATAACATTACAAAGTATTTAAATAGTAAGGTTAATTTGACAGCAAATATGGAGGTGTTAATGGTTAAATTTTCCAAGTATAAGGAAGAAACAAGTAAAAACTTAACGATAATTCAACTAGATTACAAGAAAGATATTTCAGAGTATAATGAAGAGTTTTCCAAGTATAAAGAGGATTTTTCCAAGTATAAGAAGGGGTTTATTGACTCAATAAAGAATTTAACAAACATCGTAGCATCATTAAGACTTCGGCATTTTGGGGATAAAGCGGATGTAAAGCACAACCTAACATTTATTTCATCGCAAATTAATAACATAACACACAATTTTGAAAGTGGGATTGATAGATTATATATGTTGATCAAGAGTAACAATAAAACAATACACAATGTGTTATCTGGGGGGTTAGCTTATATAGAAAAATATAAGAATGATTTTGGGAGAAAAATAAACAGTTCGCTTGAAGGAAGTCAACTATTTTGGGAAAAATGTCCTATTTATTGGAAAGATGTTGGTGGGGTTTATCCTGTAAAAGTATGCGAATATAAACAATAATATAAATTGAAATAAGAAGGTTCTTTATATATTACTATATAACTATCATGGTAAAGAATAAATCAGGAGGAAGAAACAACCGTAAAATGGCAAGCAAAAACGCCGTAGCGGGTGCTAGATCGACTATACGTTTGCAAAATGACGAGGATGAAATATATGCGAAAGCTACAGCTATGCTGGGAAATGGAATGGCGACCGTTATTTGTTCTGATAAAAAGACAAGATTGCTTCATATTCGAAAAAAGTTTAGCGGGCGAAATAAACGAGATAACACAATTAGCATTGGGTCTATTCTATTAGTCGGGTTACGTAGTTGGGAGGCCAGGACAGACTCTAAAAAAGAAAAAGTTGATTTATTATACGTATATAATGAATCACAATATGAGACCTTAAAACAGATTCCTGATATTTATCAACTTTTCCACAATTCGGGGACATCTAACCATGAAAACACGGATGGGTTTACATTCGGTGAAGTAGAAACGTGGCAGAAACAAGAGAACGTCGAAAAATTGTCCGAAACAAAGGCAGAAGAAAATGTAATTATTAAACCAAAGAGTGGACGCGTTAACACCCCTTTAAAGGAAATGGACAATGTTCCGGACAAGACTAAGGACAATGACTGGGAAGATGAAGACGATGAGGGCTGGTTTGAGTTCATTTAATTATTACTTATATCCGCCAAACTTGACATAATAGCTGATTGCAAATCTTCTTCATCTTGGCGATTCAACTCTCTGTTTATCATAGTGTATAAAAGTTGATTTGTATTAAGAACTTGTCTTTGGGGTATTACATCTACCTTATCAATCTTAATTTCCTTTGAAGGTAATTTTTTTCTACATACAGGACAACAATAATTTTCTTCTTCGAGCCATTTGAAAATAGCAATTTGTTCAAATATATGCCCACATGGGAGTTCTGCTATATCATCACCTTCTTTAAAATCGTTTAAAGTCATAGGACAACTTAACTGTTCGTTGTAGTCATTTTTTACGTATGCTTTTATTTGTATTAGATCTTTTGCCTTTTCAGTAATGACCTTTTTATATTTTACCTGGTCTGGCGCATTAAGTGAAGAATTTAATACATCATTAAAACTAGACGCGTTGTCTTGGCCGGGCGACGGTTGTAAAGAAAATATATTATTTAGAAAATTAACATATTCGTTATCTAAATGTTGACTTTCGTATATAATATTATTATTACTACTATCAAAAAACACATTATTACCAGAAGTCATATATGTATGTTTATGTTATATTGTATAATATCTTTTTGACATATTTTAATTAGTGTCCATGAAACTATCTACATCTTCATCCAGAATAGAATATCGCGCATTAGATAGAATATCATGTAGCATTCGGCGAGGAGTAAACTCTTTCAACTCTTCGATACCTTTATCACATAGAACATTTAATAACGCCGAACTGTATCCAGACAACGTGCTTGTGTTTTTCTGCGTGCTTAGCACAGGGAAGCCCATCGACTTGCGAAGGTTCCAAAAGAGGATATGGGGCGGCGTATAAGGAATATTAAACTTTGATTTCATACCGGCGTCGGCGTATAACTTTGTAATGACATCATACATCGAATCCATATAATTTACACCTGCTCCGTGGAAATCAATCGAACCATCATTGTAAATCGCTGAATCAATCTGCATATCCGATAATATAATCAACGTCAAGTCTGCCGCTTCTTCTGGTGAAATTTCGTTTTCAACGATTACATTCAAAATCATTTGCAATGCCTTGTAAAAATCGGTATTTAGACCAGTGCTTATAGTAGATACAGATTTAACCTTTTCAACAAATGTATTACAGTTTGATAAATTGTGCCATTTTGGTTCTTTGGCAAAAGTCAATAGTCTATCTTTAAATGCTGGGTGGGTTAGTTCTGAAATACGAATCCCCAAACCAATTGAATTATAAAGCGGGACATTCTCGTCAGCTGTCATAGAATAAGATGTATCCGAGCAGGCAATAACATTTCCCAAAGCACCATTATTTTTCATATTATCTACCCATTGTAAATTAATTGTATCAATCTTTTCGGGATTACTTATATGACTCGTAGTCATTGCGTCCTTTACAAGTTCATATACATTAACACGTTGTCCGTGAACTTTATGTTTGGTAGAACCATTCTTTGCTGCTGCAATATGCTCTGAAAATTTCTTAGCGCATTCAATGCGGTCTTCATCGTTTCCACGAACCACGCCCTTTTTATCTTTATATGTTAAAGCTAATGTCTGTTTACGCAAAGTTGCTGATGTTACAGAATTAAAATTAATATTTGTCCAGTCTTTACCACATTGTTTAATTTGGGTCACATCTAAAATTTTAGATAATGTTACTAACATATCATTAAGCTTTATTCGGGCTTTTATCATAGCCTTCTTTTTAGAACCAACCGATGTGGCTGTTTTTAAATACTCTGGAAACATTAGATTTGCAAGTTTTTTGAAGGTCCATCCAAACTTCTTCGACTTTTCTCGCGCCATCCACTTTGCAGCCAACGATAAACTTGGGCTTTCTTTGCCTTCTTCTTGACTTTCAACCTTAGACATATCCTCATTCAATTGTGCCAACATAATACTTAGCGCTTTTTCAATTAATGGATGATTTTCACTCTTGCTTTGTTCCTTTACATAATTACATAAATATTTGATATCTTTCCATGAACCATATGGGTGTTTGTCATCGATAGTTACGAAATGTTTAATCGCCGATAAAGCCAATTCTTCATGCCCTCCCTCATATAAGTTATACAGCTGCATAAAAGCCAGTTTCTGTTCCCCCTTGCCCCCAACTAAATCTCGTGTTTGACAAAGCAACTTATACATCGTTCTAATATATTCTTTACACTTGAGATGTTCTCCAGCCAGGGTGAAGGCTTCTTTGCGTAAACACATTTCATCGGCAACTGTTCCATCGGGGTCATTTAGCTTTTCGAGAATGTCTTTGACTTGTAATTCTTTTCCATTTCCTATATCATATAGAATGGATTTGTGTAACATACTGATGTCCGAATGGTCGTCTGTCCGAACCAGTTGGAAGAACAATTGGCTAATCCTTTCATCTAAATTATTCGAAATTCCATATTCTGTATGCGCGTTTTCTCCCGTTTGTTTAGGTGTGTGTGTGTCCATTCCTGATATTAATGATGCCATTATATGATATTCGGTGCTGATGCTTTAAGTCGTTTTTTAGAACTTTTTCGGTGTTTCAATTTTTCTTTATTAATATATATTTTTTTAGTTCGGTTTTTAAACTTTTGGATATTATCATTCATGATAAAATACAGAGAATTTTCATTATGAAAAAATAATATAGTATCCGCAAAATGTATATCATCGATCTTTGGGACCTTTGTTAAGAATGGATAATTAGCGTCATCTTTGGTATATTTTGAGATGTCTTCAGGTGCTATGTCCAAATTCCATTTAAATATTGAACAAGGGGTATACTTGTTATTTTCATAAATTGTATTTTCTTTTAAAAGCTTTATTAATTCTGTCTTCTCTAAAATTCCTTTTTCTAGCTTTGTTGATACTTTTTTAATGAATATAATGCTATTATTATTTATATATATAAAACTACATGTTAGCTCTCCGGGAACCGCTTTATAAAAGCGGTTATACAACTTATCTCCGGTTTCGAAATCACTGACCAAATCTTCATCTAAAGACGTTGTTTCCATTATAATTGGTTTAAATTAAATTGTTTTTTTTTAAACTCATTAAGTGTTATTGCATTCTTAAATAGTTTGCGTGGCGCCGTGCGAAAAAGGCAGTGTCACGTTATATATAAAATTTAACACAGGGATGGAAACTCATTATTTAGCATATCGTCCGTCATTTGTTTCATATCAAATATTTTTTTGGGTTTTTCTGGTGTTTTGGTAAAGGCTGCAAAACTCGAATATGTTATTTCCTGTTTTCCATTATTGGAGGATGTGAAAGTATTAGTTCTTTCACCATTTCTTTCACCATTTCTTTCACCAGCTCTTTCACCAGCTCTTTCACCCATATCCACAGTTTTAAATCGATGACATGTCGTAACATCTAATTCATTGTTTTGGCTTGGATTTAGCGCTTGTAATTTAGACCAACGCTTTTCTTCTACGGGCATAGGATTCTTCATAAACGGATTAGCGTTGCAAGCCATCTTAATATAATTTATATTAAAAAAGCTCTTAATATCTTATCAAACATATATTAAAAATTGAATATATTGGTACGTCAATAAATGCATAACAAATATGAACAACTGTATAAGTATATGCATTCCACGAATTAATAGCACCATTCAACATGGGTTTATACAAAAAACAATACATAAGTTAAACATAGGTGATGTGAAAAGTATTAGGATTGTTGGTTCGGGAAATAAGAGAACCGTGTTTATACATTTTAATCGGTGGTATAATAACACCCGTGCTAAATATATATACAATCGGTTGGTTGGGGAAGAATCTGTGAATATAGTTTATAATTTTCCATGGTTTTGGAAATGTGTAATAGTCGATAATGAGTTTAGTTGATAAAATTGAAATAGCACTTCATACACGAAAGTATGGTATATTTCAATCCTAAAACGCTAAAATAATGGCCAACCAGTATAACTCTGGTTTCACAGGCATTGAATGGCTTCAAATGCGTTGCTCGGCAAACGGTGTAGATATAGGTAAGGCTTTCCTAGATATAGAAAATGGTATGGATTATGGTATTGCGGCAGGCTCGGCACTTTCAGTACCAAATAATAAGCAGTGTTGTGAAATAGATTTTGCGATTAAAACGGATACTGTTCAAAAGTTGATTTCGTTGGAAAGGGGAAAAAATATGAGAAAACCCATAATAACGACAAATGATATTATACTGTTCTTAATGTTGGGAGGACTTGCGTTTTATTTGTTAATATTCGCGTATTCGGTTTCGCAAGCGTAGTGGGTTTCCATCTTATCATTATTGTCTTTTAGTGCTTTTTTATTGCATATATATATTTATTAAATTGAAGATACATATATGATAGATAAGTATTATTACTTTACATCATGGTTAAAGATAATAATAACACACGATCAAGGAGAAGTAGGCGCTGGAACGGATGTGGTATATTAAAACTATTCGTGGGTGTTATTTTGGGAATCATCTGTTTACCATTTATCTGTTTTATAGTTAAAAATGAAAAGGACCTGGGAAAGGACCCTTCTCATAGAAAGGAACGAATGGAGAGGCGTCATTCCGGTATTCAAGAAAATTGAATGTATAATCTATGCTAATAAATAACCATATTAATAACAACATCAATATGGTTTGCGAAAGCACAAAATATTATCGTAAAAACAAGGGGTTGCGTAAGGTATTACACTCATGTCCCCACTGCGACTACACCACTTCAAACTGCAAGGGTGTAATGAAGAATCATATTGATGCGAAACATGTTAGTGAGGATAAGAAACCGTTCCAATGTCATCACTGCGAACGAGGGTTTGCCCAAAAATCTCACTTACTTGGACACCTTAAAAAGATACACGAAATTGTAATAATTACGCCAAAGGTTAGCACTATACTTTATAGGATTGCGGTGACAGATGATATTCCCAAATCCTCAAAAACATTAGCACGTCACCTATTTTACACTGCAAATCCAATTCTAAAAAGTCGTAATATATATAATAAAAAACATCAATATTTGCCCGGTGTTTATTTAAAAAACCACGACTTGCATTATGATTTGAAAAAAGGTTTTATTACTGTTATAAAAACGGAATTAAGAAATCCTATGAAATTAAAACGACGTAACGTTATTGTCAGGTTAAGATAGTAATTTTGCTACTTTACTATAGAATTAAATGTCATTTTTTTTATGTTTTTTTACTATAAATGGATAATATACCCTTTTTTAAAAAACAAATAATTACTTATATGGGGAATAAACGCAAGCTAATAAAGGATATTTATAATATTATCGAATTAATTAAAGCTGAATTGGGCGATAACGACTTAACTTCGGCTGATGCCTTTTCGGGTTCTGGGATTGTTTCTCGTTTGTTAAAAAACGAGTCACGTGTATTATACTCTAATGATATTGCTGGCTATTCTCAGACATTAAACAGGTGTTTTCTCTCCACACCTACAAAAAAAGAACAAAATCTTATTGAAAATCTTATTAATGATGCTAATATATTTGCTTATGGTTCTGGTTCGGGTGGAGCACCTAAATGGATTCGACGGCACTGGGCTCCAACGGGAGAGATTCAGGCAAAACACCGAGCTTATTTTACAGAGAAAAATGCCCTACTTATAGATAAATATATGTTTTTTATCAACACGTTAAATGGGGGGGTACCAGATGAATATAAATGTTATCTCTTGGCCATGGTTTTAGTTAAGAGTTCTATGCATAACAATACGAATGGCCAATTCTCAGCATTTTACAAAGACGAAAAGGGTGTTGGTAAATACGGAGGTAAAAAAGAAATCGATATTAAGAGAATTACAAAAGAAATCATTTTAGAACAGCCTATTTTCTCTCCAAATAAATGCAAAACCCATATATCAAGGATGGATTCTCTGAAATGGGTACAAGAAATCCCCGAAGTAGATGTCATGTATCTCGACCCGCCGTATAACAAACATCCTTATTCAATCTATTATTTTATGCTGGATATTATTAATGAATGGAATACAGATGTTATAATACCAGATACAAATCGCGGACAACCCAAGGATTGGTTTAGGTCGAATTACAATAGTTTTGTAAACGCTGAAGCGACGTTTACTGAGTTAATCGGCAAAACAAGGGCTAAGTTCATCGTATTATCATATAATAATAAGGGGATCATACCTATTAAAAATATAGAGAAAATCCTTGAAAAAAAAGGGAAAGTTTATAAATATCCGGTGGATCATAAGACTTATAACAAATTAAAAGGAATTGCTAGTTACAAGAGAACTGGAGAATGGGAAGATGTTAAAGAATTTATTTGGTTAATCGATACACGATAGTTATTCGATTTCAACGGTCGGTTTGCAAACATCGCCGAGTGTTGTAATAAGTGATTCCCAGTGTTCGGGGCATGTCGCCCACGGGAATTCTTTGTCATCTTCTCCAATAAGCACCGCCAAATTTTCACGATTTTTTCCAAATACCTTAAGATGCCTCGAAAAGAACGGGTGATCCTTGGAAATAAGACAGGCCAACCTATCACTGTCGCCACATTTACTCTCTTCGCCCTCTTTAATAAACACATTTGTCGCATTAATTTCTTGTTCTGCCGGTCTAAAGTCGGTAAGATCCGCAAGTTTCAATGGAATACATGGCATGGTTGTTTCTTTTGGAATTCTTGTTGCGGCGTCTCCCCGACATATCATCTTTTCAGAGTCTTCCCCCGTTGTATCGAGTTCTTCTTGGCTTACAATTGTAAGTCCCTCACCGTTGGATTCGTTAGAGATTTTTTTGGCCATAAATGTGGGATTGGTATATGTGCCGATAAGGTGAGCTAGGGTTGTAGCTCGTTTCATAGGACCCATGGTAAGAGCATGTAGGGGAGGCGGGGAAACGGCGTTAGTTAGTTCCCAAACACCAGATTCATTCATTTTAAAATCTACAATCAACTTGTCTGTATAAACATCAACTGGTCCAACTGAACCTTCCAAGCGCTTGGTATCAACGCGAAATTGTTCTCCGGTGAACTTTGTGAACCACGAACCGTCTGAAACCCTTGTAATCACAACTGCCTTTGTGCCGCCTTTCGGTTGGGAACAAACAATATGGGTGATACCCAACTTTTTAATGTCAACTGGGTAAGACAGGATTTTTTTTCCAGCCAGAGCCGCTGCCTTTGTGATATTGGAAAACGTTTTCTGAAGATTGAAATATCCTTCGGGGAATGACAATTCGATATTAAACAACACGGTTCGTGCCTGAAGATGTTCTGGTCCCGGAGCAGCGATAATCTCGGTAGGCCTCATTAGTCGCACGATTGCCTCCGCCGCGGGGGCATTGTTGGGGTTCAAAGCCATAATTTTACAAGCATCGTTCAACGCCTCTTGCTTTTCTCCGGCCGACTCATGTTTAATCAAGCTAATAAGAATACTTGCAATTTCTTGTTCTAGGGGATTAAGAGCAACGGGAATAGTTTCGGGATCGGAAAGTGGATCTACCCCCTCCTCTTCCACAAGGGGAGGTAGATCCATTGCCGAAGTAGGAGAGCCGACAGGACTCAACGGAGGCGAGGTGTTTTGGGAGTGGTTGGTGTTCATATTGGTGATATAGGATTCTAAGGAGTGGGTAAGTACCCATATTAAGAGCTGTATATGGCGAATCAATTTTTTAGTTTTTTGTCTATTATTACTATAATGATTTATAAAACGGAGAGTGTTCAGTTGGAAAAGTCGAGGAAGGACGAATGGATGCTGACGATTAATTGGGAGGGCGATAAAAAGAAGTTTTGGATTAATTTCCCATGGCCACTACTTTATGTCACAAAACAGGAAAAGATAGATGATGAAAAAAAACGTTTTTACATAAGGGCAAAAACGGTTCAAACAATGAAAACGTTTCTAAAAAAAAAACAGAAACGTTTAAATTATGATGATTCTATCATATGTTTTTATGACATCGGAAACCAATTGCAAACTTTAGAGAGATTTAATATGGGAATACCGTTTATAAATATAGATGATGTAATAGTTGTAGACGAGCGCCACTTCTTTTATTTGAACGACGGAAATGTATACGATTTCACCGGTAACAAAACGATGGAAATTGACAAAATGTATAAAAAGGGTCTATTTATCTCTCCAGAATTCGAAAACATTACAAGTATTCCTAACAAAATTCATTATAAATCTGGATTTTATAGTCTAGGCTCGCTAATAACATATGCGATGTTTAATAAAGTCATAACACAAGAAAATAAAAATCATGTGTTAGATCCTATTAATACAACGAAGTTATATTGGGCGCTTTTGCGGATACTCGAATATGAGCCATCTGATAGATATTATTTAATTATTTAATTTCTCTATTTATATTATATGAGCATTGCTACGTTGGCTAGAAAAACAAAAACATTACAGCGTGGACGGTCGGATAAAAAAGGATTAATTCTTAATATGACTGGTCGGGGTGGCGGCATTGGGTTCACCGGTTTGTCATATAAATATAGAGGAAACAGTTCGAATGCAGTGGGTGGGAAGTGTAGACAGGGTGGCGCACAGGGTTGTTGCACGGACATTGTAACAAGTCCCGAACAACCAGCACCTCAGCTATGTTATGGCAATTATATTAATCGGCGCTCTCAAGCTGCGCACAGACCGGGTGGCATGACGTGTTGTACTACTGAAAAAATAATGAAAAACAAAATAATCTGGAAACAGCACCCTGAAATAGCAGCATCTGAAATAACAGAGCATAGAAAACAGTCGGCTTTGAGATGTGCAAAGTCAATGATAGCGCGAACAGAAAAACGGGTGGGTGACACATTATTACATTGTAAAGTAACGGCGAAGTTACCATGTAATGTAAAAAATAATTGTATAAACAATCTAGCTGTTCCACTTAAAGGTCGTTTGGCGTATACACGCATTAATAAGAACACGTGTAATACAACCAAACAAGTAGAAGTTAATAATTCTGCGAGTGACTATACGGATACTGTGAAACAACGCGCCTTCTTATGTAAATGTTCTGCCACAAATAATAAGGCGTGTGCCTTATATGATTATTGTTATCCCAGACCCACAGCAACTGGCAAGAATTGCAATCTTTCTGCGTCAGACAAAAAGAAACTAGATTGTTATAGATCTGGAGAGAAATGTAACACTAATAAACTACAAACTACGAGATAAAAGGTGCTAATAACGACGATATGTTTGGTGGTTAAGTTAGTTTAAGTGGTGATGGAAGCATTATGGCTATGTTAGAGTTTTAAACTATTTATAATGATTGGGAGCTAATCAAGAAGTAGTCAACCTCGCAATAAATTACATTATATAAAAATGGAAATAAAAGATATTTATTAGTATTAACTATGGAATTATATTTGATACCCGATAACAACGGTGCGCAATTACAGCAGTTATATACGCAGCAACTTATTACACACAACAATAGTGTTTTAAATCATTATGAAAACGAAAGTTATGCTGATTCTGGCTTTGATTTATTTATCCCACCTTCCGATAGTGATGACGGGAGTTGGTTAGTTATGCCCAACACAACAGTTAAAATTCCACTTGGAATAAAGATAATTCGCACAGATAAAAAATACTACATGCCAATCGGTATGCAAAACCCAGAACGTTTAACTGGGAGAACCCTACCTTATCCCGTGTATCCGCGTAGCTCTATCTATAAAACATCTGTTCGTTTAGCAAATAACGTAGGTATTATCGATTCTGGATATCGCGGAGAGTTTATGGCTGTTTTCGATAATATTCGAAACACCGAATATCGAATAGAACCATATCAACGATTGGTTCAAGCATGTATGCCCGACTTAGCTCCGTTTGGAGTTAAATTGGCAGATTGTGATTTTACACAAACGTCTCGTGGAGACGGAGGGTTTGGCTCAACCGGTCTTTAATATATTCGTTGCAAGCATTTTCGTAATTTTTTAAAAATACAACATCTTGTAAGTTATTCTTACATGATATACATAAATAACTATAAATTTCGGCCTCTTCACCAGTTTTTAATGTCGTTTTTTTATATAAAGATAATTTGCTAGTTACTTGGTCGCACCCTATACAAGCCTGAAACCAACCAACATTTGGTAATCCTGAATCATAAAATATATAATACCTTGTTGTCATCTATATAATAATGATAATTAGTTTTTGAATACTATTCATAAACTAATTAATAATGCGCCTTCAGGGACTCGAACCCCGATCGCAGGGATGGAAACCCTGCATGCTACCCTTACACCAAAAGCGCTTTAAGTTCCGGCGAGCCGGAATTGAACCAGCGACCAATTGATTTCTACTACTACTACAGTCAACCGCTCTACCAACTGAGCTATCGCCGGGTTTTCTTACATTCTTACATTCTTCCATGGGGCTGACTTAATCGGTTAAGTCATTCTTGAAACCCTTTATGGGTATCCTTGTGGTGGTTTATGGGTCGTTGCTATTAACAACAATTTAATCCCCATTTTATTATAATACCACGAGGAACAGATCTTACTGCCCCTCCTTTTTTACATTCTTCCACTAGACTTACTTAATCGGTTAAGTTGTTCTTGGAGCCTTTGGTGGGTTGCCTTGTGGCGGTTTATGGGTCGTTGCTATTAACAACCATTTAATCCCCATTTTATTATAATACCGCGAGGAACAGATCTTACTACCCCCCTTCTTTTGTCGTGCAGTCCTCCTCCTACACAGTATATAGTTACATTATATCTTTATATTCTTTAATCTCGTATACATTAAATTAACAAATACTTAATAAATATATCTAAAAAAATATTTATATATTAAAACATGACTACTACTAACCTACAATTCGATGAGGAAAATAATCTTATTTTGCACGTCCATAATATTTAACCATTATATATATAGTTTGCGTTATGTTGGTATTTCCAGTTCGGTAAATGGAGCTCTGCAAAGCGGGCAATTATATATGGGTTTGTTAGCTTTAAATGCCATTCCGTAACATTTCCAACATACCCTGTGAGAACAACCGCTGGATTCCACCATATCAAAAGTAAACTTATCGTCTAAACAAATGGGACATTCGAGTTTTTGTTCTCTTGAACAAGCAATACAAACCCCTATCGATGTATCTTGCTCTGTAAAACACGTAGAGCATAGACCACAACAATCTTGATATATACACTTTTTTAAACATGAGTCGTGCGCAGAGCAAACAGAACAACATTCTTTCGCAAAAGGTGTGTCTGCGTATTTTAGTAAGAGTTGTTTTTTATCAACATTGGGTATTAATTTATACATATCGATAAACATATTGTTCATTCTTTTGGGGTCACTCAGCATGGTTGTTAAACCGCTCTTAATCTGAACCCAACCTTCCGTGGTTAGTTCTTTTAAAGGGACCCAAATTGGGTCGTCCAAACAAGACATTATGCAACCACACCATTCAAATTCGATTGACGTACCCCTTGTTAGTTTCACCAAACCCAAATTAGTTTTATTTGTAATGCACCAGGATTCCTCCATATTTAAACTCGTTAATGTTGTTAATGCCTATTATTGACGGCATATAACCAGTTCAATTTATTAGAAGATGGTAATAAAGATATAACTGGTTATATTAATACCATGAAAATTATAATAGTAAAATACTGTCACGGTGTATGCTCGGATGATTGTATGGCAACATTATCTTATAGCGGTTTTAAAGAAGCTGATGAACTAATTGGTAAATTAAACAATTATAAATTTGATGAAATATATTGCTCTCCTTATCTAAAAACATTACAAACAATCTTTCCATATTGCCACGCGTTAGGTAAAGATAATCTTGTTAACTTGGAGTATTCGTTATTACCAAAGAACAAGATAGATATAGATGACAAAGCAACGATGTTTGTTAATTTTTATACGGATATCAAAGAATACTTCAATTATATAACACCGATACTAAATACAAAATATGAGACAAGTGTTTACCCAACAAATGTAAAAATAAAGGAAACAACTGTTGATATTGAAAATAGACTGCATCCATTTTTATACAATCTTCGAAACAAGCATCATAAAGCAAATAAAACTATACTTATTGTAACACATGATGATATAGCGCAGCTTATTTCAACATATTTAAAAGATACGGATATAGTATATGTTAAGCATATTGAATAGTCCATAACCGCGCCTTCTCCTCATATTCTTCCTTATCTGTTGTATATAATTCTGCTATACTTGGAACCAACGGATCATCTGGGTTGGGGTCTGTTAATAAAGAGCAGATAGATAACAATACTTTTGATACTGTTAAAGCTGGGCTCCATTGTTCCTTTAAAATGTCTAAACAAATACCACCGTTACTATTTATATTGGGATGAAAAATCTTTGTATTAAAATGAATGCGTGGCGGTTTGTAGGGGTATTCGGCTGGAAAGTTTATTTCTAAAAAGAATACACCGTTTTCATAAGGAGATTCGGTTGGTCCTAAAAGCGTTGCCTGCCATTTAAACATATCGTCGTCTAAAGGACCAGCGCTACAATTTGTAGGGGGGTCTTTCATTAATTGTTCGTGTTCTTTTGTTATTCTTTGAAGTGCCATTCTTATATATATATATACACGGTTTTCTTAATTATTTTTATGATTTAGTATTATTAATTTGAAATAGGTGTAAAAGAATATGTATTACTTATAATGGGAAACTCTGCATATAAATCGATGTCTGTTGACATACCAGAATGTGCGCCTTTATTCGAGCATCGTAAAGAAGAGGAAGAACGAAAACTAAAACAGAAACAAGATAAACGTTCCTTTGGTTGTCAACCAATATGTTGTAAAGAACGCGAACTAAGTCGTGACAAGAAAGTTATTGTAATTAAGTTTAAGAATCAGTACAATAATAACTGTTATTGTAAACGACGAATCATAAAATTGAATTGAAAGTGCTAGTATATAAGATATGTAGTTTTCATGAAATAGCAGATAATAAGTCTAATTATGGATGCCAAACTGGCTTTATTTAAAAGGTGGCTGAATTCGGTGGGTCTAATGGAACACAAATACCAGCTTACGGGTATGGAGTTCTGTTTGGAACGCGAATGTGATGATTCTGCTGCGAACGGTGTTCGGGGTGGCATTCTTGCATTGGAAATGGGACTGGGTAAAACCATTCTTATGCTGGGTTGTATAATCAGTAACTTCAGGGGCACAAAGAGTAACAACACCCTTGTTGTGCTTCCCAACGCGTTGTTAGAGCAGTGGTGTAGTATATTCGAACGGTTTATGGGGCATTCCCCCCTTGTTTACCACGGAGCAGCAGTAAAGACGATTACTTTGGACGAACTGGAAAGCCGTCCTATTGTAGTTACTACATATGGGATGATTGCAGAGCGGCTTCCCAAGAAGGGTGGAAAAGAGTTGTCGGGAAAACAGAGTCCTTTGTGGGATGTTTGCTGGAACCGCGTCATTTTGGATGAAGCGCATCACATCCGAAACCAACAAACGGCAGTATTCAAAGGGGCAATGAAACTAAGAGCCAACATCCGCTGGTTGGTTACTGGGACCCCGATTCAAAACAAACGTTCAGACCTTTACGCGCTATGTATGTTTCTCGGATTAAACCCGTCGTTCTATACGAACCCTGGTGGGATCCGGGAAACCATAGCCAAGTTCCTTCTGAGGATGACAAAAAAACAGGTCGGGATCCACCTTATCCCTGTTAAAAACGAACAAATCGTTGTTCCCTGGGCATCGACGTCTGAAAGGGACATGGCTGCCCAAATCCACCAACACGCAAACTTCTGCAACGTTACGGTTGATAATGTGGACCATGTTATTGGCCTTCTCGCGCAGGGATTACCGATGTTTATTCGCGCCAGACAGATGTGCGTTTTCCCACACCTTCTTCAAGATGCGGTGCGAACGTTGCAGGAGCGCGGGGACATTTCCTGGGACGTGAACCTTAAAAAGGTTAAGACGTGTTCAAAGATGATGGCAATTGCAAAACATATCAAAATAAACACGGATGAATATGATGGGCGCAGAAAAATCGTGTTCTGTCATTTTAGAGGCGAAATTGATATGTTGGGGGCGTTGCTTAGAAAAGCTGGGATTGGGTGCGCAAGCGTAGACGGTAGGACGAATAAGAAACAGCGGGATTCATCGCTTGGGTATGCTGTGGGTATGGGCGAGTTTGCCTTAGTTTGTAAGGAGTGGCGTGATTCGGCGGAGTGGTTATTTCCGCTCGTAGATAAGTTTGTTGTCCCCCAAGTTCTCATCGTGCAAATCCAAACGGCCAACGAAGGATTGAATCTTCAGCATTTCCAGGACATATACTTTACAAGCCCGCACTGGAATCCGGCGGTCGAGTCCCAAGCCGTAGCACGCGCTCACCGTATTGGACAAACGGAAGAAGTGCGCGTATATCGGTTCATTATGGAAAACCTAGAATCCGCAGGGGAATCATCTATAACCATAGATAGATACTGTCAAATCGTCCAGGACCGCAAGAAAGAATTGATGCAAATACTTGAAACGTGATAATATTAATAACACTAACTTATTTTTTTGTTCTAGTGCCCGGGACCGTCATATGTTTTCATGCTGTATACCCTATCATAGGAATAGCTAACATCCGCACAGACTATGCCTTCGGCTTGCACTAATACCATACTAACCCCAGCACGCAGCTCCATACGCGTTCCCTTAGGGGCGTCGTGTATGTTAATAATGGGTTCCAATAAGTCCTTCCACCTAACGCCCTTCCACAGCTTTGGGTCCAGGTTCTTCAACTTCCCCGCAACATGGGAGTCATTGGTATTGGGCGCCGTCTCGAATGGCTGGGAAATTAACCAGTTAAGCTTTAAACCGTCCACGGAATGAGCGTCTATAAAAGAGAGGACCTCTGTGATGCGATTGGTGAAACCAATTGAGCAGTCTAGGGACTTTGCCCTTATCGTTGCATAGAGCTTGACGTCGTCTACATTCCAGGCAACAAGGTCTTTTAAGACAAAGGATAGGACTTTGCTGTTATCTTCGAAGTCATGCTGTATAGACGTCGCCATCTTTGCGTTATTGACATCGTATTTGTATAATACCATTAATTCAATTTTTTATGTTTTAAACATAATTAAGTATTTAATTATGTTTATCTAGGAAGTCCACGGCGAGGATCGAACTCGCAGTCTTTCGATTAGAAGTCGAACGCCTTATCCATTGGGCCACGCGGACATATGCTGGTTTCATTTAACGCGCTCTACCAAACTGAGCTACGGCGGGTATTGTTTTTTTTAATTCCCACCGGTGGGGCTCGAACCCACGACCTCGTGCTTCTAATGCTGAGTTTTGTTGCTGTTGTAAACCATATTTGTTTTTTAGGTTATGATGGGAATTGAACCCACGACCTTTCCCGTGTAAAGGGAACGTGATAACCACTACACCACAAAACCTATTGACTTTTGGGCCGCTGCGAGAATCGAACTCGCGACCTCTCGCACCCAAAGCGAGAATCATACCACTAGACCAAGCGGCCGTGTAAAGCCCCCATCGAGGTTTGAACTCGAGGCCTTCACGTTACAAGCGTAATGCTCTACCACTGAGCTATAAGGGCGTTTTTTGCTGGAAACAAATGCGGTTTACCTAGGTACCTATCCAACTCCGAAGAGTTCCGCAATGGGATTCGAACCCACGTCCGGTCATTATTATTGATTTGTTTTTTGTTGCTGTGCGTTTCCATGTTGCTGGGTTTATTTAAAAAATTTATCGCTGTATAAACCCATAAAATGTTTGCCAACCCAAACCATAACGGCTTGTTGCCAAATATAATATTTGGCAGGTTGCAAATGCAGACCAAGCGCTACTTACCCGCTATTCGTTCTGCATATATACCCGCTTATTTATCCGCGTATTAATGATTGACCCCCTCCTGCCATTAAATCCCCTATAAGCGTCTTAATCGATTCACCCTTGCTGGGTTTTATTAATTAATTACGATATCCGAAAATATCATTTGATAGTGTTCGCTGTATAAACCCAAATCGACCTCATTCTCACTCACATATCCCCACCAGATATGGACTACCATACACTTGCTGGGTTTCTTATTATTTGATAAAAATTTGTTTTTGTTTGCTGTAAGAACCCACCGTAGACGCCACATGGCTTAAGCGTTTGCCGCTTTCACCTCTTGCTCTACACTATACATTAATGACATACGTTTAAGCCCATTTTTCTCCATTTGTTATAATAATCAATTGCTAATTAAATTGATTGGTGATCTAATTATGGTTTTGAGATGATATAATAATAACAATTAACATGGATGAATTCAATACGTTGTGTTTGTGTTCCAAAAGATTTTCAGCCTTTGTTGAAGCAGGTATATGGAGAGAATATCTATGGAACTTCCTTGTTTATCCCCACCAAAGCAATAATGTAGATAATAAAACATTTAATAAATGTATAAAGGGTCTTCCAACCCTTTTAGGAGTAGAAAGACCTCGAATAATATTTTCACCCTCTGGGATAACAAAAGCGTTTAAAACAAAATGTGGAAAAGATAAACATATAGTTAGATTCCTTTATGGTTTAAACCATTCTTTAAAAAGCTACAGTAATATCACGTCTTTAACCCCCTCCTATGTTCTCCACATGATTCCGGTTGGGCGAGGAATGATTAGTGAATACGTGGTCGTTGATAAAGAATTGTTATTTTTGGGGGGAGATATAAGAATGTTACGTCAAATGTATAACTCGGGTATTACTTAGTTAAATTTTATCATATTTGCTAATGGTAAAACTATATCTGTTATAAATCTATCAAGTGATTTTGTAGTTATATAAAAAAACCCGTCCTTATTATCTAAAACAGGTGTATAGAATTCTTTGTTTTTTTTTAATTCTTTTTCTCCTATTTTAACAGCTTCTTCGAACAATGTGATTTTTTTTCTCTCCAATTCAATGTCTTGATTTCTAGGATTTTGTAATTTATGTGTATTAAGAATACCCATATCTATTACCAAAACAAGTAACAATCTTCTGAAACTAACAATTCTAGAATTAAAATATCCCCTTGTGTGTGTAAATAGTAAGGGTTGTCGGTTTAAACTTCCTTTTGATAAGAGAAAATTCCTAATATCCTTATCTCTTATACTCGTCATATTCTAATATAAAAAACATTTTTTAATTACATTTGCTAATAAAGTTTCACTCTAGATCAAGTGCATTATTAACACTCCAAAGCACATTGTCGTTATTGCTCACGTTGGGCGCTGAAAATGCTTATCAGCTGCTTAGGCGCGCACTGGTCCCAAATTCAACAACCTTTCAGCCTTAACCGATTCGTCCAACAGTTCTGCGTTATGCTTATTCTGTTCTGTGAGGCGCTTGTTGCGCTTTGTCCTGTATCGCCAAAAGCTTCGGGCTTTTGAGTTTCCGTATGCGGTAAATCCATTGTGTTCAATGGTACAACTATTGCCACTCGATGAAACTTTATAATGGGTTGCGATTCCCAGAGGGTCGTTGTTCGTATCGGACACGGGGAAGTAATGAGTCTCACCCGATGACTTTTCATGGATCCTACCGGTTCCAAAGACCTTGTCGGGGTATTTGGGTGTAACCCAATTCAACTGATTTTCTCCACTATCAATCTGCTTCCAGTCGTTTTCATTGGTAAAACTTATAATGTTATTTACGAGTTCGGTTTGAGCAATGATGCCATCCTTTGTATATTTACCATTGTCTGTAATGATAAGGCGGGTTTTATGGGCTGCGTTATATACCATGATTTCGGGGTTTCCTGGGTTTCCTTGGACAAGATGGTTGTTAATTGCCCATTCGGTAGAACCAACAATATTGTGAGGGAGACGGTCGCCTAGATTATCATAATGCTGACATACTTTCGGGACGGGTTTGTCTTTGGGTGATGTGTTTGAGGGCGCGAACATATTCGAGGAAGAGCGGGTGGTTGAGGAGCGGGTATTAAATGACATGATATTCGTTTTAAAGTGTTTGGGGGTGAGTAAGTATCTATCCATTACTTGGTGGATAGACAGATCAATTTTTTCAGTTTTCACAATTGACATTCTGTTATTAATAACTCTACTAATTTATTAATCAAAAATAGTGCATCGTCAAAAACTACCCAATTAAAAATCCTGATATTATCAACGGTTGGACGCGATGTGTTATATATATTAGCCCTAACGCCTATATTATATAAATTCTTACCTTGTGGGTTGCGCCGCTTATATGCCATTACTGTAAAACTACAAGGAACCATATGAGGACGAAGACTCTTGATTACGATATTGTTATAACTATAACCATTACTGTTCGTAAATCCATCACGTAAATGTTCTCCAAAATCTTTCGGATTTATAGGACTATGCACCGTTGTTGATTCCCACATATATATATATTACTTATTTAAAACCTTCCGCCACCAAGATGTTTTGGGTTTTGTTAGTGTGACCCACTCTTTATTATATGTCTTCTTTAGTGTTTCTTTTTCCATTGATAGCATTTCCCGCAATGCGTTAATTTCAAAATTAATTTCAAATTTTTCTAAATTCAACCTTTTTTTCTCCCGAGTTATTTTTTTACATGATATTTCAAGTTCAGCCTTTTCTATTTTTTGTTTAATTATGTCTTTATCATTTTTATCTAGTTTCGCCATGCTTATTTTAAAAAATTCTCGCAACTGAATATCGATATCATTCAACTCCGTTAACCGGGTTTCTTGTTCTTCTATTTCCTTCGCCTTATACGGCTTTATAAAGGTCTCCCTACATATGGCACACGTTTTATTATATTTTATCCATTTAAAAAAACAATCCGTGCAGAACATATGACCACAACTTGTTTTTACGCATGAATCTACCATTATACTCTCGAAACATATAGAACAATCGTCATTAATTGTTTCCGACATTATATATTTATATATTTATATATTTAAATTTAATTAAATACCATATATCGTATTATAGAATCATAAAGTTTGTCCAGTGCCGGTTTGAAATGGTTATAAGGTGTGTGTTTTTTTATATTTGGAGAGATTAATAAGAGAAATTCTCTACCATTTATAAACACATGAATTAATATCCTATATATAAAAGAAAACAAGTTATACCGCATCGTGGTCAATATATTCCAATCTTCTACATAACTACACATTGACGTTGTATGGCCCTTTAATAAAAAATTATAGGTATCTAATAACCCCTCCAAAACTCTACCTTCTATTATTTCCTCATTTCGCACATTAAACATTCCTCCCATTTTAGTTATTTGTGTTAATCTCATATATAATACTCGTTTTGTTGATGTCTTTTGTATATTTGGTTTAAAAATATACGGCATTCCACCGTCTAGATAAACCCCCTTATTATCTATAAAAAACGGTTCTCCGTTTATTAAATACGGTATATGACATGATTTCAAAATGGTGGAAACCATTTCATCTACATTACAATACTTGTCCTTTAAAATAAAACATCCTTTATCCACATCATAATACCTTATATATAATACGTTAGATTGCATATGTTTTATTTTTTTTGCGGATATTTTTGGTACCATATCATTAAAAAAAGCCTTTAAACAATTCAAATTTAAAGAGGTGTGAAACGAAACCCTCATTTTATGATATGAGTCCACGTAATAATTCAAATTATCTGTTAAATATAAAAACGCAACCAAAGCCCCAATACTTGTTCCCGATATTCTTTCCACCCTTATATTGTTTTTCTTTTCCAATTCCTTTATTAAAAGTAACCCCCCTATCTCATAAGCCCCATTCATACAACCTCCCTCTAAAACTATATCTAGATCTGTTATTATATTCGTTTTACTCACGTTCTTGGCAAGTTTTAACACATTCATAGTTTGTATTATTATTTTAATATACTACTTTATACTATTATGTGGGTTTAAAACGCTTATCGTTTCTCTCCGTTTTACAAACGAATCTTTAACAGCATTTTATTCATTATAACAAAATTGGAAAGAAAATCCTAATTTGCTCTACAATCTGTACCAATAATTAGGATTCTTGACAATTATATAAGAATACGTTCGTATTAAATTTAACGGTGAGTTACTTAAGATTAAAACCCGAATATTTTGGGTATAAAAACAAAGATATAATATAATATATTATGCCCACCCCTCGTATATGTCAAATATCGGATGAACTATTCGGTGGCTTCCAAGTTAGTGTTGATATCGATTACTATTATGATACCGACGAAATAGCCACGTATGTTAAAAATATCCTTATCGGGTCTTTATCAAAAATGCATTTGGTGTCTCTGTCCCATACTGCGGAAAATAAGCATTTCCATATTCATAATAAAACCATATATAATCTTCGACAAGCCAAACAAAATGAAATTATTTATATTTGTTGTCACTGTTAATTACATTATATAATATTTTAATAATATATAATGGTTGGTAGAATAAATCACAAAGGTATAAATCGCAAAGGGGGGGCAACCGAACAACAATTAATAGATATATTCGATAATATTAAAATTTTTGCTGAAAGGGGCATACAGTCAATAATATCCAATATGCCTGATCCAGGTGGGTCTCCCGGGAGACCCAGGGGACGATCTCGTAGGCGCTCTAGGTCTACAGGAGGTCCACGTGCCACTTCTCGTAGGCGCTCTAGGTCTACAGGAGGTCCGCGTGCCACTTCTCGTAGGCGCTCTAGGTCTACAGGAGGTCCGCGTGCCACTTCTCGTAGGCGCTCTATGCTTTCTACAGGTCCAATACCTGGTCCTAGTATGAGCGGAGAATCAAAAACCTTTTCTATATCTACAAGCAAATCTAGACCAGTCAGGTATGGTCTTAATAATGCTGTTAAGATAGGACGGTTTACTGTAGAAGATATGGATACTCTTACACCCGTATCACCTGTAACCGGATCACCTGTAACCGGATCACCTGTAACCGGATCACCTGTAACCGGATCACCTGTAACCTGACCTTAAACACCTACTTCATATCCCTGTTTCTTTAGAATACCGAGAGCCATATTTTCATAATCTTTAATTGTTTGGGTCAAATCTTTGTTTTTTTGTTCCATATTACGTGTATCTGTTAAAAGTTTAGTCGCATCCTTTAAGTATTCTTTCATTTGTTCTATATCGTTGCATTTCTCTTCGATTATATCACGTTGTTTTTCGATGGTGTCGTTTTTTTCATTCAGTTCCCGTCGCAGTTGCGCTTCTTTATTTCGAGCCTTTGTTTCTAGACAACGAATTTCACGTAGTTCCTTTTTCATTTCACCGTGTTCTTTTATGATATCAGGTCTTTCTTTATTTAACGATTCTAAATATTTCTTATGTATTGAGCTTTCAAAATGTTGTGCCTTAAACGAATATTTATTATAGAACGTCTTCTTTGACCCACATCGACATTTAACACCCGACGTTTTAAACATTGTGCTGCTTAACCCATTTAAATCATCTTTGAATGTTCCCGTAGAGTCTTGGGGGGTATAGTTATATGCTGTGTGTACAAGAGCCATGATAGATGATATTAATTGGTATATATAAATATATATATATCAATTTTTATATATCTAGACCCCCTCATACACGAGGAGGTGTTAAAGATTTGCCGATAAAATTGAACCTAAAATTATAAAGGTAAATTGTGTTATTTACCACTAATAGTAATATAGACAACATGACTAAAGCATATAAAGCCAAACAAGAGTATAGGTGGGGTCAGCTATTGCGACAAGAACGCAGATTGGTTCCAATTGAAGTCATCTTCATTCCAGAACATGCCGCATATTACGCGCGCTATATGGAAGCACCAAAAGAACTTCATTTATTACACTGCGATTCACCCGGGCACCCTTGTTTCGATTGGGAAAGAATGGTTGAACAACTTGACCATACAACTTGCGAGGGTGCTTTAATTAATAGATTTGTTAGTATGAAAACATTGATAAATAATGCTGGAGAGGATTTGATGAACCGTTCCAATAGCTCATATTATATGAAATTATTCTTAAATAAATTAAATAGAGAGAATTTTATACAAGTAGCGCGTGCGGTTAAGAATAAGGTGGGAAATGATGTGTGGACCAAAGCTGTTTCATTATCGTTTGGTTCGGTATTAAAGGAATTGAATCAATAAAATTGAAATGAATTCATATTCATATAATGGGTATTATTAAGCTCATATACTCATAAAATGCCCAACATTTCGAAAAAACAAGTTAAGGGCATCATTGATTCATCACGCGTAGAAGGCAAGGAACTCCTTGCTTGGTTCAAAAGACAGAGAGGGTTCTCCAACCCCTCTGGAGGTTCTTCTCCATCCTCCTGGATAACATCAACTTTGGAAACGGAAAGAGCCGAACAATTTTACGCAAAGTTTATATTGTTGGGACACCCCAATATAAAATCTTTGGAAAAAGTCGATACAGAAGGTAAAAGTTTTAAAAAAATGTTTAATTCTACCGATGATATTAAATGGTTATCTCGGTGGCTACCCAATGAAAGCTGTGGGATATGTAGTTCTTGTGAATGTTATACTAACATTAACCCACTTACTGGAGAATATTTTGAATGGTGTGAAGAATGTACAGAGGATTTAGAAGAACAGCAGAGACAAGAACAAGAATATGAAGAAGAATAAGAAGAACAATGGTGGGGTGTGTGGGGTGGGGTAAATATAAATAAAATAAATATATTTTTATTTTATAAAATGCCCGGAAGACACATAATATTACTAATGAGAGATGATGATATTATTCATAAGAATAATAGCAATAAAAAAAATAGATGCATTAGTAAAAAAATAGATTATTTGTCTTGTGTGAAAAACAACTATGTCAAGGATAAGTTAAATTCAAATAAATGTAGGACATTGTTCTGGAACTGGTTTAAAAATTGTAATAAATATATATAATATATGAACGGTAAAAATTTAAGAACGAAAGGTTGTTATTCCCGCGGATTAGGACGTTTCAAAAAGCATACAACCAGAACAACAGCACGACAACCACTTTACAATCTCCCCGTTTTTAATACATCGCTTAAAAACAATCTTACCTCAAAACAGCTATCAGTAACATCTTATTTCGAAAAATTTAAATATATCGAAAAAACTGAAGAATATAGTTATAAAGGAAATACACCCGGGGCTATTATTAAATTACGACAAAATAATTTCACAAATGGAACAGTTAGAATTACTACCCCTGGTATATATATATTAGAGGAAGATATACATTTTGAACCTAATAGTGGTAATGATTTTATGCCTACTCGTGCGCAAATTTTCACTGGCCAATACCCAGTTGGTAATAACGGTGCATATCATCTTGGTTTTTTTGCTGCAATAACAATTGAGACAACTGGCGTTATTCTTGACCTTAATGGTAAAACAATTACACAAACATTATTGCATAATTTACAGCAACGTTTTTATGCACATATAGAACTCGCAAGTGCTCCGTTTATTCCCAAGCAAGGACCAGGTGAGTTTTCTACAGACACCTCTTTCAAGTCTGGAAAATATGTTCTAATAAAGAACGGCACTTTGGGTTTGTCTTCACACCACGGTATTCACGGTAATGGAATGGAAGGTGTTATTTTACAAAACCTTTTAGTGACACATTTCGAAGTAGCCGGAATCGCATTAAACGGTGCAACAGATTGCATTTTAGACAAAATTACTATTAAAGAAAGTTCTTTAGATGTAAAGGTTTTATCCTCTTATTCACAGGCGCGATTTATTCGAAGTTTCTTGAAAAGAGTTCAAACCGCAAATCCCAAAGCACATCTTGGAGATAAACCAATTGATAAAATAATAAAAGAATTAAATGATGGGTTATTGGAAGCTAAAAAATACGTTAAGAGGGGACAAATTCCATCGAATATGTTTGGAAATATTCGTGCTAACAAAGGATATGATGGAAATGTATACGGTTTGGTGTTGAATGTAAATGGCGTGGTTATCAATGGTTTTATTACAAAAAGACCTACTACAGCAATGGGTAATCAAAATATATATTTACATAACATCCACATTGAAAAAATTATTTCAAGTCCTGTAGAAATAATAGCATTAAACGCAGCTCCTTCTGATGGGACTGCGTATGCCGGTTCCAGGCAAGCTGGTCCTGTAGGAGATGTGTTGGATATTAAAAAGATAACCGGTGTTGCTGGGAAATATACAGGAAACATTTTAAGTGATGCACAGTTGATTATAGCGAAATACAATTATCCTAAGATGGGGACAACAAATATTACAAACCAAATAGTTGAATGGTGCGAGGGTGATGAAGACATAGTGGATGTTATGAAAAAACACAATTATTACAATGTAACGGGGGGTGACAGTATGGGGCATAAAATGAAAGGAAATATAGGGTTGTTTATATCAGCCGGAAAGAATATAAATGTTAATAAACTTAGTATTAATAATGTCATTAGCCTAGGACAAAATGTTGGACGTAACACATTGGATAATTCTCACCAAGGGGGTGATTCATATGGGGTCATTGTTACAGGCTCATCTAATATTAGTTTGAATAATCACATAATTAAAAATATAACAACCCAAAATATGAATGCGACGCATAAAAAAATAGAAATTATGGGGGAATCGGTCAATATTTCAACTGGTCCTTGAGTATAATACAATAAACATAATGTTACTATAATGCAAATTGCTAGTTGTGATTCTTTTTTATATTAATAATATCCACTTGTTCTAAATCCTCATTAGCCAATATATTACCCGTATAAGTTTGTTTTCGCTAACCGCTTCTTCAATATGCGGATACCGTTGCCAAATATATAATGCCACCCCCTATAATGGAAATCAATATACAAACAATACATGCTTGCATATCTCTCTCACACTTCTCAACGTCTTTGGTTTGTTCGCGTTCCATATTTACTATTTGTGCTTGGGGTATGCCTTGCAGTGGTTCGCCCGTATATACCTCCGCTAAGGAAATATCTATACCACCAGCACTGACTCTTCTTAACTCTTCATTCGAGCATTCTGAAACCATCGTTTATATTATAACAAAAATAACCTTTAGTTGTTTTTGTTTTATGCTATGCTATTCTAACCAACTTTGTGCCACAACGATGGTCCGTGTCGCCCGTTCCATACAATCCTGGTCCCACATTGGTCCACGGTCCCAAACCATTCCCGCATTGTCTTGTTCTTCCCCCACGGAGCTCTTAATACAACCTGGGAATCGTTTCCCAAAAACCTACCAATACGAGAATAAGGGTTCGCCCTTAACTCGTGCGCTTCACGCACAGAATACCCACACCCCTCGCCTTTCGTTATGTAGCAAACCCTGTCACCCCCGACCGAGGGGGAGTTCCACACCCCACATAGTGTAGCAGTGGTAGTCAT
>TARA_R110002073_G_scaffold15953_1_pt1 | contig 28280 bp, 21 predicted proteins | sample TARA_R110002073 | Tara Oceans TARA_R110002073 (sample SAMEA4397174) | marine metagenome | biome: Polar Biome; feature: [DCM] deep chlorophyll maximum layer (ENVO:01000326); material: water (ENVO:00002006), including particulate matter (ENVO:01000060) such as... | depth 40 m | reverse complement strand
AAAATTCAGAGAAAAAGAACATTGAAATACTTGCATTCTAAATAATTAATACCATTTACTCATGAAATGGTAGGTTTTACTCATTCTTAATTTTACTCATGTGTTGCTTCCTGTAGATTTGGATGAACTTTAAAATCTACAGTTATGAAAAAACTACTAATTATTTTTATTGGATTAGCATGTTTCTCTTTAGCATCTGCACAAGAGAAGGTTGTTACAGGTATAGTTAAAGATAATTCTGGAGGATTGCCAGGTGCTAGTGTTTTAATAAAAGGCACCACCGATGGAACAGATACAGATTTTGATGGAAAATACTCTATAAAGACCCGACTAGGTGATGTATTAGTTTTTAGTTATGTAGGGTATAAAACTGTTGAAAAGATTGTAGAATCTTCCTCTATTATTGACGTAACGATGGAGGCGGGAGCAGTTTTAGATGAGATAGTTGTTGTTGCTTATGGAACAAGTAGGAAAGCTTCGTATACAGGCTCAGTAACGTTGGTAAGAACCCATAGTAAGTCTAGAAAAGAAAGAGCAAAACATCAAGTTTTGCATGGAGAAATGAATGGAATATTATTGAATTCTTTAAACGGACAACCTGGAGTCTCAAGTCAAGTTATTATGAGAGGAGCTTCATCTCTAAAAGGGAACAAAAAACCATTATTTATTGTAGATGGAGTTGTTGTATCCAAAAGAGAGTTCAAAAAACTAGATTATAAGAGTATAAATTCTTTATCTGTTTTAAAAGATGAACAGGCTACAGCACTTTATGGAAGTAGAGGAGTAAATGGAGTGGTGATTATTAATACTAAAAATGGAAGGAATGATTTGAATAACGAATCATACAATGAAATTGTAGAAAATCAATACAAATCAGTAGAGTCATCACCTTTGTCTACTTTCTCAATAGATGTGGACAAAGCTTCGTATAGTAATATTAGAAGGATGATTAATAATGGACAGAAAGTGAGTAATGATGCTGTAAAAATAGAAGAGATGGTCAATTATTTTTCATATAATTATCCACAGCCTAAAGATGAGCATCCATTCTCTATTAATACTGAAATTGTAAAAACTCCATGGAATCAAAAGACGAGGTTAGTGAGAATTGGATTACAAGGAAAAACATATATTCAAGATGATTTACCAGCTTCAAATCTTACTTTTTTATTAGATGTTTCTGGATCAATGGACTCCCCTAATAAACTAGGATTAGTAAAATCGTGCTTTAGGCTTTTGGTAAATCAATTAAGAAAGAAAGATAAAGTTTCAATTGTTGTGTATGCTGGAGCAGCAGGAGTTGTTCTCGAACCAACTTCAGGAGATAAAAAAGAGAAAATTCTTAATGCGCTTAATAAGTTAGAAGCTGGAGGGTCTACTGCAGGAGGTGAAGGAATTAAATTAGCATATAAATTAGCACAAGAAAACTTTAAAAAAAGAGGAAATAACAGGGTTATTATAGCTACTGACGGAGATTTTAATGTTGGTGCAAGTTCAGATGAAGCAATGGAAAAACTCATTACAGAAAAGAGAAAGTCAGATGTTTTCTTATCTGTTTTAGGTTTTGGAATGGGGAATTACAAAGATTCTAAGTTAGAAACATTAGCCGATAAAGGAAATGGGAATCATGCTTACATAGACAATATGCAAGAAGCGCAAAAGGTTTTCGGAAAAGAATTTGGAGGAACCTTATATACAATCGCCAAAGATGTGAAAATTCAAATTGAATTCAATCCCCAGAATGTTGCTGCCTATAGATTGATTGGATACGAAAACAGATTGTTAAATGATGAGGATTTTGTAGATGATACAATAGACGCAGGCGAATTAGGAAGTGGACATACGGTAACGGCCTTATATGAAATATTACCTATAGGAATTACCAGTGATCTTGTGCAACAACCTATTGATTTAAAGTATACAAATACAAGCATTAATCAATACAAGGATGAATTATTTACAGTAAAATTTAGGTATAAAAAACCTAGAGAAGATACTTCCATTGAAATGACTCGTGTTGTAAAAAATGAAATACAAGAGGCTTCTGTTGATATGAACTTTGCTTCTGCTATAGCGCTATTTGGAATGCAATTAAGAGGATCTAAATTTCATAATAAATCCAAAATAAATGATGTGATAGCATTGGCAAAAAAAGGGAAAGGGAGTGATGTTGATGGGTACCGATCAGAATTCATTAGATTGGTAAAATTATATTAATAAAAATCGCCCAATTGGGCGATTTTTATTAATATAATTTTACATTTCCATTGAGTGGTAGACGTTTTGTACATCATCATCTTCTTCTAATCGCTCAAGTAATTTCTCAACATCTGCTTGTTGCTCTTCATTCAATTTTGTTGTTGTTGTTGGAATACGTTCAAATCCAGATGAGATAATCTCAACATTTTCTTCTTCAAAGAAAGATTGAATCGCTCCGAATTGTTCAAAAGGAGCATAAATAATAACCCCTTCATCATCAATAAATACTTCTTCAACATCAAAATCAATCAACTCTAATTCTAATTCCTCCATGTCAATAGAGATGTCTTCTTTTTTAACGGTAAAGTTACAAGTATGATCAAACATAAAAACAACAGATCCTGAAGTCCCAAAGTTCCCATCACATTTATTAAAAGAAGCTCTTACGTTAGCAACAGTTCTGTTATTGTTATCGGTAGCAGTTTCAATTAGAACAGCAATTCCATGTGGAGCATATCCTTCAAATAATACTTCTTTAAAGTTTGCAGTATCCTTATCAGTTGCTTTTTTAATGGCTCTTTCTACATTGTCCTTAGGCATGTTGGCTGCCTTGGCATTTTGCATTACGGCACGCAATCTCGAATTACTGTCAGGATTAGGGCCACCCTCTTTAACAGCCATGACAATATCTTTTCCAATTCTAGTAAACGTTTTAGCCATTGCCGACCAACGTTTCATTTTACGTGCTTTTCTAAATTCGAATGCTCTTCCCATAATATTAATTTGTTCCTAAAGAACATTTACTATTGTAATGTTCTACTATATTAATGATGTCTTTTAATTTAAACTCTTTTTTATCTGCTTTTTGAACTAATTCTGGACAATCTCCTAAGTATTTTTTAATCACTTTTGACATTCTTTTTTTGGAAGTTAACCCTCTTTCTCCAACATAAATTGCTTCGTCTTTTTGGTTTTTCACAAGATAAAAAACATAATCTATTTTTGTAGTATCGAAAAGAGCGCTAATTAAACCGTTTGGTCTATATTTTGTAAAAGCTGCATATAAAGATAATTTGTTATGATCAACTACCAGTTGAAGCAATCTTGGAGCTCTTCTTCCTTTTGCTTTTTTATATCGAAACACTTTTTGGATTGAATCCTTTTTTAGAATGAGTTTTGCAATATTATTATGATTGTAACTAATTCTTTCAGAATCTATATTTTTTTTGAATTTAATCTTGTCATTACTAATGTTAATATGAGCAAGACCCGTTTTAACAGTACCATCTATAAAATGCAACTCAGCATCAATATAATATTGTGAGTAGGATATAGAAGAATAAAGTAAAAGGAAAAATAAAATAATTCTTTTCATAGAAAATTTACACTTGTATCACGCCTAAATTAAACTTTTTTTCTATCGGGGCATGGTTCGCAGCTTCGATACCCATTGAAATCCATGTTCTAGTGTCTAAAGGATTGATGACTCCGTCTGTCCATATTCTTGCAGCTGCATAGTATGGAGATATTTGTTTGTCGTATCGTGATTTGATTTTATTGAATAATTCATCTTCTTTTTCTTTGGTAATCTCTTCTCCTTTTTTCTTTAGTGAAGCAGTTTCTATTTGCAATAGTACTTTTGCAGCAGAATTACCACTCATTACAGCCAATTCAGCACTAGGCCATGCTGCAATTAATCGAGGGTCATAAGCCTTACCACACATAGCGTAATTTCCAGCTCCGTATGAATTTCCAATGACTATGGTGAATTTTGGAACCACAGAGTTGCTTACAGCATTTACCATTTTAGCACCATCTTTAATAATTCCTCCATGTTCGGATTTAGAACCTACCATAAAACCGGTTACGTCTTGTAAAAACACCAAAGGAATTTTCTTTTGGTTGCAATTAGCAATAAACCGAGTGGCTTTATCAGCAGAATCGGAATAGATAACACCACCAAATTGCATTTCACCTTTTTTGGTTTTTACAATTTTACGTTGATTGGCGACAATACCTACAGCCCAGCCATCTATTCTTGCGTACCCAGTGATAATAGTTTGCCCATAGCCTTCTTTGTATTCATCAAATTCAGAATCATCAACAATACGCTTAATGATTTCCTTCATATCATATTGCTCATTTCGAGCTTTAGGAAGAATCCCAAAAATATCTTCTTCTTTTTCTTTAGGCTTATTAGATTTTATTCTATTAAAACCTGCCTTATCGTAGTCACCAATTTTTCCAACAATATTTTTGATTCTGTCTAAGGCATCTTTATCGTCCTTGGCTTTGTAATCCGTTACTCCAGAAATTTCACAATGCGTAGTAGCGCCTCCTAAAGTTTCATTATCAATGCTTTCTCCAATGGCTGCTTTTACCAAATAGCTTCCTGCTAAGAAAATACTTCCTGTTTTGTCTACAATTAAAGCTTCATCACTCATAATAGGTAAGTAAGCTCCACCAGCAACACAGCTTCCCATAACAGCGGCAATTTGGGTAATTCCCATACTGCTCATTACAGCATTGTTTCTAAAAATACGACCAAAATGTTCTTTGTCTGGAAATATTTCATCTTGTAATGGTAGGTAAACACCAGCACTATCCACTAAATAAATAATTGGTAACCTGTTTTCTATAGCAATTTCTTGAGCTCTTAAATTTTTCTTTCCAGTAATAGGAAACCAAGCACCTGCTTTTACAGTTGCATCATTGGCTACAACAATACATTGCTTCTTTTGAATATATCCAATCTTTATCACAACTCCACCAGAAGGACATCCTCCATGCTCAGCATACATCTCTTCACCAGCAAAAGCTCCAATTTCTATACTTTTAGAATTGTTATCTAATAAATAGTCAATACGTTCTCGAGCCGTAAGTTTCCCTTTTTCATGATGCTTGTCGATACGTTCTTGTCCACCACCTAATTTTACTTTTACAAGTCTTTTTAGTAAGTCTGATGCCAAAAGTTTATTGTGATCTTCGTTTTTATTGAAGTTGATGTCCATTCAGAGATATTTACTGCGAATTTACAAAAGTTTAAGGTGTGTATAAAAAATATCCTTTTGAAAATTTTAAAAAAGAATAACATGGAAATATATTCCTTGGAATATAAATATATTTCTTGTACATTTGCATCATTAAATAATAAACAATATCGAAAAGATGAAAAAAATATTAGTTTTTGGAGGAAGTACAAGCACTACATCTATCAACAAGCAATTAGCAACATATGCTTCTACATTATTAAAAAGTGCTGAGGTTCGTATCATAGATATGAATGATTATGAAGCTCCTATATACAGCACTGATGAGGAAGCAATAGGGTTTCCAAAAGATTTGATTGAATTAAGTGAAGAAATGAAAAGTTATGATGGTTACATTGTTTCTTTAGCAGAACATAATGGTTCGTATGCTGCAGCTTTTAAAAGTATATTAGATTGGTTGTCAAGAATTAATAGAACAATTTTTAATAATAACTCAGTTTTGTTAATGTCAGCTTCACCTGGAGGAAGAGGAGGAGCATCTGTGTTAGCAAATGCAGCTGCTTATTTTCCGCATGCTGGAGCGAGTAGTGTTGAAACTTTTTCTTTCCCTAGCTTTTATGATAATTTTAAAGATGGAAAGATTGTTGACCAAGAGTTAAATGATTCGCTAAAAAAAGTAACTGAAGTGTTTGAGAATAAACTTTAACTATATTTTATTGCCCCCTTTATTTTAAGGATTTAACATTTATCAGAGATATGTTGAATCCTTTTTTTATAGATGTTAAATAAAGAGAGTTCTCCTTTATTTTATTAAATTCGTGGCACAAACAACAAAATACTTCAAGCTAAACATCATGAAAAAAATCATTTTCCTTATCGGATTGCTTTTGGCTTCCGTTACTAGTTATTCTCAAGAGACTACATCAGATGAGAATACTCCTAATCCAAATTATAGATTGGCATCAAGATTTTCTCCAACTAAAATTGGAAAATTAGTTCATTCTACAAGTGTAAACCCTCGTTGGTTAAAAAGAGGAAATCGCTTTTGGTATCAATATAAAACAACAACAGGGTCTAAATACTATATTGTTGATGCTGATACAAAAAGAAGAACAGTATTATTTGATAATGTGAAAATGGCCAAGTGGTTATCGGAGATTACAAAAGATCCTTATGAAGCAAAACACTTGCCTCGTTTTAATTTCAAATTTGTAAAAAATGAAACTGCAATTCGTTTTCGAGTAACATCTTCAGAGAAAGTTCCTGTTAAAGATGATAAGAAGGGGAAGAAAGGCGCTAAAAAAAGCAAGAAACCTAAGATGGAGAAGAAAGTATATCATCTTGAATACAGATTAGGAGGGAACGGATTGACGGTAATTGATAATGATAAAGCAGAAGATAAAAAATGGAATCGATGGGCTAGTATAGCTCCAGATAGTTCTATTGTAGTCTATTCTAAGAATTTTAATTTGTACTGGATGGACAAAGAGAATTTTTTGAAAGCGACAAAAGATGATAAAGATTCTACAATAGTAGAGAATCAATGGACAAAAGATGGAGTAGAGAACTACGGCTATGGAGGTGGTGGTAGAGGGCAAAATAACGAGACCAAAGAAAAAAATAAAGATAATAGAAAAAGAGTGTTTTTAACTTGGACTCGCGATTCTAAAAAGTTTGTATTTCAAAGGACTGATGCTAGAATGCTCAAAGATTTATGGGTAATTAATTCTGTGTCTAAAAAAAGACCAACATTAGAAACTTATAAGTATCATATGCCTGGTGAGCAAGAGTTTTCAAAAACTGAGTTGTTAGTTTTTGATGTTCCTTCAAAAGATGTTATGAAAGTTAAGTTAGATACTACTGTTCAACAAACAGTGTCAATCTACAGAGCGCCAAGAAAGAAATCTAGCTTTAGTGATGAATTTAATCCTTCATTATTACTTTCTAAAAAAGGAAAAATGTATTTCAGCACCGTAAGTAGAGATCGTAAAAGATTGGATATTCATGTGGCTGATATTAACTCAGGTGAGGTGAAAACGTTAATAGAAGAACATTCTAATGTTTATATTGAGAACAGAGGGAAAGCCATTCGTTTGTTTAATAACGAATCTGAAATCTTACACTGGTCAGAAAGAGATGGTTGGGGTCATTACTATCTATACAGTTCTAACGGAGTGCTAAAGCGTCAGGTAACTAATGGGCCTTTTCACGTAAGTGGATTCCAAGGAATCAAAGAAAAAGAACGTATCTTATATTTTACAGCCAATGGAGTTGTAAAAGGTCAAGATCCTTATTATGCTCATTTGTATAAAATTAATTTAAACGGAACAGGGATGCGTGGATTAAATCCTGGAGATTTTAACTCTAACGTAAATGTATCCGATTCTAAAAAATACTTTGTGAGTAATTTTTCTAGAGTTAATACGGTTCCTAAATCTGAGTTAAGAAACAGTAATGGTGGCTTAGTAATGAAGTTAGAAGAAGCTGATTTATCTGAATTGATGGCTACTGGATATAAATTTCCTGAACCTTTTAAGGTAAAAGCAGATGATGGAATTACAGATATTTATGGTGTGATGTATAAGCCTTTTGATTTTGATGAAACTAAAAAGTATCCATTAATCGAGTACGTATATCCTGGTCCTCAGACAGAAGCTGTAAGCAAATCATTTTCAGCAAGAATGAATCGTACAGATCGTATGGCGCAAGTAGGTTTTATAGTGATTACTTTAGGAAATAGAGGAGGGCATCCAGATAGATCTAAATGGTATCATACCTACGGATATGGAAATTTGAGAGATTATGGATTAGCTGATAAGAAATATGTAGCGGAACAATTAGGAGATCGACATTCATTTATCAATCTTGATAAGGTGGGAATCTTCGGGCACTCAGGAGGAGGATTTATGTCTACAGCGGCCATGTTAGTGTATCCAGACTTCTTCCATGCAGCAGTTTCTTCATCAGGAAATCATGATAATACAGTCTACAATAGCTGGTGGAGTGAAACACATCATGGAGTTCAGGAAGAGAAAGATACTAAAGGAAAAATATCGTATAAATACCAAATAGATAAGAATCAAACGTTGGCAAAAAACTTAAAAGGAAACCTAATGTTGGTCACTGGAGATATTGATAATAATGTTCATCCAGGAGGAACCATTCGTATGGCAGATGCTTTGATTAAAGCGAATAAGCGATTTGATTTTAAGTTGATGCCTGGTCAACGACATGGATATGGAAGCATGACTGAATATTTCTTTTGGGTGAAAGCAGATTATTTTAGTAAACATTTATTGGGTGTTGAAGTTTCCAATGCTGATATGGAAGAAATGAATAGAGACAAGCCTAAAAAATAAAGACATTTAAAATTTCTTTATCAAAAGCACACTTATTATAATAAGTGTGCTTTTTTAATTAATTACATTAGAAATATATTCCTTGGAAAATAAAATAATTTATTGTAAATTTGCCCCTGAAAGGAGATAGAAATGAAAATTACTTTATACGGAAAACAAGGTCACGCACATACAGTGGCATTTAAAAATTTCTTTAGAATGGCCGAAATAAAATTTGACTATATAGATATTTTTAAAGATGAAGCTGCAAAATCACACACAAAGGATTTGTATAGCGGGCAGTTAAAATTTCCGACATTATTTGTTGATGATGAAGTGTATTTAACACCTACGTCTGATGATTTTAATAGTATTATGAAAGATTTAAAACTAAGAGGTTAACTATGGGTGATATTGCTAAAGACATTAATTCTACATTTAAAAACAATAAAGTTAAGGCGTTGATTAATATTAAGTTTACAGCTAATTGGATCAGTAGTCATGAGAATGAATTCTTTAGACCTTATGGAATATCACCACAACAATTTAATATTTTAAGAATTTTGCGAGGAGCTGATGAGGCTATTAAGGTGCAAACGATAAAAGACAGAATGATTGACAGAGCTCCAAATGCTACTCGACTAATGGACAAGTTATGCGATAAGAAGCTCATTGGGAGAGTAAGATGTGATCATGATAGAAGAGTCGTTTACATTAGTATTGCTAAAGACGGATTGAAACTTTTAAAGGAAATAGATAATAATATTAAGTTAGATTTTTTAGAAAATTTAACTGAGGAGGAAGCGACTACATTAAGTGGTTTATTAGATAAAATTAGATAGAAAAAAATTTAAAAAAATATTTTCCATGGAAAATAAACAGAAAACAATAGAACATAAAGTAGGAAGTCCATTAGTGAATATGGGCCCCATAAAATTAAGACAACCAATACCTACAAAAGGGATAGAGCAAGTAGATCCATTTTTGCTACTACATCATTACGGACCTTATGCGATTAGTGAGTTTAATAATCCGTTTGATTTAGGTCCCCATCCTCATCGTGGATTTGAACCTATTACATTGCTTTTTAAAGGTGAGCAATTACATAGAGATTCTTTAGGGAATGAAATGTTAGTCAAAGCTGGAGATGTGCAATGGACAACTGCAGGTAGAGGTATTATTCATGCTGAAGGTCCTACGAAAGAGTTTGTCAAAAAAGGTGGTGAGTTGGAAGGAATTCAACTGTGGTTGAATTTACCTGCTAAAGATAAAATGATGCCAGCTGCTTATCAACACATCAAAAGTGAGGATATGCCTGTAATCGAAAATGATAATTTATCTGTGCAATTAAAGATTGTAGCAGGAGAGCAAGCTGATAAGAAAGGGTTGATTAAGACTCAAACCCCTGTGAATGTTTTTACTGTGAATGCACAAGAAGGAGGAGAAATGAAAATTACTATCCCCATGACTCATAAATCTCTAATCTATCTATTGGATGGAGAAATATTAGTAAATGATGAGGTGACTCTTAAAAAAGGAGCTACTCAAATGGCAACATTTAATCAAGATGGAGGTATCGTCCATTTTAAAGCATCTAAAGAAAGTACTATACTGATTCTATCAGGAGAACCTATTGAAGAGAAAGTTACTTCTTGGGGTCCTTATGTGATGAATAGTCAAACTGAAATTATGGAGGCGCTACGTGATTATCAACAAGGGAAAATGGGTTTTTTACCTAGAAATTAATAAAATTAACAGAAACATGAAAACAATAAAACACACATCAGATTCTAGAGGATTTGCAGATCATGGTTGGTTAAAAAGTTATCATTCATTTAGTTTCTCTAGTTATTACAATCCTGAGAGAATGAATTTTGGAGCATTGAGAGTCTTTAATGATGATTTGGTAGAGCCTGCTATGGGGTTTGGAACACATCCTCATCAAAACATGGAAATTATTTCTATTCCACTAAATGGAGCTTTGTCTCACAAGGATAGTATGGACAATAAACGTTCGATAGAAGTAGGAGAAGTGCAAGTAATGTCTGCAGGAACTGGATTAACTCATTCAGAGTTTAATGATAGTACTACAGAGGAAGTAAGTTTTTTACAACTTTGGATTCTCCCAGAAAACCAAAATGTACTTCCTAACTATAAACAAAAACAATTTGATTTAACTGAAAGAAAAAATAATTTTCAAACAGTGGTTTCGCCTCAAGATAAATTAACAGAGGGTTCGTTGGGAATTCACCAACAAGCGTATATTCGTTTAGGTAATTTTAAAGAAGGAAAATCCATTACTCAAAAAATAACTAATGAAAGAGGAATCTATATTTTTATTATAGAAGGAGAGATTGAAGTGAATGGTGAGAAATTACAAAAAAGAGATGCACTAGGAGTATGGGAATCAGATTTAATTGAAATTAAATCTATAACAAATAGTGAGATTTTATTAGTAGAGGTTCCTATGAATTAGAATTTCGGATATTGAATAATAAATCGTCTAGTAAGCAAAACTTCTAGGCGATTTTTTATTGATTTTAACTTTCAGAATTCCTATTTTAAAGTAACTTTACTACTTCACTAATTTATAACCCAATTCAAATGAATTTTAGCCATTCAAAAAAAGCAATACTATTGTTTTTCTTATCATTTTGTTTTATGTCTGTAACTGAAGGTTCAGCTCAAGATAAATTAAAAAAAATGCCAAGATATGATCAGTATAAAAAAATGGGATCTCAACTGTTTAGATCTATCAAAAGAGCTCCTTCAACAGTAGTTTGGAGTGAAGATGGAAAAACATTTACTTATGTAGATAATAATCAGACACATACCTATGATGTTAAGAAAAAGAAGGTAGTTAGTTCAGAAGAATACAAGAGACCTGCAAGACGTAGGTTTGGAAGAGGAAATAGACCTGCACGAGGTAGACAGTATGCTTCAGCTATTTCTCCTGACGAAAAATTAAAAGCATTTACTAAAGATAGAAACATGTACATCAGTAATCCTGATGGATCTAATGTTGTTGTAGTTACTACCGATGGAAATGACGAAAATCAAGTTAAATATGGAATTGCAACCTGGGTTTATGGTGAAGAATTGCGTCAGAATACAGCTATGTGGTGGTCTCCAGATAGTAAAAAGGTAGCCTTTTATCGATTTGAAGAAAAGAATGCTAAAAAGTACTATGTAATTTATAATCAAACAAAAATACAAGACTCACTAGAGATAGAAGCCTACCCTAAAGTAGGTGCTAAGAATCTACCAGTAGATTTATTGGTGTATGATTTAGAGACGAAAAAAACGACCACATTAGATACTCGTGATGGAAAATCATATAACGACGGAGCAATAGGTACGTATTTATACGACATGAAATGGACGCCAGATGGTAAAGAGTTGCTTTTTCATAGTACAAATCGTAAGCAAGACATCATGGAGTACAAAGCTGCGAACCCTGAAACAGGGAAAACTAGAGTTGTCGTTAGAGAAGAATGGTTGTCAAGTTTTACTGTAAATTCTCCTGGAATTTATGAATTAGAAGATCAGAAACATTTCATTTGGGCTTCTGAAAGAAATGGATATAATAATTACTATCTATATAATTTCGATGGAACATTAGTAAATACAATAACCAATCACAATTTTGAAGTTGGAAGAATTGTAAAGGTTGATGAGAAAAAAGGGCTGCTTTATTATTATGCTCGAAGCGGTGATAATCATATGAAAATGCAGCTTCATAGAGTGAAATTAAATGGAACCAAAGATGTTCGTTTAACTGATCCAGCTTACAATCATCGGGTAATCTTATCGCCTACAGGAAAGTATTTTGTTGATGTTGCCCAAACACATAAAATTCCACCTTTCGTTACTCTTGTAAATTCAAAAGGAAAAAAACTTGCTGAAATAGCTAAAAGTGACATGACTAAATTTAATGAATTAGGATTTAGAACAGTAGAAACGTTTACGTTTACTTCTGTAGACGGAGAAACTCAATTACATGGAACCATACATTTTCCATCAGATTTTGATGCTTCTAAAAAATACCCATTAATATTAGATAACTATGGAGGACCAGATACAAATGCATTTAGAGAAACTTTTAGATACCCGAGCTCATTAACCGAATTTGGATTTCTAGTTGTAAATATAGACGGAAGAAATGTTGGTGGAAGAGGAAAAAGAATGCTTGATAAATTATATGGTAATCTTGGAATTGTAGAAATGGATGATTTTGCAGCTGGGATTAGATCGTTGTACAATAGGTCTTATTTTGATAAAGATAGAGTAGGTGTATATGGAACTTCTTATGGAGGTACTACTGCAGCAATGAGTTTATTAAGATTTCCTGATGTATACCATGCAGCAGTAGCAAATTCAGCAGTTACAGATTGGAGAAACTACGATAATGTATATACTGAGCGATATATGAATTTATTAGAAAATAATCTAAAAGGATATGAAGCTTCAAGCCTAATGAATTATGCTAAAGATTTAAAAGGTGAGTTAATGATCTTTTATGGTACAAATGATAACAATGTACACCCAGCGAATTCTTTGCAGTTAATACAAGCTTTACAGAAAGCAGGAAAAAGTTTTGAAGTACAAGTTGGTCCAGATAAAGGACATACTGCTGTTAATAGAGATAGAATGATGGAATTTTTCATCCAACATTTAATACTTAAATAAGAATAGAAGCAAATCTGCTTTAAAAATCGCTTAGAATTTATTCTAGGCGATTTTTTGTTGGGTTAAGTAACAGCCTTGTTTTCTAAAAAATCGTATCTTGCAATATGTTATGCATGCATAGTAATTAATCAATCAACTTGATATGAAATACCCACACATTTTTGAGCCTTTAGATTTAGGCTTTACCACATTAAAAAATAGAATTTTAATGGGTTCTATGCATACTGGCTTAGAAGAGGAAAAGAACGGGATAGAAAGAATTGCTACCTATTATGCAGAAAGAGCTAGAGGAGGAGTAGGATTGATTGTTACCGGAGGAATTGCTCCAAATATTCAAGGATGGACTGGCCCATTTTCGGCTAGAATGTCTTCAATGAAGCATGCAAAGCACCATCAAAAAATAACAAAAGCAATACATGATGAAGGAGGAAAAGTTTGTATGCAAATACTCCATGCTGGTCGTTATGGTTACCATCCTTTCAATGTAGGGCCTTCCAAGATTAAAGCACCTATTAATAGATTTAAGCCTTTTAAATTAACGAAATCAGGAATTAATAGGACAATTAGAGACTTTGTGAATTGCGCTAAACTTTCAAAAGTTGCTGGTTATGATGGAGTGGAAATTATGGGGTCAGAAGGGTATTTAATCAATCAATTTATTGCAGAGCACACAAACAAAAGAACAGACGAATGGGGAGGTTCTTATACCAATAGAATGCGATTGCCTATAGCGTTAGTGAAATCTGTTAGAGAAGCTGTAGGTGAGGAGTTTATTATTATTTATAGACTTTCTATGCTAGATCTGATTGAAAAAGGAAGCACATGGGAAGAGGTTGTGATGTTAGGAAAAGAAATTGAAAAAGCAGGTGCAACTATTATTAATACAGGAATTGGATGGCATGAAGCTAGAATTCCTACAATTGCTACTTCTGTTCCAAGAGCTGCATTTACTTGGGTAACCAAGAAAATGAAAGAAGAAATTTCTATTCCTTTAATTACTTCTAATCGAATTAATATGCCAGAAACTGCAGAAGAAGTTTTGACAAGAGGAGATGCAGATATGATTTCAATGGCTCGTCCGTTTTTGGCTGATCCGGAATGGGTTAATAAAGCAGAACAAGAAAAATCAGACGAAATTAATACATGTATCGCTTGCAATCAAGCATGCTTAGATCATGTGTTTAAACAAAAAGTAGCTAGTTGCTTGGTAAATCCTAGGGCTTGTCATGAAACAGAGTTTAATTATGATTTAGCTCAAATATCAAAGAAAATTGCAGTGATAGGAGCTGGCCCAGCAGGATTAGCTGCAGCAACTATTGCAGGTCAACGCGGACATAAAGTTACGTTGTTTGATGCTGAAAAAGAAGTTGGAGGACAGTTTAATATAGCTAAAAAAATTCCAGGGAAAGAAGAGTTTTATGAAACGATTCGTTATTTCAATAAGCAAATAGAATTGCATAATGTAGATGTAAAATTGAGCACTAGAGTTACATCAGAGGATTTAATAAATTCGAATTTTGATGAAATTATTATTGCGACTGGAATCAAGCCTAGAACTCCTAGAATTCAAGGAGTTGAGCATGAAAAAGTGTTAAGTTATCTTGATGTTTTAAAACATAAAAAACCTGTTGGAAAGCGCGTGGCAGTTATAGGTGCTGGTGGAATTGGATTCGATGTTTCTGAGTATTTATTGCATGAGGGTGAGTCTAGCTCCTTAGACTTAGACAAATGGTTAGAAGAATGGGGAATTGACAAAGACATTGAAGCTAGAGGAGGAATTGCAGGAGTTAAGCCTGTGATTCATCCAGCGAAACGAGAAGTTTTTATGTTTAAAAGAAGCAAAGGAAAATTTGGAGGAAATCTAGGAAAAACAACTGGTTGGATTCATCGTGCTAATTTGAAGAAACAAAATGTACAATTTATCAATGAAGTGCAATACACAAAGATTGATGATCAAGGATTACATTATGTACAAAATGAAGAATCTAAAATATTAGAGGTAGATAACATTGTTATATGTGCAGGTCAAACACCTTTGAAAGAATTATACGAATCGTTACTAACTTCTGGTAAAAAGATTCATGTGATTGGAGGAGCAGATATTGCGGCTGAATTAGATGCAAAAAGAGCGATAGATCAAGGAAGTAGGTTGGCGGCAAGGTTGTAGTTTTACGGGGATTAAACTTTTGTATAGAAAGACAGTCTTACTTGTTTAAACGTCACACAATGAAGAAAATAATTGTTATCATCTTAGTTTTATGTAATGTATCGTTATCTGGTCAACGTCGAAACAGAGGAGGGCAAAATAACAATGCTGCAAAACAGCAAGAAGCACCAAAGTTTGACGCTGCTAAAAGGGCAGGTCTTTTTTATTATGATATAGAAGAAGTAGTAAAAAAAGTTTTAGGAAAGAAAGAAAATCCACTTCAGAAAGGTAAATTTTTAAGTGCTTTAAAAAAATATAATGATAAGGTAAAAGAGACCGCTTCTTTGAATTCAAAAAAAATCTCTGATTTAAATGCAATTGTTAATTCAATGTCTAGAGGAAAAATAGGTGATAGGACAGGATTGAGAAAAAGAATTAATGAAGTTGTAGGTCCTATTAGAGGGCAAATTATTGATGCTGAAAAAGATTTAAACACATCGCTCAAAGAACTGTTGTCGGAAAAGCAACACAGCAAATGGTTGAAATACCAAATCAAAAAGAAAAAGAGTTTAGCACCAAAAAGACCTAATAGAGAAAACAGAACTAACTCTAGGCAAGGTAATAGAGGAGGAAGAAGACAGTAAATTTATTTACTTGTTTACTTAGCAAGTAGTTTGTTGTTATGAAAATGAATAGATTGATCGATAAATTATAAGTTTATCGAACCATTTTCACTGAGTTTATATGCCCTTTTCCATCATACTCCTTAACCGTATTATTTGGATCTAAAATCCACTGTCCGTCAACAATAAATTTATAATGATACTTCCCACCAGTTAGCTGTATGGTTTGTGTCCAACCTTTATTAGACTTAATCATTTCACAATTGCTTTCAGACCAACCATTAAAGTCACCTGCTAACATTACCTTTTTTGCATCATGAAAGTTAAATAAGGTAAAAATGGCATCAGTTTTTATTTCAATAAGAGAATTGTATTCGTGATATTCATTTTTAACTTTCATTTTATTGTTCGAGTCATGCATCCAGTGCCCATCTACAATAAATTTATACTGATGAATCCCTGGTCTTAGTTCCAACTTTAATTCCCATCCACCATCTGTCTTATTCATTTTAAAAAGTTTTCGATCCCACTTATTGAATGATCCTGTAACTATTACTTCTTTAGCATCTTCATATCCTTTTAAGTGAAATGTTGCATTACCATCTTTAGATGGATATGCTGAAATAAGTGTTAAATTGTATACATAGAGTGCTTTTCCATTTTCCTCAGTAGCTGGAGTTATGTTAGCGACGTCTTTAGACGGTTCTGCCCAGTAATTATTATTAATAACGAACTTAAATTCCCATTCAAAATTATCTTTGAAGTCGACAATTTTCTTGCGAAGTTCATAAATGTTTTCATTTACTTTTTTCATTTTCCAAGCATCCCTAGACCATAGATTGAATTGCCCAGAAACTACGACATTTTTAATATCAAAGTCGTCAAAATCCATTCTCTCCTGATTCTTCTCATCGGTAACCTTTTCATAATCTCTTTTGTCAAACGTAAAAACAATTTCATTTCCTTCAATTCGATAACCTTTCACTTTACTTTCTTGTGCATAGAGACCTGAACCCATTTGGGCTAGTAAAAAAAACAGTATGTATACTACCTTTATTCTCATTATCGAAGTATTGGGTAATTGATGAAATATATTTTTTCTTTTTTATAATTTATGATGGCTCTTTTTTGTGCAAAAAAATCATGCCCTAAAATACCGTCTAGTTTTGTGCCAAATGCTTCATTCATACTCCTAAGATTTGTCAGAATAGTTCTCATCGGTCCAAAATAAACTGTCTCACTCAATTTTAATCGATACAAATCTCCCGCAATTACTTCAATGCTTTTATTACTAGCACCAAGAAGTTTAATACGACTTTTAGGGTAAAAACTCTTTAGAGCATTTTTATGAACCTTAGAGTTTAACTGATTAAATTCTGCAGCTGTATCTAGTCCAAAAATAAGTTTTTTCCCATTAACAGATCCTTTTATTACAATTGTATGCTTCTTAAGGGTAAAGTCTACACTGTCAATTATTTTTTCTAGATATTTTTGATTCCCTAATTTATGACCACGTTTACCAATCTTTGTCAGTGTGATTTGATTCAAATACATATCGACAAACACTTCGTAATCTTTCAAAATATTGTATCCAATAATTCCTAAGATCTTAACCTTTTTGCTTTTTTCAATATGTGATAAGTCAATGATATCCGAACGCTTATCATTAATCGTTAAATTTTGAAATAGTAATTGTTGTATTCTCTTCTCTATAGGATTTTCGACAAAATCTAGTATTCCAGAAGTATGGCTTATCTTATTGTTTCTTTTAATAAGGTTAAAAAAATGGACTTTATTTAATAATAATTTTTCAGAGCCAGTGTCAATAATGAAGTTTCCTGATTTATCTCGATATTTCCCTTCAATAACAATAAGTCTATCTATTAGTTTGAAAGGTATTCTTGTTGTATAATCATCTAAGATTTCAGCCTTTGTAAAATAAAAGGTACCATCATATTTATCACTAAGGTTATTACTAGTAATATTTAATGAGGTCAATAAAGTAATAAGAAATAAAAAATATTTCAATGGTTGGGTGTTATTAAAGTACATGAACAAAAAAGATGCCCTTTTATAAAAAAAACGATATTTTTGATGTATCGTTACACTTTGGTTCTCGATTTAAGAGAACTTTATGTTTTTAAATTAATCAAGATGAATAAAAATGGAGTTTTAGCATGGGCTACAGTTATTATGATTGTAGTTGGAGTAGCCCTTATTGGGTTAGGAGCTTTTAGATATAATGAGGTTGCTGGATGGGGGTTTGGTTCAGTTGGTATTGGATTTTTTGCAATTGCATGGGTTTTCAATGCTTTAAAAGGAAGAGTGTAATCCGTTATTCATAATCAATATCACAATTTTAAATTACTATTAAATGTCAGATGATAAAAAGGTTATTTTCTCCATGTCTGGAGTTAGTAAAACCTATCAAAGCACAAACAAACAAGTTTTAAAAGATATTTATTTAAGTTTCTTTTATGGGGCTAAAATTGGAATTCTAGGGTTGAACGGATCTGGAAAATCAACATTGTTAAAAATTATAGCTGGAGTTGAAAAAAATTTTCAAGGAGATGTGACATTTTCTCCAGGTTATAATGTTGGTTATTTAGAGCAAGAACCTATTCTAGATCCAGAAAAAACAGTACTTGAAATAGTCAAAGAGGGTGTTGCAGAAACTGTAGCAATCTTGGATGAGTACAATAAAATTAATGATATGTTTGGATTGGAAGAAGTTTATTCTGATGCAGACAAAATGGATAAATTGATGGCTCAGCAGGCTGAGTTACAAGATAAAATCGATGCTTCTAATGCATGGGAACTAGATACTAAACTCGAGATTGCCATGGATGCATTAAGGACTCCTGACTCTGATAAAAAGATAGGAGTACTATCTGGAGGAGAGAAGAGAAGAGTAGCCTTGTGTAGATTGCTATTACAAGAACCTGAGATTTTATTGTTAGATGAACCAACAAACCATTTAGATGCAGAATCTGTACATTGGTTAGAACATCATTTAGCTCAATATAAAGGAACTGTTATTGCAGTAACGCATGATAGATATTTCTTAGATAATGTTGCAGGTTGGATTTTAGAATTGGATAGAGGAGAAGGAATTCCATGGAAAGGGAACTACTCTTCTTGGTTAGATCAAAAATCCAAACGTTTAGCTCAGGAAAGCAACACAGCATCTAAACGTCAAAAAACTCTTGAAAGAGAATTAGAATGGGTGCGTCAAGGAGCTAAAGGAAGACAAACTAAGCAGAAGGCTCGTTTAAAGAGTTATGAACGTTTGATGAGTCAAGATCAAAAGCAACAAGAAGAAAAACTTGAAATATTCATTCCAAATGGTCCACGTTTAGGAACCAATGTTATTGAAGCTACAGGTGTTTCAAAAGCGTATGATGATAAGTTGCTATATGAAAATTTAGAATTTAATCTACCACAAGCGGGTATTGTTGGAATTATCGGACCCAATGGTGCCGGTAAGACTACAATTTTCAGAATGATTATGGGCGAAGAAACCGCCGATAAAGGGAGTTTCAATGTTGGAGAAACAGCTAAAATTGCATACGTAGATCAAGCGCATTCAAATATAGATGCAGAGAAGTCTATCTGGGAGAATTTTTCTGATGGTCAAGATTTAGTAATGATGGGAGGAAAACAAGTAAATTCTCGAGCATACCTTAGCCGTTTTAATTTTTCTGGAAGTGAACAAAATAAAAAAGTAAATACACTTTCTGGAGGAGAAAGAAATAGATTGCATTTGGCAATGACTTTAAAAGAAGAAGGGAATGTATTGCTGTTAGATGAACCAACAAATGATTTAGATGTAAATACTTTGAGAGCTTTAGAAGAAGGCCTGGAAAATTTTGCAGGTTGTGCTGTAGTGATTAGTCACGATAGATGGTTTTTAGATCGAGTATGTACTCATATCTTAGCTTTTGAAGGAGATAGTCAAGTGTATTTCTTTGAAGGATCTTTTTCTGATTATGAAGAGAATAAGAAAAAGAGATTAGGAGGAGATTTAATTCCAAAGCGAATAAAATATAAGAAGTTAATTAGATAATAAAAAAAGACCGCCAATTGGCGGTCTTTTTTTATTTAGGATCTTCTTCTTTTTTTAACTTGAGTTCTTTTCTTTGACTCAACATTCTTTTTATAGACTCTTTTTTTTGTTTGAACTCGCTTCTTCACTTTAACCTCTTTCTTTACTTGAGCTCTTTTGTTATTACTAACTCTCCTTTTTACTTGAGTTCTCTTTTTTACTTGAGTTGGAGTGCTATAGTTTTTTCTTTTGTTTTGGACTCTAGTATTTGCTTCAGATCTTTTTCTAACTCCGTTACTTTGAGTAGCAGATCTTCTTGCTGGTTTTCTTCTTTTTAATATTTTATTTCTAGAAGTCTTAGCGTTTTTATTTGCTCTATAGTAATAGAAGTTATCGTCTTCTCTAATTTGTCTATAGTTTGTTCTAAATTCATTTCTATAGAAATAAGGGTCGTTATAAACACAGATGGCTCCTAGGTTTATATTAAAGCCTACAGAAAGCCCTTGGTTATAATAATTAGCTCTGTTATAGTAGTAATCATTATATCTTACCTGACCATAAAATTGTGGATCCCCCCAAGTGTTATAGTTCACTCTTAAATTCCCAACACGAGTCAATCTACCTCGATTATAACTCATGTATATAGTTCCTATTTTACGTACATTTCCTCTGTAGTCGTAATTGATGAAAACATTTCCAATCCTATTAATCCTTCCTTTGTAATCTCTAGAAATTCGAACTCGAGAATTTCTTCTTTTTCGAACGTATCTAGAGTCAAAATCGAATTCTCCATTTAAGAAAACTTGAAACTGAACACCTCTTTCAATAAAAGACACGGCTTCGTTATAACGATTGCTAACCCCAATTATTTCTGTTGGGTTTGTGCCCTCTTTGGCTTCAACAGTAGAAACCATTATAAACATTCCTAATAATAATAGTAAACCTCTTTTCATAATATATGGTTTTAGGGTTTTTGCCTACTCTTTTGCTTTTCGGCCTCCGCATTTGATTTATTGAATTTCAAAGAACGTGCCAAAAAAAAATAAAAAAGGAACTTGCTGTAAAAGCCGATCCTGTTTTTTAGAAGTTTATTAGGAAATTAATAGAAATATTACGGGTTGATTTTTTTAACAAATTGAAATTTATTTCGTTTTTCAAAATCAGCAATTACTTTTTTCTCGATAGGTGTTCTTTTTACCATAGGGTTGTTTTCCCAAAACTCATTATCATAACCTATTAGGCTTAATTTCTGCCAATCGCTATACCTTCTTGAAAATTGCCTTCTCATTCTTTTACGTGCAGAGGTATTTGTATAATACTCAAAAAAAGTAAGATTTGAAGTAGTAGACAAATGAGTTATAAGTTTTTCATTTTTATAATAATCAAACTCCTGATCTACTTTTATATAATCAATAACTAGGGAATTAAGGGAGTTTTTTCTAAAAGTTATTTCATAAGAGAGTTTGTGGTTTTTTCTAGCAGCGTTTTTATCTTTTAACCTGATTAACTTTATTTTATCATTCTGAATGCGATAATTGATCTTAAGAAGATCAAAATTAGAAGTATTAATATACGCTTCCCCTTCAAATATTGGCAACTCTTTGTTTGAACCATTAGAAAAGGTCTCTGCTGAATATGCTGATAGCTTTTTCCCTTTAATTGGAGTAAACTTTATCACGGCAATTTCAGCACCATCTAAAACAAATGTCTTAACTAAATTTACTGTATAATAATCTTCTATATTTTGATTCAAAGGAAAGATAAGATTATTAAATTTTGGTTGGGCTGATTTTAGTATTTTGGAAAAAAGTGTAAAATTTTTATTGTTAATACTGTTTCTTTCCAAAGCGTATCTACCTTGAATGATTTCCGATTGTTTAACACCATTAGTATTGTAATGTAAATCATAAAAAATTTCAATAAACTCAGTGTACTCATTATCATTTTTAGACTTTTGACGATAAAAGGCTTTTGCATAATTATTCTTGTTTTTCCGTGATGTTAACAAAATTCTTTTATAAGCATTCTTTGCTAAATTAAGAGCATGCCTATCTTTCTTCTTTGGAATAACAGTTTTTATAACAATTTCATCTAATACATTTTCTAAAGAAACTAATTTAATAATTAAATTAGGCTTGATGTCAGATATTGTAGTTATGCCTTTTTTATAACTATTATGTGAAAAAATTAATTTAGCTGGTAAAGAAATTGTTTTTATTTCAAATTCTCCAAGTTCATTACTAGAAGTACGAATACTAGAGTTCATTAAAGAAACGCTACAGTAGGGAATAGCTCTGCCACTAGTTTTATTAATTAGGGTTCCTTTAATTGTATATGAAATTATTTTTTTTAGGATTATCTGATTATTGATTATCCTATAAGAGACTTCTTTTTGATTAAAAATTTTTAATAGAACTAACTCTATAGATTCATTAGTAACTTTAATAGTTAGCAAACGATTTAAATCAATGGAACTATTTTTATAAAAAAAAGTATAATCACTTTGAGATTCAATTTTTGACAACACTTGTTCTAAAGGAAGGTTTCTTACATTTAAACTGATCTTTGTAATATCAGATTCTATTGAATTTCCATATACAGTTGTATGAAGAAATATGAAGACACTAAAGAACAAAATACTCTTTATTTGATAAAACTTTCTTCTTGATTTATACAGCGACATTATCTGTTTTATTTTTATTGTGATAATAAGTAAGGAGTTAATTCTTAATAATTGAATCTGTTGAAATTTGAGGTTTTGTATATAAGCCTTGTTTAGTTGATTCAAAAGCATTTTGTTTTTCAAAACGATCAATGATTGTTTTTTCCATAGGTGTTCTTTTTATTATTGGATTATTTTCCCAAAACTCTTTGTTATAGCCTATTTGATTTAATTTTCCCCAATCGTTATCTTTCTCATCAAATATTTTTCCTTGAATTGTATAAATCTCTTTTTTGAGAATTTTGATTTTTAGAATAATTTGGCGGTCAATTATTTTATAAGATACTTTATTTTGATCAAAAACTTTTGATAGAACTAACCCTATAGACTCATTAATAACTTTAATTGTTATTGAACGATTTAAATAAATAGAATTTTTTTCATAAAAAAAAGAGTAATTGCTTTGAGATTCAATTTTTGATAGAACTTTTTTTAATGGAAGGTTTGTTGCATTTAGACTTATTCTTGTTGAGTTTAATTCTATTGAATTGCCATAGATCGAGACAAAAGTAAAGATAAAAACATTGAAAAGTAGAACCTTTTTTATTTGATGAGATTTTTTTCTTGATTTATAAAAAAACATGTGTTTTCTATTTATTTCTCTCCTTCAAAAGTCTTTAAATATGCTCCAGGGACACCATATAAAGAAAGTGCCTCTATAGCAATCTGAATCTTTTTAGCATTCGTCATATTATAAAAATTAATGGTAGCATTTCCATTTTTATCAGTTGTTATTAAAGGGTTCCAATACAAAGTAGTATTGTCGTTTTGATTAACATCTACTTCATATTTTGGAGTGTAAAATTGTTTGACTTCAGCGAATGCTGAGATTTTAAATTTAGGAGTGCTTACTGATTGAAGATCTGAGTTTACACCTCGACTCGTGTAAATTAAAATGACCCCAGAAGCACCTCTTGATCCATAGATTGCTGCTTTAGGTCCTTTTAAAACATCTATTCTTTCTATATCAAGGGAGCTCAAATTAAATAATGCAGAAGGTACTGTCCCGGCAGCATTTAAAAGAGAACCAGAATGGTTTTCGTCAGCTACTGGTACACCATCTATAACCCATAGAGGACTTCCACCTCCTCTAATAGTAACTATAGTGGAAGAACTTTCTCCAGCTATTTGGATACCAGGAACTTTATTAAGCACTTGTAGGAAATCATAATACGGTTTATCTACAAAAACTCTAGCGTCTGGTTCTACACCAAATGTAGTTTGGGATGTTATTTTTCTTTCAGATTTTGTTTTGTCAATTTTTCCTTTGATCACAACTTCACTAAGTAAGGTGGTTTTTCCTTTTGAATTTGTAATAGGAGTTGCGCTAGTATTTGTTGTGTTTCTTGTTTGAACTATTTTATATAAGCTTGGAAATAAAGGAGTCAACCCTATAGGATTTATATTGTCAAGTGTAATTTCTACATCAATTGGTCTAGAATTGTATGCTTTAAACTGAATTTCAGTTACCCCCATGTGATCTACATTGTCAAATGTGAAACTTCCATCAGGTCTAGTCCTTGTGGCATAAAACCTTTCTTTCTCTTTTGATTTTACAATTAAATGTAAAGAAGTGTTTTCTAATATTTTTCGATTCTTTCTTTTTGCTATTCCAGAAATACTAAACCCATCAGGAAAAGAGAATTTTTTAATCGTATCAAAATCATAACTTTTCATTTTCTCCCAATTAAATCGTCTCCATCCATTGGTAAGCATAATAAGATCTAAATTATATTTTGTCATACGAGATTTATTATGAAAGAATTGTGCAGGTTTTTCAATATGTCCTTTTAAATCTGACTCTAATAAAAGGTGTGTTAAAATATTAGAATCATTTGCATCTTTTTTAACTCTATTACTTTGGTTTGTGACAGCTATAGATAGATTTGTAGAAACTGGTTTTCCTTCAGGATCAGTCACATTTATTTTTACAGTAACTTCTCCTTTCTTTATAAGATCATTCTTATTGAGTTCAGTATTAATTATCAGTTCTTGCTGATTGTCAACAAAAACAATTCTCTCACTCCATGGTCTCATGTTTTCATCGAAAAGGGTAATTGTTGCTACTCCACTCGGAAGCATATTTTTAGGAATTTCAATATTTGCAAAAGATTTTCCTTTAAGATTATACTTGCCTTGAAAATATTTTTGATTTCCAACGGTACCAATTAGATAAAAAGGCTCATTCTTTAAATTATTACTAGCCTGGACTCTCACTTGAATACTTTTTTGATTCATGTTGTTAATAAACATAGAATACCCTTGATCAAAAACTTCAGGAAGAGGATATTTAGAACCATCTCTTAATACAGCCGAATACTGCTCACCTAGGTTAGGTTTAAGATTAAAATATCCAACTCCTTGATCGTTTGATTTTAATTGTTTGATTTCATTTCCTTTCGAATCAATGATTTTTCCCTTAACAATTCTAGCCAATCCATCCGAGCCTATAGCTTTAAAAGCAACTCTTCCTGTTAGTCCATGAATGGAATTTCCTCCTTCAGGAAAGAATTGTAAATCAATATTATTGGAAGCAGCATTAATTTGACTATCGTATCCATTGGAAATAGTTATTGTTTTCTTGAATATAAAATTAAGATCATAATTTCTCATCCAATCAGTATAAGCTCTAAGTTGATATTTGCCAGGGATGATATTATCAGGAATTTTTATGTAGCCTTTGCTTTTTCCTTTAACTATTTTAACTCTTTGGGAAAAAATAACGTCATTCTCACTGTCGACAATATTTACATGCAGAAATTTACTTGCAGATGAATAGTAATGTGCTGGTCCAATTACGGTGTAAGCACTATACCATAGTTCTCCTCCTATATCTACTTTATTTTTATCTGTATGCAAATACACTTTTTCAACCGGATTGTAATAGTTGTAATATCCTAACAAGGTGTCGAACTTTTTAACAAGTTTATCTTTATGAAGCTTAGATTGTATTAAAGTTATTTGCTCTCTACTATTAAGAAAGATAGATCCAAAAGCATCTTGTTTTTCAAAAGCATCAATCACATCTTTCTCCATAGGAGTTCTTTTAACTATTGGGTTGTTCTCCCAAAATTCTTTGTTGTAGCCTACTTTATTTAACTTATCCCAATCACTATCTTTTCTTCTAAACTGTCTTCCTAATTTTTTACGTGAAGTAGGATTGTAATACTCAAAAAACGTGAGATTAGAAGTTGCTGACATGTGTGTGATTAATTTTTCTTCTTTGTAATAATCAAATTCTTGATCAATTTTTATATAATCAATAACTGATTTTTGAGTGGAATCTTTTTTGAAAATTATGTCATAAGAAAGTTGATAATTTTTTTTGGAAGTATCCTTGTCATTTAGTCGAACCAATTTTAAGTCATCTTTATAAATAGTTCCATTAATTTTTAGAACATCAAAAGTTGAAGTGTTGATATAAGCTTCTCCATGGAAAATAGGTGTTTCTATGCCTTTTTTAGGAGTGAATTTTAAAATGGCAATTTTACTTTCATCTTGAGCAATCATGTCATCTAGAGTTATATCATAGTAATCTTCTAGACTGGGATGTAAAGGGAAAATAAGGTCTTTAGTTTGTGGTTGAAATGATTTTAAAATACGAGAAAATAAGGTGTAATTTTTATTATTAATACTCTCTTCATTTAAAGCATATCTACCTTGAAGAATATCCCATTGTTCAATACCACTGGTGTTATACTTTAAATCGTAAATAATCTCCGCAAATTCAGAATATTTTTCGTCGTTTTTAGATTTTTGACGATAAAAGGCTCTAGCGAATTTATTTCTATTTTTTTCAGAATCTAATTGAATTTTCTTGTAAGCACTTTTTGCTAAGTTAATAGCATATCTATCTTTGTTTTTTCCAACTCCTACAGTTTTTATAACAATTTCATCTAGAACATTAGCTAACGGTTTTAATTCTACCACCAGTGGCTCCTTTGTGTTGGAAATAGTAATAGTTTGTTTGTGATATCCAACATGAGTAAAGGCTAATTGACTAGGAAGAGAATCTGTTTTAATTTCAAATTCCCCAAGGTCATTACTAGAGGTGCCTATATAGGAATTAACTTGTGAAATACTACAATAAGGAATTATTTCTCCTGTAACTTTATCTATTATTTTCCCTTGAATAGTATAAGATCCCTTTTGTATAATAATTGGTGTGCTTATTAAAACAACTTGATGATTAATTACTTTGAAGGTGATTTTTTTCTCATTGAAAATTTTTGAAAGAACAGTGTTTAATGGCTCTTTATCTACTTTAATTGTAATCAAACGATTTAAATCAATAGTGTTGTTTTCATAAAAGAAATTATAACCACTTTGTAATTCAATTTTTGAGAATACTTTTTCTAATGGAGCATTCTTAATATCTAAGGTAATTGTTACTTTTACTAATTCTATAGAGTTTGCATTTATACTACTGAAAAGTAGTAGAAAAGTAGCTGTAAATAGAATGCTTTTGTATTTCTTTATTGAGTTAAAAAGAGACATATAGCTTTGTTTTCGTTAGATTTAATTTGAATTAACCTTTTCTCTAAAAGTTTTTAAATAAGCCCCAGGTGTACCAAGTAAAGAAAGCGCTTCTACTGCGATTTGAACTTTATTAGCATTGGTCATATTATAAAAACTGATCGTAGCATTTCCGTTTTTATCTGTTGTTATTGAAGGATTCCAATACAAAGTAATATTATCGTTTTGATTAACGTCTACCTCATATTTCGGAGTATAGAATTGCTTGTTCTCAGAAAATCCTGTGATTTTAAATTTAGGAGTAGATACAGGTTTCACCATTAATTCACCTCTCTTTAAATAGATTAAAATTACTCCGTTTGCACCTCTAACTCCAAAGATAGCTTGTGCTCGTTTTACAACTTCAATTCTTTCAATATCCATTAGGTTTAATGCGCTTACGACTTCATTATCGGATGGATTTCCATCTATCAAAAATAATGGTGAGAGGCCTCCATTAAGGGATCCAACTCCTCTAATTGTAATTCTACCTTGATTTATCATAATACCAGGAACTTTAAGAAGGGCTGGTTCAATGCTGGCATAAGGGTAAAATTCATCAAAAAATATTGTTGCATCCGGATCTATTCCATATATAGAAGGTGTTGCTTTTTTTCTTTCTGTTTTTATTTTATCACCTTTTGCTTTAATTATTACCTCACTAAGCAATGTCGTCTTCTCTCTTGAACTCCAATTAGATATAGTGCTAGATTTAGTGTTTGTACTTTCTTTATTTATTTTATAAAGGTTAGGGAACATAGGAGTTAACCCTATAGGATTTTTATTATCTAAGGTAATTTTAACATCAATAGGTCTAGAATTGTATCCTTTAAATTGAATTTCTGTTACTCCTGTATGATCTATATTGTTAAATGTAAAACTTCCATCAGGGTTGGTTTTTGTAGCATAAACTCTTTTCTTTCCTTTAGATTTTACAATTAAATGTAGGGATTTACTACTTAGAAGTTTACTATTTTTTCTCTTTGCTATTCCAGAAATATTAAAGCCTTTTT
>TARA_R110002073_G_scaffold15207_1_pt1 | contig 28403 bp, 28 predicted proteins | sample TARA_R110002073 | Tara Oceans TARA_R110002073 (sample SAMEA4397174) | marine metagenome | biome: Polar Biome; feature: [DCM] deep chlorophyll maximum layer (ENVO:01000326); material: water (ENVO:00002006), including particulate matter (ENVO:01000060) such as... | depth 40 m | reverse complement strand
CCTTTTTTGGCAGAAAAATATCCATATTTCGGAGAAGGCTCCGCAGTTAATGTAGGGTACCAATTGTATATTGGAAATGCTGAAGGTGTAAGCGATTACTCTGGAGCAGATATTTACCAATTAACAAACGCAGATTATGCATCTACAGGAAGCGATGCCTTTGGATTTTACCCAACAGTGGATTCAAACCAATACATACCTGGAATTTTAGATTCTGCTATTGCAAACCCTACCGAAGGGCAAATTGTATTAGCAAAATATAAGCAATATTTTAACGATCCTGTTGTAGGTTTAGCAAATGTTTTTGAAGCTTCCTTCCCAGGAGACTTTGGAAATTTTGAGAATATTGATGTTGTTGGACCTGGATTGGGTTGGTCAGCAGGAAGTTCTTATGCAGTAGGTTCTGGTTACGATGGTTCCAATAATGATAACGAAGATTGGCTGATTTCCCCAGAAATTGATTTGACAGGAGCATCAAACTTGAAGTTTCAAATTAACCAAATGATAAACTTTTTAAATGGTCAAACTCAACTAATTAATATTTTAGTAGCTACCGACTATACCACAGGAGGAGACCATACCCTTGCAACATGGAATCCTATTACGCTTTCAACAGCACCAGATGGAACAAGCTGGAATTATGTTTTATCTGAGGATTATGATTTCTCTGCTTATGACGGTGAAACTATACACATAGCATTTAAATACGAAGCAACAACATCTGACGCTCCAAACTGGAGAATCGAATCCTTTACGGTAAAAACACTTGGAGTAGATGGTGAGGCAGATTCTAAAGGTGCACATTATATGTACACAGATGGTGCTTGGGAAAAAGCAGAAGGGGTATATTATTTAAGCTCTTCTGATTTTGATTCTATGGGAGAAGGCTCAGGCCAACCTGGTAGATTTAATAATTTTGGAAGTTCTGTACCTCCAGGGGATTATTTACCAACCTTTTTAAGCTTAAACGAGCCATGGGCTTATGGTCAAGAAGAAGACGAAGTCATTTTGATTTACGATTATTTTTCTAGTTCTAGTGGTGCTCAAATACGTGGTAATCGATATACTGTAATTGATGGTGCTTGGGTTGGACATCAATCAACAATAAGCACATTCTTACAATTTGGCCATGATGGAAATTCTTGGGTGCCAGATAACACAATAAGATATACCTTTACAAGTGCCGATATTACACTTATTTCTGATGCGTTTATTGCAATTTACCCTGGACCTGCCGACAATGTTGGGTTCTTTGGAAGTTTTGATAGAAGATCGGGAAGTGCCAATTTCTGGAACGACGATATGCTGCTTGAGGCGTTTAATGTGCTTTTAGATAGCATTGATCCTTCAGCTCAAGAAGATCAAAAATATGTACTGACATATGTTATATATAATGGATCTACTACCGATGAAAGCATGAGCGTAATAAAAACTGGAGGTGTTTGGGTGTATCAATAACCCACAACAAGACACATAAAAAAACCTGCTCATTATGAGCAGGTTTTTTTATGGATAAAAATCACTATTTTTGAGTTTCAACTAACAAAACATAAATTATGTACGATATTGTAAAGATGCTCCATTCGTATTGGGCATACTTAGTGTTATTTACACTATTATTAGCTGTTTTAAATGCTGTTTTTGGGCTTTCAGGTAAAAAAGAGTACGATGCAAAAGCTTTCAGGATTTCATTATTCGGATTAATAGTCGCTCACATACAATTATTAATAGGCTTGATATTGTATTTTGTATCCCCAATGTTTGATTTGTGGAGCGAGATGGGAGGGGAAGTAATGAAAACAGCTTCTGTAAGATTATATCTAGTAGAACACCCATTTGTAAATATTTTAGCAGTAGCATTGATTACGATTGGCTATTCTAAGCATAAAAAGAAATTGGCATCAGCCTCAAAATTCAAGACAATTACAATTTTCTACTTAATTGCATTAGTATTATTTTTATCAAGAATTCCTTGGGATAAATGGCCAAACTAAAAGAAGAGGCTGTCTAAAAAAGCACGTATTAATTCTAATTTGTCATTCTGAGTATAGTCGAGAAATCTTAAACATAAGTATGTTAGATATTTCGACTGCGCTTAATATGGACACTGAAAATTACTTTTTAGACTGCCTCTTTTATCAACTTACTTAACTTCTTTAATAACATGGACATACACAGGAAAGTGGTCGCTAAAACCATTAGTAAAACCACCATCGGCAAAACTCCTAAAAGGATAACCTTTATATCTGCCCTTTTTGTTGGTTAAATATTGTTTGTTAAAAACACCGGCTTTATAAAATCTAAAGGATGAATAATCCGTATCCAATAAGGGTTTGGTAATTAATATTTGGTCAAATAAACTCCAAGCATCGCGATATGCATTAGATCCCAAACCTTTTCTAAAAAAATCTTCCATAGGGTTATAAATACCCTTTAATTTCACATCTTCTTTATCTCTTTTAGTTTTTAATACATCTTTTAAACTTGAATTTGTAGGGTCATCGTTTAAATCGCCCATAGAAAATATTTTAGCATAAGGGTCAATGGCTTGTAAAGAGTCTATAATACGTTTATTTAACTTCGCAGCCGCTACACGCTTAGGTCTGCTTCTGGCTTCACCTCCACTTCTTGAAGGCCAATGGCTAACAATTACATGTATCATTTCACCTTCCAGTTTTCCGCTAACTAATAGTTGATCTCTTGTATAAACGCGTTTTCTAGTTAAATCATCGTAAATTTTTAATTCATGACTGCTAGTATCAATTGGAGTAAAAAATTCTTTTTGGTACATTAATGCCACATCAATTCCCCGAGCATCTGGAGATTCAAAATGTACAATGCCATAATCTTTGCTTACTAATACTGGATCATTTGCAAGGTCTTCAATGACTTGCCTGTTTTCAACTTCAGCTAAACCAATAATTACAGGAGCATTGTTAGATACATCTGCTCCAATTTCAGAAATGACACGAGCCATATTTCGAACTTTCTTTTTATAAATACCACTTCTGTTAAAGTTTAGTTCCATAATTGGACTAGCTTCATCAAATTTATTGGGATTGTTAATAGTATCAAACAGGTTCTCAACATTATAAAAAGCTACAGTATGTACTCTAAATTTTCTTTTTTCCTGTGCATTTGTATTTAAAAAAACAAAAATGAGAAAAGATACTACTAGATAATTTATTTTTTTCATTAAAATATATATTATAAGTTCGTTAAGATACAATCAAATCTTAAGCCAAAGGTAAATATTTGTGATAAATAATGTAAATTTGTGAGTCTTAAAAAAATGAAGTTTTAAGATAAAAGAGTATTAATTTTAATATTGAAAATGAAAAAAAGCATATTTATTTTTTTATTGGGAATTTTTTTGGTTTCAACAGCTTTCGCACAGCAAACTATTATTAAAGGTAGTGTTAAAGATGCAGTTACAAATTTGCCAATTCCTGAAGTTACAATTACTATTGAAGAAACTTTGTACTCAACTAAAACGGACGCTAAAGGGGAATTTAGTTTTACTAGAAACGTCCCTCTAGGAGAACAAGTTTTAAAACTGTCTAAAAGCGGTTATATTACAGCGAGATATCCAATAGTAGTCAATGAAGGCCGCACTGTAGATATAACAGACATGTCATTGAAAATAGATGTTTCAGACACGGCAGATTTGTTTACCATCTCACTTTCAGATGACGAGCTTGATAACGACACCAGTGGTGCAGACAATATTTCTGGCTTGTTACAATCCTCACAGGATATTTTTCAACGTACAGCAGCTTTTGAATTCAGCTCATCATTTTTTAGGGTAAGGGGTTTAGATTCTGATAATGGCTCGGTTTTGATAAATGGTATTGAAATGAACAAACTCTATAATGGAAGACCACAATGGAGTAATTGGGGCGGATTGAATGATGTGATGCGCAACCAAGAATTAACAACTGGTTTAACACCATCAAACTACAGTTTTGGAGGCGTTTTAGGAACCACCAATATTAACACTAGAGCGTCAAAGTATAGAGAAGGTGGTCGTATTACCTATTCGTCTTCTAACCGAAGTTATACCAATCGTTTAATGGCCAGTTATTCTTCAGGGTTAGTAGAAGGCGGTTGGGCATATTCATTATCTTTGGGGAGACGCTGGGGTAATGAAGGCTACCAAGATGCGAGCCTGTACGATTCCAATTCGTTTTTTGCCTCTGTAGAAAAGAAAATCAACGACAAGCACAGCTTAAACCTCACAGGAATCTATGCACCTAATAGGCGAGGGAAATCTTCACCTAACACTCAAGAGGTTTACGATTTAAAAGGAATTAGATACAACGAATATTGGGGCTATCAAGATGGCGAAAAACGCAACTCGCGCATAAAAGAAGTAGAAGAACCTATAATTATGTTGAACCATTTTTGGGACATCAACAGCAAAACTTCTTTAAACACTAATATTGGCTATCAATTTGGTAAATTAGGCAATAGTCGTTTGGATTATAATGGGACCGATTTAGTCAATGGTTTTCCCGAAGGAGGTGGCTCTAACCCAAGCCCAACATACTACCAAAAACTGCCAAGTTATGCCTTAAGGAACTTCCCTGATAACCCAGGAATTGCTTATGGTTTACAACAAGATTTTTTAAATGATGGCCAAATTGATTGGAATGCATTATATGAAGCCAATATTACAAACGCTCAAAGAGGAGGTAATGCCGTTTACGCCCTGTATGAAGACAGGGTAGATGACAAGCAGCTAACAGTAAATACCATATTTAATACCGAAATAAACGAGAACATTTTGTTTAATGCCTCGGTAAATTACAAACGGTTAAAATCTGAGAACTTTGCCCAAGTTGTTGATCTTCTTGGCGCAACCACCTATTTGGATGTTGATGCATTTGCCAGCGATCCTGATGCTTTTCAAAATGATTTGCTCAACCCAAACAGGGTTGTCGGTGAAGGCGATAAATTTAAATACAATTACAATCTATTTGCCGATATAATTAGTAGTTATGCACAAGCCCAGTTTAAATATAACAAAGTGGACTTTTATCTTTCAGCAAGTGTGACCAACACACAATACCAAAGGGAAGGGCTATATCAAAATGGTGCCTATCCAGATAATTCTTTTGGAAAAGGTGACAAACTAACCTTTACTGGATTGGGTGCTAAAGGAGGATTAACCTATAAAATTACAGGTAAACATTTAATAGATGCCAATGCTGGTTATATTGCCAGAGCACCAACATTGCGAAATACATTTTCAAATTCAAGAGAAAATCAGGATGTTGTTGGAGACAGAAATGATCTTGGTATAACAGAGGAAAAAATACTCTCAACAGATATAAGCTATATTTTTAGATCACCAATAGTTAAAGCAAAATTAACAGGATATTACACAAAAATTAAGGATGCCACAGAAATATCATTTTTCTTTGCAGACGGTATAGGTGGTGATAATTCCAATTTTGTTCAAGAAGTATTGCAAGGGATTGACAAAAAACACATTGGTGCCGAATTGGGTATAGAAGCACAAGTAACACCAACTATTAAATTAAAAGGAGCAGCTTCAGTAGGTCAATTTACCTATGACAATAACCCCAATCTATCACTTACAGCCGAGCCAGATGCTGAATCTGAACTTGCCGGCTTTGTTGATGGATATAGAAATTATGGAGCAGCCAATTTAAAAGACTATAAACTAGCTGTAGGACCACAAAATGCCTATTCGGTTGGATTTGAATATAGAGATCCTGATTATTGGTGGGTTGGTGCAACAGCAAACTTTTTTACTAATACCTATGTAGATATTAGCCCTTTAACCAGAACATCTAATTTTACAGCCGATTTTGATGGCAACACGTTTAATGACTACGATGAAGCTTTGGCCAGAGACTTATTAAGGCAAGAACGGTTTGACGATTATATGGTAGTAAACCTTATTGGTGGAAAATCATGGAAAATAGGCGATTATTTTGTAGGCTTTTTTGCAAGCGTAAACAACCTATTGGATGAAGTTTATAAAACAGGAGGTTTTGAACAGGGAAGAAATGCCAACTATAGACAATTAAGAGACGATAAAGCTTTAGGAACACAAGTTTTTGGATCTAAATATTGGTATGGTCGAGGCACAACCTATTTTGTAAATGTGTACTTTAGATTTTAATAAAAATTAATATGAAAGAAATAATATTCAAAATAAATACTATTATGGGTAAAACAAATAGAATTTTAACCTTTTTAAGTGTATTTGCACTTATAATAACTATCTCATCTTGTGTAAATGATGACGATTATAACACACCTAACATATCAGTTCAGGAACCAACATTAATAGGGTCCAGCACAAAATTTAACGCTGTAATAGCAAGATATCTGGATGCTGTTGCTAATGGTGACCAAGTTGGTGTTTTTGATGATAATGATGACCTTTACATTGAAGGTTATGTAATCTCGAGCGATCAAGGCGGAAACTTTTTTGAAGAATTGATTATCCAAAACAAAATGGATGACAGCGACCCTGCAGAAGACCCAAGATTGGGCTTGAGAGTTGAAATTAACGTAAGTAGTTTATATAATACCTATGAAATTGGTAGAAAAGTTTACATCAAGTTAAATGGCTTGGCTATTGGAGAATCCAATGGTGTTTACACATTAGGTAAAGCCAACGGAAACAGTATTGAGCAACTTCAAGCCTTTGAATATAAAGACTTTATTCAAAGAGATCCAGAAGTAGTAACAATAACCCCAAAAGTTACTACAATAGCAGATGTAACCGAGCAAGACGAAAACACATTGATTCAATTAAATAATATGCAGGTAAACAGAAATGAACTTGTAAAAACCTTCGCAGGCGAACCAGATGATGAATTTGATGGCTTTAGAACTTTAGAGAGCTGTGATGCCAATGTGACAATTGCGTTGCAAACCAGTACATTTGCCGATTTTAAATCTTTGCCACTACCTCAAAATTCAGGATCCATTCAAGGAATATTTAGTAGGGACTTTGGTGACGATTTCAATGTGTTTATTATTAATAGTGTAGCTAACATCAATTTTGATAATACCGAACGTTGTGACCCTATAGAACTAGATTGTGGTATCGCATCTTCAACAGGAACAAATAACCTATTTAGTGATGATTTTGAATCACAAACTAACAATACCTTGATTTCCGGAAATGGTTGGACAAACTATATCCAAGAAGGTACCGAAGGTTGGGAAGCATACACACAATCAGGGACAAACTCTTCTTTGGGAAGATCTGCACGTGTAGGCTCCTTTAATTCGGGAGACGCCAGTTCTATTGCTTGGTTAATTACTCCCGCGATTAACTTAGATGCTCAAAATGGGGAAACCTTAAATTTTAAACTGTCCAACAGTTTTTCAGATGGAAGCGAATTGGAATTATTGTTTTCACCAGATTGGGATGGCACCGAAGCTAATATTACCAGTGCAACTTGGGGCGTATTACCTGCAGCTTACATAGTTCAAGACAGTGACTTTTTTGGCGCTTGGTTTGATTCTGGAAATGTAGATTTATCTTGTGCTGAAGGAACAATACACATCGCTTTTAAATATACTGGAAGTGGTGTAGCCGACTTTGATGGTACTTTTGAATTGGATGAAATCAGTATAGATTCCAACTAATCATATAATATTTCATACTTTTAAGGCCTACTTCAATTGAAGCAGGCCTTATTTTTTAACGCCCTATTTATGACCATATTCGATCAATTTGCACTAACTATTTTTAATTATTACAAACCAAGATTTAAAAGAAAGGCAAATACAATAACTGTCTTTTATATGTCATTATTACAAAGCTCCTTATTACTATTATTGGGTGTTTTTTTCTCTAAATTTTTTAACCAAATGAAAGTTGAGACGATGCCATCTTCAAATGCTTGGACATTATTTGTGATTACTTCAGTAATTATATATTTTAAAAACTGGATGGTTTACTCAGGAAAAAGAAGATTGGTATTAAGTGCCAAATCCAATAAAATGAAGCATAATCTTTATAATGTCTGGGTACTTTGGCTACTTCCTTTGGGAAGCATAGCGCTTTCCATATTACTTTTAAATAAGTTTTAAGAATGTTTTAAGTGAATATAAACTGGAAAATGGTCACTATAACCTCCTTTGTATTTTCTGCCAACAAATGTTCTAAAGGGGTTTCCTCTATATTTGCCTTTATATTGTCTTAAAAATTCCCTGTCAAAAATATCAGCTTTAGAAAAGCTATGTTCTCCTTTTTGATATTCAAAAAAATTGGTGGTAAATAGTATTTGATCAAATAAATTCCATTCACGCCGATGACTTAAGCTACCTCTAAAAAAAGATTTAAGTTGCTCCATTGGGTTAAATAAATCTTCGGTTTGTACCAGTTGTTTTACACTTTTGTTTAATGGTCCATCATTAAAATCGCCCATAACAATAATTTTGGCATATTGGTTTCTACCTTTAATTTTAGAGATAACTTCCAGTGCTTTCTTAGAAGCTAAGAGTCGTGTTGGTTCGCTTTCTTCTACACCTTGCCGTCTTGAAGGCCAATGGTTTACTACAAAGTACATGAGTTCGTTATTTAGTTCTCCTTCTACCATTAAAATATCCCTAGTATAATCCCTTCTGCCATTTTCATCAACAAGATCTAAAGGAAAAACTTCAGTATTAATAACCTTAAAGACTCTAGTATCATAAATCATTGCGACATCTATACCACGTTCGTCCGGCGAATCATAATGTACATAATCATACAATTTATTTTCTAAGAATTTCGAATTTAAAAGATCATCAATCACCAGTTTGTTTTCGACTTCGGCCAATCCAACAATAGCTGGATGCTTTTTGGTTGTTTTGGATCCAATGTTAGAAATGGCATAGCCTAATTTTCTTACTTTTTTTCGATAGCGTTTTTCAGTCCATTTTTTTGCAGATTTAGGTAAAAAATCATCATCGAATGTAAATTTATCATCAAACGTATCAAATAAATTTTCAAGATTATAAAAAGCAATAGTATGGTAATGTGTGGTCATTATTTCTAAATATGAGCCTAAAATACTAAAATCTTATTTGGTTAAACAACTATTACAATCTGCATTTCTATTTGTACCTTTGCAGCTTAATTTATGATAGAAAAGAAAGACATACAATTAGAAAAAACGGTTTTAATAGGAATTATTACCAGAGATCAAAACGAAGAACAATCTAAAGAATATTTAGATGAGTTGGAGTTTTTAACCTATACAGCTGGAGGAGATGTTTTAAAACGTTTTACTCAAAAAATGGATATGCCCAACCCCAAAACTTTTATTGGAACTGGAAAGATGGACGATGTAAGGCATTATATTGAAGAATATGAGGTAGGTACTGCTATTTTTGATGATGAATTATCACCAGCACAAGAGCGTAATATTAGTAAAATACTTAACTGCAAAGTACTGGATAGAACCAACTTAATTCTCGATATTTTTGCCCAACGTGCTCAAACAAGTTATGCACGCACACAAGTAGAATTAGCGCAATGTGAATATTTATTACCACGCTTAAAAGGCATGTGGACACACCTTGAAAGACAAAAAGGTGGTATTGGCATGCGTGGTCCTGGTGAAACAGAAATAGAAACCGACAGACGTATTGTACGTGATAAAATAGCCCTTCTCAAAGCAAAAATCAAGAAGATTGACAGGCAAATGGAAGTACAACGTGGCAACAGAGGGAAACTGGTTCGAGTGGCTTTAGTGGGCTACACCAACGTTGGAAAATCGACACTTATGAATGTGATTAGTAAATCACAAGTGTTTGCCGAAAACAAATTATTTGCCACTTTAGATACTACTGTTAGAAAAGTAGTGATTAAAAACTTACCTTTTTTAATGAGTGATACCGTTGGGTTTATTAGAAAATTACCAACACAATTAATAGAGTCTTTTAAAAGTACATTAGACGAGGTTCGTGAAGCCGATTTATTGCTGCATGTTGTAGATATTTCACATCCAAACTTTGAAGAACATATAGAATCGGTACAAAATATTTTAACTGATATTGAAAGTGCTGATAAGCCAACCATAATGGTGTTTAATAAAATTGATGCTTATGAAGCGGAGCCTTTTGACGATACAGATTTAATTGCCGAAAGAACAAAAGCAAACTATTCTTTACAAGAATGGAAAAACACTTGGATGTCTAAAATTGGTGATAATGCACTATTTATTTCGGCATTAAATAAAGAAAACCTAGAGGATTTTAAAAAACGTGTGTATGACGAAGTTCGTAAAATTCATGTACAACGTTTTCCTTATAATGAGTTTTTATATCCGGATTACGATGAATCTTACGAATAAAAAAAGCCGCATTAAGCGACTTTTTTGAGTTTTTTAGTAATTAAAACTTATAACTCAACCCAAAGGTATAATAACTTTGTAAGTCATTATCAGCATCTTCTAAAGCAACACCTTGATAGTTCGCTGCTTCTTGTTGGTTGCTTCTTAATCCAAAATCAAAACCAACACCAATCATTTTCCATAAGGTGTAGCCAAATGAGTTGGTCCATGTCCAGTTAGATAAGTCACTAGACTTATAACTTTGAAATGTCGAGAAGTTGGTTTTAAAGTTAATAGCACCAATTTGTCTTGTGTAATCCGCAACGATTTTAACACCCATTGAAGACTCAAATACGGCATCATTATTACTAAATACAAAGTTGTAGTTTAAAGGATGGATTACCACTATTAAATTTTCTATAGGAGTCCAGGTTGCACCAACACCAAGATCTAAATAACCTGGATCGTTAAAGTTGTTTAAGAGCGTTGTTCTATAATCTGCCAATCCAGATACAGCAAATTTTTCACTAAGTTTTTTTCCGTAAAGCGATGATAAATTAAACACATCAGTCGTTGGGTTAAAGCTATTGTCGTCTATATTGGAGTCCTTATCATCTAGTTTTACCCAATTTAAATTGGTAGATAAAGAGTTTCTCCAAAAAAAGGTATCTTCTATAAGATTTGCATAAGCATTGACGGTAAAACCAATATTCCCTGATGAAATATTTGGAGTCCCTTGCGAATACCAATTGTTGAAATTTGATAAGCTCCCACCAATGGTTCCAAAGGCACCAATCCTCCAACCTGGTAAGGCGTCAATTTTTGCTTGAATCGCATTTGCTTCTCCTTGTAGAGCATCTGCTTCAGCTTGTTTTTCTGCTTTTTGAGCTTTTAATTTTTCTTTTGTCTGCGCTTGTAAAAAAGCAAAACCACAAAAGAAAACGGCTAATAGTATTAATTTTTTCATCTGTTAATTTATTGTTTTTGTAGGATTTTTTTGTTTGGAATTATAAATAAGACCCAAATATAATAAGTAAGTCACAACAATTTTAAGTTTTTTGTTTTTTAAAAAGCGGCACCGACGAACACGCTTCGCCATACATAATGGATTTTGCAACAGGCTTTAATTTTGTTGTTAATTGAATATATGCATTGTCAGGTATTGGCTTATTTGAACAACCCTTTATAATGATTGGCTTGTCCTTAAATTGGGTAACATCCAACTTAGCAATTATTTCTTGGTAAATGGAAGTTTCTAAAGCGTTTAAATCTCCAATAATGGTTTTAATGGCATAAGGTTCTAAATAAGTAGCTAATAACATATATGCCCAAGCCGGAACAATGGCATCTGTCGAACAGTTTAAAGCAACAAAGCAATTTTTATATTGTTTCCATTGATGTTCTAATGCTTTTTTTCTAAACTCTTTTTCACGCAACACTAAGCCTTCATAAAGCCAGTCTTTAATATCAAAAAGAATGCGGTTTCCATTAGGGTAATAATCTTCCAAATCGAAGGTTATAAGTTTGCTGTTCGCTACGCGATTTATAATTTCGTCTGCCATTTAATATAAGACCTTTCGACTGCGCTCAAGGTAACATTTAGTTATATGTAATTAAATATTGGGCATTGAGACTTTAAACTGCTAACTAAATTAAAGCATTCCCAATTCCAATTTTGCTTCTTCACTCATTAGTTCTTGACTCCAAGGTGGATCGAACGTGATTTCTACTTCTGCGCTTTTTACTTCATCAATAGATTTTACTTTTTCTTCGACTTCCATTGGTAAGGTTTCAGCAACAGGACAGTTAGGAGTAGTTAAGGTCATTAAAATTTTAACTTCATGGTCTTCGTTAACAAAAACATCATAGATAAGACCTAGTTCATATATATCCACAGGAATTTCAGGGTCGAATATAGTTTTTATAACGCGAACTATTTTTTCGCCTAATGCATTTACATCTATTTGTGTTGTACTCATCTTTAAATACTGTTTATATGTTTATTTGTTTAAGCGTTTAAAAGTGTTTGTGTAAACAATTAAACGACCAACAAATCAACTAATTTAATTGTGTTTGGTATGCTATGGCATACATTTTTATTTGTTTAATCATACTTACCAATCCATTTGCTCTTGTTGGAGACAAATGCTCTTTTAGTCCAATGGCATCTATAAAATTAGTATCTGCTTCAATAATAGCTTTAGGTGTTTGGTTTGAAAAGGCTCTAATTAAAATGGCAATAATCCCTTTTGTAATAATAGCATCACTATCAGCCGTAAACACCACTTTGTCATCGTTCATTTTAGCATGTAGCCAAACTTTGCTTTGGCATCCTTTAATAATATTATCATCGGTTTTATATTGGTCGTTAATTAATGGTAAAGTTTTGCCAAGTTCTATCATATATTCGTAACGCTGCATCCAGTCGTCAAACATGGAGAACTCTTCAATTATTTCGTGTTGTATATCTTTAATTGTCACTACAATTTTATTTTATGCAAAAATAAGATTCCTTATTGTTTTGAGGCTAATTTTTTAAATGTTTGAAGTTTTTCTACCAATTCCTTAATTTCAGTTGGTGCATATCCATGATCAAAAGTACTTGACCTTATTTGTTTGTCACCATCTTTAATAATTAAAACTGCATGAGCTGCTCCATCATATTCTCTCATAGATGTTGGGGCTTTTAATTGAGGTAATTCTTCTAGATTAATTTTAGAAAGCAAACCTAGGAAAGTATTCCAGTCCTCTTTAGATATATTGTAAGTTTCATAGGTCTTTTTAGTAATATCATTGCTAATGCTAACGGATTTTTTCGATACTGAAATCTCTTCAAAAAAGCCTCTTGAAATAGCTTCGTAAGTTATTGTAATTGTGTCTTGGCGCTCTTGTAATTTGTTAAAATTTGATGTTTGATTATTACATTCCTTAGGGAATAAAAATATAGAAAGTATTATAATTAGTGTTTTCATAATTCAAGTAATGTTTTTATTTAATATACAAAAACAAAGCCAAAAATGTGATTTATGCTAGCATTAATACAGCTTTATTCACTCCATTTACAAAGGTGTCAATTTCTTCAAAAGTGTTATAAAATGCAAATGAAGCGCGAACAGTTCCAGGTATTTTATAGAAATCCATAATTGGTTGTGCACAATGATGGCCTGTTCTAACAGCAATCCCTAGCTTATCTAAAATAGTTCCTACATCGTAAGGATGAAGCGTTTCAATATTAAAAGAAATAACAGACGTTTTATTTTTTGAATTCCCATAAATGCGCAAGCCTTCTATTTTTAAAAGTTTTTTTGTGGCATAATTAAGTAATTCGTTTTCGTAAACTGAAATAGTGTCGAAGCCTATATTGTTTATGTAATCTACAGCTGCTCCAAATGCAATGCCACCACAAATGTTTGGTGTACCTGCTTCAAACTTATGAGGCAAATCGGCATACGTAGTTTTTTTAAAAGTGACTTCGGCAATCATTTCGCCACCACCTTGGTAAGGAGGCAATTTATTTAACCATGTCTCTTTTCCATATAGCATGCCTACTCCTGTTGGCCCACACATTTTATGAGCTGATGCCACATAAAAATCGACATCAAGTTTTTGAACATCTGGTTTTATGTGCGGACAAGCTTGAGCTCCATCAACCAAGACTGCAGCTCCAACATGATGTGCTTTTTTAATGATTTCTTCAATGGGATTAATGGTTCCCAGTGCGTTAGAGATATGATTTACAAATACTAATTTGGTTTTATCTGAAAGCAACTTATCGTAGTCGCTCATTACCAACTCACCTTCCTCATTCATTGGAATAACTTTTAATGAGGCTCCAGTTTTTTCACAAAGCATTTGCCAAGGCACAATATTACTGTGATGCTCTAAGGCTGAAACAATGACTTCGTCTTCTGAATTTAACAAAGACGCAAACCCATTTGCCACTAAATTTATACTATGAGTAGTCCCAGAAGTGAAAATGATTTCGTGTGCATTTTCAGCATTAAAATGTGCTTGTAATTTTTTACGGGCTTCTTCGTATTTGTCTGTTGCTTCTTGGCTCAACGTGTGTACACCACGATGTATATTTGCATTGTAATTACTGTAATAATCTACAATAACATCTATAACTTGTTGTGGTGTTTGTGATGTTGCTGCGTTATCTAGATAAATTAATGGATAGCCATTAACTTCTCTAGAAAGTATTGGAAAATCGTTTCTTATGGATGCAACGTCTAGCATGGTTTAGTGTTTAATAAATTGAGAATAGGATTATAAATCAAATCCAATATTTACACCTAATTTATTAGCAATAATTTTGTTAATACGTTTTTTAAGTTCAGGTATTTTCACACTTTTTAAAACGTTGTTTGCAAAGGCATACATTAATAGAGCTTTAGCTTCTTTTTCTGGAATACCACGAGAACGTAAGTAAAACATAGCGCTTTCGTCCAATTGCCCAATAGTACAACCATGGGAACACTTTACATCATCAGCAAATATTTCTAATTGTGGTTTTGTGTTTATGGAAGATTTATCACTTACTAATATGTTGTTATTAGCTTGAAATGCATTGGTTTTTTGGGCTTCTTTTTCAACGACAACTTTACCATTAAACACCCCAACAGAGTTATCGTCAAAAATACCTTTATAGTCTTGATGGCTTTCGCAGTTTGGTTCAATATGATGTACTAAGGTATTGTGATCTACATGCTGTTTATCTCCAATAATGGTCACGCCTTTTAGGGTAGAATCAATATGCTCGCCGTTTTGGAAAAAGTTTAAGTTGTTACGGGTTAATTTTCCTCCAAAAGAAAAAGTATGTACAGACACATGACTTTGTTGTTTCTGGTTAATATAGGTATTATCTATAAGTGATGCATTTTGCTCGTCATTTTGTACTTTATAATAATCTATAATAGCACGTTTGTTTGCAAAAACTTCAGTCACCGAGTTTGTTAAAATAGGATTAGACGTTAAACTTTGATGGCGCTCAATAATTTGCACATGCGAGTTTTCGCCAACAACAATCAAGTTTCTTGGCTGAAGCATTAAAGCAGCTTCATTTCCAGTTGAAAAGTGAATGATTTGAATTGGCTTTTCAACAAGTTTGTTTTTTGGAATATTGATATAAGCACCTTCTTGAGAAAAAGCCGTATTTAATGCAGCTAAACTATCGTCTTTGGCAACTTGGTTAAAATAGTTTTCAATGACCAAACGGTATTTTGGCTTGCTTAAAGCAGCAGACATTAAGCAGACATCCATACCATCGTGAGTGGTTTCAGAGAGATGGGAAGAATACTTGCCGTCTATAAAAATAATTTTATACGAATCGATATCGTGAATAAAGTATTTTTTAACATCGCTATATTCCAAAGCATTTTCTTGTTTAGAAAACACACTGTAATCTTCTTTTAAAACCTTATTTAAAGAGGTGTATTTCCAATCTTCATTTTTTTTATTTGGAAAGCCTTTAGTTTCAAAAGTTTTAATAGCTTCACTTCTAATATTGTGTACATAGGTTTCTACATCTACTTGATTTTCGAAAGCTAAAAATGATGATAATAATTTTTCTTTTAATTCCATTTTGTCCAATTTTCAGTCGCAGTGTTTAATAAACAACTTACTAACGCAAAGCGCTCACTTCTTCTTTTATCCAATCGTATCCTTTTTCTTCCAATTCATGAGCCAATTCTTTGCTACCAGACTTTACAATTTTACCGTTATGTATTACATGTACATAATCAGGCACTATATAATCTAATAAACGTTGATAGTGCGTAATTACAATAGTAGCGTTGTCTTTGCTTTTTAATTTATTCACGCCATTTGCAACTATTTTAAGTGCGTCTATATCTAATCCAGAATCGGTTTCATCCAGAATCGCTAACTTGGGTTCGAGCATTGCCATCTGGAAGATTTCGTTTCGTTTTTTTTCACCTCCAGAAAAGCCTTCGTTTAATGAGCGTGACAGGAATTTTCTATCAATCTCTAACAACGCTGCTTTTTCACGAATAAGTTTCAGCATTTCATTTGCTGGCATATCAGCTAAACCACGAGCTTTTCGTGTTTCATTAATTGCGGTTTTCATGAAATTTGTAACGGTTACTCCAGGAATCTCAACAGGATATTGAAATGATAAGAATATGCCTTTGTGAGCTCGCTCTTCGGCAGATAGCTCATCAATATCCTGACCTTCAAGGATTATTTTACCATTGTTAACTTCATACTCTTCTTTTCCTGCAATAACAGATGCCAAGGTGCTTTTTCCAGAACCATTTGGTCCCATAATAGCATGTACTTCTCCAGCTTTAACCTCAAGGTTAATGCCTCTTAGTATTGTTTTGTCTTCAACACTTGCGTGTAAATTTTCAATCTTTAACATATTAATCTTTGCCTATGGTTATCATTTCGCCTCCTTCTGGGTTTGGCTTGCTCACTTTTAATATTTCTTTTATTTCAACACGGTATGGCCAACCTTCTTCATTTTCGGGTTTTGGTGTTATTACCCCTCTTATTTCTACTGGAACCATATCTGTGTCAGCGGTTTTAAGTTTTATTGCTTGTTCGTTTAGCTCATGCATTTTTTCGTCTATAATAACTGCATACATTTCACTATGCGTTTGTAAAACTGCTGCATCAGCATAATAAATAAACTCACCTTTTAACAGTGTTAAACCATCACTCTGTTTTTCTGTTCTTTCATCAATATCAGAAGAAATAGTTCCTTCCTCTTGCTTAGATTTGGCATCATTTTTACAGCTTATAAAAACTGTTAGGGTTAGTGCAATAAAAAATAATTTTTTCATTTTTGGTTTCATTTAATAAGATACTATGACTGCGTTTAGTACGATATACTTTAATTTTTTTATCCTACCGATCCTTCTAAACTTATTTCTAATAATTTTTGAGCCTCTACAGCAAACTCCATTGGTAGCTTGTTTAATACTTCCTTGCTAAAACCATTAACAATTAGTGCAATGGCTTTTTCGGTATCTATACCTCGTTGGTTGCAATAAAATATTTGATCTTCTCCAATTTTACTGGTAGTGGCTTCGTGTTCTATTTTGGCTGTTTTATTTTTAACTTCTATGTAAGGAAACGTATGTGCGCCACATTGGTTACCCATTAATAGGCTGTCACATTGCGAAAAATTTCTAGCATTCTCTGCGCGCGAATTTATTTGTACTAATCCACGATAACTGTTTTGGGATTTCCCTGCTGAAATACCTTTACTAATAATGGTTGACTTAGTGTTTTTGCCTAAGTGAATCATTTTGGTTCCTGTATCTGCTTGCTGATAATTGTTTGTCACTGCAATTGAATAAAACTCACCTACAGAGTTATCACCTTTTAAGACACATGAAGGGTATTTCCATGTAACTGCACTTCCAGTTTCTACCTGTGTCCAAGAAATTTTTGCATTGGTTTCGCACAAGCCTCTTTTGGTTACAAAATTGTAAACACCTCCTTTGCCTTCGGCATTTCCAGGATACCAGTTTTGAACGGTTGAGTATTTAATTTCGGCATCATCCAAAGCAATTAGTTCTACAACTGCAGCGTGTAATTGGTTTTCGTCCCTACTTGGAGCAGTACAACCCTCTAAATAACTAACGTAACTACCTTCATCGGCAATGACAAGAGTTCTTTCAAATTGTCCTGTTCCTGCTTGATTAATTCTAAAGTAGGTTGATAGTTCCATTGGACATCTAACTCCTTTTGGAATGTAGCAAAAACTACCATCACTGAATACAGCACTATTTAAAGCTGCATAGAAATTATCTTTTTGTGGTACTACAGTGCCAATATATTTTTTTACCAATTCTGGATGTTCTCTTATGGCTTCAGAGATACTCATAAAAATAATCCCTTTTTCAGATAAAGTCTTTTTAAAAGTAGTTGCTACCGAAACCGAATCTACAACAACATCCATAGCAACTCCAGCAAGTTTTTTTTGCTCGTCCAAAGAAATACCTAGCTTTTCGAATGTGGCTAATAATTCAGGGTCTACCTCGTCTATGCTATTGTATTTAGGTTTGCTGTTTGGAGCAGAATAATAAGATATGGCTTGAAAATCGGGTTTTTTGTAGTGTACATTTGCCCATTCTGGTTCGGTCATTTCTTTCCAGACCTTAAAAGCTTCCAAACGCCAATTGGTCATCCATTCTGGCTCTTCTTTCTTTTTGGAAATAGCTCGAACTATATCTTCGTTTAAACCTATAGGAAATGTTTCAGATTCTATATCTGTGTAAAAACCATACTCATATTCCTTGGTTTTAAGTTCTTCTCTTAAATCGTCTTCGGTATATTTTGACATATTATTTTTGCATTTTTAAACCCCTTCCCTTTTGGAAGGTTGGAATGGGCTTATAGTGAAAATGATTCGCCACAACCACAGGTTCGGTTAGCGTTTGGGTTGTTAAACACGAACCCTGTTCCGTTTAATCCTCCAGAATATTCCAAAGTGGTGCCAATGAGGTATAAAAAACTCTTTTTATCTACAATGATTTTTACGCCATTGTCTTCAAAAACTTTATCTTCATCTTTCTGCTCTTTGTCGAATTGCAAATCGTACGACAAACCAGAGCAGCCACCGCTTTTAACACCTACACGCACATAATCTGTTGAGGCATTATAACCATCATCTTGCATTAGCTCAACGACCTTCTTTTTAGCTGTTTGTGAAACCTTGATCATATTCTTATATAGATTATTTCTAAATAATGAACAAATATACAATTTATGTCCTGTTTTTAAAGAAAACCTAACATTATATTAGCTAATAGTTAGATAGGTTTTTGTTATGCAAAAAAGACTGGTTGTTTAGCATATAAATGCAATGGGTTTGTTTTTGTTAACTACCGCTTTTACGAATAATAAATAATCCTCTTTCAATATCACTAATTATGATATTTCCGCTTTCAAAATAAGGATATACATTCCATGCACCATTAAAAGAGGTGTCATTGTTTTCTGGAAATGTATCAAAAAAACCAACTTCGGTCATAGTGCTATTATCAATGTTAGAAATGTCGATTACCCTGATGCCAGATGTATAATTAGCTTGATATAATAAATTATTTTTAACATAAACATTATGATCTATAGAATATGTTGGCCCCAAATATTGCATGTGGAAGGTTGGATTGTCTAAATCTGTAAAATCAAATACTATTGTTCGGGTTTTTGTGTTATAATCTCTTTCGTCGGTTTCATCACCTAGAATAAAATATTTTTGATCTGTTGTAAAGCATCCTTGATGTGTAAAACCAATATCTGGGTAAGAAATATTTGAAATATTTATCGGGTTATTTTTATCAGTAATATCGACAATAACTATTTCATTTTCGTTACTACCAATTAAAATTTCACTGCCAGCATAATCAGCATCAGGACCATTGTAAGTAACTACTTGAGCATCGTGAGAATACGAGTCGTTGCCATAACCACCAGCAGCAGTTGGATTTGTTGGATCTTGAATATTTATAAAATGAGGGCCTCCACTATAAGTGTTTGTTCCTACGGCATAAGCAAAACCAGTATCTTCATTAATAACAATATTATGAGCATCTCCAAATTGCGTGTAACGAGCATCTTCGGAAAACGTTTCTGGTGTCGTGGTCACATTTCTCAATCTGGTTAAATCAAAAACCTGCATACCATGCTCAGGAGCTTCACTAACTACAAACGCATGGTTGTTATAAGTTTTAACATCTCGCCATACACTATTACTAGTTGCTGTTGGCAGTGTGCCAATTAGTATTGGTTCTAGAGGATTTGAAATATCTACAAAAGAAACGCCAGACGATGTGCACATTAAAGCATATTCTTTCCCAGAAATAGGGTCTGTCCAGCCCCAACTATCATTTCCATCTGTTCCTCCTTTCAAATCTTCTAAAGTCATATGCGCCATTAAATCATAATCATTACAGGGAAAAACGCCTGCAAATCCGTTGTCGCATATGGCATTAGTAGTATTTGGGATTGAATTATTTTCGATAGGCGTATTATTTTTGGAGCAACTCTGTTGTATAAACAATATAAAAGTTCCAAATAAAACAAAGGAAAACCATGTTTTAATATTTTTCATAACAGTTCTTTTTTAAGGACTAAAATACTACAAAAAAAGATAGTCGAATATTAATCTCAAAAAAAGTTAACTATATGTTAATTTATAACTAAATTAATTGTGTAGTAGCGTGATGAAGTATTTTTAACAACCTATTAATTACAACCTATTAATTACAACCTAACGAATATTTAAAATGAAATCATTTTTAAGACTAGCAGTTTTCCTATTATGCTTACAATTAACAGCCCAAAACACACCTTGGAGTGAAGAATTAATAACAACACCCGAAAAGTCTAATTACCAAAAAACTTCAACCTATGCTGAGGTTATGAGTTTTATAAAAGCCATTAAAAGTAAATCTAATTTAGTACATCTAGAATTTATGGGAACAAGCATGGAAGGAAAAGAAATTCCTGTTGTTGTTATGGCAAATCCTAAAGTGAGTTCTCCACAAAAAGCAAAAGATTCTGGGAAACCCGTAATGTATATTCAAGGAAATATACACTCTGGAGAAGTTGAAGGGAAAGAGGTATTACAGCAATTAATGCGAGATATTTTGTTAGGAGATAAAAAGCATTTATTGGATAATCAAATTATCATTTTTGCCCCAATATATAATACCGATTCTAATGATAAAATGGAAAAAGGAAGACGACCATCGCAAGAAGACAGTCCTGTTGAAGTTGGCATAAGAGCGAATAGTCAAGGGCTGGATTTAAATAGAGATGGAATTAAAATGGAAGCTTTTGAAACCGAAGCACTAATACAAAACGTACTAGTAAAATGGGATCCTGAAATGCTGGTCGATTTACATACAACAAACGGAACTTGGCATGGATATGGCTTAACATATGCACCAAGTTATCACTTTGCAGGAGAAAAAGCACCTTACGATTTTACGTGGAATACTATGTTGCCAAGTATTGTAAAATCCACCAATAAAAATTATGGTGTAAAATTAGGCCCTTATGGAGGCTATTCGTTGCGACAGGGTTGGCCAGCAAAAGCGATTTACACCTATAATCACCATCCAAGATATATTGTAAACCAAATGGGTTTAAGAAATAAAGTTGGAATATTGAGTGAAGCATTTGCTCATGACCGTTTTTATAAACGCATGAATAGTACCTATGGTTTTGTAACCGAAATTTTAGAATTCACCAATAATAATGGTAAAAAAATGGTACAGATTAATGCTCAAGCAACCCAAGATGCTATTAATAATGTTAAACAAAATGCAGGAATAGCAAAAAAAGGTGTGCGTTTTAAAATGGTGCCTTTAGATGATACGTTTACTTTAAGAACGTATGATTATATTGCATATAATAACAAGGCTGGAGAAAAACGATATGTACGTTCAGGAAAAATCATTGACATACCAAATGTTCAAAATTACTCTAGGTTTGAAGCTGAAGTAGAAAGCACGTTACCAAGAGGCTACTTTATACCTAAGGATATGAAACACATTGCAGATCATTTAAAAAAACAAGGAGTTAAAGTAGTTGAGTTAACAACAACAAAAAAAGCAGTAGGTGAAGAATTTATAGTGGCTCAATTAAATGTTTCAAAACGTAAATTTGAAGGACATTTTATGGCAAATGCTAAAGGTGAATTTATAACAAAAACAAAAACGTTTAAAAAAGGTGATTATTGGATTGATATGGCACAACCCTTATCAAATTTAATTTTTTATATGCTCGAACCACAATCTGACGATGGTTTATTAACATGGAATTTCTTTGACCATTATTTTAAAGAAAAAGACATTAACAGTAAGCCAGTAGCCTACCCAGTTTTTAAGTACTATAAATTAAGATAGCTCCTATTTAAATATAGAAAAAGTGACTTAAACAATAAGGTACTTTTTTAGTTTTATCAGAAACAATTTTTACAACAAATAAAAGTAATTGCTATATCTTTGCGCCATGATAGAAGATAAAAATCAAGCAAGGACACCATTAAGTGATTTAGGAGAGTTTAAACTCATTGATCATTTAACAAAAAACTTTAAAATAAACCATAAGAGTACAGTTAAAGGTATTGGAGATGATGCTGCTGTATTAAGTTTTGGCGATAAAAAAGTAGTAGTTTCAACAGATTTGTTGGTTGAGGGTGTTCATTTTGACCTAAGTTATATGCCTCTAAAACATTTAGGGTATAAAGCGGTTATGGTAAACCTATCAGACATCTATGCCATGAATGCTACAGCAACACAAATAACGGTGTCTATTGCTGTATCCAATAGATTTCCACTAGAAGCCCTTGAAGAATTATATGCAGGAATAGAAGCTGCGGCTAAGATGTATCATGTAGATGTGGTAGGAGGTGACACAACCTCTTCAGTATCTGGGTTATTAATTTCGATAACAGCCATTGGTGAAGTAAACGAGAACGATATTGTTTATAGAAAAGGTGCTCAGCCAAATGATTTGATAGTAGTTACTGGCGATTTAGGAGGTGCATATATGGGACTTCAAGTTTTAGAACGTGAAAAGGAAGTGTTTAAAGTAAACCCCAACAATCAACCAGACCTAGATAAATACACCTATATTATACAACGGCAATTAAAACCAGAAGCTAGAAAAGATATTGTTACACTTTTAAAAGAACTAGATGTTAAACCAACTTCTATGATAGATATTAGCGATGGCTTATCTTCTGAGATTATGCATTTGTGCAAACATAGCGAAGTTGGCTGCGATGTATATGAAAACAAGATTCCACTAGATCCTCAAGTTATTACTACTTGTGAGGAGTTTGATATTGATAGTACTACTATTGCATTAAATGGAGGAGAAGACTACGAATTGCTTATGACGATTTCTCAAGAAGATTTTCCTAAAATAAAAGCCAATCCTAACTTAACGGTTATTGGATATATTACCAATAAAAATAATGGAATGCATTTAGTGACAAGAGCAGAAGAAAAAATACCTTTAAAAGCTCAAGGCTGGAATTCACTAAGCTAATCTAAATAATGAACTCTCGCTTAAATCTATTACAGGAATATTTTTTTTCCTAATTCTATTATTATGAATTCTTTCAAGAATGGCATTAATCTCCTTATACTTTGGAGTTAATAAGGTTAATTTGCCATTGCCATTTGTAGTAACCTGCTCTTTGCAATGCTTGCATGTGTATTCTTTTACATGATATGTAACATTTTTTGTTACCGTATAATCATGGCCAAAAAAAGAACAATATAAATGTTTCAAACCTTTTTAGTTTTAGCTAATTAATAATGAGGGAATATTAAAAGTAATTTTTTTTGCAAAAATAAAAGGATTTAACCATAAGTATTCGTTAAATGGTTAATTTTTTTCTTTAAACGAAACGTTTTTATTTGAAAATGAGTGAAAGAAAACCAAATTGTTTATTTAGAATAAAAAATTCAGTTCAATACTTTTAAGCTAAATGGTTGGTTTCAAAAGCTATAAACAAAGTGTCTTACAGTAATAATTAAGCAGCAGTTGTAGCGTACATTTTTTGTTTAAGCCTTGTCTTTCTTTTTGTGTGAATGTATTCTAAAATAGAATTTATTTCTTGAAACGTTGGGGTAAGCTCGGTTAAATGACCATTACCATTAGTGGTTAATTGTTTTTTACAGCACTTACAAGTGTATTCTTTTACATGTTTGGTAACAAGTTTTGAAACATCGTATTGATGGCCGAAAATATTGCAGTATAATTTTGAAACAGAACTAGCTTGATTAGTTTGCGAGTTAGAAGTAGAAGTTTTCATAAGCTATTGGTGATTTGGGTGAAGTAAACTTAAAAAAAAATTACAAAAAAACGTTAAAAGATTATATATTTTCGATGAAATGCATAATATTGTAAGAAAAAGCTTCCTTGTTTTCAATGTGACTCATGTGCCCATCAGGTAATTCAACTATTTTAATGGTGTTGTTTGACGCCTCATCTATTAATGATTGATATTCTAAAACAGGATCTTTTATACTAATAATCATCATTTTTTTAAAGTTACCATCACGAAATGTTTCTTGCCGATCTTTTCTAATTTTCATTCCTTCTAAGGCAGCTATAATACTTTGAAGAGGTGTTTTGAGAGCTTCATGTATAACTACTTTAATTTTTTCAGAAAAAATACGCCTGTTTTTTGGGCGAAATAAATTTGTGATAGAAATTCTAATAAACGTTTTATAATTGTACTTAACAGCTTCGATGGCACGATCTCTATTTTTTTGTTTGTCTTTGCTGTCAGGTTTGGAGGTGGAGTTCATTAAACATAAACCTCTTACTTTGTTTGGGTATAATTCAGCAAAAGCTAGAGCAACATAGCCTCCCATTGAGTGGCCTATAAAAGTTGCTTTCATAATTTTTAAATGAGCAAGCACTTTGGCAACAGTGTTTGCCATAAGTTCCATGCTATGTATATAACCCAAGCAATCGCTTTGTCCATGACCTAATAAATCGATGGTTACAATGCGGTTATTTTTAGACCACTGTGTAATAAAACCATTCCACATGGTTGAGTTTTCAAGAAACCCATGCAGTAAAACAATGACTTTACCTTTTCCATAATCGTTATAATGGATTTTGGCTCTTTTAAAAAAAATAAAAGTGTTCATCGGTCAAATTTCATATCTTCCACAAAGATAATTTTATGAAATGAATAATAAGAAAACAATATTAATAATTGGGTTTGCATTATTTGCAAGTTTTTTTGGAGCTGGAAACTTAATACTTCCACCATATTTAGGTTTTAATTCTGGTCCCGATTGGTGGTTGGTCGCTCTTGGTTTTGTAACTTCGGCAGCAGTTATTCCGTTACTTGCCTTATTTGGTCATGCGCGATTGCAAGGAACAATGTTAGACTTTGGTAATAAGGTATCTCCATTGTTTAGTTTAGTATATTCTTTATGCGTTTATATAATTGCAATTACGCTACCAATACCTCGAACCGCTGCAGTTACGCACGAAATGGCAATACAACCTTTTTTTCATACATCTTCGCTTTTAACCAGTAGCATATACTTTGTAGTTGCTTTTGTCTTTATTATGAAAAGAGATAGCATACTAAGCATACTTGGAAAATTTCTAACACCTTTAATAGTTCTTATTCTATTGGCTATAATTATTATTGGTTTATTTACTTCACCTGAGAGCATTAACAATTCTGTTTTAGAAACACCAGCTTTAGTAGCAGGGTTATTAGAAGGTTACCAAACATATGATGCTCTTGGAGGTATTTTAATTGGTGGTGTTGTAATTATTTCGCTCAATTTAGAAGGAGGTATATCGTTTGAAAACAAAAAAGCTATCATTGCAAAATCTGGATTAGTAGCTGCAACAGGTTTGTTTGTTATATATGCAGGAATGATTGCGGTTGGTGCACTTCATAACACAGAGTTTGAAGCATCAATTACAAGACCAGAATTACTCTCAGGCTTAAGCTTAAAAACCTTAGGAAATATTGGTAACTTATTTTTAAGTGTGCTTATTTCATTGGCATGTTTTACTACAGCAGTAAGTGTTATTGTTGGCACAGCCGATTTTTTTAAAGGCTTATTTAAAGAATCTCAATTAGCTTATACTATTACTGCTATTGTATCTTGTATCATGGGTGTTTTTATTGGGCAAATGAATGTAAAATACATTATTGATGTTGCGTTACCAGCTTTAATGTTTATCTACCCTATAACCATTGTGCTTATTTTATTAAACGTGATTCCACAAGTGTATGCTACTAAATTAATATTTAAAGCTGTGGTGTTGGTAACATTTGTATTTAGTATTCCTGATTTTTTAGGGTTTTTAATGGAGGCCGATTGGTTACAAAACATAAAGGAAATAATACCTTTCGCAAAACAGAACTTAGGTTGGGTACTTCCAGCATTAGTTACTTTTATTGTTGTTAATTTGATTCAAAAACCTCATAAACAACTAGGTACATAAAATAGCTTTAAAAAAATAAATCTTACATACACTAAGTTACAAAAAAAGCATTTGCAATTGCAAAAAGCGGGATGACCTTTTGATGAAAACTTTGTTCTATCCCGCTAACTATCGGGATTAGCTTAAAATTGCTTGTTTTTAACTCAATTCTTAGTTGACATTTCGTTGTTTTTTTTTAGTTCAAATTATTAATCAAATTTCGATTTTGAGTGAGTTCAGAGGTTTTTTTATTCCGCAATATTTTCAATTCCGCTCCTAATAGCTATCGGGATTGTTAAATTCAGCATTCAGTTCAGTTTTCGCTCAATTTAGATACCGCAAACATGCTAAAGAGGCAGACGTAATTTTTGTAAATATTTAAGTGAATACCTGTTTAATATTAGAAATACGGCAACATAGTTTTTACTTTTTCTAACTCTTTGGGATAGTTTTGGAATCTGTCAACAAGCTAATAAATTTCGACAATTTTATCTCGCTTTTAATTGTCCATTTAAAAGTAATGCAATTCCACCACCAACTAATCCACCTAAAATAAAATCAATCATATTATTTTCTAGTGTAAATTTAGCGATAGTTCCTATTATTAATAAGATTAATCCAAGAATTCTACTTTTGCTCATGCTTCCTTAACTTTTTTTACGCAATGAATGGCAACAGTCTTCTTTACTTTGATTTATTACATTAACAGAAGAAAAGAGGAAAACTAAACGGTCTTTAGATTAAAGCTCCATTATACTTACGTATATGATTTCGTTGCGTGTTTAAGCAACTAATTTAGTAAATACAAACCTAATAGAAAATCCGCGAGGATTTTCGTAAGTAGGTGAGAACAAGTAATTACTGATAGCCAATGTTGTGCTTTCGTTATTCTTTGCGTTCAATGTCAATCAATTCGATCATGGCTCTGATTTTGTCTTGCTATTCTTGTATATTTCAAGTATTTCTTCTCTTGTTCAATTTGAAACAACACAGCAGTTTGTTAAAGAAGCGAAATTAACAAAGGGTTGTGGGAAAGCCAATGGTAGTAATCGAATACAGCTTATATTACCATCCCTCAATCACTTAATGTAAACCCCAATTTTGTGGCTACTTTATTCGAAATATCTCCCGAACTATCGGTAGTAAAAACAAAGGATACATTATCGAAAATGTGGGTATAACCATTTTCTCTACTCACAGCTTCAATAGCCTTTTTCAACATTTGCTGCAAAGGCAGAAGAAGTTCTAAGCTTTTATCTTTGATGGATTGTACTGTATTAGCCTCAAATTGATTAATTTGGGTTTGTAGATTTTTCAACTCTGCTTCTCTGTCCTTTTTGGTTGCATCATCCATGTTTGATGTGTTTTGAGTGAAGGCTGCTACTTTCATCTTAAAGTTTTCCACGTTTGCATTAAGTCTCGACGATAACTTGGCTTCATATTCCTGTAGTTCTTTATTAGCTTTTTTTGTTTCAGGCCATTCAGAAAATACTCTTTCAACCTTTACATATCCTATTTTATAGGTTTGAGAGACGGACGTCAATGAGATGCTTAAAAAAGCTAAAATTGTGATAAGTTTAATGTTCATAATAAAAAGTTTCTTAATTTAATTTTTCAATTGATTTTTAATGTCGCATTACAAAATTAGACATTGAGATCACAAACGTGGGTTCTGGTTCTTCGGTTGGGAACGAATTTAATTTAAAAAGGAGAGATTTCAAAATAACCGAAGCGAGCTTTTGCTTGTTTTAAAAATAAGAAACTGTTAATACCTCGTTTTGATGTTCTGGTATATCGGCCATTTTCTTTTGGAAATATTTACCTATAATCCACGCAATAATTTTTGTTATTATTACAATCACACCGAATTGTATCAAACTAACTCTCAGTTTCGACAAAAAAGCCTTTGTATCTTTCATTAATCTTTAGTTTTTCATTTATTTCAAGGGTTGGTTATAATTGTCTTATCCTAAAATATGGCTACAGTTTAATCTCGAAGCGTCGGGAGATTTACGCTGTTTTTAAATATACCATATTAGGTGTTTTATATTCTAAAGTTAAATGTAATCTTATTTCGTTGTATAGATTAATTGCATTTTTTGTGGCTCGTTTTGCGTGTTGTAGGCT
>TARA_R110002073_G_scaffold266815_3_pt1 | contig 28419 bp, 24 predicted proteins | sample TARA_R110002073 | Tara Oceans TARA_R110002073 (sample SAMEA4397174) | marine metagenome | biome: Polar Biome; feature: [DCM] deep chlorophyll maximum layer (ENVO:01000326); material: water (ENVO:00002006), including particulate matter (ENVO:01000060) such as... | depth 40 m | reverse complement strand
CGCCCAAGGTGGCTCCGGTCGAGCGAGCATTTGATACCGATCCGTTGACGCGTCGCCGGTCGGAGACCAAATCCAAAGCGGATTCGCCATCTAACGAAATGCTCGAGTTGCCTGCAGGAAAGGTTTCTGCTGCTCCGTCCGGCGATGTCACCAGCAAGCGGGGCAAGGAGTTAGAGGCCGAAATTGAGCGGCTGGAACGCCAACTCGAAGAAATGAAAGCAAAGGCGGCTGAGAAAAAATAGCCGTTTGTGGTGGTCCAAAGTAAAGATGTAACGGTTGTCTGGACGATACCGGATGTGACGAGACTTGCTGCAATGTGGATTGCAGCAGTCGAATCGTCATGAAACGCACCTGACAACTCGCCGGAAATCACGAAGGCACATCAATGAGCCGCACGTCGAAGCAACAACGCCTGACTCGTTTGGCTGTAGCCACCGTACTCTCGGGGGCCTGTGTCATCTCGACCACGGGATGCCAAGTCGCTCTGAATGGTCAAACGCTACCGAGTCCTTACTACCTGCAGGACGATGTCCAGTACTTCCCCGCAGGTCCTGAATTCAAACTGCCGCGTGAAGCAGCCGCTTTGAAGGCGGCTCGCGCCGAAGAAAAACTCAATCAGCGATAACGGTCGACACAAACGCACTTGTATCGGGGCCTTCGCGAGCGTAGTCCGCTCGCGTTGAATTTGCTGCATGGCGTGTTTGCGACGACACGCAAAACAGCTGCGAGATTACTCGTCAGTGAGACGACACGCCCGTGAGACTACTCGTCGGTGGCTCGCATGAACGCGGTCATGACCGAGTCGTAGTCGCACAACTCTTCATCGCGGAAATAGAGCTTCAGCTCTCGCTTGGCCGATTCTTCGGAGTCGCTGGCATGAACCAGGTTCATTTGCCGGCTGCTGCTGAAATCACCACGAATCGTGCCTGCCGCAGCTTTCAGTCCGTTGGTGGCGCCCAACATATCACGGACCACTTGGATCACATCCAATCCGTCGATGGCGAGGGCCACGACGGGGGCTGCGGTGATAAACTCTTCTAATCCGCTGTAAAACGGCTTTTCGACGTGTTCAGCGTAGTGTTGCTGCGACAATTCAGGAGTCACGCGAAGCATTTTCATGCCCACGACGTGAAGCCCCTTCGCTTCGAATCGAGCGATCACTTCGCCCATCAAACGGCGTTGAACACAATCAGGTTTTAACAGTACCAATGTACGTTGCATCGAACAGCAGACTCCGCGCCAGCATGCAAAAGTGAGCCGGCAATATCGAGGAACAAAATTGAAGTTCCGGGATTATCGACACCAATCTTGCGAGCGCGAAGCGGGGGCGCGAAAAGGTTTATCGGCCCGCCCAGCTAGTCCGCAGCGACTCGCAGCAGCGTGATCGTTTTTTCGCTCGCATTGATCTCGAATTTGAAATGCTGCAGAAAGCTCATTCCCAGCAGCGGTTCTGCGTCGGTGGCGACCGAGTCGAGAATCGCCGCTTCGACGTTTTCGGCTTCGAATTCGCCGATTCGAACGCGAGGAAGCACGACGGCACGGGCCGGAATCGTCCGCCCATCCGCCATCACCAGCGTGACTTGGCGAGCATCTACGGGCACTTCGATTCCGAGTTCCACGGCGGTTTTGGCGGGCAACGTCACCAGCGACGCACCGCTGTCGACGATCATGTGCGTCGGCTTCGAGCCCACCACGACGGTCACCCCCAGCGATCCGCCAGGGCCGGGGATCAGCGTGATCGATTCGCGAAAAATCTCTTGCTCGACCCGTTCGAGCCGTTTGTCGATCGATTTCAAGATCATCGCCGCCGACAACTCGCGGGGCGTCTCGAAGTTGATGGCCATCACTCGCAGGGCGATTTGCGTCTCCTTTTTTTGCAGCGATTCGGAAATCGCATCGTGCAGTTTTTCATAATCGGATCGGATCGCGAGCACGGTTTCAGCGTATTCGGTTTCCGCCGCCGTCAATTTGGCTCGTTCGGCCGCAAGTTGTTCTTGCAGCGTGGTGCGGTTGGTCATCGCGGTTCGAATCTGAGCACGAGCCGCTTCAATCAATCCAACCAGCCGGTTGTTGGCTTGCACATTGACTCCCGCGACGCGGGCCAACTGCAGATTCAACTCGCCCACCTGAGCGTTCATTTGCTGTAATTGATTGCGATTCAAGTCGACTTTCGCCTGGGCTGCCTTCCACGACTGCTGAATCAATTTCAATTCACGCTGCTGCCGCGTCAAACTGGTCAAAGCACGCGAAATTTCGGTTGAATGAGTGGGCTGGATCGTTTTTCCACTCTGGCGGAGCCCTTCAGCTTCGAGGATTTTCTCAGCCTTTTGCACCACTTCGGGACTATATTTTGCCTCGTCGGCGGCGAGAAGTAGCGGCATATCGGTTAAAACAAGGAAGGCCAGACACGCCATCCCGGCGTATCGCAAGACGAAGGGCGATACCCGGTGCGATTTAGCTTTGTTTGCCGCGGACTTGCCGTAACGCGTTGGCGAGCAACAGGTTTCGGGAGAACAGGTGTCGGGGGAACAAAGAATTCGCATGGTGATCCTATTGAATGTCCGCGAATCGAGTTTGGGGGGGAGTTCGGATCCCATTGTAGCCTCGGCTCCGCGCCGATGGGTCGTTTCTTTCACGGGGTGTCGTTCTTTCCCGCGGTGTCGTGCCGTTTTTCGGCAACTTAGATTTCTTTTGCCGATCTTAGCGGTCGTCGCGGCGGGCGATGCGTATTGCCAATCGCCGCCCCGTACCACGGCGACGTCAACGAATTCACCCGCGTCGCTCAGCACGCTCAGCCAAACCGCGACGACGCTGCTGCGAACGCAAGCGACTGCGAATGAACCGCGAGAAAGTGAATTGGCGTTAACGGCGCTTTGCGATTTTTACGTTTTGATGCGGAGCGACCCCCGTTATTCGAGCAGCGACATGCTTCGCGGGGACGCCGCCAAAGTGCGTCGTCGGTTGATCAAGTCGGCACACCACATCGAACATCGTTTACGGCGAGCGGAGATCCCGCGTCCACCAACACTGTCCGCTGAAGTGGATACGATGCTCCGCGAGAGTGCCCATGATTTCAAGTCCGGAAAGCGAACGCGGTTGAGTGATTGGCAGGATGCAGACGTGGCGGTGTCGCAGCCGAGCGAAGCGGCGGCGGTCGGCGGGCGCGCAGGCGGCGCGGTGCAGGATAACGGATGGCAATTGGTGGAATTGATCGAGCGAGTGGTGGCTCCCCAGTTTTGGGATTCACAAGGCGGCGCCGGGACGATTCAGTATTACGCGATGCGTCGGGTATTGGTCGTGCGAGCCACCAGCGATGTCCACGAACAAATTCGCGACATGTTGATTGCGTTGGGGTGGTAGCCGCTGCAAGCGGTGTCGTTACGATGGAGAATGATGGCGTGCCTAGTAATTGCGACTTGGCCGCAGTGTGAAAGTCGGCAGTGTGAAAGTCGATCGCAACGAAAGTTGCTGCAACGAACGTTACGGTTTATTCCATTTAGAGCGTATGAATAAGAAAACTGATTCGATCAACGAACCTGTGATGAAGTTGACCTGTCCGACTTGCAGTAAGCGGTTTTTGGTGGACGAAACGCCGACGCCGCCGTTTTGCTGCGAGCGGTGCCAGCTAATCGATTTGGGGCGTTGGCTTGGCGAAGAAATTGGCCTGCCCTACGAAGGCGATCCTGAAGGGACACCGGTCGAGTACCGCGATCCGCCCAACGATTGATGGCGGCGGGACAGATCCCCAAAGTCAAATCCCCCAAAGTCATATGCGACAAGTGATTCGCTGCCGTTGAATCTCAGTGCAGCAGAATTTCTCGCTCTGCCACGCTCCGCTTCGCTGCTTGCATCTTTACAAGAGCTTCGCCACAGGCGAAAATGGCCGATTGCTAACGACAAGAACCTTTCTCAGCCGAGGCGGCTTGGGGAAGGTTTTATTTTGGCCGTTGCGGATTCCACTGGCTGCTAGCAATTTTGCTTCTACTGTTGAATCCATTCCATCGATTTGTCGAACACGATTCTTAAAAACCATTCTCACGAGGATTTCCCACCATGCATGACTCAGTGCCGATGACACGGGAGGGATACAACAAGATCAAAGCGGAAATTCATCGACTTGAAAATGTCGAGATGCCGTTGATCACGGAAAAGATTGCCGAAGCGCGCGCCGAAGGCGACTTGAAAGAGAACGCCGAATACCACGCCCAACGTGAAAACCAAGGGATGGTGATGGCGAAGGTCAACGAATTGAAAGACAAGATCGCACGCGCCTCGATCGTCGATATCTCGCAGTTGCCCAAAGACGAGGTGGTCTTTGGTTGCAAGGTCACGGTCGAAGATTTGGCCTACGGCGACGAAGAGCAATTCACGTTGGTTGGCGCTGGCGATGAGGACTATGACTCGGGGAAAATCCTGGTGACCAGTCCCTTTGGTCAAGGTTTGATCGGCAAAAAGGTGGGCGAGACGGCTGAGATCGAAGCGCCCGCCGGCAAGCTGAAGTTCAAGATCTTGAAGATCGAATTGGATATGTAGTTCGCATCTTGTTCGCCGCGTCTGCGCGAACATTCTTCCTTGGCATTGCTTCCCATGTCCGACTCTGATCCCTCCGACGTCAACCAATCGGCCGCTGATACTCCCGCTGCACCAACGGCGGAGGAGCAGGGGCCGGGTTGGATGCCCGCGATTTTGGCAGCCACGTTACTGATGGGGATGGCCGGCTTTATCTTTTGTGGCGTCTCGACTTGGTTCTTGTTTCAAAAACGAGGCGAGATGGCGGTGCGGACAATCCGCGGCAGCTATATCCCCGATATCGAACAGAGTCGGTTGTCGCCCGAGCAAAAAAAGTTGATCGTCAAACGACTCGAGACGTTTGCTGGATCGGTTGAACGCAAAGAATTCGAAAACTGGCAAGCCTCTGGCGTGATGCAGCGTTTGCAACGTCTGCCTGTGTTGCAGTGGGGTGAATTGGCGGCGGTGGAATCGTTCGTGCAGCAACAAGATGAAGGGGACACCGAAGAGTCTTTGAAACAGATCTCGCGGCTCCGCCGTGCCACCGAACTTGATAAGGCGACTTCGTTCGATTTCGAAGACGTGTTGTCCCCGGTTCACGAACCGGCTGACAATGCACTGGGGCGACAATTGATGCAGCCACTCACCAATGCCGCGGTTAACGAAGTGATCGTGCGAGCAAAGTTGGTTGCCGATCGCAGCGAAGTTCCCGATGAGATGTTTACCGACATCGCGATCGATGCCATCGTGCAGGAACAAATCAACGCGGGGATCGCCGAAGGCGGCTTCTAAATCCCAAAGCCTTCATTTCCGTCTGTTGCTCGCTCACGCGTTCTAAAGTCGTTAGCCATTTTGACGCTAACTAAGGTTTCGTCACCACTGAACCGGCAGCTGTCGCCCAAGCGGCTAACATAACAGCGGTGATGTCGTACTAAACCGGCATTCTCTGACGACCCGGAGTGACTGAAAACCGCAAATTCAAATTGACGCGTTGGGTTGTGATGATGATGGATCCGCGGCCCAGAGAATATCGCGGTTGTCATGCCGCATGCGATTTCATCACTTCGCGCCCCTTTCCAAAGCGGCTGATGCCTCTACAGTAACCCGGCGGTTGCTCGGGTATGAATTGGAAAAGGAACGCGGTTTTGTCATCTCGTAAAGTGGTTGTCGTAGGCGCAGGGCCTGGAGGGCTTGCCGCTGCGATGCAGTTGGCGTTCGCGGGCTGCGACGTCACGGTGCTCGAGCGGCATGGGGCTGTCGGCGGCCGCACGTCCGCAATCCAGGCCGATGGATTTCGCTTTGATTGTGGACCCACGTTCTTTCTGTACCCTCGCGTGCTCTCGGAAATCTTTCGCAGCGTTGGCTACGATTTGATGGAAGAAGTGCCGATGACCCGGCTCGAGATGCAGTACCGGTTGACGTTTGGCAAGGGAGGGCAGCTCGATTGCAGTAGTGACATCGATGCGATGGACCGCCAGATCGCAGAGCTCAGTCCTGGGGATGTCGGTGCGTTCCGGCGTTTTTTGGATGACAACCGGGTGAAGCTCGAGAAGTTCCGTCCGATCCTGGAATCTCCCTTTCGCTCACCACTCGATTTGTTTCGGCCTTCGGTGTTGTCGGCGGTTCCTTATTTGAATCCGCAGCGATCACTTGCCAGCGAGCTGCAGCGTTATTTTACCGATCCTCGGCTGGTGATCGCGTTTGGATTCCAAGCCAAGTATCTCGGGATGTCGCCGTTTCAGTGCCCAAGTTTGTTCAGCATTCTATCGTTTCTTGAATACGAGTACGGTGTCTGGCATCCCATCGGTGGTTGCAATCAAGTCAGCGAGCGGATGGCCGAGGTCGCTCGATCCTTAGGCGTGAAGATCCGCCTTGACGAACCGGTCCAATCGATCGAATTGGAGGGGCGTCGTTTAACCGCGGTGCATACGAAGCGAGATCGCTATGCTGCCGATTCGTTTGTTGTCAACGCTGATTTCGCGGACTGGATGACTCGCCATGTGCCAAACGAAGTGCGGCGACGTTGGAATGACAAGGCAATCGAAAAGAAAAAGTTTTCCTGCAGCACGTTTATGTTGTACCTGGGAATCGAAGGATCTTATGACGACCTTCCTCATCACAACATTCACATCAGCCGAGATTACGAACAGAATCTGAAGGAGATCGAAACCACACACTCTCTAAGTGAGGATCCGTCGTTTTACGTTCAAAATGCTTCGGTGACCGATCCCTCGCTGGCGCCGCCCGGATGCAGCACGTTGTATGTGTTAGTGCCGGTGACCCATCAGCATGAAAACGTCGACTGGGCAGCCGAAGGGGACGCGTTTCGTGACCGCGCGCTTGACTGTATGGCACAGATCGGGTGTGGTGACGTTCGCGACCGAATTCGTTTCGAACATCGTATCACGCCCGACGATTGGCAGCAGCGTTACGGGGTTTACCGCGGCGCGACCTTCAATTTGGCTCACAATCTTGGCCAAATGCTACATCGACGTCCCGGCAATCGTTTCGAGGATCTGCAGGGCGTTTATTTGGTCGGCGGCGGAACGCACCCCGGTAGCGGATTGCCGGTGATCTATGAATCAAGCCGTATTACCAGCCGGTTATTGCTGAACGACCTTGGCGTCGATGCGGATTTTATCGACCACCACGAAGCAACGCCGCTGCATCGATAAGATTAAGGACAAGCTCTATGGACTCGACGGACAATGATGGTCGCGAAAGTTCGCCAAGCTATGTTCGGACAACCACTGTTGGTCATCGGCGTTATTGCGTATCCAGCGGGAAACGAGGTCGCCCCATTTGACCGGCAATCGGAGCCGTTTCCATGTCGCGTGCGAGGCGGCGGAGATTGACTCGTAAAGTTCCGCAGCGGTCAGCACTTGTTCAATGCAGGCTGCCATTTGTACCGCATCTTTCTGAGGAAACAGCATCGCGTTTTCACAATGCTTCAAATGGCTGGTGAACATCGGGTGATCCGACGCAATCGTTGGCGTGCAAGCACGCAGCGCATGGTGGATGACAAGCGGGAATCCTTCGGGGTAATCATGCCGGCTTGGCACGATGACAAGATCGCACTCGTTCATCAGCGGTTCGATGGAATCGCTAGGCATTAGCCCCATCAGTTCAACGCGATCTTGGACGTCATACCGCGTGCAGTGGTCGCGTGCAAAATTTGCGGTGTCTGGTCCCACCAATTTCAGTGTCACCTTGAAGGATCTCGATTTCAAAATGGCGACCGCTTCGATCATTTCCGCCACCCCTTTGCCCTCCGACACCGTGCCGACGTAGCACAGCGTAAAGTGGTCTCGGTTACTTGGAGACGGCTTTGCCGTGAACGGGCCAGGGTCGGAATCGATCAGGTAATCCCAGGGGATGATTTTCTCGGGATTGACGCCAAGTCGTGCGAGTTCACGTGACGAATTGATGCCATAGCTGCCCACCCAGCGAAAATTGTCTCGGTTGAGCGCTCGCGCCGTTCGCCGTGCTTTGGCTTCACGAACGATGTTTCGGGGGAATCCACATTTTTCGCGGGCCAGCGTGTTCGCAAAGGTAGTGATGGCCTGGATTCGCTGTTTGGCGATCCAGCGAATCACAGTCTGGTCGATCGGATGGACGGCGAGATGAGTCGGCTGGATTTGCGAAATCCGTTCGATCATCGTCGCAGAATTGGCGCCGCTGGCCAGTCCTGCACCAATCGCGCGGACTCCATTGGGCAACACCTCGTCATACGGTTCGTCGGTCGTTGACGTCATCACGGCGAACTCGTCGACCAATTTGCTTAACGCAGCATACGAATCCATCGAATACCGCTGAGCGTGATAGGTTTCTAAACCTCCGGCAGCAAGCCGATGATAAGTCTCACGCACATCCCCGGCGTGGTGCACAAAAAGCAGACGCAATGGACTCGACCCCCGGCGTGAATCAAAGAGTGGATAATCTGCAAAAACAGGAAGTCGGGATCAATCGCGTTGCTCGATCATCAACGACCGTTCCAGGCGGATCGTTCGCCTGCTCAACCCCAATCATCAAAGTTCTTCAGCGCTCGGGTGACTCTGGCCGCTTGGTCCAGTGACAAACCGGTGTAAAAGGGAATGCGAAGTAGTCGGTCCGCCGCTTTTTCTGTGACGGGACAATCCCCAAGTCGGTAACCGTAATCTTGGCCCATCGCCGAGCTATGCAGCGGTTGGTAATGAAACGCCGCGCTGATTCCGCATCCCCGCAAATAATCGGTCAATCGCGTTTGTACGTCCAGCGATGGAACCATCATCCAGAACAAATGGTAAGCGGACTCGCAGTCCGCAGGAATGGTTGGCAACTGCACGTCATGTGCTTGTGCCCATGACGAGAGTTCGGCCATATAGAATTCGTGCAGCGATCGCCGATGTCGCTGGACAAAATCGTGTTCGCGAAGTTGGACCCACAAGTGGGCTGCCAGAATATCCGACGGTAAATAGCTCGATCCTTTGTCGCACCACGTATAGCGGTCGACCTGACCACGGAGAAACATCGCGCGATTGGTTCCTTTTTCGCGAATGATCTCCGCTCGCTCAGCAAACTCGGGTTCGTTGATCAACAACGCGCCTCCTTCGCCACACGAGTAATTTTTGGTTTGATGAAAACTGGCCGTGCCGAACCTTCCGATGGTGCCGAGTGCCTGACCGCGATAATAGCCAAAGATCGCGTGTGCGGCATCTTCGATCACGGCGAGGTGATGGCGTTCGGCAATCGCATTGATCGTCGCCATCTCGCACGCCACCCCAGCGTAATGGACCACCGCAATCGCACGCGTTCGCGGTGAAATCAGCGATTCGATCGCCGCTTCGTCAATATTCAATGTGTCGCTGCGTACATCGCAAAATATCGGTCGCACACCCAGGTTGGTGAACGCATTGGCAGTAGAGACAAACGTGAACGAAGGCATGATGACTTCGTCGCCTGGCTGCAAATCGAGCAGCATCGCAGACATCTCGAGTGCCGAGGTGCATGACGTCGTCAACAACGCCTTCTTGCACTGCAATTTCTCTTCTAACATCGTGTGGCACTTTCGCGTGAACGGACCATCGCCGCAAAGTTGGCCCGACCACAAGACTTTAGAGATCATTTCGAGCTCATCGCCAAACACATAAGGCTGGCAAATTTCAATCGGCTCGCTTTGATGCGTAAGCGATTCTGCGTCGAAGAGCGGAGGGGCGTGCCCGTTTCGGGCGTTCTGAATTCGCGTCGACGGTGAAACCGTTTGCGATGGTGAGTGTTCGTTCCAAGGGGTGGCGTCGCCGTTTAGCTCTGTGTGCATGGTGAAGACACTGCCGATCCATATAAACAAAGGTGAATCATCGCTGTTTGCAAACGTTATGCGGTGGTCAAGGTGGCTGCGATCAATGGTGAGGGCTTAAAGGGTCCGCAAAAACGGGGCCAAACAGCCTTTTGCATGCGAGGCCATTGCAGGGGAGTTCTGTCTGCAATGCTGGCTTTTGCAGAGGAGACTATTGGAGGATCCTTTTGTCTGGGGGGTATTGTATAGCCTTGGCGCCAGCGTCGGCAACTAAGAAATAGCGGCGGTGTAAAAAAGGGGCTCTTTTGCTCACCATCGTTCTTGGTTGGGGGGCGTTGTGCCCTCCGCCACCAACAACGATACATGAGACGCAAGCGACTTACAAAACTTTTGTTGTTTTTTTAGACGCTTCGCGAATCATTCGCAAAATCAGATCATCGACGGTGATGCCGTCTGCCTCAGCTGCAAAAGTCGGTACGACGCGATGGCGAAGCACGGGCAGTGCAAGAGCTTGCACGTCTTCGATGGCAACACTGGGGCGCCCATGAAGCAGAGCTCGCGCCTTCGATGCAAGCACCAATTGTTGGCTGGCGCGTGGCCCTGGCCCCCACTGGATCAGTTCCTTCGCCCACATGGCGCAATTTTCGTCTTGTGGCCGTACGGTTCGCACCGCATCGAGCACCCAATCTTTCACATGGGGCGGCAGCGGCACGTTGCGGACTGTGTTTTGAAACTGAACGATGTCTTCACCGCTGATCACCGGCTCGACCGTGCTCTTGAACGTCGATGTCGTGCGGTCAACGATCTCAGATTCTTCATCGCGACTTGGGTAGCCCACCACGACATGAAACAGAAAACGATCGCGTTGGGCTTCCGGCAACGGGTAGGTGCCTTCCTGTTCAATCGGATTCTGCGTGGCCAACACAAAGAAAGGCTCGTTTAGCCGATACGTGGTGCCCGCTGCGGTCACCTCGTGTTCTTGCATCGCTTCGAGCAGTGCAGCCTGGGTTTTTGGCGGCGTCCGGTTAATTTCGTCCGCCAACAACATTTGAGTGAAGATCGGGCCCCGTTCAAACTTGAATTCGCGACGTCCCGTGGCCGGGTCCTCTTGAATGATTTCGGTGCCGGTAATGTCGCCCGGCATCAAATCGGGCGTGAACTGGATTCGCCGAAACGACAACTCCATTGATTCGGCGAGCGTGCGGATCATCAGCGTCTTGGCCAGCCCCGGGACTCCTTCGAGCAAGCAGTGGCCGCGAGCGAGAATCGCGATCAGCAATTGCTCGATCACCTCGTCTTGCCCTACGACAATTCGGGCGACTTGTTCTCGAACCCGGTTACAGGCATGCACCAACCGTGTGGTGGCGGCGGCGTCGTTCGAAGGCTCAATCGGGGGCGGTTGGACCAAGGCAAGTTTCCTTCTCGCAAGTGGGGATGCAGTCGGCGGGGTGGGACGAGGAAACGTCCGCTGATTATTGTAATCCACCGACAAACCCGATTGTCACGCCAACGAAACGCATTTTTTCCGGTTTCGCGAGCCTCGCAGGACTTCTGAGTACTTTTGCAACCCCGGCGACGTTTCTCTGCGGAGGGCTGAGTTACGCGCGGTTTCAAATTGCGCCGCGGTTTCAATTTCAATAGATTCTCCTATCATGGGGAATCGCAGCGGTCACGCCGCTCCCCCCCCTCCGTCATCCAGCCGTTCTAGGATTCTTTTCTCCCCACGTGATTTTTTATGGCTTCTCTGTTCGTGGTCCGAGGGCGTGATCAAGGAAAACACTTTCAATTGCAGGGAAGTGTCGTCCGAATCGGTCGCGATAAAACCAACACCATCCAGTTGTTGGACACCGAAGCATCACGCGTCCATGCCGAGATCCAATTAGACAAAATAGGTGGTTGTCGGCTGCTTGATTTGGACAGCAGCAATGGCACGTTGGTCAACGGAGTGCCCAAGCGGCAACATGATCTCGCCAGCGGTGACCGGATCGAAATCGGCGGGTCGATGATGATCTTTACCGGCACAGGGCAACCCGGCGCCGGTCGATCCGGAGCAATGGAGGCGGCACATGGAGTCGATATCGTTCAGCAAAGTCATCACAACGATGGCAGCCGAATCATTTCTTCGATCTCGCCCTCCTCGGGGACGTTCCGGTCTCGGTTGGACTCGGGATCGATGGAGGGATTGGCGGCACCACGGACGATCACGCCGTCGGTGAGCGATGCGGACCGCTCGCTTGAAGTGATGTATTTGACAGCAATCGCGGTGGGACGGACCGATGATTTGAACCAGGTGCTCAACCGGATTTTGCGTTTGGTCTTCGATTGGATCGAAGCCGACCGTGGCTGTGTGATGCTGCGTGATAACGAATCGGGGCTTTTTCAGCCCGCCGCTCGTTGTGATCGTCAGGAGGCTCCGAGCAACAAGCTGGGAAGTCAGCGGCGAATCGAGATCAGCCGTACCATGCTGGACTATGTATTGGAGAAAAAGGAAGGGGTGCGAACGAGTGACGCTCGTGACGATATCCGTTTTGACTCTGCCGCCTCGATCGTCAGCGCGGGCGTTCGCGAAGCGATCTGTGTTCCGCTGCAAGGCCGCTATGACATCGTCGGCGCTTTGTACGTGGACACTTATACCGACCCAGGGCAAATGATGGCCCGCGATAATGCCTCGAGATTCACCGATGATCATCTAAGGTTGATCACCGCGATCGGCCACCAAGCGGCATTGGCAATCGAAGATACCTTCTACTATTCGGCGCTTGTCCAAGGCGAACGGTTGGCAGCGATGGGGCAAACGATCGCCACGCTTTCGCACCACATCAAGAACATCTTGCAAGGCATTCGGGGTGGCAGCTATTTGATCGAAGCGGGGTTGCAGCGTGATGACACCGATGCCGTGCGACGAGGGTGGCGGATCGTCGATCGTAACCAAGAACGTATATCAAACTTGGTGCTCGATATGTTGACGTTCTCCAAAGAGCGCGAACCGCAGTGTGTCGACGCCGACTTGAATGAAACCGTCAGCGACGTCGTGGAATTGATGCAGCCTCGTGCTCAAGAAATGAACGTCCAGCTGGAATCCGCATTGTCGCCCGAGATGCCCGATGCGTTCTTTGACTCCGATGCACTGCATCGTGCAATCTTAAATCTGGTGACCAATGCGGTGGACGCTGCATCGGAACATGCCAAGAAACAAGGTGAAGCCGCCGAGGAAGTGGCTGTCGAAGCCGCCGGCGAGAGCGGGGATGACAGTGGCGAGGAAGTCACGTTTGCGGCCAACGTCAAAGTGATCACGTTGTACGATCCCGCCGAGGGCTGGATCGTCGACGTTGTTGACAATGGTCCCGGCGTTCCCGAAGAAGATCGACAGAAGATTTTTTCGTTGTTCGAGTCTCGCAAAGGGGCGCGAGGCACAGGACTAGGTTTGCCTGTGAGTGCAAAAATCATGCTCGAACATGGTGGCGATATTCAAGTTTTAACGCCAGCCAATGGTAAAGGCAGCTGTTTTCGTTTGCGGCTTCCCCCACGTGGGACCGATCTGGGCGACCTCAGCCGCCGCGACACGATGGCATAGCAAGCATGCCTCCCTGGCCCCCGCCAACCGCCCTAGCGGCCCTAGCGGCACGACTCGATCGCCCGGATCACAGCGTCAGGGGCGATGTCACCTACTAGGCCAACGCTGCCGATTCGCTCGGGTAAGATGAATCTCAGCTTTCCATGCGACACTTTCTTGTCGCGCTGCATCACGGGCAACATCGCGTCGACGTCGGCTTCGGCGAACGTGGTGGGTAATCCGCATGCCAAGAGCAGGTCGTTTTGCCGGCTCAGCAAACTCGCGTCACACATTCCCAAATCGACCGCCATGTTCGCGGCCATTTGCATTCCGATCGCAACGGCTTCGCCATGTAATAGTTCGCCATAACCTGCGGTCGCTTCAATCGCATGAGCAAACGTGTGGCCGTAATTCAAAATCGCCCTGCGGCCACTGGTTTCTCGTTCGTCTTCGCCCACCACTCGCGACTTGGATCGACAGCTCTCGGCGATCGCATGCCGGACCGCTTCGTCTTCGCGTGCGACGAGCTTGGTGGCGTTTGCTTCTAGCCAATCAAAAAAGTCGGCATCGTCGATCACGCCGTACTTGATGACTTCGGCCAACCCGCTGATGTACGCTCGCTCGGGCAACGTCGACAAGACATCGGTATCAATCAATACAAGCGAAGGCTGCCAGAAGGCGCCGACCATGTTTTTCGATGTCGGAAGATTGATCCCCGTTTTGCCTCCGACACTGCTGTCGACCATCGCTAGCAGCGTGGTGGGGACTTGGATAAATCGGATGCCGCGTGTGAACGATGCGGCTGCGAACCCGGCAAGATCTCCGATCACGCCGCCACCGACAGCAATTAAAACGCTGCTGCGGTCGGTCGAACAATCGAGCATCCATTGCCAAATTTCGCTTAACTGCGAGACCGATTTGCTTGTTTCGCCCGATGGCACCGACAGCGTGCTGACGCGAACCGGCTTTCCCCCCTCGGTTTGGCAAGCCGTTAGTGAGTCTGTTAACTGCTTGGCCCACGGATCTTCGACCGCGGTGTCGGCGATCACCAATGCGTGCGACAGGTCCGGCAAGGTTGCCAGGATGGTTTGGCTGAACGAGTCAATTTGCTGGGTGCCGATCTTGATTGGGTAGCTGCGGTCGCCAAGCGGGACTTCGACAGAGAGCGTTGGATTGCGTTGGGAACCCGATGACATGAGAGGACTCGAGGCGTTGCGGAGGAAGGGGGGATTGGAATTCGTCTGGGAAAATCGGTGTCATTTGCCTGTAGCTTACAGTGCGATAAGCTTCCCGTTCAGATGAGCTGCAAGTGCATGCTGGGCTTGATTGCCCCGCCGGAAGCCTATCTCACGCACCGCCACCTCGTAAACCGACACCCCGCACACGAGACAATTTTTTGGAAACGGAAACGACTCACGCCGACAAGTACAACGATCCGCGAGCTCGCATCACTCGACGAGGTGTGCTGATCGGCATCGCTGTCGTCGTTTTAGGGGTAATCGGCGCCTACTTTAGCATCACCGGGCGGCGGACCAAGATCGAAAAGAGCACCGCGTTCTGGGGGCAAGAAACGATTACCGCGCTGCAGCTTGGCGAGCGGTTCGAAATCATTCCAATCGATAGCGAGCGGAAAGAGCCAATCAATTTGACCGCAATGCCGGGGCTGGGACTGCTGCGTCAGGCGTTGCTGGAGGACCGCAACTACGAATGGGACACCCAGGGCAACCGCCCCCTGTCCGAGCGGATCGCCGACTCCGAGACCAAGGAGCGGATACGCTTTCGGCTAACCGATCCCAACGGAAAACGGTTCGAAAAAGTGGAGTTGGATCTGGATTTAGATAGCGGTTGGATCGCCGCTGGCGACGGTTCCAAGAGCGTCCGCATCAATGCACACACGCGGCCGAAGCTGAAAAATTTTCTCTCGACAGTCATGCACGCCGAGCAAAAACGCTACGACTTTCGCGAGTAAGCCGGACGCTCGCGAAAACGACGCCGTTGGCGTTGCAGATTCGTTTGCAGAAAAGTGCCCCGATGTTTTCCACTGCAGCGGGGTAGCGTGCTAGGATAAGGATCAAATCTTTTCTGCGACCGTCCGCGAGGTTGATCCGATGTCCACAGATCGACGCAAACGTTTGGCACAAGTGGTCGAACCACTCACGGCGCTTGAAGAGTTTTCTTCGGAGCAGGCAAAAGCGGTGTGCGAACAGGCCAACCCAGCCTACGTCACCTCGACACTAAAGACCTTGGTTCGCGAAGGCATCCTGCAGCGAATTGTGGTGGATGATCAACACCGGTTTCGTTGGAGTGAACCGGAGCGTTTTCAGCCCGAGAAATGGATCGACCAGCAAATCCACGGGTTGCAAGTCAGGGAAACCCCCGAGCAGGAGCGGCCTCGCGAAAAATTGCTTCGCAATGGAGCGGCGTCGCTCAGCAATGGCGACTTGTTGGCGATTCTGATTCGCGTCGGCGTGCAAAAAGAGTCGGCGATCACAGGCGGCAATTTGCTGGGCAATCGTTTCGCCATGCAACTGGAAAAGCTGCCACGAACCGATCGCGAAGAACTTCGTGAAATCAGCCCGACGATCAACCGTGTCAGTTATGCGCAAATTATGGCGGGCATCGAGTTAGGACGTCGCGTGGCCGCCGCGCAAGCAAGCCATCGCCAAGACGAGACCAGAATCACGAGCACCGAGTCGGCGATTCAGTACTGTGCGAATGAATTTGCCAGATTGGCGACCGACGCGGTGCAAGAAGAGTTCCATATCGTCACACTTGATACGAAACACAAACCGATTCGCACCCATCAAATTACGATCGGCACGCTCGATGCCAGCTTGGTGCACCCTCGCGAAGTGTTTCGCCCTGCCATTCGCGACGCCGCGTCGGCTGTTTTGCTAGTGCATAATCATCCCAGTGGCGATCCGACACCAAGTCGCGAAGACATTCAGGTGACCGAGCGGTTGACCGACGCTGGTAAATTGCTCGGGATTGTCGTGTTGGATCATATCATTGTCGCCAGTCAGCGATGTCTGAGCATCCGCGAAGAAAGCTAGCCGCGGTCGGATTCTTTGCCGCGTTGGCGTCGTTCGCGTTGAATTACGTTCACCACTGCACAAGTTGTTTTTCGTGAAAACTTGGCGTGAACACTTTCATTCCTTGTCGTGAACTTGTTTAATTCATCGTTAGTAGGGGCACGGTCTCATTCCAAGATGCTCTTAGCGAAAGGGAGTTGCTCAGTGGACGGACAATTTAACGCCATTGCAGATCACGTTGACCGCGTTGGAACCGAGGCTCTGGCCGGTCGGTTCAAACTCTCTCTCGGCCAACAGTGGGAATATGAAAACCACGGCTTTGTGGTTTTAGATCAGGTGATCGATGTCGCCGCGATTGCGGAGATGCGAGATGCGATCACAAAGATGGTTACCCAATACTCGCTGCCTGGCGAATCGCCGATGGATGCCTGTATTCGTTTGAACCACGAAAACGATCGGGCGCTCTACAACATTTACTGCGTCAGTCATCAATCTGCGGCGATGAATCGCTTGCGAGAGCAGTGCCGAGAGATCGTCGAGCAGGTCGTGCCCAAAGATTCCGGCGTTCTGATCGACGTCGATTCGCACATCATTTTCTGTATCCCCGATTCCACTCGGCTGACGTGGGGGTGGCACCAGGAGAGTACGTATGACGTGTTCGACGGCAATGGCGTCAATTTTTGTTTGCCGATCTTTGAACGCGCCACTCGCGAAAACGGCTCGATGAGCGTGCTGCGAGGAAGCCATGTGATGGGCAAGTTGCCGTTTGACAAGGTCAAGGAACACGAGAATGGGGCGACCACATTGGTGCCGCAAGGAATCCAAGAGTACGAAGAGGCGTTTGATGAGGTTGTCTTCGAAGCGGACCCCGGATCGTTGGTGATGTTTAATCGCCACCTGATCCATCGCTCGAACCAGAATCAAACACCGCGACCGCGAGTCACCGCAGTGATTCGGTTTATGCAGATCGAATCGCTACCGGAGTCGTTCGAAAAGCCGTACTAATGCGGCATGATGGTTGGGCTATAGGGAAAGCCGAACGGACGCGAGAGGGTTGAAGCCGGTTTGGCGAATACCGTCCGGCAAATACAGCGAAAGTCTTGATGACTTTCGCTGCGGTGACCCATCTGGTTCTTTTTGCTTTTGCAAAGCACTCCGCAAAAATTCGCTTAGCCGTTGCGGCCTTGGCGGCGACGCGCCGATTCGGTCAGCAAGATTTTACGCAAGCGAATGTTTTCGGGCGTCACTTCGACCAACTCGTCTTCTTCGATGTATTCCAAAGCGGCTTCGAGTGATAGTGTTCGCGATGGTTTCAGGATCACGTTGTCGTCGCTACCGGAGGCACGGACGTTGGTCAGTTTCTTTTCGCGACAAGGGTTTACGATCATGTCGTTTTCGCGAGCGTTTTCGCCAACGATCATTCCTTCGTAAACTTCTACGCCCGCAGGCACGATCAATTCGCTACGGTCCTGCAGCAAGAACATCGCGTGAGGCATCGTTTTGCCACTGGTCATCGAAACCAAGACGCCGTTGGCTCGCTTAGGCAGTTCGCCTTCGACCGCGCGGTAGCTTTCAAAGCGGTGGTGAATGATCGCCGTTCCACGAGTCGCATTGAGTAGTCGCGTTCGCAATCCGATCAAACCACGTGATGGGATCAAAAAGCGAAGCAGGCTGTATTCGCCACGTTGCGAGAGTTCTTCGAGTGTGCCGCGGCGGTTTCCAACCAATTCCATCACGGGGCCCATGGCATCGGTTGGGACTTCCACGCGAAGCGTTTCAAATGGTTCGTGCTTCTTGCCGTTGATCTCTTTGAAAATGACGCGTGGCTTGCCGACGCTCAGTTCGAAGCCTTCACGCCGCATCGTTTCGATCAAGATCGCCAAGTGCAACACGCCACGTCCTTTGACGGCGTAGGCTTCGGTGCCTTCGACCATTTCGACGCGAAGCGCGACGTTGCGTTCGAGTTCTTTTTCAAGCCGAGCTTTCAACTGACGTGTCGTCACGTACTTGCCTTCGCGGCCCACCATCGGCGACGAGTTGACGCTGAATACCATTTCCAGCGTCGGTTCATCGACGGTCAAGCGTGGCAGTGCGTTGTTTGCATCGACGTCCGAAATGGTGTCGCCGATCTCGATGGATCCGAGTCCTTCGATGGCGACAATGTCACCCGCTTCGACCGATTCAGCCGGAACGCGGCCCAGTTTGTCAAAAATGAATAGTCCGCCGACCTTCTGCTTGCTCACGCCCCCTTTTTGGTGCAGGTCAATCGTTTGTCCCGCTTCGATTTTTCCAGCGCTGATTCGGCCTACCGCAATTCGCCCTACATACTCGCTCCAATCGAGCGTCGTGACCATCATTTGTAGCGGGGCTTCGTTTTCGACCTCAGGGCCAGGCAGCGAGTCAACGAGTAGATCCAGCAGCGGACGCATGTCCTTGGTCGCCGTCTTGGGGTCGTGAGTGGCGTAGCCCTCTTTCGAGCTGGCGTAGACATACGACGCCGCGTCGAGTTGTTCCTCGCCACCGAGTTCGGCTAGCAGTTCAAGTGCCTCGTCGAGTGCTTCGTGAGGTCGTCCGTCGGGGCGGTCGACCTTGTTGACCACGACGATCGGGCGAACCCCGGCCTGCAGTGCCTTTTCGAGCACAAAGCGGGTTTGTGGCATCGGGCCTTCGGCCGCATCGACAAGCACGAGTGCTCCATCGGCCATCTTCACAACACGTTCGACTTCGCCACCAAAGTCCGCGTGACCTGGGGTGTCGATCAAATTGATCTTCACGCCGCGGTAGTGAATCGCAATGTTCTTGGAAAGGATCGTGATCCCGCGCTCACGCTCGAGGTCGTTCGAATCGAGGATTCGCTCGCCCTTCAGCTCGGTGTCGCGATATTGACCGCTTTGCCGCAACAGACAGTCAACAAGAGTCGTTTTTCCATGGTCAACGTGAGCGATGATCACTACGTTGCGAATGTCGTTTCGGCGCAAGGGATTCGTCTTCGTACTGTCGGATAGGGAGGCGGGCGATACGGCGTTGTCGAGTGACGCAGATGTCATGTTTGAATCAATTTTGTAAAGTGAGGAGAGTCCGTGCGAAGCGCTCGCGACCGTCGGATAAATAAATACGCCCGCCTGAGAAAAAACGACGGTCATGGACGTTCGGTGACGCCAATGAGAGGTTCCGTGCGTTGCGCAATCGAGCTCTTGCCCTCTATCAAACCCGATAATAGGGTGCCGCGTCGAGGCGTAAGTTTTTTGGCACCTAGGATCGCCCCCTTGGGGCCGTTTACGGGAAGAGCAGTCCACGTTGTGCCTGTGCGTCACAGTTCTCGCAGCATCTCGAAAGTATGCCGTTGCCAGTTTTAGCTCGCTGTGCCATATTTAACGCCGCAAAAGTTCTGCCAACCCAATTGGCAGGTCTGCCTGCTCGAATTGACGCTGTAGCACGACGCTCCGCACCGATCACGCCCGCTGACGAATCTAGGTTCCTGACGCGGGCATTGTCTCGAATCTACTTTGTGAAAAGTTTCACAAACTGTGCGATCGCTCGTTGGTTCACCGCGTTTCCAGAGCAAGTTGACAGGATCTGAGTCACAAACTGCGGTTGCCCCTCTCGAGGGGTTCGCTGGTTTGTCCAGTGATCGTCACGCCAGGTGGCCCTGTCGCACGCGGCTGGTTCGTCATTCGTCTTCGGCACTTTCACAACAATGACAACGATCAAACAAGGTTTGGATCTGCCCATCACGGGCGCTCCGGAGCAACGCATCGCCGTTGCCAAGCACGTTCGCCACGTTGCGCTCATCGGTGACGACTACGTGGGGATGAAACCCACAATGTTGGTTGGCGAAGGTGACACGGTTCGCCAGGGTCAGCCCGTTTTTGAAGACAAAAAGACACCTGGCGTGTTATTTGTCGCCCCGGCATCGGGAAAAGTGGTTGAGATCAACCGCGGCGCCAAGCGGAAATTCGAATCGCTGGTGATCGAAGTCGACGGCGACGACCGCGTTGAATACGAAGGGGTTCGCGGTGCCGATCCTGTGGCGCTCGGCCGCGATGGTGTTGAAAAACATCTGATCGCGAGCGGGTTGTGGACAGCGTTTCGCACACGTCCCTTCGGTAAAGTGCCTGTTCCCGGGACCTCGCCCAGTTCGATCTTCGTCCAAGCGATCGACACCAACCCGTTGGCGGCCGATCCTGTTGTGGCGATGGCAAATCGCAAAGAACAGTTCTCGCTCGGCTTGGTTGCAATCAAGCAGCTGACCGAAGGCAAGGTGTTCGTTTGTAAGAGCGAAGGGGCACAGATCCCCGGCGCCTCGACCAACGGCGTGCAAATTGAGAGCTTTGCTGGCCCGCATCCGGCCGGTTTGGTGGGGACTCACATCCATTTCCTCGATCCCGTCGGTCCAACAAAGACGGTTTGGTACATCAACTACCAAGACGTTTGTGCGATCGGATCGCTGTTGCAAACCGGAACTCTGGACACCCATCGCGTGATTTCGCTTGGCGGTCCTCTGGTGAACCAGCCTCGCTTGCTGGAAACCCGTTTGGGGGTCGATATTGCCGAGTTGCTTGAAGGCGAGACCCAGTCCGGCGTTGAGCAACGCGTCGTTTCCGGTTCGGTGCTCAACGGCCGAATCGCGGCGGGACGATTCCGTTTCTTGGGACGTTACCACAATCAAGTTTCGGTGTTGGCCGAAGGCCATCAGCGTGAATTCCTGGGCTGGCAAGGTCCTGGGTTTGACAAGTTCTCGGTCTCGCGAGTTTATGCGTCGGCAGGAATGCCGGGTAAGAAGTTCGCCATGACCACCACCACCCACGGCAGCGAACGAGCGATGGTGCCATTGGGCACTTACGAGCAAGTCATGCCGCTGGACATTTTGCCAACCCAGCTTCTGCGTTCGCTGATCTATCGCGATACCGACGAAGCACAGCAATTGGGTGCTCTGGAGCTCGAAGAGGAAGATCTGGCTCTGTGCACTTTTGTTTGCCCTGGCAAGTACGAATACAGCTCGCTACTGCGTGAAAGCTTGGCGACGATCGAGCGAGAAGGTTAGTCCGTCTGTTGACACGTTTTGTGTTTCGTCGCTGCTAGCCCCCTTTGTTAAAGGCTGCTAGACCGCGAGTCACACAAACACCGTCACCGTGCCGCTAACCGTATTAACCCCCGTTCATTGAAATTTCATCCCAACCGTGGGAACACACTTATGAAAGCACTCCGAGACGCGCTTGACAAAGTCCACCCCTTGTTTGCCAAGGGTGGAGCATTGGAGATTGCGTATCCCGTTTACGAAGCGTTAGACACGTTTCTGTACACGCCCGGCGAAGTCGCCAAGGGCCAAACCCATGTTCGTGATGCCATCGACCTGAAACGGATGATGATCACGGTCGTGATGGCTTTGGTGCCGGTGACCTTGTTCGGAATGTGGAACGTTGGATACCAAGCAAACAGTGCCATTCAAGCCATGGCAACGGCCGGAATCGACCACGCAGGGGATTGGCATTACGCGATCCACAGCGCAATCGGTTTCGAGAACGATCCCACCAATCATGCGGACAATTTTGTCCTGGGGGCGATTTTCTTTCTGCCGATTTACATCGTTTGTATGTTTGTCGGTGGTCACATCGAGATGGTGTTCAGTGTGCTTCGCGGTCACGAGATCAACGAAGGATTCCTGGTCACCGGATTGCTGTTCCCACTGACGCTTCCTCCGACAATCCCGCTGTGGCAAGTCGCTCTAGGCATTGCCTTTGGGGTGATTGTGGCCAAGGAGGTATTTGGTGGAACCGGCCGAAACTTCTTGAACATTGCTTTGACCAGTCGCGCGTTTTTGTACTTCGCTTATGCGGGGGAAATCAGCGGTGACAAGGTTTGGACTGCAGTTGATGGATTCAGTGGTGCGACCGCCTTGGGGCAGATGGCAAACGCCAATGCAGCACCCAACGCCGAAGGGGCGGCCGAAGCCGGAGTCGCACTGTCGAGTCCCGCAATCGCATCGCTTAGCCATATTCAATACAGCTGGAACGAAGAAGGGGCGATCACTTGGATGAGCGCCTTCCTCGGCACGATCCAGGGCTGTATCGGTGAAACGAGCACCTTGTTGTGCATCGTCGGTGCCGCGATCCTGATCGCAGCGGGGATTGGATCTTGGCGAATCATGTTGGCTGTCGTGCTTGGCGTGATCGCAACCTCGTCGCTGCTCAATGGCGTCGCAACAGAAACCAACGCAATGATGGCTGTGCCGTTTTACTGGCACCTCGTCGTCGGCGGCTTAGCGTTCGGATTGGTCTTTATGGCCACCGACCCCGTCAGTGCCTCGATGACCGAAAAAGGCAAATGGATCTATGGCGGATTGATTGGTTTTATGACCGTCCTGATCCGCGTGATTAACCCCGCGTTCCCCGAAGGGATCATGCTGGCAATTTTGTTCGGCAACGTGTTTGCACCGTTGATCGATTACTTTGTGGTTCAAGCTAACGTCCGACGGAGGCTCGCACGCTATGCAACAACGTGATTCAGTTTTCTACACCGTTGGCGTTGCCGCGGTATTATGCGTCGTCTGTTCGTTGGCCGTCAGCTTTGCTGCGGTTCAATTGCGACCGCTGCAGGAAGAGAACAAGAAGCTGGACCGCCAGCGGAATATTCTCGACGCGGCAGGGTTGTCGATGGGCGAGTTCGGTCGACCTGCAAGCGAGTTGACTCGCGATCAGATCACCGATTTGTACAGTCGTGTGAGTGAAAAACTGGTGAATTTAGACACCGGCAAATACAACACCGACTTGGATATCGAAGAGTACGATCCTCGCGAAGCCATCGATAAAGACGACGAAAGCATCAGGATCGAAAATCCGAAATATGACCTTGGTGAACAACGCCGCGAGAAAGTCGCACGTGTTTACTTCGTTCGCAAACCGGGTGAAGACAAGATTCGACAAGTCGTGTTGCCTGTCTACGGCAAGGGACTGTGGTCGACTCTGTATGGCTACTTGGCACTCAAGAGCGATCTGCAAACGATCCAAGGTTTGACGTTCTACGAGCACGGGGAAACTCCCGGACTTGGTGGCGAAGTCGACAACCCGAGCTGGAAAGCTCAGTGGCCTGGCCAAAAATTGTTTGACGAAAACGGCGAACCGATGGCCGAGGTCTACAAGGGCCCCGCACCGGATGGCAATCCGTACGCGGTCGATGGACTCTCCGGAGCTACGATCACAAGCCGTGGTGTCACGAATCTGATCCGTTATTGGGCCAGCGACGAAGGCTACGGTCACTTTCTGGAACAGTTGGAAAAGGAAATCGCCGCTCAAGAAGGTGAGACCGAGACGCCGGTCGTGAACAAGCCGGAAGCGAAGAAGCCTGTCACGGTGAAGCCAGAGCCCAAAAAGCCGGAACCCAAGCAGGCAGATGCGAAACCTGCTGTGAAGAAGCCTGAGCCGAAGAAGCCTGAGCCGAAGAAGCCTGAGCCGAAGAAGCCTGAGCCGAAAAAAGAAGAAGCGAAGAAGGAAGTCGTCGAAGTCGAAGCACCTAAGGCGGAAGAGCCGAAGGCAGAAAAGGCTGAGATGAAGGCCGAACCGAAGCAGGAAGAAGCGAAGCCAAAGGCTGACGAAAAACCCAAAGCCGAAGACAAGCCCAAAGCCGAGGAAAAGCCTGCGGTAGAGGAAAAAGCGAAGGCAGAGGAAGCTCCGAAGGCCGAGGAAGCCCCGAAGGCAGACGAAGCCCCGAAGGCAGACGAAGCTCCGAAGTCGGAGGATAAACCTGCTGCCGAAGAGAAGCCTGAGGTCAGCGAAGAATCGAGCCCAGAACCAAGCGACGGCGAACCCAAACAGGGAGACGAATAAAATGGCAGCTGGAAGAGTAAACAAGGTCCTGTTTGGACCCGTGCTCGACAATAACCCGATCGCACTGCAAATCCTCGGGATTTGTAGCGCTCTAGCGGTCACGACCAAGATGGAAACATCGGTCGTGATGGCGATCGCCGTGATTGCGGTCACCGCGTTTAGTAACGCCGCCGTCAGCGCGATTCGTCACTACATTCCCGGCAGCATCCGGATCATCGTGCAGATGACCGTGATCGCGTCGTTGGTGATTGTGGTCGACCAATTGCTAAAGGCTTACATGTTTGACATCAGCAAGCAATTGTCGGTCTTTGTTGGTCTGATCATCACCAACTGTATCGTGATGGGACGCGCCGAAGGCTTTGCAATGAAGAACAGTCCCGGCATCAGTTTTATCGACGGGGTTGGTAACGGACTCGGTTACGGTCTGGTCCTGCTGTTTGTCGCTTTTTTCCGCGAGCTGTTTGGTAGTGGTTCCATCTTCGGTTACGAGATCATGCAATTGACTCGCAACGGCGGTTGGTACAACCCGAACAACTTGATGCTCTTACCCCCCAGTGCGTTTTTCTTGATCGGTTTCCTGATCTGGATCATTCGTGCGTGGAAGCCTGAACAAATCGAAGAGGCTTAATTCAATGGAACATTACCTTAGCATTCTGCTCAAATCGATTTTTGTCGAGAACCTCGCGCTCGCATTCTTCTTGGGGATGTGTACGTTTTTGGCGATCAGCAAAAATGTCAAAACCGCTCTCGGCCTCGGCGTCGCGGTGATTGTGATCCAGGCGATCACGGTGCCTGCGAACCAATTGATTTACTCGTGGTTTTTGAAGAAGGGCGCCCTGACGTGGGCAAACAACTTCATCAGCACATCGACGGTTGATTTCGCGACCGTGGATTTGTCGTTCCTCGGTTTCATCAGTTACATCGGGGTGATCGCGGCGATGGTCCAGATCCTCGAAATGACGCTCGACAAGTTTTTTCCACCGCTTTACAACGCGCTGGGGATCTTCTTGCCGCTGATCACCGTGAACTGTGCGATTCTCGGAGCTTCGTTGTTCATGGAACAACGCAAGTACGATTTTGTTGAATCGTGTTTCTTCGGAGTCGGTTGTGGTGTTGGCTGGGCCCTCGCGATCGCGGCTTTGGCCGGGATTCGAGAAAAGATGAAATACAGTGACGTGCCTCCTCCGCTACGTGGTTTGGGAATCACGTTCATCACGGTGGGCTTGATGGCACTTGCGTTTATGTCGTTCAGCGGTATTCAGCTGTAGCGAGCTTGGTGCGATGGCCCGCTGTTTGGCCATCGCGTTTTTCAAATCAAATCATCGAACTTCTGACGAGTTTGTAGTTATGGAAACCGTCCTACTTGGCGTCGCGATGTTTACCGTCGTGGTCATCGCACTTGTTTTGGTCATTCTTGCCGCGAAGAGCGTTCTGGTCGCTTCGGGGCCGGTCAAGATCACGATTAACCACCAAAAAGAAATCGAGGTTCCTGCGGGCGGTAAACTGCTCGGAGCTCTCGCCGACGCTGGCGTGTTCGTTTCCAGTGCCTGTGGTGGCGGCGGAACCTGTGCCCAGTGCAAAGTGAAAGTCGAATCGGGTGGCGGAGAAATTTTGGCTACCGAAAAAGGACACATCAACAAGAAAGAAGCTTCTGAAGGCGAACGTCTTTCTTGCCAAGTCGCTGTGAAACAGGACATGGTCGTTGAGGTACCCGCCGAAGCATTCGAAACGAAAAAATGGGAATGCACCGTTCGTAGCAATAACAATGTTGCCACGTTCATCAAAGAATTGGTGCTCGAATTGCCTGTCGGTGAAGAGGTCGACTTCAAAGCGGGTGGCTATATCCAAATCGAATGCCCGCCTCACGTTGTCAACTACAAAGATTTTGATATCGACGAACGGTTCCACGAGGACTGGGACAAATTCAACGTTTGGCGTTATGTCTCGAAAGTCGAAGAGCCCGTCGTACGCGCCTATTCGATGGCCAACTATCCTGGCGAAAAAGGCATTATCATGCTGAACGTGCGTGTCGCTTCGCCGCCACCACGTGCTCCTGAAAACACGCCGCCCGGTAAGATGAGTAGTTACATCTTTAACCTGAAACCAGGTGATAAGGCGACAATCAGCGGTCCCTACGGTGAATTCTTTATCAAGGACACCGAAGCAGAAATGGTTTACATCGGGGGTGGTGCTGGAATGGCACCACTGCGAAGCCATATCTTTGAACTGTTCAAACGAGGCAAGACCAACCGCAAAGTATCGTACTGGTACGGCGGTCGCTCGAGTCGCGAATTGTTCTATGTCGACCACTTCCGTAAAATCGAAGAAGAGTTTCCTAACTTCAAGTTCAATATCGCGCTGTCGGAACCACTTCCGTCGGACAACTGGACCGGTTATCAAGGCTTCATCCACCAAGTGCTGCTGGAGAACTACCTTAAAGACCATCCGGCACCCGAAGACATCGAGTATTACATCTGTGGCCCACCGATGATGAACCAAGCGGTCTTCAAAATGTTGGATGACCTTGGTGTCGAACCCGAAAACATTGCTTACGATGACTTCGGCGGCTAGTTCGATCATTGAGGTAATCGTTTTGGTGAGCCGTGGACGCTCGCCGCGGGTTTGCTCCGATCCGCTGCGTCACAACAACTTAAAATGGTTAAAATAATGCTTACAACGACAACGCAGCGAATGATTCCGTTCGCTGCGTTTTCTTTTGCTGTCGCGCTGTGGCTGGGGGCGGTGTCGCCGGCTTCTTCGCAAGACACGCCACCCCAAGACGCTGCCGCCGAAGATGCTGCCGCCGAAGATGCGGCTTCGAAAACCGCCAGTGACGCGGTCATGCGTGAGCTTCATGGCGAGACCATGGGGACGACCTACATGGTCAAGATCTACAACCCACCCAAGTTTGAGTCAGACGTTGCGATCGAGGTCGATGCCGAGCTTCGCAAGGTAAACGATCAAATGTCGACTTACCTGAAGTCGTCCGAGATCAGTCGATTTAATGACTCGGACTCTACCGATTGGTTTGACGTCAGCGAGGAAACAGCCGAGGTGGTTGGTGCCGCACTGGAAATCTCCGAAGCCACCGCAGGTGCCTTTGATGTCACGATCGGGCCTTTGGTCAACGTATGGAGTTTTGGTCCTGATCCCAAAACCAACGAAATCCCCAGCGACGCAGTGATCACCAGCTTGCGTGAATCGGTAGGCTACAAAAAATTGGCGGTTCGAAATGACCCGCCAGCGCTGAAAAAGTCGGTCCCCTCGCTGAAGGTTGATCTCTCTTCGATTGCCAAAGGCCATGGCGTCGACCGAGTCGTCGAGCGGTTGGCGGATCTTGGTGCCAAGAACGTGTTTGTCGAAATCGGCGGCGAAGTTCGTGTTTCAGGTTCCAAAGATGGACAGCCTTGGAAAGTCGGAATCCAGAATCCGCAAGCTGCCGATGGCGGCGCGATGTCGCTGGCCGCGGCACATCCAATCCTCGATCAAGCGATGGCCACCTCGGGTGACTATCGCATCTATTTCGAGGTGGACGGGAAGCGTTATTCACACACGATCGATCCTCGCACCGGTCGACCGATCGATCATGATTTGGCCTCGGTCTCGGTGATTTCCGACACGTGCATGAAGGCCGATGGTTGGGCGACCGCCATCAACGTGCTGGGCGCCGACGAAGGGATCAAGGTGGCAGCTGAGCAAGACTTGGATGTCTTAGTCATCCGTCGCCGCGGAGACGAATTTGTGCGTGTCGGTACAGGTTCACTCTCACCGTATGCAGCCGAGCCCGACGCGACCACGGTCGCCAATCCCGTTCCCACGACCGATGCCTCCTCGAACGAACAGCCATCGCTGTACACTCGCATGCTTCCCACGTTGATCATTACTTTAATCGGATTCGGAATCATCCTTAGCGCGATGGCAATCGGTGTGATCTTCGGACGCAAATCGATCAGCGGTTCGTGCGGCGGTTTGGCGGGTAAGAAGAACGACGACGGCAGCGTCAGCTGTTCGTTGTGCAGCAACCCGTCGGACGCCTGCCAAGAGCTTCGCGAGCAGATGAAAGAGGGCCAAGCCAAAAAAGACGCCGCGCAATCTTAAGTTCCAATCGCAGTTTCAAAGCGTCAAAACTGAGCCGCCGTCGCTAGCCTGGACTGCTAAAACTTTGGGCGTGTCGTAATTTTTTGGTTGCGCTGGTTTATTGCCACCTTTCCCCCGACCTTCGTCGGT
>TARA_R110002073_G_scaffold149802_1_pt1 | contig 28478 bp, 26 predicted proteins | sample TARA_R110002073 | Tara Oceans TARA_R110002073 (sample SAMEA4397174) | marine metagenome | biome: Polar Biome; feature: [DCM] deep chlorophyll maximum layer (ENVO:01000326); material: water (ENVO:00002006), including particulate matter (ENVO:01000060) such as... | depth 40 m | reverse complement strand
TTCGGGGGAGACTTGAACTCCCGACCTCGCGATTATGAGTCGGATCAAGACGAAAGCGACGAATGACTTTCGTAATAAAAACAGCGCACTTATTATCTTTCGTGATCATAAACTGACACGCAAAATCGTTCAGTTGCAGAGTTTGCGTGCCAGCTGCGTGTCAGTTTAAGCCCGCCCGATAATCAATCGTGCGGTCGGGAAAATCCACGGAAGGCCCGTGGACGCTTCGACTGAAACACCCGATTAGAGAAGCGGACATTGGCAGGCAAGTTCATCGCGCCCAAAAGATAAACAGAACCTCCTTTTATCAGCGCCTCAGAAAAGCCCTCGAAATTCATCTGGTATGCAAATCCCGCCGGATAAGCAGAAACCAACTAATTTCGAATTGCGTCCCCAAAGCACCTTTCCTCGCAAAGTGGCATGGCAGCGACCCTGCGAATATTTCGGATATTGCGAATAATTCGATTAACCCCTATATGATAGCTACACATGTGCGAAACGTACAAAACGCCAGGGAGAAGGCGGATAAGCATATCCAGGAGATACCCATGACCACGCCCGGCGCTTACGCCTTTGAACTTGGAGATACTATACCGACTGAGGACATGCAGGCTTCAGCAGCGCAGCTGCGCGAGATTCTCCTTGCTCACGAAGGAGAAAACATCACGGTTCTCGACGATGCTCGCAAGCAGCAAACGCTCGTGCTTGCGCCAGCTTTGTCGAAACTGCTTCGCGACATACTCGCCCACATTGAAAAGGGCGAAGGGGTGACCTTCGTCCCCAACTCCAAGCAGCTCACAACCCAGCAAGCCGCCGACATCCTTAATGTATCTCGGCCTTATTTGATCAAGCTACTGGAAGAAGGAGAGTTACCTCACACAAAGACGGGGCGCCATCGACGCGTCGAAGCCAGGGACGTGTTCGCGTTCAAGCGCGAGCGTGATGCGGAACGCGACAGACGTCTCGATTCGCTGATCGGCAAGGACCAGGATCTGTACTAAGACAATGTTTGCGAACCGCTACACCGCCCTCGTTGACGCCAACGTCCTCGTCAGTTCGCCGAAACGCGATCTCATACTGACATTGGCGCGTGCGGAGATGTACCGGTTTCGATGGACAAATCGTATCATACACGAAACCGAGACCGCTTTGGTCTCGGTTTTTGCAAAGCGCGGCCTGGAGCAGGATGTAGCCGAGCAACGTGCCACTGCGTCGTGTGCGGCAATGCTGGGTGCTTTCCCAGAAGCCATGATCGAGGGTGACTTCAATACTGTGCCTTCATATCCGAGCCTGCCAGACAAAAAAGATTATCACGTAATGCATGCCGCCATTCGCTGCAAAGCCTCAATGATTGTCACAGATAATCTGAAGGACTTTCCATCTGAGGCTTTGGCCGACTACGAACTTGAGGTAAAATCCGCCGACGGATTCATCGCGGATGCCATAGACCTTGATCAAATCAGGACAGCTGAGGCGGTCAAACGACTGCGTCAACGCCTGAGTGAGCCCCCTTACACAGCAGAAGAACTCCTCGACATTTGGGAACAGCGTCATGGATTAACGCAAACCGTTGCGCTCCTGCGCCCATTTCAGGGTTTGATTTGAAGGGATGTGAAAATGTTGACTGACGCTGCAGCCCTTACCGATCTCGTCGCAATTCTTGCGCCTGGCTTCATCATCCTTATGTTTCAAGAAGCCTACCGTGTTGGTGTAAAACCAGATTTGCAGTCCCGCCTATTTGCTTATGCTGTCGCATCCACTGCCTATTTTGCCGCTATCGCGCCGATCGTCCGTATGGCAGCAGATGCAATCGATCTTACGCCTCATTGGGTCCAGGTACTCGAATACGGCGTTGCGCCTGCACTTTTGGGTATCCTTGTTGCCCTCTTTCGCACGCAACGCTGGCTGGATGGCGTGTCACGCAAGCTCCGCTTGCCGCCCATCCACCATATCCCGACCGCGTGGGACTGGGTGTTCTTACAGCGAGAGCCAGGTGCCTTTGTGATCGCCATGCTGAACAATGGCGAGCGGTACGCTGGCCCTTGGAACAATAAGTGTTTTGCATCGTCATCGGGATCCGAACGCGACCTCTATCTCCACGAGGTCTGGGATGCCAAGGCCGATGAAGACTGGATCTGCTTCGAGCCTCGGCGCGGCATACTGATTTGCGGACGAGACATAAAATCCATCGAATTTTTTCATCCAGGAGGCAGCAATGGCCAACAAACCAAAATCACCCAAGACGCTTGAGAAGAAGGGGTACACTGGCCCTGCTCCACGTCCTCATAAAGTGAACGGTGGATATCAAGGTACCGGCGAGTCAACCAATACGACAAACCCGCCTAAAGGCGGTGGGGGGGGCAGCCAGTCCTCAGACAGCAAGAAGTAGAAATACGCGAGAAGGCAGACCAATATATGCGTGCAGTCTTTATCGGCGCCGGACGCCACGAGGCGCCCGACATTCAGGAAATCCCGGGGGCGTCGCGCGATGCACGCTTCCTTGCCGCTGCCCTACAGGATGGCGAACCGGAAGCTCAGATTACATGTCTGACGGATGCGCAGGCAACGTGCGCTGCATGTCAATCTGCCGTTCAGGAAGCGTTCGAGGCGAGCCACAATGACTGCGTATTTGTCGCTGTGTCTGGTCACGGTCGCCCCGATGGTGCAATTCTCCTTTTTGATAGCGATCCGAGAGCAGACGACACAGGATTCAGCCTGGATGCACTCGTAGCGATGGCGCGAGACGCCGGAGCGCGCCGTGTCGTACTCTTGCTGGATTGTTGCTTTTCCGGGGGCGTAAGTGCGCGAGCCTGGTCCGAAGATCCGCTCAATGGCTTGTCTGTCAAAGACAAAGTTCAGGCAACAAATGGCGTCGTCATACTATCAGCCTGCCGCGCCGACGAAGAAGCTTATAACGATCCTGCTTCGCGTCATGGTCTGCTAACGCTTGCAACACTCGATACGCTGTCGGCTACATCCGACACGACCGGGGCGCTTAACCGGCTCGGTGCGATTGGAGATGCTGTCGCTGGCCGCGCCGCCGCCATGGGGCGGATGCAAACGCCAGTCATTGTCAGCGAGATTGACGCAGATTTTGAACTACCACGCCTGAAGAAAGGCGCTGCCTTCAATGACCTGAACGGGAACCCAGCTGCGATTCCGGCAAAAGAGTCAGTTTCCGCTCTGACTGAGCAAGGATTTCCGAACGATGTGATCTCCGCTTGGTCGAACCGGTTCGAGACTTTAAACGCTCTTCAACTGACTGCAATAAATGCACACGGTCTTCTCAAGGGGCAATCACTCCTAGTCTCCGCGCCGACAAGTTCAGGTAAGACTTTCCTCGGGGAGCTGGCAGCTGCCAAGGCGATGCTGGCGGGCGAGAAAGTCGCCTATCTTGCTCCCTACCGGGCGATTGTGACCGAAAAATCTGATGAGTTTGACGCCCTCTATGGTGAGACGTTGGGTTTCCGTGTCAAACGGGCCAGCGGCGATTGGCGAGATGACCGAAGCGACATACTTAAGGGGCGCTTCGATCTCGCTGTGTTCACATTTGAGACTTTTCTATCCCTCATTCTGTCCGAAGACCGGTTGCTTGATCAGTTCGGTCTTGTCGTTCTCGACGAAGCTCACTTCATAGCGGACCCCAGCCGTGGGATTATTGTCGAACTTCTGCTGACTGCGATAAACCGGGCACGCCAGAATGGCGCCGGACTTCAGCTTGTGGCTCTTAGCGCAGTGCTTGGCGATACAAACGGCCTGGAGAGCTGGTGCAATTGCGGCCTCATTGCCACGGCCGATCGACCTGTCCCGCTCCTAGAGGGCGTTCTTACCAAAGATGGTATGTATCGATACATCGACGAGGGCGGCCAAGAACAAACGGAGCAAATTCTGCCCGCGATATATGGTGGAAAAGGTAGCGCCCGCGACTTTCTAATTCCATTGGCAGCAAAACTGGCGGGCAATGAGGGCGAAAAGGTGATCGCTTTTCGGGTAAGTCGCGGTGAGGCGGCAAGCTGTGCCATGTATATTTCCAACAATGCAGGCCTTGAGCGAACTCCGTCCCTGGCCAGGAAGCTGCCTCAAACTGCAGGCTCGTCGCGAACGGAGCATCTGGTGAAGGCAATGGCAGGCGGCGCCGGGTTTCATACAAGCGATTTGAGCCGCGAAGAGAAGGCCGTTGTCGAAGCGGCATTTCGCGATGAAACGTCTGGCCTGAACGTTCTGGCTTCGACCACCACACTTGCCGCCGGTGTGAATTTGCCTGCCACGACTGTCATCATTCCGGATACGGTATTTCCGGGACCCGACAAGATACCTATGACTGTAGGCGAATATAAGAACATGGCTGGCCGTGCCGGTCGCCTCGGCCAGAAAGATCGCGGCCGTTCAATCCTGCTTGCCCAATCGAGACGAGAAGCTGACGATCTATTTGATCGCTATGTGCTTGGCACGCCCGAGCCTGCCCGTTCGTCTTTTTCCGAAACCGACCTAGAGAGCTGGGTCATTAAACTGCTCGCACAGACCGGTCCACTACCGCGCGAAGATGTTAAAGGCCTCTTGCTATCAACCTATGGCGGCTACTTGGCGCGTCAGCGTGATCGGACGTGGGCTTCGCGCATGGAGGCCCGGATCTCGACCATACTCACTGTGTTTGAAAGTCATGGATTGATTGAACCTGTAGGTGAGGAGATTAATTTGACGGGCCTGGGACGTGCATGTGGCGCGGCCAGCTTCGATGTCGCTTCCGCGTTGGAGCTTCTGGAATTACTCGGAACAGACAACGGACTGGTTCAGTCGGCCGAAGATCTTGCAGTCGCCATTCAAGCGCTTCCCGCCATGGATGAACGGTATGTGCCGCAGCACAAAAGCGGCGAGCCGAATCGTTTATGGCAACTTGAAAGCCAGAAATCCGGTTTTGGCGACTTGCTGCGTCAAAGACCCGGCAATTCAAAGACAGTCAATGGACGCGGAAAACGCGCTTTGATTGTCCTGAGCTGGCTGGCTGGCGTTCCCGTGCAGGATATTGAAAGCCAGCTTAGCGTCAATCCAAACTGGGGTGGCGTTCGCGCGGGCGATATCGTCGGCATCGCCGATTTGACGCGCTTCCACCTGGGATCGGCGCTTGCCATAGCGGCACAAGCCGCTCCGCATCGTCCTGAACTCTGTTTGGACAGCGAGACACTTTTAAGGCGCTTGGAACTTGGGCTGCCAGCTGATCTGGTGCGCCATGTGGACGCACTGCCCGACCTGACCCGTGCTGAAGCGATTGCGATGGGTCGCGCACCCCTGGAAGCTACGGATCCTGATATCGCAGATCGCTTGGGAGAGCTTCTGGGTCCTCTCCGCGCCAAAGAACTCCTTGTCAAGACACGCTGAAACTGCTATTTGTACAAGTTAATTGATGCATTGTACAAAGGAGTGGGTATGACTGTTATCATTGTACCTGGCACTCTCCCCGCATTGGTCGACTGGGCCGAGCAGGATCCGCAAACGCTGCTGGATGCTTTGGATGCATTAGATAAGCGAAAGACATATGGTGTTGAGGGATCTGTTCTCAGCGAGGTGGAGATAACGGCAACAAGCCGATCGGCGCCATGGCAAATCGCATTTGCAAGCGGACAGGGCAAATCGGTTGTCTTGCAAGCAGGGCGACATGTTTCGCTCAATGCTGTTCGGATAATGGCACGCCGGTTATCGCGAATAAATTGGGCTGCGCACTTGCTGCATCTGGATCTAACAGGCGTTCCCGCAGCAGAGCTATTCGAAACCCTCGTTGATGTGACAAAGGCAATCGACTTAACCGAGCCCGTCACATCTCGCCGCGCCCCTGAGGTTATGACATCGAGCTTTGTTGGCCGTCTCGTAGACGATGCACGACCGTGGGGATCCAGTATAGCACGAAACAATTTGAAAGCCCTATTGGATGCGGCGAGCGATCACCCTCAACTCGTTGATCGCCGAGACGGCGAACGGATCGTCTTGATGTCCGAGAAAGTGCTGGAGGCTTACGCAGATCCGATGAATGCTGCAGAATTAGTTACTGCATTCGGAACTCCGCCTGCTGATATGCGCATGACAGCAGTCAAGCGTGGCCCCGCCCGCCCGCGCTTAAAGATTGATCGAGCGCCAGCGGTTATAGCGGAGTAACCGGATTTGACGGGGTATCTTCTTTCGACAAAAGCGATTTATGAGTTCGTTCAAGGTGAAGAGTGCGAGGCTCAAGATTTTTGGTCCTGGGCGCAAGGCCTTAGTCGAAATGATGAGCTGTATGTCAGCGAGATCAGTCTTGGCGAACTATGGTCTGCCGTAGACCAATTAAGCGGACCCTTACGCCGCCATTGGGATCATTGCCTGGAAAAAGTCATCCCAGGCAGGTTCGGCGCACGGCTATTGCCATTCAGGCGAGACGACGCCCTTCAATGGGGACTCATTCGTCAGCAAAGCGATCCACTTCTACCCGCTGAGGAAGAAATGATCATCGGTCAGGCGATCAGCCGCAATCTGACCTTCGTTGGGCCGACAACACCTGCCCATGTGCAATTCAACTGCACAACCCTCGATCCCTACAATGGCACGCCTTGGCCTGGAGCCGATTTCGGGTGACGCTCCTAAAGCCTCCTGCTTCCGACACGACTGGAAAACTTCAGGTCCTCTCGCTTGCAGGCGGCGGATTTATGGGCCTGTTCACGGCCGAGGTGCTCGGCGGACTGGAACAACGCCTGAAGGGCACAACATTTTATGAAACCACGGACCTGTTTGCAGGCACGTCTGTCGGCGCACTCATCGCGCTTGGACTCGCCGCTGGAAAGCGCCCAAGCGACATTGTCGATGCCATGAAAAATTCCGGCGAGAAAATATTTCCACCAGATACAGGCCTTGCCGGCGCTCACTGGCTTCTTGAGGTTGCCCTCAAACGCGCAACAAAACCCAAATTTTCGGCCGATCCATTGAAGGCAGTAATCGTCGGGTTAGTCGGCGACCTGCAGATGGGAGATCTGAAGCGGCGTGCATTGGTTCCTGCTGTCGATCTGACGTCTGGAACGGCGCGCTTATTTCGGGGCGGGATCGACGGCCCCGATGCTGAACTTTTGGTCTGCGATGTCGCGCTAGCATCCGCAGCTGCACCTAGTTATTTTCCGATTCAGGACGTAGCAGGAGGATTGTTCGCAGACGGCGGACTTATTGCCAATGCGCCTGATGTCGCTGCTGCGGTTGAAGCACTAGAACCAATGATGGGACGACGCGGCCAGGTCCGTATGCTTGCCATCGGAACCACTCTTTACGCAGCAGGCGTCGCCAAGGGCACGATAGAACGTGACGCGGGTCTTAAACACTGGGCACCTTTGTTAATAAAGCATTCGATGGCGGGTCAGGTCGAGCTGTCCCGGCAACTGGCCAGAACACTATTGGGAGCCGAAAAATTCTTGTTGGTTGATCCCATCAGAACTTCCGAGCAAGACAAAGTATTATCTCTTGATAAGGCTGGGGGCCCTGCAACAGAAACTCTGTCATCAATTGCCTCAGCCGAACTTCAAAGGTTAGACAGCGCCCAAGAATGCGTTGAGTTCATTAACGCCTGGAAGCTTCACAAGCCAGTTATGTAGCATGGCACGTTGCTAAAAAATCCCGAGTATTCGTTTGCGCCGAGGCGACCGAGGCTGTTTCGATTTAGGCAGCGATAGCGCCGGAGATAGTTTCATGGCGCCCGGGGTTCCTATGTTCGTTCGTGGCGGCTTCGCAATTGAGACCTGCGGGTCGGAAGCCGTTACTGTCTCTGCACGGTGCGATACGGCTTTCTCTTTCGCGATATCCGCATCAGGCGCGAGATTGCTGGCAAAGGCCGTCACCAGTACCGGGTCCACAACCAGTGTCTCCTGCGCCCGCGTCATTGCAACGTAAAAGAGGCGTGCCTCAGAATAGGGAATCCGGCCAGATTCAGACTTCACGGATGAAAAATCGTCGGCAAGCCGCACACTCGTCCATTCCCGACCTTTCGCCTTGTGAGCCGTGGACAATATGATATCGGCGTCAGCTTCGTCTGGTGCAGCCGCCAGAACGGCTCTCCACAATGCTCCGCGCCCCATCTGATTCACCAGGTTTACAAAGGCGAGCAGATGCTCACCTTCAGGACCGGCGACGAAGTCCTCTACTTCACGCCAATTATAGAAACCAAAGAAGTCAGGATGCGAGCCAGACTCGCCCTGTTGCAATCTGTCTACGTCTCGCAGCAGGGCGATCATGTCTTTGGTTCCACCGACGACGTGCGGTAGCTTCCCTTCACCAAGCGCATCCATGACTTCCCTAAAAAGCATCGAATTCGTCCGCGTAAGGACAGTACGCGAGGGTCCGCTCGGAACTACACGTGTTTGAAGAGCAGGATTACCCAGCAAAACGTTTGTTTCGCCAAGAGCTTTCAATATCCTGCCTGCCTCGTTGGCAAGTTCAGGACCAAACCTGAATGACATGGTCAAATGCGCCTCGGCCGCATTTTCGATGGTCTCCATCGCATTCTCGGCACCGCGCCATTCGTAAATTTGTTGGTGCTTATCACCAACATAGATCATCTGGCAGTCCTGCTGCTTCATGACGGAAAGCACTGCTGGATTAGTATCCTGGGCTTCATCCAGCAGGATAAAATCATAAGCCAGTTTTGGTTCAATTAGCGACCAAAGTTTCAGATATCCGTCATGTCCAAGCGGCATTTCAGACCCCTGACTGATCATCTGCGACCAAAGGCGTTGCGCATGGCCAAACACGTACTCCGTTAAAGCCACTTTGGCGCTTGGTATAATACCAAGCGCCTTCCCCATCAGCTGAACATGCGAGGCCAGCAAGCATGGCTCGCCCGACTGCATGAATGCACGAACGGCCCGTATAATCAGAAAGGCGACCATATCCGGCTCAAGCGCTGTCGGACCAGCATTGTACCGCTTCAGTTCCCAAATCGATGAGAGCTGACGCGCATTGAGGCTGTTAAACCACTTGTCCTTCGAGAACGCGTAGCGGGGCCTCACATCCCGAAGAGCCGCTGAATGCGTCGTCCGGCAATCTGTCCGGCTGGAGAATGTCGATTTCGCTTCATCCGCAATGGCTTTGTTAAACGCGAGGTAAAGCCCACGCTCATTTGGCGCGGTAGCGGCAAGCAGCTTCAGCGTCGACGTCTTACCGGCGCCAGCAAAAGCAGAAATCTTCATCGTCCGACCGCTAAGAAAGAGATCGACGGCACGTTCCTGCTCCGGCGTAGGAGGAAACTGAAATCGTGTCTGCCAGTCAGCTGGTCTGGCACGATTGGCTTTCTCCCCAGAGTCTCCCTGCGACCCCGGCGATATGGAGACGTTCAGCAAATCCTCTTGTTTAGGCTCTGGCGGAAACGGCCTGCCCTTAAGCTGCAGCAGACGATCTGCTAGTTGTCTGGCCGCTTTGGATTTGCGGTGTTGAAGTTCTTCTAAAATTTCAGGAATATCTGCGGGATGCTCACGGGCGCGGCTTTCAAGATTCGTGGTGCCAAAACTGCTAAACTTTCGACTCACCCGCCAAATCCCTGAATCTGATATCTGCTGACTTCACCATATAGTAGAAAATCCTGCGCGAGCGAATAGTATCCGACCGGAAGTCACTGGAGGTCCACAATTTGCAGCGAGGCCTATCCCGCTCGATTTCGGACCGGAGCTGATCGAAGGTGTAGAGGTGAGCGCACGTGACGGATCGGGGATCCCTGTGGCATCTTCGAATCAAAGACAGCATGAAAATAATTGTCTGCTCATCTTCAACCCGTTCGCGGTTCGACATCTGGTGGACTCATATACGCACGAAAGCTTGCTAGCTCCTCGTCACTCGGGTTCTGCGCTTCAGGGATGAACCTAATCGCCTCGGCGATATCGCGGCGCGTGACATAGTCGATGATTGCACCGCCATTGCTCAACTCATATTCCATCGATCCACAGTAGCGGTTCGGACGGGCCAGGCCCGGAGCAAAGGCAATGGGCTTCTTATTACCCTTCTTGCTCACCTCGTGCTTGGCTAGGGCGACACGGATAAACTCCAACCTCGTGAAGCCAATTTCCGTCCGTCGGAGGTCGGCGCGCATCTGTTCGACCAATTCGGGCCGCTCTTGCGCATCGCGCAGTTGTTGCGCGCGCAATTCGCGATCGTAATGCCGGTAGCCAAGATCCCTCTCGAGGCTGGCGCCTTTTAGATCAAATCCCGCATTGTCGGCCAGCTTGATGACTTCCTCGCAGCGCTGCCGCCATGTCCGCAGTAACTCATAGGCCGCATAGATCCACATTGGCGAAAGCGCCGACAGCATCGCAATCTTTACACGGGGGGACTGATCATCGAACAGATGACGCATGACGTCCTGTTCGAGACCGTTCAACATGTTGTCAACAATGCATAAGTGACTGGCTTGCATGGCCAGGAACGGATTCTCCGCGAACCCGGCCAGGGTCGCCAGCGCTTCGGACAGATCACTTGTGCCGATCTCTGCCACGCCACGGTAACGCGGCTGATCGATAGGTTCGCCGTCATATCGTTGGTCATCTTCCATACAAATTTTCCTCGCAAAATGCCGCTTCAGTCCATTCGATAAGGGCGGCCGTCAGCGCCATCGGGATTGAATAGGCAAGGCCCCAAAATCGAATGGTCGCCCATATGTCGCGATCAAGATCTTTCGTTCGGGCCCGGCGATGCTTACGCGACACCGGCAGGTCATCCAGAATATCATGATAGTCACACGTCCCATCGTCCCACAACGCAAGGCTTTAGGGCTGAACGAAATCACACGACCGTATAGCCGAGCGAGACTGCCTTGGAAGACGCGCAGCATTCGGTCACTAATCAGAAGCATTCGCTCAAATCCTTGTGCAGGATGTCATTATTCACAGTTGGCGGCACAGATTGCCGCCTTGTGATTACTCTAAGATTACATTCGGCGGTGTTTTGATGACGATAGCGTAGCCCGATTTTTGCTGTCCCAGCGATATCCAGGCTCGAAAATCATCGCGTGGACAAACAGGTATGCAATTTCAGTACGAGTCCGAATATGCAAGATGGAGAATAACTGTTTGCCGAATGGATATGCGGAATGCTGAAATCTTCGAACAGCTCGTCAGAACACGCTGGTCCAGTGTCGCTTGCGTATGAAGCTGACCTCTTGGGGAATATCCAGCAAGCGCTAGCCGGATTGCAGGGGTTCGGCGTCATGGCGATGGAACTCATTCAGAATGCCGACGATGCCGGTGCCGCCTCACTCAGCTTTGACGTCACCAAGGACGCCCTTTTCGTCAGAAACAGTGCCGCCTTCTCGACCTGCGGCCTCATGCAGTCAAGATGCCCCTGGGAGAAGACCGGCGACCCTGATGGGGTCCAACGATCCTGCAACTTCCATGCGATCTCGCGGATGGGCAGCCGCAACAAGGTCCATGTCGCGTCCCAGATTGGCCGTTTTGGAATTGGATTTGTCTCGGTCTACCAGGTCACCGACGCCCCAATCATTCGGTCGGTTGGCGTCGAAATGAAACTCGTCCCGCTCGACGGCACCGGAACCACGTGCGCCATCCCCCATGCAGGAGGAACCGAGTTCGAGTTGCCGTGGGCCTCGATGTCCACCGACACGCGAAAGGCGCTCAACGCCTCACCGACGTCGGCCGAAATCGTGTCGCTGATGGTCTCCGCGATCAAGGATGTCCTAGCGCAAGGTCTGTTCTTTCTCCGGCAACTTCAAAGAGTCGATCTGTATCAAAACGGTGTGCCGGTCTGCTCAGTGGATATCCAACGGGACGATGGTATCGCCACGCTGCGGCTCGAACCGGGGTCGCGGATAGAGCATTGGAAATTGCTATCGCGCGATGCCGCCGATCTTGCCATTCAGCGAGAAATTTTCACCGATTTTCCTACGTTGTCCGAACTAGATCGCTCGCCGATTGTCACTGTGGCGGTGCCATTGCACGATACCCCTGTTGAAGGGCTACTCTACGCATTCCTGCCCACCGAGCAGTCCTCAGGACTCCCACTCCATATCAACGCGGATTTCTTCCCTCACCCGACGCGGCGCATGATCACACTCACCGGCGAGCAGCACGAGCGCTACTGGAACGAGTTACTTCTGGACACTGCGGCCAAGATTATCGCGGAGAATTTCAGCGAACTGCGCATTTTGCTCGGCGCCGAGCGTCTCTGGGCGCTGGCGAGCGCCGCATTCACCATCAAGGATTCGGTGTCCTTCAAGGCTTTTTGGAGCGAACTGCAAATCGTGGCGAAAACCTCCAAGTCCGTGCGTACGGTGGATTCTCAATGGTGCGCGCCAGCGGAGTGCTATCTCACTGATATGTCGCCGGAAGCGCAATTTGCGCTGGCGTCGATCGGGGTGCACCTTCTGCATGAAAGCCTGCGGCTGCATTGGACGGTGTTGTCCGCGCTCGGGGCAACGGTCTTGCGCTTGCCAACGCTCGTGACGGGGCTCCAACAGTGGCAGGCATCCCACGGCTATCACGCTGACACGCCTCATCTTCGAGCGCTATGGCTTGCCGTCGACATCATGGTTGCGCAATCGAAGACCCGGTCTGATTTCAAAGCGCTGATGGACCGGCTGACGGCCGTTCGGTTTGTGCTGGATATTGACGACGATACAGCGAGCATCGACGAACTATGGCGACCGGAGGATGGCGTCTCGCCATCGTCAATCCGGCGCTATGTCCCCGATTGCCCGATCGCCCATGGGGATGTGCTGAAGCTGCCTGCTATCGCGGAAGCCATGGATATCTATCAGATCGACGACTTCGCAGGAGACATGGTGGGGGCGATTACCGATGAGGATGGCGCAAAGGCGGTAATAGGGATCGAGACCAGTGACACGCGTGCATTCTACCGGCTTCTTACCGCGTTCGAAGTGGATCCAACCACGAGCAAGGCCGGCGCATTACTGGCCAATGTCCCGATGCTTAGAACGAGGTCGGGGTTCGTTGCGCCGTCACGTGGCCAGTTGCCGGGGGGATTTGTCGACCCGGTAGGCCATTTCGAGCTGGTCGATACTGCACCGATGACCGACGAGATGCGCCGATTGGCGCGCGAGGTTCTGTCAGTCGATGTCCTGACCTTCCATGACTACGTAAAAGACCATCTCGCGGCGATTCTGAAGGGCGAACCTACGCGGGAGCAATATACTGCGCTACTCACGGAAATTCTCCAACACAGAAGCGAACTAGATGCCGAGGGCGCACTCCCGCTCCTTGCTCAAGTCGCGTTCGTTCGAACGCGGGCCGGGACCTATGCCCGTCCCTGCGACTGCTACTACTGGACCGCCGCGCTTGAAGCGCTACTGGGACAGGACGGCAAGCATTGGGTCGATGAGGCTTGGATGCCTTCTGCGCGAGCGGCCGCCCGCTTTCAGGACCTGCTCGAATCCAAGCTTGGCATGGGCTCTACCCTGTCGATCGCGCATATTGTTGATCGGATCGAGGCCATCGCAATATCTAACCCCATCGATGCCATCGCAAGCGAAACACAGCCGATCGTTCGCCATATCCTCGACCGCTTCGCGCGGCTCAAACCGGACGAGCGCCTAGAACTGGAAAAGCTCAAGACGCTGGCCTGGTTGCCGGGCGCAATCGATGGAGAGCGTGTTCAGGGCACCCGCTATGCGCCAAGCGCGTTGTATCGCTCCTTCCGCGCCGCCGGCTATGCATCGCAGGTAAAGGTCGTCGATCTCCCGATCCTCAGGGCTACGCAGGCAGGCCGCGCACTGGGCGAGTTTCTCGATTTCCTCGCCCTGCCAATGGAGCCGCCGACCGAAGCGGTGGTGGCGCATCTTGAGCATTGCATGGCCGAGAATATTCCCGCCTCGGACGTGATCTATGCCATCTTGAGCGAGAAGCTTGAGAAGTCGGACGCGGACTGTATCGACCGCCTGGCGGACACGGCCTTCATCTATGATGCGAACCTCAAGCGGTATCTAAAGTCTGACCAAGTCTTTTGGACATCGACCTTCTTCAGGGGGCATTGGCATTCTGCGAGCGCGCGCATGCGCCAGCGCGAGCCGCTCTACAGGCGGCTGGGCGTGCAGGACGCCCCATCGGCTCGCAACTATGTCGCGCTCCTGCAGGAAATCGCGGCCCAGCCTGTTATCTCGGATGTAGAGGCCTCGATCCACGAACGCTGTCTTGGCTGGCTGGCCGACGCCCTTGAACGAGACGATCCCGAGGCGCTTACAGTGATCGCGAAAATCGGGGACGAGCCGTTGCTCCTGAATATGCAGGGGAGTGTCGTCTGGCCCGACGAAGCCGCTTGGCTGGACTCTCAGGTGCTGGTCGAACCGTTCGCTGGAGCGCTCGACGAGCGGCTGATCACCCCGCCTGCTGTGTCGCGACACGCCGCGGCGCGCCTGTTTCGAGAACTTCAGGTCGTACGCTTTTCCGAGATCGCCCGCCTGCGACTCGCAGTGAAGCCGGTCAGTGTTGCAGATCCAAACGCCACAGAGCGGTTACGCGAACGCGCAGACCTCTTGCTATGGCTGGCCCCGAATAATGCATTCCGCGACGGGCTCCACGATATCCTTTGCATAGTTGACGTGCATCTAACTGAAGCGCTGCAGGTGCAGGCCGAGATCACCGAGTATGATCCGCCCGTTCGAGCAGCTCCTGCGCTCGCCGCGGCGTTCTACGACCGTGACTCGAAGATGCTCTATGTGAAGGGCAGCGCCGGGGAAACAATCGATTGGGCAGCCGCCTTCAGCGCCCTTTTCGCTCCGCTCGAACAACTCAGTCACGGCATCGACATGCCACCTGTCATCATGACAGCGGCATTTGTCGCCTCGTTGCGAACGGAGGCCGAAGCCGAGCAGGCTCTACGCCAGGCCAATTACCATCCACCCGAAAACGCCTACGACGATCTGCCGCTGACCGACAGGATTTCCGATGGGCCTGAAGAGACCTTGGAAAAAGAAGCCGGCGTGGACGCAACGTCACCGGAGAGAGCGACTGGGGAGCACCCGGACATTCCCGGGCCTGAAGATGCGCCGCAATCGGGCGAGGGAACGGACAGCACGGAAGAGGAGGAATCCGATCCGCCCGAGGAGGCCGATATCCAGTCCACGGGCGAAAGCCTGGGTGCGGAGGCGGTTGCCAATACAGCGAGTACATCGCTGGCAACTGGAGGCACCGGTGATAATCCGTTCAAGTCGAGGCCGGACGATGGCACCTTTGGCGATCAGAATGAAGCTACGACGCAAGGCCACGCAACCGGAAATGGCGCTGCGCCCTCTGGCGGTTGGCGACCTCATGAGCGGCGCCCTAGCCACAGCCGGGCCGAGCGGCAGGAGCGCAGGAGCCGGATGCTATCCTACGTTAACGCCACCCCGCGCGACCCGGACACACCGCCTGTGAACAACACGAGGGAGGACCTCGCGGGTCTGATCGATCTGGCCGCCATCAACGCCGTTATGAAGTATGAGAAAAATGCCGGCCGGATACCGGTGGAACAGCCTCACAACAATCCGGGATTTGATATCGTCTCGACAGGGAGTGATAGTGCTGAGCGGCGCCTGATTGAGGTCAAAGGCCTCGAGGGCGCTTGGACCGAGCGTGGTGTTAAGCTCTCCCATGTCCAGTTTGCCACCGCGCAGCAGCATAGCGGAGATTATTGGATCTACGTGGTCGAGCAGGCCCGTGATCCGCAGAACCACCGTGTCAGCGCCATCGCCAACCCGTTTTCGAAGGTCATCGAATATTGGTTTGACCATGGCTGGAAAGACGCGACGGAGGAGGTCGCGACTGCGCTAGACCTGAATCTACAAGCCGGCGCCAAGGTGAAGCATGTGACATGGGGCGTCGGTACGATCGAGCAAGTCAACCGACGTGGCATCGCCACTTCCTTGCTGGTCGACTTCCATGATCAGGGCCGAAAGCTTATTCCGTTCAACACCAATCTTGAATTCCTGGACTGAGCCGTGGCCATTTGTATTCCTCCTATGGACGCTTTGGAATCGACTTCTTCCGCGGAAATGCGTCTCTACGCGGCGCTTAAAGCCCAACTCGACGACGACTATTTGGTCCTGCACTCCGTTGCATGGATCTCAAAGCCCAAAGGCGAAGGCCCCCGGGACGGTGAAGTCGATTTCCTCGTCTGCCATCCGCGCCACGGCATAATTGTCATCGAGGTGAAGGGGGGGCGTATTGATCTGGACTACAGCACCAGGTGCTGGACCTCGACGGATCGGTTGGACGTCGTACACGAGATCAACAATCCATTCGACCAGGCGCGGCGAGGAAAATATGGCGTCCTCGAAAAGCTGAAGGAAAATCCTTTGTGGCAAAAGCTTGCTATCGGGCGGTTTGCGATCGCACATGCGATCTTCGTACCCGATGTGGGAGACGGCGAACGTCTTAAGGGTCCCGATGCACCTGCCGAGATCATCGGTGATCGTAACGATCTTGAGACGTTGGCGTCATGGATCGAAGGCGCGTTCCAATATTGGGCGTCACACCCAAGCGACAAACAGCGTACAAATCAGATCGGCACACGTGGAGTGGAGGCGGCTCGAAAGATTTTTGCGCGCGTTGCCTCGACGCGTCCCCTTCTTTCAGCCCGTCTGGAGGATGAAGAGAAGAAACGGACCACGCTGACCGAGCGCCAGGGGATCATTCTGGATTACCTCTCGCGGCAGCGCCGGGTGATGGTCGCGGGTGGCGCTGGAACAGGTAAGACACTCATCGCGCGTGAGAAGGCAGTCCGGTCGGCCGAGGACGGCCTGAGCACGCTTCTGGTTTGCTTCAATCGCGGCTTGGCAGACCACTTGCGCGAACAATGCGTCGGTATCGCAAATCTGGAAGTGGCCAGTTTCCATCAACTCTGTCGACGGTGGATCGACAAGGCCAAGTCCGATCTGGGGCGCGATCTCATCGCCGAGGCGCGTCACGACTATCCCCACGGGAATGAGTATGATCATCATCAACCGATCGCGCTGGCGCTCGCGATCGATCTGTTCGGGCCACATTATGATGCGATCATTGTCGATGAGGCCCAGGATTTTGGTGACGAATTCTGGATGCCGATCGAACTCATGCTGTCCGATCACGAAAAGGCGCTCCTTTATGTCTTTCTCGATGAGAACCAGGATATTTACAGACGCTCGGCAGCAATTCCGATCACAGGGGAGCCCATGCTCCTCGACAGGAACTGCCGCAACACCAGTCACATTCACGCCGCCGCTTACCGCTACTATAGGGGGACTGCCGTTGAAGCCTCAACGATCAAGGGGGCTGATGTCGAATTGGTCGCGGCCACAGGAATCGACAAGCAGGCCCGCACCATTGCCGCTCTGGTAACGCGCCTTGTCGCAGTAGAGAACGTCAAGCCGCATGAGATCGGCATATTGCTATGCGACGCAATGGTTCGGGAAGATTGCGAGCGGGCACTGACCGCTAACTCGATCCCCGCTGCTGCGAAATGGGGACGTCTGGAGGCATTCAGTTCGGGATCCGTGACTGTCGATACGGTGGCGCGCTTCAAGGGACTGGAGCGGTCGATCATCATTTTGTGGGGTCTCGATGCCTGCACGCCTGCAAAGGATCGTGAGACCCTCTATGTCGGGATGTCCCGAGCGAAATCCCTTCTTTTCCTGTGTGGCAACAAGGCTGCCTGTGAACGAGCGCTCGGAATTCAGTAGGCTTGAGTCTGGTAAGGGGCGTTTCGACCAATTAACCGCCACGTTTTCCTCGTGTGAATTGATCTGTCCGCCTACCGCGCGAGCCACTCATATCTAAGCCAGCAACTACGCCTAGACCTGACGATGTTCAGGATGACCAACCGCAGCTGACCTGAGCCCTTTGGCTCCCTCGTTCATTTCGAGAGTCTGGCCCTGTCTTGGACTGCTCCCCAACACACCTTCATTCGGGGCTGGAGTTTTCCGGTCTTTTGCTCTGAGACCCAAGTCTGGACCATTACCGGCTAGAGTTCTCCGGGGGGGCAGAAAAAACACTGTAATCCTCTCCGGGATGTTTGGCGCCCAATGGATATTACCGCCAGGCGCTAATCGGTGATTAGGCCCATGCGCGCGCAGTCAACACTAAATTGACCATCAGACCTCCACGACATTCTGAGCTGCAACCATGGTCTGAACTGCTGTCTGAACCTCTGCGTAGAGGTCGGTGTTCAGGTGCTCTGCGTCGATTTCTACTATTAGACTGAAGCGAGCTATCGGAAGACCGTCTTTAAGCACGGACTTAGATTTCCACCATCCTGTCACCGGATGAATTGCAATGAGGTTCCGACGAGCCAAGTCCGAGGCTCTGCAGGTTAATTGATCAATGTGGAGTGAACCTACGTCGCGACGATTGCTGCCGAATTCCCATCCGTCCTCAGTCTCGCTCTCTGGCCCTTCAGGTTTTTGGGCCGCTTTACTAATGCGAGAGGTGAACTGCGCCACATTCTCATCGGATCTATTGAGTTTGAAGCGTAGATTGTGGGACGCATAACGAAATTTCGATCCGCGGGCTGGTTCCGATGGGTTGGGAAAAATGAAGGTGCTTAGAGCGATGCGGAGCGTAACCTGCGCATCATTGAGAGCTCTCAACGCATTGATGGGCCAAGGGAGTTCAAACACCTTCATTTCATTGTGAATTGGGTCCGAATTTTTTGAGAGCTTATATGGTGTGATCGTGTCTTCAACGATCAGTGTCAGTGCATTGGATGCGCTTCTCCTAGCCCGATCCAGCTCCGGCACACCATATCCGTAACGCTGAAATAAAGGCGTATACGATCCTTTTATCGGGTTTGCTGGAAGGTGGCTCTTCATTTGGGCGGTCCACCGGGCGGATGAAACGAACAAGCCACGTACAGTTTCCGGCCAGAGATTAGGATATTCCGACCAAAGCTCGGTAATGCTTTTAGCTGCGACCGCAGTAGCTGCACTTGTATCATGGCTGAAAGTGAAGGACCGAGTGGGGTACTGGTGGTGCGTCGTCAGCAGCGAAAGCGATCCGTGTCTCATCGGAGGTGGAATCGCGCCAGCAGCCCAATTTCCACCTTCTAAAACAACTTCGGGCTTCAACGGCCAATAAGATATCCAGCTCGCTGTCCGCGAGGAAGGGGACAAATCTCCGAATGGCGCCAGAGGGGTTGCCGTCTCGCCAGCAGGCAGCAAATTCTTTTCCGTATAGGCGCCAACTGAAAGCGCATTCCAAGCCTGCGCAGGAGACTCGATCTCATTTTCATCATGATCACAGTGATCCAGGTAATTTCCTGCCCCAAAGGTCGAGTTGTCTGTGTTTCCTGCAGATATCAGGATGAGTCTCGGATTGTTGTTGATGCCTGAAATGCCTACGGTGAGTTGATCAATCTCACTCGACCAAGATGTGGGCGCGCCATCGTGAGGGGTGTCGTCCTCTGTTGTGCAGGCCATGGTGAAGGTCCGCCGACGGAAGTGGGCGAGCTCTACTGCATTGATCGCATTTCGCGTTACGGTGCCCAACAGGTGATGAGGATTGAAGCCTGCATCGGGAAGGAGTTTTACGGACTCTAACCGGTGATTGATCACTACCGGTGACATTTGTTGAAGTTCAATTGTCAGATCGCCATAAAGCGCAAGTCCGGCCATTTGCGTCCCATGGCCCTTGATGTCCTCAAGCCCCCATGCTGGATCAGCGGCGTGCCGGTCGTCGCTAGATAGGACGGGGTTGATGAGCGGGTGAGCGCGACTAACACCTGTATCCAACAATGTAACGTAGCCTGGGCTATCTTGCGCCGGATAATTTGTTCGTTGGGCAAGATCATCCACCCACTGCGTCTGTTCCTGGACATCCATTCCATCGAAAAAGTCTGCTGCCACGCTTGGCGTTGCCAACGCCCGCACACCAGCCAGACGGCGAACTGCTATTGCAAGAACATCACGCGTGGCTTGGACCAAAACCACGACATCCTCTGGAAACCGCAACCGATCTCCACCAATCACGACTCCTAGTGCTTGCGCGGATCGGACAAAAGCTTCTGATCGAGCCGGATCGAGCCAGACTTCCCAATTTATCACACCCGTATCGTCGGGGAATTTGTCAGAAGGACTCCGCCAGAGAGCACGAAGGCCCGCTTCAGTAATGGCGGCAATGCTTTGGACTAAATCCGCATTTCTCGGACGCCCTGGAACGACTTCCCCGTCCTTTTCGCGATCTGGTGTGTCTTCCGTGCGGAACTGGTCAACCTTCTGTCGAAGGCTTCTGAGGCCCCTTCCTGTAGCGAAAACGGTGACGCTTTCCTGATTTTCACCGTCCTGTCTGCCGTCATTGTAGCGCAACAGTGTTAGCCCGCTTGAATCCAGGCTCGACGTCTTCAGTGGTTCACTGGCACGGCCTGATATCTCCAAATACAAACCTTGGAGATTGTTTCGAGTAATATCGGGAAGGGCATCGAGTGCTTGAAGCAGCGCTCGAGCATGAGCCGTTCTGTCGGGGACGTCGCTCGGACGTCTACTGCTGCCTCCGCCCTTTGCTTGGAACGCTTGTTCCTTTCCTAGGGCCCTGAGATGAAAGTGCGGCAGGTCTCTCGCCATATTCGTTCGCTCCTAGTCCCTGCAACGAGCGACGACGTTCGAGTGCGTATATTAATTCTTGTGTCGCGATTACATCCGAGCCGCCGAGCACAGATCGCCGTGCAGCGTCCTCCGCTGCAGCGACCACGTCGGCTGTGGAAAGTCCTTCAGCGCACTTTAGGACTTTCGCCCACGCAATTCTGCCAATCGAGAACCCTATAAGCCGACGCTCAAGGGCTTGTCGTATTGCCGGCCCATCTGGCATTTCATACGGAAGAACTAGATCGAAGCGACGCAGAATGGCTCGATCCAAAATCTGGGGAAGATTGGTTGTGGCCACAACGATTGATGGGCCGGTGTCCTCGTCTAGAAATTGAAGAAATGAATTGAGGACTCTGCGCGCTTCGCCAACATCGTTATCTGCGCCCCGTGAGGCAGCCAGTGCGTCAATTTCGTCGAAAAGATAGACCCCACGAGTGGTTTTGATGGCGTCGAATATCATCCGAAGTTTTTGGGCGGTTTCACCCATGAACTTGGTGATCAAGCCATGTAACATAACGGTAAAGAGGGGATACTGTAGTTCGCCAGCGAGCGCGTAGGCACTCATCGTTTTGCCTGTTCCAGGTGGCCCCGAGAGCAGAACTCTCCGCCTCGGCTTCAAGCCTCTTTCTTCGAGCTTTTCGCGTTGTCTGGTCTCTACAACAATGTGCGCCAGCTCGACTTCTAACTTCTTCGGCAAAATCACATCGACAAGCCGCTCAGTCGGATACCCGGCGGATAGAAACTGGGCAAGGTCACCGCGAGGCGCCGAAATCGGGGTCGGCTCAGCAGGTCGCCTCTGTGGTACCTTCTGACCGGCCTCTGCCCACTGCCGTAGCTGCTCAGCAAGCTTGTTGTGGCCTTTTTGAGCTTCAGCGGCAGCCAGCTGCATGGCCAAGTCAAAAAATCGATCAGCGTCGCCCTCGGCGTGGCTCTTAATAAGGCCTATGAGCTGTTGAGCCGATGCCATTGCGAACCTTTATCTTTCCGAGAATCATCACGGACCTTTGAGCTTCAACCTTACCGTTGAATTGGTTAACAGACCAGAAGCCACATCGTTCGGCAATCTGTTTGATTTCTCGAAATCTGTCATTCGTGGGAGGTTTAGCGGAATATTACGGCTTCGAATACCGTCACGACGCACGCTTTGAGAGTGTCCAAGTCATTCAGAAGGATTGCAGGCCTTTTAATCGTAATTCGCCAGCACTCCCGCGCCATCATGCGCACATGAAGATCGAGTTCAGAACCCTCCACCACTACGAGCGGCTGAGCCGCGAGACGCCCTGCTTCACCGCCAACCTCTACGTCGCTGGCGAGAGTTCGAGGCTCACATGTCGAACAGGGGTAATGGCGGCGGCAACGCTACGCCTTCCCGTCCGACCGCTCTTAGCAGACGCTCGACGCTATAGAGGACCTCTTGGTCTCACCGAGACATTCGTCGTGGACGTTAAGCTGAGAATTACATTGCGTGGGAATCTGAATTTCTAAATCTCCCACTCAATTTACAGTTTCAGCCTGACGCCTGGACCGCCTTCTTTGCTCTCTTCTGGATCAAGGAAGACAACGCCCCCGGCTTCCAGCGCCCGACGCACTGCGTCCACGTTGGCCTCCGTGCTTGCCGAAGGTCCCCGGGCACTCTCCATCCGGCGGACGGTAGGCACAGACAATTTCGCTACCTCGGCCAGTTTCGGCTGCGTCCAATCCAGCAGGGCGCGCGCGGCACGAATCTGAGCGGAGGTGAGAACAGTCATTTTCTTATTACGATCATGTTTACTTAAAACGATCACGCTGTTATGGTGCGTGAAACTAAACGACTCACATGTACCATAAAGGTAAACCAATGTCGCGACGCCCTCTTGGCGCGGCGGATGCTGATTCACGCGCTATTCTTGAACTCTCACGCCGGCAAATTGTCGCGGGATCAGTTGCCGTCGCTATCGTCAAAGATATCCCCGTACGAATGGATCCATCCGTCGACGCTTGCAGGGCCTGGCTTACGCTTGAGGAAGAACACCAGGCTCTGATCAGGCGTTGGCAGGAGCTCGATAACTACCTCATCCGGGAGAGCTATTGGAGCGACCTTTCCCGGCAAAGATGCATCGCCATTCCTGAAGGTGTGGAGCTGGAGGCCATCGAAGACCGGCTGGAAGCCCTGTATGAGAGGCGGCAAGAACTTCTCGCGACCCTGCCAAAGGTACCCGCAAGGACACAACAAGGTCTCGTTCTGAAGCTTGCCATCGTCGCGATCATCGTGATGCCGGATGAGAACGAGAAAGCCCACAACCTGATAACGAGTGCTCTGCATGATCTGGAGACTTTGTCATTGTGATATGCGCGCGGCGGGCATCCTGCGCACTACGGTGAGACCGATCGGCCATTCTTCTCAGGGAAGGTTACTGGGCCGGTTCAAGCCCCCAGCCAAAAGCTTGTTGAAAGCATAGACGGCTACCCAATCTGGCTCAGAATATGCATCCCACATCGCCATGTCGGGCGCATCAGATCAGACCGCATTGACCACGCTTACCCTGACCGTTCGCGGAAAATCTGCGAATGACCGCCTCCTGTTTGGCCGTGCCTTCCATTCACGGGGGCTGCCCTATCGCGGCACAATGCATCTCTTCGAACCGGGACAAGTCTTCGGCTTTGTGCGCTGGCGCGGGGATGGCTTCGGCACGCAAACCTGGCGCGTCGTGGTCGCCGAGACAGGTCACCCGGGAGAGAAGCTGACGCGGATTCCTGGTATCAAACCGGGCGCACATTTGCTGCTCCACGCTTTCGGAAAGACGCGCGTCAAACGCGCCCTGCGAGCGATTGATGTGCTCTCTGACGCGCACGTTCTGCATGACATTCACCCTGCCTATTGGCGTCATGTTCATGCGCAGATCGCAAGCAATCTTCCGCTCGATCCCTATGATCCGGACGTGTTTGCCTCGCTTGACCTGGCAAGGTCATCGTCATGAGCTTCGCGCGCTTTTCAATTCTCGAACCAGTGGTAAAGTCATTAAGGGAAGTAGCGCAAGATAAAAGCATCCGTGTCCAGAGGACACGGGATGGCAATGGGGATCAGGGGTTTTCGCGAGTCATCGCTGCGGATCGCGTGAGTCGCGGAATTAGCCAGATCGCAGTCGCCATGGATGATTACGCACGAGTCGTATTTGGCACCATTTGTACACACATGGGCGTCCTGCTGTCCCGGATCGCTAATAGCCACTGCGATGACGCGTGTGGCAGGCGCGGCTCCCCATGAGCGGCGGTGATGATGACTTCCGGCCACGGCTCGGGCGGATCGGTAACCGGTCCGGCGGCACCAAAGGCAGCATGCGGGCTTTCCTGAATGGCGCGCGGGCGAGCGGAAGCGCCAGGCGAAGATCATCGTCTGCGTCTCCGCGTGGTTTTACCGGTGGGCGCAGAGCGATCATCCAGGCGCGCTTTGTGAAGCTTGGCGGAGGTGGCATGGGCGCCCAGCGCGCGCATCTCGGCTATCTGCAAAGAGACGGTGCCGGCAAGGGCCAGGAAAGGGCCGAATTCTATGACGCCGAGCGCGAGGGTGTTGCTGGCCAGGACTGGCTGGAAAACACGAAGGATGACCGCCATCATTTCCGGTTCATCGTCTCAGCCGAGGACGGGCAGAAGCTTGACGATCTCAAGCCCTTCATCCGGGACCTCATGGGCCAGATGGAAATCGATCTTGAAACCCGTCTCGATTGGATCGCCGTCGACCATTTCAACACCGAGCACCCCCACACGCATATAGTGATGAGCGGACGGCGGGACGATGGCCGCGACCTCGTCATTCCAAGAGAGTATTTGTCCCACGGCATGCGCGAGCGCGCAGGTGCCATCCTGACCCGCGATCTTGGCTTGCAGACGGCCCAGGAACTGGATGCAAGACTGTCGGCTGGGATCAGCGAGCGACGGGTGACAGGGATCGACCGGGTTCTGGCCCGTCAGGCAGGCGAAGCTGGCGAGTTGGACTTGGGTCAGGTCCGCCGACACCGGGAACACTATCAGGCACGTCTCCGCTTTCTTGAAAGCCATGGGCTTGCAGAGCCTGTGGGCGGCACGCTCTGGCAGGTGCCGTCCGGACTGACTGAGAGGCTCGCCGCACTGGAGCGCCGGGACATGGTCGCAGCGCGCATTGAGCAGGCTGTCAGCGTCGCTGGCCTGGAGCGTGTGGCAGCCCTGCCAGACGAGCACGAGCGAAGTCCTCGCGCCGTGATAGGAAAGCTGCTGGTGATCACCCGCAATGACGAGCTATCGGATCGCTCGCATGCGATCATCGACGGGCTCGATGGCCGCGTGCATCACTACGAACTTGGCTCAAGCCACACCTCTGGCTTTGAGCCCGGCGACTTTGTTCAAGCCAAACCCCGTGCATGCGGCGCATCCAGCGTGGACCGCGTTATCGAGGACGTCGCTAACGCATATGGCGGGACATACTCAGCGAACTATCACCGCGAGCATGACCCCACCGTCAGCGATAAGGATCTAGGGCTCATCTGCAACCGACTGGCTGCCCTCTCCCGGCAATCACTGGTCCTGATGGACGGCCATGAACGCTTTGACGGCTGCACCGATCTCGTCCGCCGCGTTGAGGACGTTGCCGCACGCACGGCCAAACGCTCGCCGACACTGCTGCTCAGAATGGACACGATGAGCCTTGAGGCCCAGGTCAGCGCCCACGGCCTCACCTGGCTTGATCGTCATCTGGCTGGCGAGACCAGCCAGCAGGTGGGCTATTCCGGGCTTGGCGCTGAGGCGCGCGAGCTTGCCCGTCAGCGACGGGCCGTGCTCGTCGCGCGCGGCATCGCGCAAGCGGGTCGCAGCGGGGCGCTAGAGCCGCAGGCGATGGAGAAGCTCCAGATCCGGTCAATGCATGACTATGGCCGCGCCCATGCCGGAGAAAGTGGCATGGCCTATGTTCCGTACCAGCCCGGCAGGGAGGTTTCGGGTAAAGTGATGCCCGTAAACGATGGGCATGGTTCGGTATTTGCCCGGATTGAATATGCCCGGCAGTTCACGCTTGTCCCGTGGTCGCGAGATCTGGAAGGCATGCGGGCGAGGCCGGTAACCCTCTCCTGGTCATTCTCTCGCGGTCTCCAGATGACACGTGGGCGTGACCTCGGGCTCAGCCGCTAAGGCCTGCTGGAATGTGCCGTGTGGGGTATGAATCGCCCACACACGACATCCCACCTAAGTGAGATTATCTGTACTGTGCCACAGGCGTTTTTCTCAATTGTTCCAATATTCGAGCTTCCCCTTGGGGTAGGGCGGGGGATAAGGGAAAATGCCGGAGTGGCGACGAATTTGACCTCCGCGCCGCCACCAATCCGTCCGGGTGCCTGGGTTCATAAGAACTCATCAATTTTTGGTTGGTTACTCTAGAATGGTTCGTTGGTGTGAGTCACTTGATCGCATAGTGTCGTCACATATGAATTTTTCTCGGATTTTGTGGGTTAGGAACTATGCAGATGCATTGGTCAACCGGACATAGGACTTTGAAGAGCATGCACACAGCACCCGCTTTCATACTTGCGGCGCTTGCTTTGACTTATTCAATTCAATCAAGCAATGCCGAAGGAACTAAGCTGCCGGCTTCGATGTGGAGTGAAGAATGTACGGTACAAAAAACCTTTGATTCGACTTTGATCAACCATGTTGATGCTGGAACTCCTCATACGGCGAAGACGCTAGCAGCCGTAAGGGAGATGTTGGCTCTCATGGAGAGCCGGGACTTCGAAGCTGGCAAGCCAATGGCCGATCAAATGGACGCATACGAAGCGGCCCAATTTGAAGCCCTAAACCAACAGATCAAAAATGGGCAGGTCATTACTCTTATAGAGGGCAAACGGGAACGCGATCTTTGGGCGATTTCTCGCATGGTAAGTATTGCTCATGAACTATCCAGAGATGCCTACCAGTTCAGCGACGACAAAAAGGAGATGTCGTATGCTGCACTACTGTTGGCCATGAGGGAGCTTATCGAACTTGAAAACCTTCAGCCAGACCAACTACCAACGGAAGGTCCATGTGTCTTGGAATCGGCAATTTATGCCGATGCTAGTCGCGCATTCGAAAATGCAAACAAAGTATATGGACTGGACGCCGCTCTAGCAGATCTGCAATCTCTGGCAGATGAATACGGCACTCCCCTTGCGCGTGAGAAGCTGAGCGCTGCCGACGCTCGCCGCATGGATGAAGACATCCTTCCGGTGGTTACAAAGGCACAAGCTCGTTTGGAGTTGGCGCGGGACTTATACCGAATTGCAAGATTGGAGGTCGTATCAAAGTTGAGCTTAGAAGCGACTAGGCGTGACCAGTATGCAGCACCTAGCGACATTGAGTACATGGGTACTAATTGGGATATGATGGTGAAAACCGAGGAGATATCCGCGCAGGATATCCAGTATGCTAAGGTACTTTTTCAACTCAATGAAATGATCCCAGCAGAAATTATGGAATCTTGGGAGAAGTCCCAGGCCGAACTACCAAAGTAACCGGCTTACAAGAGCGTGCGTGACACTTTCGTAGACTGAAAGAGGCATAAGATCATGACGCAAAACATAATCAAGTTTGATCCTAGCAAGCGAAAGAAATCGGGTCCAAAGCCGCTCGAAAATAGGCTCAAGCTGCAGCCCGATCTGCGAATCTGGCGAATACTGTGGGTAGCGCTAATATTGCTGGCCGTCGGATTGCTTTTCTTTTGGGGGTCAGATGACAACTTTGATTGGAGCAGTCCTCCGAACAATGCTGTAACCGTGTCAGCCCGTGATGTTCGTATCGTTGACGGTGACACTGTAGAAGTTGCTGGCGAAAAGTTGCGACTTAAAGGTTGGGACACTCCGGAAAAATTCGGCAACGAGAAGTGTGCTAAAGAAAAAATGCTGGGTGAGAAGGCAAGCCAGTATGCGACGACGATGCTCGCACGGTCTCGGGAGTTTTCGTTTGTGCGCTCCGGCACAGACGCATTCGGCAGGACACTTTCCCATTGGTCAGTGGATGGTGCAGACTATGGCAAACAACTCCAGGCCGCTGGATTGGCGAAACGCTGGAGCTTCGGCCTAGAAGCGAAACCACACTGGTGCTGAGTTAAATGAATTAGTCCTGAGAGGGATCGCATGTATCGAGTCGTCTGTAGCTTAGTGTTTCTTCTGGCTGCGTGTTCAGCGTCCGAGAAATACGATAGCGCGTTTGATCGCGGCTATAGCGATGGATTTGCGTCGGGTTACAATACCACGTGCGAGATCCGGGTTACATTGATCGCTGGAGACTGGGAAACCAACGGCTACAAACCAGGGTATGATTCTGGATACAGCGCCGGATCAGAACAGTGTCGAAGCGATCAAGCCGGAACCCAATGAACGCTAGAGTGTCGCCAGTAAAAGGAATTGCATTTGTCTTGCTAGGACTGCCCGCACCGATTGATATCTGGTTGCGATGCCATAGGGTCTCTGAAGAAGCCTAGTGGAGAGAAGGGAATGAATATTCGTCCTATTGTTATTGGTATTGTCTCAATGGGAGCCCTCGCGCTTCAGGCGCATGCCGATACCGCGACGTTCTGCGTTCAGAAACAAGCCCCCAGTAACTATGAGAAGTACAACGGTGCAACGGCGATAGTTGTGAAGTCGGACAACGTTTCCATTACCATGACAGTCAACTACGCGAATGGCGGCGAGAAGACATATAAATTGCCGTTCTTGGTCAACGGTATGTATAGCAATGAGGATACCTTTGTGTCGGTTTCGTTCCGATCGAATGACAATGAAATATACTTTTCAGACCCCAACCGAAATGATTGGTTCAGCGCCACAAAATGCGGCTGAGTGGTTGAGGCGAACGAGCTTGGTATCTTTCGGCTAAATAAAAGCGAGAAAGTCATGTTGAACCGCCCCGGATTTGCCGGAGGCTCCTTTTCTTGAGAGAGTGG
>TARA_R110002073_G_scaffold144889_11_pt1 | contig 28526 bp, 19 predicted proteins | sample TARA_R110002073 | Tara Oceans TARA_R110002073 (sample SAMEA4397174) | marine metagenome | biome: Polar Biome; feature: [DCM] deep chlorophyll maximum layer (ENVO:01000326); material: water (ENVO:00002006), including particulate matter (ENVO:01000060) such as... | depth 40 m | reverse complement strand
TGGCGGGGAGAGGTCCGGATTCCCCATGCCGAAATCAATGATATCCGCCCCGGCCGCGCGCTCCCGCGCTTTCATCGCATTGACTTCTGCGAATACGTAAGGGGGTAATCTCTTGATGCGGTAAAAATCCTTTTCCATGTCTTCCTCGTGATGCAATTATGGCTCTGATATACTGATGATGCGCGTGTCATTTGTGGCGAAATGACGCAAGATGATAAGTCTTGAAACGCATGGGGATCATTATGTAGCAGCAAACCATGACAAAAGAAATTGCCTTTTACGCGAATCTCGTAAAAAAACTATCATATTTACAAGCCGCTCTGGTCGTACTAGTGTTTTACAAATAAGCAGAAATGTTGGCCATGGAGAACAGGTATGAGTGAAGATAAATCGGATCTGGATCAGTTTTCGGAAAATTTACGGGAAATGACCGCCGAATTTCACAAAATGGCCCACGATTTTTTCGAAGCTCAAAACGACCAGAAATCTGACCTGGAGTCAGACCCGATGCATATTGGCGAAACCCTGATTGAGCTTTCAAAATATTATACGGCGCACCCGGAAAAGCTGATCGAAAAGCAGATGACTTTGTGGCAGGACTATATGACCTTGTGGCAGAACGCATCCCGAAAAATGCTAGGCGATACCGATGTGGAACCGGCCATCACACCCGCTCCCGATGACCGGCGCTTTACGGATCAGGAATGGCAGGAAAACCAGACGTTCGATTTCATCAAGCAATCTTATCTGTTGACGGCGCGTTGGCTCAATGATGCGGTCGATGAAATCCACCCGGTTAACGGCCATGAAAAAGACAAGTTGAAATTCTTCACCCGTCAGTTTATCGAGGCGATGTCGCCGACCAATTTTGCTCTGACCAATCCGGAAGTCTTGCGGGAAACGGTGGAGAGCAAAGGGCAGAACCTGATCAAGGGGTTTGAGAATGTTCTGCGGGATTATGATGCGGAGACAGGAAAATTCACAGTCAGCATGACGGATAATATGAAATTCGAACCCGGCCGCAATGTCGCCGCCACGCCGGGTAAGGTGATATACCGCAATGAATTGATCGAATTGATCCAATATACCCCGACGACCGAGAAACAGTATAAAAAGCCGCTGCTGATCGTGCCGCCGTGGATTAATAAGTTTTATATTCTTGACCTGCGGCCCCAGAACTCGCTGGTCAAATGGCTGACCGACAAGGGCTATAGTGTTTTTATCATTTCCTGGCGTAATCCGGATGCTTCGATGGCGGATCTGGATATGAGTGATTATATGCGCCTTGGCACACTGAGCGCCATTGATCAGGTGAAGCAGGCCACGGGCGAGAAGCAGATCAATACTGTGGGCTATTGCATTGGCGGGACGATGTTAAGCTGCACTTTGGCGCATCTGGCGGCGAAAGGTGACCTCGGTCAGATTGGCTGCTCGACCTTTCTTGTGACCCAGACCGATTTTAGTGAGGCCGGGGAACTGACCATCTTTGTCGATGAAAAACAGCTTGCCGATATGGAACAGATGATGGCCCGGGACGGATACCTGGACGGCCGGACCATGTCGAATACGTTTAATATGCTGCGGGCCAATGATCTGATCTGGTCTTTTGTGATAAATAATTACATGAAGGGCAAGGATCCGTTCCCCTTTGACCTGCTTTATTGGAACGGAGACAATACCCGTCTGACACGGGCCTGCCACAGCCAGTATCTGCAGGAAATGTATCTCAACAACAATCTGGTCAAACCCAATACGGTGGTCATGAACGACACGCCTCTGGACCTGACCAAGGTGGATATTCCGACTTATATCCAGGCGGCGGAAACCGACCATATTTGTCCGTGGAAGTCGGTCTATAAAAATACCTGGAGCTTTTCCGGACCTAAAAAATTTATGCTGGCCGGGTCGGGGCATATTGCCGGCGTGGTCAATCCGCCAAGCGCCAAGAAGTATAATCACTGGCAGAATGAGGACGTCCCCCATGATCCGGAAGACTGGCTGGCGGGCGCCACAAGCCATGTGGGCTCCTGGTGGGAAGACTGGCACAAATGGCTGCGGTCTAAATCCGGCGCCAAGGTGGCTGCGCGTATTCCCGGGGACGGTCCTCTTGATGTGATAGAGGACGCCCCCGGAAGTTATGTCAAGGTGCGGTACTAGCCGTTATCTTTCAGGTCGGATTTCCGCCAGAGGTAGTAAACGGCGGGCACCACCAGCAAGGTCAGCAAAACGGCGCTGACCATGCCGCCGACCATGGGCGCGGCGATGCGGCTCATCACTTCTGATCCAGTGCCCGTACCATAAAGAATGGGCAGCAGGCCGACAATAATCGCGGCCGCTGTCATCATCACCGGCCTGACCCGCATGCCGGCCCCCTGAAGGACGGCCTCGGCAAGCGTCTCCGCCCGGGGCGGGATACCCTGTTCGTCACAGTCCTGCCGCATCTTCCGATAGGCCTGGTTGAGATATACCAGCATGATGACGCCGATTTCCACCGCCACCCCGGCGAGGGCGATAAAACCAACCCCGACCGCGACAGAGAAATTATATCCCTGCAGATACATTAACCAGATGCTGCCGACCATTGCCAGGGGCAGGGTGCCCATGATAATCGCAACCTCTACAAAATTGCGGAAGTTGACATAGAGCAGGATTATGATGATCGCCAGGGTCAAGGGAACGACATAGGTGAGTTTTTCCTTGGCGCGGAGCATATATTCATACTGTCCTGACCAGGTGATTGAATAGCCAGCCGGCAGGTCGAGTTGTTGCTGGACAATTACCTGGGCGTCTTCCACGTAACTGCCAAGGTCCATGTCTTCAATATCAATGAACGTCCAGCCATTGAGACGGGCATTCTCGCTCTTGATGCCTGGGGGACCATCTTCAATCTTGATCTCGGCGACATCGGCAAGGGAAATCCGCAAACCCCCGGGCGTGACAATGGGCAGACGCGCCAGTTGTTCCGGCGAATTGCGGTAATCCTGCGGATAGCGGATATTCACAGGATAACGTTCCAGTCCTTCGACGGTCTGGGTGACGTTCATGCCGCCGATAGCGGAGGCGACAACCTGTTGGACACCGGCAATGTTCAGGCCATAACGCGCGGCCTTTTCCCGATTGATATCAACTTTGATATAACGCCCGCCGGCGACCCGCTCGGAATAGACAGAAGCCGTGCCGGGAACATCTTTCAGGATGGTTTCCAGCTGTTGACCGATTTTCTGGATTTCTCCCAGGTCGGGGCCGGCAATCTTGATTCCGACCGGTGTTTTGATGCCGGTGGCCAGCATGTCAATCCGCGTTTTGATCGGCATGACCCAGGCATTGGTGACCCCCGGCAGCTTGACCAGACTATCCAGTTCCTTTTTCAAGGTTTCCGTCGTTACGCCGGGGCGCCATTCTGACCGGGGTTTCAGGTGAATGAAACTTTCGATCATGGTCAGGGGGGCGGGGTCGGTCGCCGTTTCCGCCCGGCCAACCTTGCCAAGCACGGTTTTGACTTCTGGAACGGTGCGGATCAGCTTGTCGGTTTGTTGTAGCAATTCCCGGGCCTTGCCGATGGAAATGCCGGGGTAGGTTGTTGGCATATACATCAGATCCCCTTCATCCAGAGGCGGAATAAATTCGCTGCCAATCCTGTCCAGCGGCCAGAGACCGATAATGAAAATCACAAGAGCGCCGAGAAGCGTCGCCTTGGGGAATTGCAGTACTTTACGCAATATCGGCATATAGCTGGCGGTCAGAACCCGGTTGATGGGGTTTTTATGCTCTGGCATGACGTGTCCGCGGATGAAATAACCCATCAATACCGGCACCAGTGTAATGGCCAGAGCCGCCGAGGCCGCCATGGCGTAGGTTTTGGTAAAGGCAAGGGGGGAGAACATACGCCCTTCCTGGGCCTCCAGGGTAAAGACAGGAACAAAACTGACGGTAATGATCAACAGGCTGAAAAATAGCGCCGGGCCGACTTCGCTGGCAGAATCGGCGACGACTTTCCACCGGTTTTCCTTGGTCAGAGGCGTACGCTCCATATGTTTATGCATGTTTTCAATCATGACAATCGCCCCGTCGATCATGGCGCCAATGGCGATGGCGATGCCACCAAGCGACATGATATTGGCGTTCAGGCCTTGCATGTGCATGATGATGAACGCGGTCAGAATGCCGACAGGCAAGCTGAAGATTGCGACCAGAGACGAGCGAATATGGAACAGGAAGATCATGCAGACCAGCGCGACCACGCCGAATTCTTCCAGCAGTTTGATCCACAGGTTTTTCACCGCCCGTTCGATAAGACCGCTGCGGTCATAGACAGTGACGACTTCGACACCTTCCGGCAAGCCTTGCTTCAGTTTTTCAAGTTTGGCTTTGACGCCTTCAATGGTTTTCTGGGCATTTTCGCCGAACCGCATCACAATAATGCCGCCAACGGTTTCCCCTTCGCCGTTGAGTTCGGCGATGCCGCGGCGCATTTGCGGCCCGATGTTAATGTCCGCAATATCTTTCAGGAGCAGCGGCGTACCTTTTGGATTAACCCCCAGAGGAATATTTCCAATATCGGTCTTGTTTTGCAAATAACCGGTGGCGCGCACCATATATTCTGCTTCCGCCATTTCAATGACGGAGGCCCCGATTTCCTGGTTCCCTTGCTGTATCGCGGTCTGGATCAGGGACAAGGGGATGCCGAAGGCCCGCAGTTTGTCGGGATTGACCTTGACCTGATATTGCTTGACCATACCGCCGAGCGCGGCGACTTCGGATACGCCAGGCACAGTTTGAAGTTCATATTTGAGGAACCAGTCCTGTAAACTGCGCAACTGGCTGATGTCATGTTTGCCGCTTTTATCGATCAGGGCGTAAAGATAAACCCACCCGACACCGGTGGCATCAGGGCCCAGTTGAGGCCGGGCGTCTACCGGCAGGGACGGGGCGACCTGGCTGAGATATTCCAGCACCCGGCTGCGCGCCCAGTAGAGATCCGTTTTTTCATCGAAAATGACATAGACATAGGAATCACCGAAGAAGGAGTATCCACGTACGGTAACTGCGCCGGGAACTGACAACATGGCGGTGGTCAGGGGATAGGTCACCTGGTCTTCGACCACCTGGGGGGCCTGACCGGCATATGAGGTTTTAATAATCACCTGAACATCCGACAGGTCGGGGAGAGCATCAACAGGTGTATTCTTCAGGGAGAACAGCCCCATACCGACTAAAATCAGGGTCGCGAGCAGCACAAAAAAACGGTTGCCGACGGACCAGCGTATAATAGATTCAATCATCTGATCTGTCCCTTACATGGTGTGATTGCTGTGATCCATGGTGTCATGGTTCATCGGGGTTGAAGGGGCTGTATCATTCATATCCGCCGGGGGGGCCATACGTTTGAAATCGGATGTCTTGCTGCTTTCGGAATCCAGCAGGAACTGGGCCGAGGTAACAACCTTATCCCCCATGTTCAGGCCGGACAAAATTTCGACATTTTGCGGATCAAATCGTCCTGTCCTGACCTCGATGGATTTAAAGCGCCCCTCGCCAAGCGCGAGAACAACACGGTCGGAATTTCCGGTACGGATCAGGGCTTCTTTTGGCACGACTAGTGTATGCTGTTCGCTTTCCGCATGAATCACCACCTGGGCAAACATATTGGGTTTGAGGTGATGGTCTTTATTGTCAAAACGCAGCCGCACTTTTACGGTCCGGGTTGTTTCATCCAGAGTAGGATAGATATAGTCCACCTGACCCTGCCAGTCCTGCCCGGGCAGAAAGTCCAGGGTCATGGTCACCGGCAGACCTTTGGTGATCAGGAAGGCTTCCCGTTCAAAGACTTCCGCCTCGACCCAGACCTGGTCGAGAATGCCGATTGACATTATTGTGGTGCCGGGGCTGACAAAGAAACCTTCCCGAATGTTCAGATTATCGATCACGCCGTCTTGCGGGGCAAAAATGGTGATGGTTTGATGCACCCTTTTTGTTTCTTTAAGGGTTCGGATGGTGTCGACCGGCACCCGCAAGGATTTCAGCCTGTCTTCCGCGGCTGTCACCAGTCGAGTATTGTTGCGGTTCAGCGCCAAGATCAATTCTTCCTGGGCATTGACCAGTTCCGGGGCGTAGATGTCATAAAGCGGCTCTCCCGCCTTGACCGGATCACCGGCCGCCTTGATATAAAGCTTCTCAATCCATCCTTCGACGCGTGGGTGGACATGCACCAGTTGGTCTTCGTCATATTGCACGTAGCCCACGGTTTTGATCTCGCTGTGCAGGGCCGCATGTGTGGCGACCACGGTACGCACCCCGAGATTATTCACCACGGCGGGAGAAATTTCTACGGTCCCGGCACCGCCATCGGCAGCAGAAACGCCATCAGGATAAACAGGGATGAGATCCATACCCATGGGAGATTTCCCCGGTTTGTCTCTTTTGTAATTTGGGTCCATTGGCGCGACCCAGTAAAGGGGTTTGTTTTCATGTTTCTGCGCGTCTTGGTCGGGCGTCGCCGGCCCCGTCAGGCTTGAAATTCCGGCGGTCAAGACGGCGCCGGTAAAGATGCCGACGGCGAGGAAAGTGAGGTTGCGTTTTTTTTGTGTCATTGGAATTCTCCTGAGCGGGAGGTGCCGGTGACGATGTCACGGGCTTGGCTCATAAAAAAATAATTCAGCTGCAAAATGGTTTTCTGGCGTTCGACATCGATGCTCATGGCGTCAATTTCGGCATCCATTTCTGCAATCCGGGCGCGGACGGCTTCGGCAAAATCGCCGTCGTCATTGGTATAGGCTGTCAGGGCGGCCTCCGCCTGTTCATGAATTTGCGGCAACAGCTGAGCGTTGTAGAGCTTCTGGCGTTGATTTAACCTCAGAAGCTGGGTTTTTGCTGTTGTGAAAGAGGCGGTCAGTTTGCGCAGCATTTGCCATTTTTCTGTTTTAACAGCGGATGTTTTCGAAATTTCGGACTGGACTTGTTTGTCCTGGCGGTTGGCGGTGAACAGAGGAATGCTCATGGTCACCCCAAGAGAAAAAAGATCGGATCTCTTGATCCCCATGGCATCATTGGCGCGATATCCGTATCCGGCGCGAAGCGCCCATTCAGGCTTGTATTTTTGTCGCGCGAGTTCAACACCCGTCTGGCTTTCCTTAAGTTTTTGATCAATCGCCTGCAAGGTCGGGTGACGTGCAAGCAGCTGATGCAGGGTCTGGGTATTTATATATCTGTCATCCTGATAAAATTCAGGGTGCAACAGCATCAGGTCGGGCATTTGAGTCGTCAGCACCAGAGGGGCTTGCCGGGTCACATCCAGATAATTATTCTCATTTCCGGTCAACCATTCCGAAAGCTGGTGTTGGAACAGTTCCTGACGCTGATGCAGGACAGTCAGACGGTCTTCCAGTCGGGTCAGTTCCAGCTGGGCCCGGATGACGTCCTGTTGCCGGCTTTTTCCCAATGCCGCGGCATAACCGGTTTCGGTTACGGTGATTAATTGTTCAAACAGGGCGCGGTTCTTCTCGATGATGGCGATGCTTTCCTGTGCCTGATAGGCATTTAGCCATAATTGCCCAACCGTCACGGCAACCTTGGCCTTGCGGTCTTCCCGCAGAAAGGGGTGCTGGCTGCTCTGCAGTTCCAGTTGACGTTTGCGCAGGGCCCGGCTGTCGCCAGGGGGAAAGGCCTGTGTCAGGCCGAGCTTGACCTGTGTCATGGCTTCCTGACCAAAATTAAAACTGTTGGTCGGAAGGTTGGCGACATCAAAGGATAATTTGGGGTCGGGAAGCGCGCCCGCGGCGATACTCATGGACTCAATGGCCTCCTGGGTGTGGCGATTGCCTGTTAGCCAGGGATCATTCTGATGGGCGGACTCAATGGCGGTTTCAATACTGACGCGTCCGGAAGGCGGGCGCTGTTCGCCGATGGTGGGGGCGGTTCCTGCGGACAGGGTCAGCAGGGTCAGGATAAGAGTGCATGTCAGGTAATGCCCTGATTTCTTTGTGACCCCATGTGGATACAGGGAAAGCACGGCTTTCCTGAAAGTGGGGCGGTCGGATAAAATCATGTGTTGCTCCTTTTTTGAGCAGGTCGAATAGAATAACTTATTGATCTTAGAGACAGAAGTTCTGCTGAATTATCACTCAACAAAGTTCTGTAAAATCTGAATGAGGTGTGCTGCTCCGGGTGATAGGCGCACCTGTCCTGTCTTATCCAAAAATTGGAGGGCGGTATAAGGTTTTGGGGAAATTTCTGACGATAGAAAAAGATCGGACCCGATATTGTTGCAGGGGGGGCGCATCAAGGTCATTTTCGGGGGTGGTGGTCAGTAAGGCAGACGAAAGATCGCCGACCGGGCAGACACAATCCTGATCACAGCAAGAGGACAGATCGGAATGTTCCGCGGCGATGGCCACTGGAACAGGGCAGGAGTCGTCCTGGTTCATATTGTCCATGCATGGCGCATCAGTGTTAAGGTTTGATGTTGCAGCACTGATATTATGATGTGTGCTGTTCATTGGGCAGGAAAGGGCGGATGCTGAGACTGTCTGGCCCGTAAAAACCAGAAGCATCATCAAAAGCGCCAGAATATTAGCTTTGCTGCGTAACACTTATAATATCCAATTCCATATTTCATATCTGTATTACAGATAACTGTTAAAAATTCAATAGGATTTCCAAACAGCTTTATTATTGTGGCAAAATTTATCATAATAGAGATATGCGGGCGATGATCCTGAAATCTGTTACGTCGTTTGATAATAACCAGACGCCGCTTGATCTGGTGGACTGGCCTGACCCTGTGCCTGCTGCGGGGGAAATCCTGATCCGCGTTACCGTCTGTGGGGTCTGTCATACCGAACTGGACGAGATCGAGGGGCGCAGCCCGCCCCCGCGTCTGCCGGTGATCCCCGGTCATCAGGTGGTCGGGCATGTCGAAGCCCTGGGGCCGGGCGTGACAATGTACAAGGTTGGCGATCGGGTCGGGGTGGCTTGGATTTTCTCCGCCTGCGGCGTGTGCCGGTTCTGCCGGCGGGGGCAGGAAAATCTCTGTCCTGGGTTTCAGGCTACCGGCCGAGATGCGCATGGCGGTTACGCTGAACGTATGGTGGCGCCTGCCGAATATGTATACGCTATCCCAAAAGTTTTCACAGACGCCGAGGCGGCTCCCCTGTTATGTGCCGGGGCCATTGGATATCGGTCTCTGTGTCTGGCGGGGCTTGAAAAGGGGGATAACGTCGGACTCACCGGCTTTGGTGCATCGGCGCATCTTGTGTTGCAGATGCTTCATCATCAATTTCCCGAGATGAAAATATTCGTTTTCGCCCGCAAGGCCGAGGAACGCGCTTTCGCCCGGAGTCTGGGCGCATATTGGGTCGGGACCACCATTGATGTCGCCCCCGACCCCTTACAGGCCATTATTGACACAACGCCGGCCTGGACGCCAATTCTGGGCGCGTTGCAGAATCTGGATTCTGGCGGGCGGCTGGTGATCAGCGCCATCCGGAAGGAAGAGCGGGACAAGTCGGTTCTGTTGAGCCTGAATTACCCTGCGCATCTGTGGATGGAAAAGGAAATCAGGAGCGTGGCCAATATCACCCGCCAGGATGTGAGCGCGTTTTTAGATCTTGCTGCGGCCATTCCTTTGCACCCTGAAATTCAGGAATATGACCTGGAAAAGGCCAATGAGGCTCTCTTCGATATGAAAACCAAGCATATCAAAGGGGCAAAGGTATTACGTGTGAGCTAACGGGTGGGGGATCACCTGCGGCACATGGTCAAACATGCGGATTGTTTTTTTGCACGTAGTCCTTGTAATATGGTATTTGTTAAATATTATAGCATCTTAGGCCCATTCCTTCCGTCGGGGTGGTCAAAAGAAGGACAATGTCGCGCTATGGCAAGCACATCGAAACCCACGCAAGGGTCAAAAGTCGTGAAACCTCGTAAAAAAAGCAGGGCAAAAAAAGCCTCGGATATAACGACAGATCCCGTGATTTCAGATGACAGGTCTGAATTGATATTCAAGAATAACACATTCCCCATTGTTGGGCTGGGGGCCTCTGCGGGCGGATTACAGGCCTTTACAGATTTTTTTAAAGCGATGCCAGCCGATAGCGGGATGGCCTTTGTCGCCATTCATCACGTCGACCCGGATCATGAAAGTCTAATGGCGGATCTGTTGGCCAAGCATACGTCAATGAGTGTTGTTCTGGCCAAGGATCATACGAAGGTCGAACCGAACCATGTTTATATTATTCCCCCGAGTTATTTTCTGAAAATAGACAATGGTGTTCTTTATCTGACAGAACCGGATGCGCGGCGGGGGATGCGGTTGCCGATCGACTATTTTTTAACCTCGCTGGCAGAGGAAAGAAAACAGAACACGGTCGCGGTGATCTTGTCCGGTACGGGCAGCGATGGAACGGCAGGGGTCAGAAGCATCAAGGCGAATGGCGGTATGGTCATCGCGCAAAACCCGAGAGAGGCGTCTCATGACGGGATGCCCCGGAGCGCCGTTGCGTCAGGATCGGTCGATCATGTTCTCCGGGTTCATCAGATGCCAAAGGTGATTATGGATTTCTGTAATCACCCGTACATCAGCAAGGGTAAGGCCGCTAAGGTTCTGGGCGAAAACGCCCGCGGATCGCTGGGGGATATCATCGATGTGTTGAAGGCATATTCCCCGATCAATTTCGAATTCTATAAAGAAGGTACATTGTTGCGGCGTATAGAACGGCGTATGGTATTGAAACATATGGATAATTCTGTTGATTATCTGGCGTTTTTGAAAGATTCACCGGATGAGGTGGAAAAATTGTTCGGGGACTTTTTAATCAGCGTGACGTCCTTCTTCCGGGATCCGGAGTCTTTTAAATACCTGGAAAAGAAAGTCTTGCACGACCTGGAAGCGCATCAGAGAAGCGATAAACCGATCCGCGTCTGGGTCCCGGGCTGCGCCAGCGGTGAAGAGGCTTATTCCCTGGCCATGCTGCTGATTGAAAATATTACGGCGAACAGAAAACATATAAAGCTGCAGATTTTTGCCTCTGATGTGGATGATCGCGCCCTGGAAGTTGCCCGCGCCGGCATTTATCCGGGGTCTATCGAGGCGGATGTATCCCCGGCTCGACTGAGGCGTTTTTTCATCAAGGAAGACCATACATACCGGGTTTCACCGGAGTTGCGCGACAGTGTCGTCTTCGCCAATCAGAATGTTTTGGCGGATGCGCCTTTCTCAAAACTGGATATTATTTCCTGCCGGAACTTGCTGATTTATCTGAACAGTGAAGCACAGGAACGCATCATTCGCATGTTCCATTTCGCCTTGAACGATGGCGGATTGTTGTTTTTGGGGTCCTCTGAAACAGTGAGCAGTTTTGAAGAGTTATTCCAGCCGCTGTCCAAGAAATTCAAACTGTACAAGAGAGTAGGAAAAGCCCACTCCCGGCCCTATTATTTTCCTGTCAAGCCCAGGGTTTATGGCGATGTGCAAATATCCAGTTCAACACTGCCTGAAATGAATCGCCAGACGCGTCTGGCGGACGTCAGTCAGAAATTCCTGGTTGAACATTATGCCCCTGTTGCGGTGTTGATTAACCAGAAGATGGAATTATTGTTCGTTCAGGGGCCGGCTGACCTGTATCTCAGGGTGCCTGCGGGGGAAAGCAGCCAGGATCTTTTGGCGATGGCGCGGGATGGTCTGAGGGCCAAGTTGGGCAGTACAATACGCAAATCCATGCTCGAAGGGGCGGAAATATCAAGTGGGGGCACCGTTACCCGGAATGGAACAACCGTGCCCGTGGCGATCACGGTGCATCCTCTGGATATTGAAGGAAACCGTTTGTTACTGGTGACATTTGTCGACAAGCCTTTGATGGAAAATATACCGGTACCTGATGAAAGGGAGCGCGACAATTCTGAAGCCTATCGGCATCTGGAACAGGAACTGGAGGCGACACGGATCGACCTGCAAACCACGGTTAAGGATTATGAACGTTCAACGGAAGAGTTGAAAGCGATTAATGAAGAAGCGATGTCGATGAACGAAGAGTTTCAATCGACCAATGAAGAGCTGGAAACCTCGAAAGAGGAACTGCAATCGCTGAATGAAGAACTGACAACCTTGAATACGCAGCTTCAGCAAAAAGTCGATGATGAACGCCGGATGTCGGACGATCTGAATAATCTGTTGTCCAGTTCGGGGATCGCGACCTTGTTTCTTGACCGGCAGCTCAGCATTATGCGATTTACCCCGGCGACCCGGGAATTGTTTAATGTGCTGGTAAATGATATCGGGCGCCCGTTTGGCGATATTACCGGCAAGCTGGATGACCCTAAACTTCTGAAGGATGCGGCCATGGTCCTGGAAGACCTGACGCCGGTTGAAGTCGAAGTCAGATCGGCGGAGGGGCGATGGTATTTACGCAGAATTCTGCCGTATGTCACGCAGGCCGGCAAGGTGGACGGGGTTGTTTTGACGTTCCTTGATGTAACCGCGCTTAAAGTGCTGGAACAATCCAACAAAGCGGCTTTGCGCCTGACCGAGAATATCGTTGATACGGTACGTGAACCATTGTTGGTTCTGGATGGAAAATTCACCATTATCAAGGCCAGCCGATCTTTTTACAAAGATTTCGGGACCGTTCAGACGAAAACAGTGGGGGTCAACCTGTTCGATCTGCAGGGTGGCCAGTGGGATTTGCCGGCATTGCGTAAATTGCTGGAACGTATTTTGCCGGATAAAACAACAATTGAATCCTTCAAAGTCACGTTGTCCTTTAAGGCAAAGGGGGCCCGCACCATGTTGTTGAACGCCCGGCAGATACAGAGAGAAGGCGAAGGCGATGAGTTGATCCTCATGACCATCGAAGATGTGACGGAGAGAGATAATGCCCAGAAGGAATTGCAGGAACGGGAAGCCCGCCTCAGCGCCATTCTCAATGCGATTCCCGAAGCGGTTCTGACCATTAATGAAGACGGCATCATTGGCAGTTTCAGTCCGGCGGCGGAGAAAATTTTTGGGTATGCGGCGAAAGAGGTGCTTGGTCAGAGTGTCAATATCCTGATGCCAAAATCAGATTCCGGTGAAGGGGACGGGGACCTGTCGCATTATATGACCAGCAGGGATCAGATGAACAACCGCATTGGTCAGGAAATTTATGCGCACTGCAAAGATGGCAGCAAAGTGCCGATCCGTCTGAGGGTTGCAGAATTCTGGTATGATGAAAAACGTCACTTTATTGGCGTTCTTCATGATCTGACCGAGGAAAAGAAGCGCCGTGAAGAATTGCAGCGGGCACAGAAAATGGAGGCCGTAGGCCAACTTACAGGCGGTATTGCCCATGACTTTAATAACCTTCTGACAGTGATTACCGGCAATCTGGAGATGCTGGATATGCAGCTGGAGGATGAAACGCAACGCGTTCTCCTGGGAGAGGCGGAGGAAGCTTCTGCGCTTGGCGCGCAGTTGACCAATCGTCTGCTGGCTTTTTCCAAACGGCAGACGCTAGAGCCTAAGAATGTTTGTCTGAACGACCTGATTACCACGATGACGCCTTTGTTGCGGCGGTCTCTAGGAGAGGAAATCACCATCGTCACCAGACTGGCAGATGACCTGAAGCCGACATTGTCTGACCCTGGCCAGATAGAAAACACGTTGTTGAACCTTGCCATCAATGGGCGTCATGCAATGCCCAAAGGGGGGGGTCCTGACGATTGAAACGCAGAATGTTTATCTGGATGAAGATTATGCGGCAACCCAGGTGGATGTTGAACCGGGCCCCTATATCGCGTTGTCGGTCAGTGATACAGGAACGGGCATGTCAGAAGATATTCGCGAACGGGCTTTCGAACCATTCTTCTCGACAAAAACGCCGGGTAACGGTTTTGGTCTCGGGTTGAGCATGATTTACGGCTTCGCGAAACAATCCGGAGGACATGTTGCGATATACAGTGAGGAAGGTGTAGGCACGACCATTAACCTGTATCTGCCGCCGGCCATCAGTATGGATGTCCAGGATGAGAAGGCGGAAAGTCTCCCGGGTGATATCTCAAAGAATGTGGTTGTTCTGGTGGTCGAGGATGACGAACGGGTCAGGCGTCTGACGGTCCATCGTCTGGAAAAACTCGGTTATCAGGTGATTGCAACCAATAATGGCCGGGAAGCCGTTAAAACGCTGAAGGAAAACGACCACATTGACCTGGTGCTTTCTGATGTGATCATGCCTGGGGGAATGACCGGATTCGAGGTGGCGGATGAAGCCTTGAAGATTAACCCGAAACTGAAAATTTTACTGGCCAGTGGTTATGTGGATGCCAAACAAGCCGAGTCCAATCCACATCGGTTTTTACGTAAGCCATACAGTATAAAAGATCTGTCAAACGCCTTGGCGGATTTATTGACGGAATAACTTTTCAAAAGCCTCAGATGGCTTGAGCTATGCGCGGTTCCCCCGGGAAAAGGGGGAGCCGTTTTTTTGTATCAACTGATCGTAATCAATATTGTCGGCCTGTTTGGCGCTATCTTTTTTCTATCCAATCATCGCATTCAATTAGAGAGAGAAAGATGCCAGTCGAGAAAAGCCGCGACACTATTCTGCCACCTTCACGTCGAAATAATACCACGCCCCGGAAATTAAAACGGGTTGCTTTTATTGGAAATTATGTTCCCCGAAAATGTGGAATTGCCACGTTTACGGCGGACCTTTCCGACGCCATGGTACAGGGAAACCCGGATGTCGAATGCTGGGTTATTCCGGTGAATGACACGGCGGAGGGGTATAATTATCCCGACCGCGCCAGATTTGAAATTTTTGAGAATGATTTATCCTCTTACCGACATGCCGCGTATTTTTTAAATATAAATCAAGTGGATGTTGTTTGTGTGCAACATGAATTCGGTATCCATGGCGGTCCTGCGGGAAGTCATATTCTAACCTTGTTGAAGTCACTTCATATGCCGATCGTGACGGTGCTTCACACCATTCTCAGAACGCCGAATGCGGATCAGAAGAAGGTAATGGACCGGTTGATCGAATATTCAGACCGACTTATCGTGATGAGTGAAATGGGCATAGAGATATTATCCGAGGTCTATGATGTTCCTGAAAGCCAGATAGACTTCATCCCGCATGGCATTCCCGATTTCAGCTTTATCGATCCGCATTTTCATAAAGCAAGTTTCGGGATGGAAGGCAAGACAACTTTGCTGACATTCGGGCTCTTGTCAGAGAATAAAGGCATTGATTATGTGATCCGGGCCTTACCCGGAATCATAAAAAAACATCCTGACTTTATCCTGATCATTTTGGGGGCCACCCATCCACATGTTTTGCGGCGAGAAGGGGAAAGTTACCGCCTTTCCCTGGAACGGCTGGTCACGACCCTGGGACTGGAAGAACATGTCATTTTTTACAACAGATATGTTGAATTGCCCGAATTGATCAAATTTATCGAGGTCGCGGATTTATATATCACGGCTTACTTGAATGAAGCGCAGATTACATCCGGGACTTTGGCGTATGCCGTAGGGGCGGGCAAGGCAGTTTTGTCAACGCCATATTGGCATGCGCAGGAGTTGCTGGCGGAAGAGCGGGGGGTATTGGTGCCGTTCCGGGATTCAGAGAAAATCTCACAGGAAATACTGAACCTTCTTTCGGATAATAAAAGACGCCAGAGCCTGAGGCGAAATGCCTTTGAATATGGCAAGCGTATGAGATGGTCGAAGGTGGCGGGAGAATATATCGCGTCTTTTATGACGGCGTGTAAGATGCGTCAGGAGCATCCCCGGCCATTAGCCACACACGCCAACCTTAACCAACCGCCAAAAGAATTATTAAAGGTGGATTTACGTCACTTGAGAAGGCTGACGGATACGACGGGGCTGTTTCAGCATGCGACTTATGCAACACCCAATTATAATGACGGCTATAGCACTGACGATAACGCCCGGGGACTATTATTTACGACTCTTCTGGAAGAAGAGAATTTATTGGAAGCCGCTGACGAAGATTTAAGAAACAGCTATTTTGCCTTTCTGGCTTATGCCTTTAACCCTGAATTTGGCCGGTTTCGCAATTTCATGTCTTACGATCGGCAATGGCAGGAAGAGGTGGGGTCTGAAGATTCTCATGGAAGGTCGGTCTGGGCTTTGGGGACGGTCATCGCCCGGTCCCAGGACCAGGTGTTGTGTAACGCCGCCACAGAGATTTTCCACCAGGCTTTGCCTGCCTTGAACCTTATGACCAGTTGCCGGACCTGGGCATTTTCTTTGCTCGGGTTACATGAATATCTGAAGAAATACGCCGGGGACAGATTGGTGCAAAAGTTACGGGCGCGTCTTTGCGATCATCTCATGACGGAATATAAGGCTTTTTCAGGCCGCAACTGGCCCTGGTTTGAACGTCAGCTGACCTACGCCAATGCGGTATTGCCGCACGCCTTGCTGGTCTCGGCAAAGGCCATGGGACGGTCCAATCTGGAAAACAAGGCTTTGGATATTCTGAGATGGCTTGTGGACATCCAGAAGCTGGAGAAAGGTTGTTTTTCGCCTATCGGTACAGAGGGATTCTATCACCGCCGGGGCGCGAGGGCCCGTTTCGACCAGCAACCGACCGAGGCCCAGGCTATGGTATCCGCCTGTCTGGAAGCATATCAGACCACAAAAGATACCTATTGGTGGTTACAGGCAAAATGGGCCTTTGAATGGTATTTGGGGCAGAATGACCTTCAGGTTCCTTTATATGATCCGGCGACGGGGGCGTGCCGGGATGGTCTTCATGCAGATCGGGCGAATGAAAACAGGGGCGCGGAATCGACCCTCGCCTTTTTGCAGTCACTCATCGAAATGCATGCAGTGGAGAATATGATCAATGTCTCAGACATCAGAAGCAAAACAAAAGTTACAGCATGAAACCCTGTTCAAACGGGAAAAAAACAACCCTATTTTGACCGCGGCGCACTGGCCTTATCCGGTAAACTCGGTTTTTAATCCGGGGGCGACGTTGTTGGAAGATGGCACAACCCTTCTGCTCTGCAGGGTGGAAGACCGTAGCGGACTGTCACATTTATGCGCGGCGCGATCAAAAGATGGCATATCCAACTGGGTTATTGATAAAAAACCTACGCTTTTGCCTTCCCCGACGGAATACCCGGAGGAAACCTGGGGGATAGAAGATCCCAGAATTACTTACCTGCCGGAGAAGAAAGTATATGCGGTGGCCTATACGTCTTATTCCATGCCGGGGCCAACGGTGTCGATTGCCCTGACGAAGAATTTCAAGAAATTTGAACGGGTCGGCATGGTGATGCCGCCCTTGAACAAGGATGCGGCGCTTCTACCCCATAAAATCTGTGGGAAATGGGCGATGATACACCGTCCCACCACGTCACATTACTCTCATATCTGGATATCATTCTCAACCGACCTGGATCATTGGGGAGATCATAAAATGATCTTACAGGCCCGGCGGGGACCCTGGTGGGATTCCGATAAGATCGGACTGTCACCACCTGTGATTAAGACGTCAGAAGGCTGGTTAATGATTTACCATAGTGTGCGCCATACGGCCTCGGGGGCAATTTATCGCATTGGTTTGGCGTTGTTTGATTTGGGGTGTCATCAGACATGCCTGCGCCGGTCGGATACCTGGGTGCTTACCCCGGAAGCGGACTATGAACGCAATGGCGATGTGGCGAATGTTATTTTTCCCTGCGGTTATACAATCGCAGAGGATGGCGATACGCTTCGGCTTTACTACGGGGGGGCAGACACCTGCATCGGCATGGTGACCGGCAGTTTGCGTGAATTGTTAAGCTGGTTGCAGGACAACAGCAAGGTTATGGATAATGATGATATTTCTCTTAGGGAGAATAATTATGACTAAACAGTCGCTTATCCGACCTTTTAGAGAGATTGGATTAGATGATATCGCGTTGGTGGGGGGGAAGAACGCTTCACTTGGCGAAATGATCCAGCATGTGACGCAGGCAGATGTTCATGTGCCGGAAGGCTTTGCCTTGACGACAGATGCCTATTGGCTTTTTTGGCGAAACAACAATCTTGCTCCCCCTGTTGAAGAACAACTGCGGTATTTAACGGAAGGCCATATCACGCTTCAGGAAGCGGGCAGTCAGATAAGAGGGCTTTTTTTTCAGGGAAAAATGCCGGAAGAGGTTACCGCCGCCATCCGTGAGGCATATGGCGCATTATGTGACCAGGCCGGTGAAAAAAAACTCCAGGTCGCGATCAGAAGCAGTGCGACGGCGGAAGACCTCCCGGAGGCCAGTTTCGCAGGGCAGCAGGAAAGCTTTCTGAATGTCCGGGGGGCAAAGGCAGTCGTTGATTGTTGTCAGAGATGTTTTGCCTCTCTGTTTACCAATCGGGCGATAAGTTACCGGAATTTGCACGGCATTGATCATATGAAGGTGGCATTGTCGGTGGGCGTTCAAATGATGGTGCGGTCAGACAAGGCCTGTTCCGGGGTTATGTTTTCACTGGATACGGAGACAGGATTTCCTGAGGCAATTCTCATAAACGCCACCTGGGGGTTGGGAGAAGGGATTGTGTCCGGCACCGTTGATCCGGATGAATATATGGTCTTTAAGCCGTTTTTGTCCGATTCCTCTCTCGTGCCGATCATACAAAAAAAATCCGGGCAGAAAAAAGAGAAGGTGGTGTATGCCGCATCGGGCGCCATTGGCACGGAAAGGGTTGCAACATCACGGCAAGAGCAAGCGGATTTTGTTTTGACGGATGCCGAGATTATCTCGCTGTCCCAGGCGGCGAAAAGGATTGAGGCACATTACACAGTTCCCATGGATATGGAGTGGGCCAAGGATTTTAGAAGTGGTCAATTTTATATCGTCCAGGCGCGGCCTGAAACGGTGCAATCCAAGAAGAAGGCCACCGGTCTGTGGACCTATGAACTGAAGGAAAAGGGGCCTGTTCTGACGCGTGGGTTGAGCATAGGGGATGCTGTTGCCACGGGAAAGGTCTGTATCCTGAAGAACATATCCGAAGCGGATAATTTCCCTAAAGGGGCTGTTCTGGTGGCCCCACAAACCGATCCGGATTGGCTGCCGGTGATGCGCAAGGCCAGCGCGCTGATCACGGAACATGGGGGACGGACTTCCCATGCCGCGATTGTCAGCCGTGAATTGGGATTGCCAGCCGTGATCGGAACCGGAAATGCCTGTCAGGTTTTACAGAATGGTCAGGAGGTCACCGTATCCTGTGCAGAAGGCGGTGAGGGGATGATTTACGAGGGTATTCTGGCGTTTGAGAAAAGTCGTCAATCTTTTGATGAAATTCCGCCAACGGTTACGAAAGTGATGCTGAACATGGCAAATCCGGACGCGGCCTTAAGGTGGTGGCGGTTGCCGGCCGATGGCATCGGCCTGGCGCGGATGGAATTTATCATCAGCAATCATATTAAAATACACCCCATGGCTTTATTGCATCCGGACAGAATTTTAAATGCGGGGGATCTCAATGCTGTGGAAGAATTGACCCGTTCCTATGAGTCAAAGGCGGCGTATTTTGTGGAGAAACTTGCACGGGATATCGCTTTAATCGCGGCTAGTCAGTATCCCAAGCCGGTGATCATGCGTCTTAGTGATTTCAAAACCAATGAATATGCTGACCTTCTGGGCGGGGCAGCGTTTGAACCGCGGGAAAGCAACCCCATGATCGGATGGCGGGGGGCCAGTCGCTATTATGACAAGGATTACCGCGAGGCGTTTTCCCTTGAGTGCAAGGCGTTAAAGCGGGTGAGGGATACAATAGGTTTTAAAAATGTTGTCATCATGGTGCCTTTCTGTCGCACGATGAAAGAAGCCGATAGGGTGCTTGACATTATGGCGCAAGAGGGACTGAAGAGAGGTCAGGCGGCGCTTGAAATTTACGTGATGGCGGAAATTCCCTCGAACATTATTCTCGCGGAAGAATTCGCAGAACGTTTCGACGGGTTTTCCATCGGCAGCAATGATCTGACCCAATTGACCCTCGGGATTGACCGGGATTCAGACAAATTATCTCCCATGTTTGATGCCGCTGATCCGGCGGTTTTGATCCTTATTCGGGATTTGATCAGCAGAGCCCATAAGAGAGGCGCGAAGGTTGGTCTGTGTGGGCAGGCGCCCAGCGACGACCCGGATTACGCCAAACTATTGATTGAAGCGGGGATCGATACGATTTCGGTCACGCCGGATAGTTTTTTATCTGTGAAAAACAAAGTTTTCACCGCTGAAAGAGAGATAAGACAGACGTCTTGAACCGGGGGCGGATGAGGGCCGTGAAGAATTTAAATAAAGGAGAAACTAATGTTAAAATCTATTCTTGTGCCACTTGATCATAAATCGACCAGTGAACGGCGGATCATGGCGGCGACGACGTTGGGGCAGAAATTCGGGGCACATATCCAGGGTGTTCATGTATTGCCTACTCTGGAACATATGATGCAGACCATTCCCTATATGCCTTATGCCGCTGAGGTTTATCAGCAACACCATCAGTCGCTGAAGAAACAGGCCAAGGCTCTGCTGGAGCATTTCGAGCATGCAATGACCGGTGCCGCGCTCAACTATGACAGGGTTCTGGAGGAAGGCGATCAGAATTCGATATATAAATTCTATTCCCGGTGCGCGGACCTGACGCTTGTGAATCAGGAGGATCTGACAGTTGGGAGAATTTTGAATCAGATGAGTTCTTTTGTCTTGGGCAGCGGGTTGCCTGTGATGGCTCTGCCGGAAAATATGCTGTTTCCGACAATTGGCGAACGTATTCTGGTGGCCTGGAACGACAGTGCGCAATGCGCCAGAGCGACCCATGATGCGCTGCCATTCTTGCGTGAGGCGGAGCAGGTGACGGTTTTGTCGGTCGGGGAGTATGATAAGGATCAGGTGCCAACGGCGGATATCTGCCAGCATCTCTCGCGGCATAATGTTAATGTTGAAGGCCGGGAAGACGGCGTGACCGACAATATCGCGGAGACCATTTTAATGGCGGCGGAAGAGTTGAATGTGGACCTGATTGTTGCCGGGGCATGGGGACATTCCCGTATCACGGAGGTCATTTTGGGGGGGGTAACACAGCGGCTTTTTTCCAATAAACTCCTGCCGGTTTTCTTATCTCATTAAATGGGGAAAAAAGGGAGGTGTGATTGATTGCAATCAACACAAAAAACGTATTTTTCTTTCTAATGAAGAAGACCGTAAAGAGCAAATTGACCTAACTTGAAAAGGAGAAATACCATGAGCATTCGTGACCTTGTACCGTCTCTTTGGCAAGAAAAAGGGAATGGCCGCCGCGAATCCCTGATGCCGATTGAAACGTTGAAGGAAGAAATGGACCAGTTGTTTGATAATTTCTACCCTCTGTCTGGACGTCCTTTTCAGAGAAGGTGGGCGGACCGGAAGATATCCAGCATTGCACTGGCGGATATCGGGGAAACAGAAAAGGCTTTTGAAGTGACCATGGATCTGCCGGGGTTTGATGAAAAGGACATCGACATCACCTATGCGGACAACCAGTTGACTGTTGAAGGCAAGAAAGAAGATACCCGGGAAGAAGACGGCAGGGAATATCATCGGCTGGAACGCAGTTGTGGCTCCTTCCGCCGGTCTTTCTATCTGCCTGTGGATGTTCTGGAAGACAAGATGAATGCTGTCTTTAAGAAAGGCGTTCTGAAAATTACTTTGCCAAAATCGCCTGAGGCACAAAAGGCGCAAAAGAAAATAGCTATAAAAACGGCATGACTTATGGACAGCCAGGAGGGAGTTTTCCTTAGCAGGACGTCTCCCTCCTTTGCACAAAACCGCATAGGCAAACGTTGTCAGGATGGTGGAATGTTCAAACATGATTAGAACAATGGATATACTGGTTGAATTGGGCAGAGGCATATCGGCCAAGCCCGTTCAATGGTGCAAGGGTCTTTATAGCAAGATCCGCACCATATGGGAGGGGCACCGGCCTTGGGGATATTACAAGGTTCTGGAGAATACGTCGCACCGAAAGGTGAAGACAATTCATGTGACGCCGGGAAAAAGACTGAGTTTGCAAAAACACAGACATCGGTCCGAATACTGGTTGGTGGCCGAAGGCTGCGGTCTGGTTGAGGTCAATGACAAGGAGTTGTTATTGGAGCCGGGCAACAGTATCGCGATTCCTCAGGATACCACCCACAGGGTGACCAATGTGGGGAAAGAACCGTTGGTCTTTGTCGAGATACAAGTAGGCGATTATCTGGAGGAAGACGATATTATCCGCCTGGAAGATGATTACGGCCGCAGAACGGCTGAAACCCAGAAGTCTCAGATTTAGTGAACCTTTGCAGGCAAGTTATGTGGAGCGATATGTTGCTTGGTGAAACAGACATTAACAAAAGGAGATGTTAAAATGCTGGTCAAAGACATTATGTCCCATTTTGTCACGACGATTGATGAGGAGGCCAGTTTAAAGGAGGCCGCGAGCAAGATGCGTGATCATGATATCGGTTGTTTACTTGTCAGCCGGGATGACAACCTTTCCGGCATCGTGACGGATCGGGATATTACCTGCAAAGGGGTCGCGGACGGGATGGACATCGATGCAATGATTGTCAGTGATGTGATGACCCGTGATGTGATCTGGTGTGCGGAAAACAGCGATGTGGAGGATGCCCTTCATATTATGGAAAACAATCAGATCAGACGCCTGCCTGTTTTGGATGGAGAGAAGAATCTGGTCGGGGTTTTATCGATTGGTGATATTTCAACACAAATGCCTCATGAACTTTCAGGGGAAGTGATTGAAGCTATTTCGAAGACGGGGAAAAGAAAACCGCCGATGACGACGGTGAGTTAGTCGAATAAAATACGCTTTTGGATATTGAGGGATAAACAAATGCCGTAATCTTGAGAAAGGAATAAAAAAGCTGTGGCATTGGAAAGGTTTGATATCCTCACGTTTAACAAACAAACAAAAAACATTATGGATGCGGTTAGTTCTCTTGTGGTGGTTATGGATGAGGACGGCCGAATTACATTTATTAACCAGGCCTGCACAGATATTACAGGTTATTGTTTTTCCGATGTAGAAGGACGATATATCTGGGATTTTTTATTCTGTCCTGATTACGCTGCGGGGGCGCGGCGCGCATTTGATGACCTCATATCAACCCACAAACCTTGTCACGGCAAGACGGTTTGGCGCGCCCGGGACGGGACGTCGAATTTAATTTCCTGGTCCAGTCAGGTTATTAAAGGCGCATCGGATGACAAAATGTCTGTGATTGCGACAGGGGTGGGGGTTAGTCAGCAAGCCGTTGCGGCGCTTGGCATTGATGGAATAGCGCATGATTTTAATAATCTTTTGACGGTGATTATAGGCAATCTGGAAATTCTGCAGGATTATGTCAAGGCGCCTGAAGGCCATGCATTGATCGGAGATGCTATAATAAGCGCCGGGCAGGGGGCGAGATTGATCGAGAGCCTGTGCCGGAATAATGGGTAACACCTGGTCAGAACCTGACAAAACTTCAAGACGGATTGATTACAGTCAAGCGACGCGAATCTCTACGCATTATGATGGCGCCCACAGGAAATATTATTCATAAAAAATACAAGGAAGGCTCAGTCATGAAAACACTATTTATTTCTGTTCTTGGCGTTTCTCTAATCATGTTTCTCACCGGCTGCGATCAGGGCCCCAAATCCGCAAGGGGATTTAGTTTGCCAGAAGGCAGTGTGGTGAACGGGGAAATTAAATTTGTCCAGCTAAAATGCAATGATTGTCATTCCGTTGTGGGACGTGAAGAAATCAGAGAAGATGTCGACCCGATCATGACGGTGCCGTTGGGAGGGATGACGACGCGCATTGTTACATATGGAGAGCTCGTCACATCGATTATCAATCCTTCCCATAAGATATCACAACGATATCTTGCGACACCAGTTGAAGAGGAGGGGCAGTCAAAAATGCGCAACTACAATGAACTTATGACTGTTCAGGAGCTTATTGATATTGTTGCATTCCTGTCAGAGCAATATGAATTGCAACCTTATCCCAAGACATACTATACCGTTTATTGAACGGCTCACCGGATTTTCTGGAAGGTTCACATCATAGGGTTTGCGCCAGAGTGGATAATTGTTTCTGGTCCTTGAGGGTGAATTGGCTTGCGCTAAGAAGCTTGATCAATCCTGCCCGGTTGAATTTACTGAAAACACGGCAGACGGTTTCCTGGGTCAGTCCAAGGTAATCTGCAATATCAAGGCGGGACATCGGCAGGGAAACAACAGCTTCCTGTGACGGAACCTGGATCGTTGTCCATCTCTGGCAGTTCAGCAGAAAAGTCGCCACCCGTTCATCGGGCTTTTTGCGCCCCAGAGACACCAGCTGTGCATGTGTGTCGCTGAGTTGGTGATAGGCAATTTCTATCATTTTCTGGGCGAGGTCCGGATTTGATTGTAACAGCTGTTCCATTCTGGAAAGGGTATGGTAACAGACGGTGGTGTCGGTAATGGCTTCTGCGCTGTAAAAATATCGCCCGCGCGCCGGCAACCCGAGAATGTCGCCTTTGGTATAGAAACCTGTAATCTGGCGACGGCCGTCATTGAGAATAGTATAGGTTTTTACCGTACCTGTCACAATCTCATAAAGGTAATGAATGGTGTCATCTTCGAATAGAATGGTTTGTCCGGAATGGTAGTTTAGAATATTTCTGACTTCGGGATGAGGGAATATTTTTGCGTTGTCTTGTGTGAAGGTAGACAGGCAGGATGGGTATTTGACGGCATTATTCTTGGCGAGGGCTATAGATCGCATGGCAAAGTCTCCAGAGGGATAATATGAAGTATATATCTTGTAACGACCCTTAAAAATTGACATACTTAGGTAACGCTCTCATGTCACGGGTTACTGTATATGGTGACATTTTGTGACATTGATCCATAATAAATGTATATGCACATTAATTTGAGGGTGATAAAACAGGTTCGGGGATGGACATGGCAAAAATTCTGATCGTAGATGATGATGAGGCTATTCTGAGGATGTTGGAGACATTTCTCCGCCAGGAAGGCTTTGATGTCGCGACTGTTGCGAACGGAACAATCGCATTGGCAAAGATCAAAGCATATGAGCCTGATATCATTTTACTGGACATTAATCTTCCTGGTGAGGATGGTTTGACGGTGGCCAAGAAGCTCCGGCTTGAAAATCAGAATATTGGTATCATCATGGTGACGGGTAAAGGGGATATCATCGATCGTGTCGTGGGGTTGGAAATGGGAGCCGATGATTATATCGCCAAACCGTTTCACCTGAGAGAAGTGCTCGCCCGGATACGCAGCATATTAAGGCGTAGAGAACACACAGCTGTTTATGATGATGCGGATCAGAATGGTCTCCTTAAAAAAACATTACGTTTCAACGATTGGAAGGTTGATTTGGGAGCGCGGGTTTTAACCGGACCGGACGGCAACAAGGTGCCCCTGACCTCGGGTGATTTCAGGCTGCTGGAAGTTTTTCTCAAGAATCCCCAACGGGTCTTAAGCCGGGATCAAATCCTGGATTTTGTTGCGGCCCGTCAGTGGGAGCCCTATGACCGCAGCGTCGATACCAGGGTGCGCCGGCTTCGGGGTAAAATCGAAAAAGACCCGAGTACGCCCGAAATTATCAAAACGGTGCGGGGAGAAGGTTATGTTTTCTCAACACAAGTTGAAGTATCGTCTTAAGGTCTTTTCGTTATGGCCTATAGACAGGCGCAGGGATCACAGGCCGGAAGGATATGTTTCATCCAGTTCCCCTTGATGCCAATGGGGCGTCACGGCCAGAGGCACCACTGCGGTTGTGGTGTTAAAATGGATCAGGTAATCAAATTGTTCCGGTAATATGGCTTCAAAATAGTGGCTTTCGCGTTCTGTATCGGGACGATAGATTACGCCGATTGCACGTTGCAGTCGGGGAGAAAGCAGCAAGTCGGTTACGTCATTTTCTTCTCTGAGGTTGATCAGGAAATTTTTCTGGTTCACCTGATGAAAAATGTCTTCATAGCTGCCGGGAATGGGGGGCCTGACAGTTTTGGATCTGGCAGGGGCGTCCCAGTTTGATGCCGCGGTCACGCTGCCTTCCGCGGTAGAAAAGCCGATGAGAAGGGCTTTGCCGCCGTAAGTTTCTCTTGCAAGTTGACCAATATTGAATTCGCCCCGTCGGGACATTTCGGTGGCGGCGGCATTGCCAATATGAGAATTGTGGGCCCAGATGATGGTTTTGGCGGGTTTATACGACTTTTCGGACAGATACCCTGCTAAGGCCTGGTAGGTTTCAAACATATGTTGATCCCGCATGTTCCACAGGTTCTGCCGAGAGGTGTTTTTGTTGCTAAACATCGCCCGATAATATTTTTCTGCATTACATACGACTTTGGCATTTTGTTCTGCGCAAAAATATTCATCCGCCGCCAAAAGTCCGTCTTTGACCATATACTGGTATGATTTTTTCCTTATATCCACCAATTGAGCAATAATTTCATTTTCACAGGAATCGGTCAGCCCCAGGGTCATGGCGAGACCATAGGATTGCGGGTTCTCCATGAAATGATCAAGGCAGCTATAGCGTTCCCGGGCTACGGCGGCGGATTCCGGGTCTGTTTTCTCCAGATAGGCGATGACGGCATGGATGGATGTGCTCATGCTATACAAGTCCAGACCATAAAACCCGATGGGGCGGGCCTTGCTGGCATATAGTTCATTATATGCCCTGAGCCAGGTGATGAAATGTTGCACGTCATGGTTCGCCCACATCCATGTGGGAAAGCGTTCAAAATGATCCAGGGCCGCCCGTGCGGTGGTACCCGGATAGAGACCGCTGACATATCTGTTAATAGCGTAGGCATCCGGCCAATCGGCTTCTACCGCAATGGCATTATATCCTTGTTCAATAATGAGACGTTGGCTGAGTTCGGCGCGGGCGCGATAGAATTCATGGGTTCCATGTGTCGCCTCCCCGAGAAGTACGACCTGTTTGTCGGCGGCGGCATCAACAATGTCATCATATTCACGCAAGGATTCCCCCACGGAACAGGCGTTTTTTTCAAGGGCAGCAATCAGATGTTTGTCATCTTTGGACATGATTTTTAATCCACACATGAGTTGTTCTGTATTCTATTCTGCATCAGCAGACTTTCGACTTCTTCATCGCTGGTTTGCGAGAAGTCTCCGTACCACCGCCCGACGCCATCTAAGGGTTCCGGGGTGTGGAGACAGATGAGTTCATCCACCAGCTCTTCCAGTTCCTTGCAGGTGCGCAGGCTGCCGACCGGGACGGCGATAATCAGATGACTGGAATTTGTCTTCTTCAGGGCATTCACGGCAGCATGCATGGTTGCCCCTGTCGCCAACCCGTCATCAATCAGAATGATGGTTTTGTCGTCGAAATTTGGCGCTGGCCTGTCGTGGCGATATAACTGGCGTCGCCGGTTGAGCTCCTGAGTTTCCTGCTTGATGACGCTCTCGACGAGAGGGGAGGGGATGTCGAGTAAATCGACAACGTCGCGGTTGATATAAAGGATATTATCTTCCGCAATGGCCCCCATGGCAAATTCTCTCTGGCCGGGAACGCCTAATTTCCGCACCAGAAGCACATCCAGGGGAAGCTTAAGCTGTTCGGCGACTTCAAAGGCGACAGGAACTCCGCCGCGCGGTAAGGCAAGCACCAGGGTATCTTTTTCTTTATGATATTTGGATAAGGCCGCTGCGAGTTCCTGTCCGGCATGTGTTCGATCGCGAAAATACATAGTGATTATCCCAAATAAAGTTTGAACCATTTCATCGCTTCGTGAGCGGCTAACTTGAGTGTGCCTGGTTCCTCGAAAAGATGCGTTGCGCCGGGAATAATATGAAGTCGGGAGTGTTTGTTCAGTTTGCTCAAGGCATCACGATTGAGTTCCAGTACGGTGAGATCTTTTTCGCCAACAATCAGTAACGTGGGGGCGTCTACTTGGGAAAGATATTCTCTGGCAAGGTCAGGCCGTCCGCCACGGGACACGACGGCAGAAATTGGTATTGTTTTCCTGGCGGCGGCGATCAGGGCGGCCCCGCCACCGGTGCTGGAGCCGAAATAGCCCAATTTCAAATGTTGTGTGATCGGTTCATTCTTGGCCCATGAGGCGATTTCCACCAACCTGTCTGCCAGTAGCGGAATGTCAAAGCGCAGGTGGCGGGTGCGCAGATCAATTTGTTCCTCTTTATCTGTCAAAAGATCAATCAGCAAGGTGGCAATTTTTTGGTCATGCAGTATTTCCGCCACATACCAGTTACGGGAACTGTGCCGGCTGCTGCCGCTGCCGTGGGCAAAAATAACAAGACCATGGGCGTCTTTCGGTACGGTAAGTCGCCCGTCGAGGGTTATATATTTCAGAGGGATTTGTACATTTTTGTCCCGAATGGGGAGAAGGTTGGTAGGGGTATCCGGGACAGACATCTGGCTTTCCTCTGGGAAAATTTCAGAACCAGTGCTTATTTTATCATGCCTCATTGCCCCCTGATTGATCGGAATCAATCCTCTG
>TARA_R110002073_G_scaffold336341_2_pt1 | contig 28543 bp, 14 predicted proteins | sample TARA_R110002073 | Tara Oceans TARA_R110002073 (sample SAMEA4397174) | marine metagenome | biome: Polar Biome; feature: [DCM] deep chlorophyll maximum layer (ENVO:01000326); material: water (ENVO:00002006), including particulate matter (ENVO:01000060) such as... | depth 40 m | reverse complement strand
TACTACCGAATTGAAATGCCGAAGTTATTTCCGAACGCTTCCTTAGCAGTCCAGTGTTTGGCGACCCTGTATTTATCGATCCAGTGCAGCGGGTGTCGCAAAGGATTCAGTGGCTGTCGCATATCGACATGGCATTGGCTTTGGTGAACGCCTTGCATTGTTCTGTGATGCTGTTGTCTGTTTCGTGAGAAGTGGAAATGGCAGTGCGCGTCCGCGATGACATGGCGGAAAACTCGTGCACGTTCGGTCGCTCCACGTTACGATGCTTCGTTTGAAGCCAGTTTTGCTGGCCTGCAAACAAGATGCTGAAATTGCACTCCAAGATTCGACAACTGAGAAAGCGAACAATGCCGCAAAGGATCATGACAGTCCTCCAATGGAGCCTTTTCTTTCTATGTGCCGGCGTCATGCCGGCCATCACGCAGCGAGCTGACGCGCAGGACGATTTTGAGTTCCGGTCAAACGATGTGGTCGCCATCTACGGCAACGGATTGGCTGATCGGATGCAGCATGACCCCTGGGTCGAAACTTTCCTTCAACACCAACTGAAGGGACTCGACGTCAGTTTCCGGAACATGAGTTTTTCGGGCGATAAAGTCAATCAGCGTCCGAGGAACAAAGGGTTCACCAATGACATCGAGTATGTGAACCATGTGGCACCGGATGTGGTCTTTTCTTTCTATGGTTTCAATGAATCGTTTGCTGGAGCGGAGAAAGCAGACGCGTATCGCGATGAATTGATCAAGCTGGTGCAGCGGTACACCGAGGCGCGAAAGGACCATGGGGCGGACGTGCGTTTCGTTCTGTTCAGTCCGATTGCCTACGAGAACACCGGCGACCCGAACCTGCCCGATGGCACGGAATTGAATGCGAACTTGGCGGCCTACACCGAGGCGACTCGTGAAGCGGCCGAGGAAACCGGTGTGACCTTTGTCGATTTATTTTCGCCAACCTTCCAGTTGTTCCAATCGAGTTCCGAGCAACTCACACTCAACGGCGTTCACCTCAACGCAGCCGGGTACAAAAAGCTTGCCGGAATCATTTCGCGGGCGTTGCTTGATGACGAGCCCGCTGCGGATGCAGAACTGGATCTTCTGTATGACGCGGTCAAAGATAAAAACTGGCACTGGCACAATCGTTACCGGGCAACCGACGGCAATGACATCTGGGGCAGTCGTTCCACGTTGACCTTCGTGGATGGACAAAGCAACGCAGAGGTGCTGAAGCACGAGTTGGTGATGCTCGACGTAATGACCGCCAATCGCGATAAAGTGATTTGGGCGGCAACTCAGGGGCGAACCTTGCAAGCGGATGACAGCAACGTGCCTCCGCCGGTCAAAGTGATCTCAAACATTGGTGGCGGGAGCGCCAGTTCCAGTGCGATGAAAGAGGGCAGCATTGAGTACCTCAGTCCCGAGGAATCGCTGTCGAAGATCAACGTGCCGGACGGCTATGAGCTCAACGTTTTCGCATCGGAAGTTCAATTTCCCGATTTGGCCAACCCTGTCCAAATGCAAGTCGACGCGAAGGGGCGCCTGTGGGTTGCGAGTTGGAACACTTACCCAAAGTGGGAACCAGGGAAGGAGATGAATGATTCCCTGATGATCTTGGAAGACACCGACAACGATGGCAAAGCCGACGTCCGCAAGATCTTCGCCCACGTTCACAACCCGCTCGGTTTCGAGTTTTGGAACGGGGGTGTGGTTGTCACGTCTGGTCCTGATTTGTTGTTCTTGAAGGACACCGATGGAGATGACAAGGCCGACGTGCGATACCCCATTCTGCAAGGGCTCGGTACCTCGGACACTCACCACGCTGCGAACAATTTGGTTTATGGGCCAGACGGTGGGATCTATTGGCAAAGCGGGATTTTCCTCGTTCACAATCACGAGACCCCGTGGAAGCAAAACCTGAACATCGGTGCGTCGGGCATGTACCGCTTTGACCCGCTGACGTTCGCGATCACTCCACACGCAGGCAACTCACCCAATCCGCACGGGACCAGTTTCGACTACTGGGGGTATTGCTATGCCAGCGACGGAACCGGTGGGCGTTGCTACCAAGTGCGTCCTGAGGGCAACGGCTTCAAGATGCACCAATTGCTGGAAAAAGAGTTTCGTCCGGTGGCAGCGAATGCGATTTTGTCTTCGGAGCATTTCCCTGAAGAACTGCAAAACGACATCTTGATCTGTAACACGATCGGATTCTTGGGAGTCAAGCAGTACAAGCTGGACCGAGAAGGGGACGTCGTGGAGGAAGACTCCGCGGATTCGACGCCGGAGGAGCCAGCGCATGTCAAAATCACGCGAGGTGGTGGTCTGATCACGGTTGACCACCCTGCTCTGAAGGATGCCAAGATCACCGGGTTCAAGCTCAGCGTGAACGGCCGGCAGCAGATGAATCTCTCGGAAGTGGAGATTTTCAGTGGCGGCAAGAACATCGCGAAAACGGCCAATCTGAAACAATCGAGCGAATACAACAACGGAGCTTTTCCTGTCCGACGGCTCGTCGATGGCGACAAGGGAAACTTCGCCCACACTTCGCCGCAGAAGGACCCGTGGATGCGAGGTGACTTCCCGTCGCCCGTGCAAATCACCGAGTTCAAAGTTTGGAACCGCAAAGGCTTCGAAGACCGTTTCAACAACGGCAAGATCGAGTTCTTTGACGGCGATGATGTTGTCGCTTCCGTGGACATTGAGATTGCTTCCGCCAATCCGGAAGAGAAACATCGAGAGTTCGGTGAGGTCTGGGGAACACCTGGGTTGGAGTTGCTCAACAGTGACGATCGCAACTTCCGTCCCACCGATGCTGTCGTTGGCGAAGACGGTGCTCTGTATGTTTCCGATTGGCACAACGCGATCATTGGTCACATGCAGCACAACATTCGTGACCCCAATCGCGACCACGCTCACGGCCGAATTTTCCGATTGACAGTCAAGGATCGTCCTCTGCAAAAGCCCGTCAAAATCGCGGGGCAGCCGATCGAGGTTTTGCTTGACAATCTCAAGCATCCCGTCAATGGCGTGCGGCATCGGACTCGAATCGAGCTCACTCAACATGACTCGGACAAAGTCATCGCGGCGACGCAAAAGTGGATGGCCGATTTCGATCCCAATGTTGAAACGGAAGCCCACCACTTGTTGGAAGCACTTTGGTTGCATCAACGAAATGGAGTCAAGAACCAAGCGTTGCTGAACCAATTGTTGGAATCGGATGTCCGGCATGCGGTTGTCGCTGCCAAGACGGTTCGTCACTTTTGGGAAAACGTTGATACGAAGGGCGGAAGCGAGTTTGCCGCGCCGGCGGAACTTGAGTTCGTCAAGTTTGACACCCCCAAGCACCTTAGCCCGGCAGACAAAAAGACGTACGAGTTGGGCGCGACGATCTATCAGCGCGAATCGCACTGTGCGACTTGCCACATGACTCACGGCAAGGGAACTCCCAATGTCTACCCACCACTGGTCGGCAGCCCCTGGGTCAACGGGAGTGAGGATCGACTGATCAAGATGGCTCTGCATGGCGTGTGGGGCAAAATGACTGTGGCTGGGAAGACTTACGACCCTGCCCGAGGCGTGCCGCCGATGACCGCGTTCCGCTCCTTGTTGAAGGACGATGAAATGGCCGCGGTTCTGACCTTCGTGCGGAACACCTGGGGGAATGAAGCCTCGGTTGTCAGTCCTGAGTCCGTCGCCCGCGTTCGCGAAGAGACCAAAGGCCGGACGACGTTCTACAAACCCGAAGAGATTCTCAAGCTGCATCCGCTGGAGAAGGATCTGATGGATGAGAACGTCACGCCGGAGACAGAAGTGTTCTCGAACGAGGCGTTAGAGAAGGAGTTGCTGACCGCTTCGCCGGGCAAGCTGGCTCAGGTCGCTTTGGCGAAGGGGAATTTCCAGCGTGGCAAACGGCTGTTCCACGAATCATCGGCAGCTTGCTTCGCGTGTCACTCGCCACCAGCGGGCACCGTTCGAATGGGCCCAGATCTGGAAAAGGCAACGACCAAACGCACGAACGAAGAACTGGTCGATGCCCTGCTCCGCCCGTCGAAGTTGATCGACAAGGACTACGCGCAGGTGAGCGTGCTGACGGCGGATGGTCAGATCTTCACTGGCATTCGTGTGAGTGAAAATGACGACGAGATTGTGCTACGCAATCTCGCTCAACCGGAACCCATCACGATTGCACAGGACGATGTCGAGGATGTGATCGAATCGGAGGTGTCGTTGATGCCCGCGAACTTGATGCGGCAGATGAAAAACCGCAAAGAGTTCAACGACTTGTTGAAGTACGTCATCGAAGTCCGCAAGAAGTGAGTCGGCTTTGAGGCTCGCTGATGATCGATCTTGGTGGTTCCCCACGAGGATCCCGGCGGGATCACAGATGGTAGCCGGGGGTTGCTGCGTAGCAGTGCACCCCCGGAATACGAGCCCCAATAACACACTCTCCATCCCTCCGTGGCCTCGGCCACGGAGGGATGGAGAGTGGAGACGTGGGTTTACATGTCCGTCGGTGGCGCTATCGCTTACCGACGGCTACTCTCTGTCATCCCTACCGGGATGAAGAACTACGCGGGCGACCAGTCTGCGACACCCTCCGGGGTCGAGTAGATACTCGCGTTTGAAATTCGGGGGGCGCTGTCGCTCAAACCCCCGGCTAATTTCTGACATCCCTTTGGGATGGGGCTTGTTTGCTGAGCCTGCCTGCTTGAGTTTGGCTGAATTTGCAGAGCGAACGAGCCTTGGGCTAATTTTGGCCTTGGGGATCAAGCGTGATGACGACGTCTGGCATCTCATCGAACAATTGCATCGTCAGCGACCGGCAGCCCTCTGCATCGACGCGAACCTGAATGCTGCCAGTTTGGTAGGGGCCGGGTTCTGTCTGTCCAGGTTTCATTGAGTAGGCGGCAAAAACGGATGTGTAACAGACAAAACGCCCTGTCGAGGAATCGTACAAGACGTCCAATCGTTCGTTTGCTTTTCTTCCAAGTAGCATTCTGTCGTTGAGTCTGAAAAACTGGATTGAAGCCGGGTGTTCGCCCGCCTTGTCCCTTACTTCACCTGTGAACAAAAGAAAGGTGACACCGTCAGCGTGAAAACGATTCTTGCTCCGGCGATCAGGATCGGTGTTGGGCCAAGCGGATTGAGGACGGAATTTGACCGGATGGTCTGCATCAACCTGTGTCTGCGTGAGCGGAGGTTCGCCACATGCCCTCTTGCATGCAGCTAGCAGTGATTTTCGATGCGGACCTGCGGAAGTAGCTTCTGCAGCGATCTTCTCAATGAATTTTGGTTTTCGTAATAACCCCATCGTAACGGGGAGAAGGTCGCCGGATTCTTCCAGCCAAAATCGAGTCTCGTTAGCAGCGTATTGGTGCTTGCACAAATGCTGGTACAGTCGCGGCAATTGTTCTTGGAGGGCAAAGACTGTCTCAGGACGTTGTTTCTCCAATTGTTTCAAGAGTTGTGGGTGGTCGAGTAGGCAGACAGCAGCAATTCCTAACTCGCGTTCATTGAAGTCAGTGGCTGCCTCAGCAAGTTTGTTTGCTGTTGGATCTGTCAGCCCAATGTCATACAGGACATACAACTTCAGGCTGCGAGTCTTTTTGGGGGGCAATACAGTTTCAAGTATCCGAGGCCCGTAAGGGCTGGCTGTTTTTCCATATGCTTTCAAGAGATCCGATGCTGCTAAGAAATTGGTGTATTCATCGCTGCCGAGGTTTCGAATCAAGGAATCGATTACAGACTCGATTCGAGGCGGGGTTTTGGCTGCATGGGAAGAAATGTGCCAAAGGACGGTTGTGTCTCCACTGTTTATCCCAATTCTCAAAGCCGCAATCACTTCAGGACGCGGTCGTGGCGCTGAGCCAATTGCGATTGCCGCTGCCTCTCGCACGCTAGGTTCTTCGTCCTGCAAGCCTCGTTGGATAGCCAACGCAATTTGATCGACATGCTCATCTGGGATGTCTTGTTGTCGATTGAGGGGCGGCACATCTCTTTTCAAAGTGTTTGGTGATGCGTCGGGACGAGAGTCGGTTCCCAGCTTCCAGAATTGGCGGAGTTCATTGAATCCGCTGATGCGATCGCTGGCGTTCTGCGAAATGCTCCGAGTCAAAGCTTGCTGGAGTTCGTCATCCGACTGTGCGTGGCAGTTCGGAGCCAGTGCCAAAGGGAGCGACGATGCGATCATCACAATAAGCAATTTCATAGCATCGCCCGCGGTATTATCTGATTGAGAACGGATAGCGTTATCTTTGCCTGTTTCGACCGAATAGCAGTCTCTGCGGTTGCCCAGCGTGGAGAGGCCTTGCTCACTGGCCGGAAGCCGATCGCGCGGAAGGTGGTTCAGGCGTTGCGGGATTCTCGGGCGATGGTCCACTCGATGGCGGCGATCAGGGCGCGTGCCTTGTTGAGCGTTTCTTCGTATTCCGAGTCAGGGTTGCTGTCGGCGACGACTCCGCAACCGGCTTGCACATGATACGCCCCGTTGTGATGCACGATCGTGCGGAGCGCCAAGCATGTGTCCATGTTGCCTCGGTAGTCGATGTAGCCGACCGCGCCGCCGTAGGGGCCGCGACGATGCGGTTCGATTTCGTCGATGACCTGCATCGCGCGGACTTTGGGAGCACCTGAAACGGTTCCCGCAGGCAAACACGATTTCAAAGCATCAAACGCGTCGAGGCCTTCTCGCAGTTTGCCTCGCACTTCGCTGCTGATGTGCATCACGTGGCTGTAACGCTCGATGACCATGATCTCGGTCAGGTCCACGGTGCCGAACTCGGCGATCCGGCCGATGTCGTTGCGGCCCAGGTCGACCAGCATCACGTGTTCGGCACGTTCCTTGGGGTCGGCCAGCAGATCTTTCTCGAGAGCCTTGTCCTCTTTTTCAGTCGCACCACGGGGCCGTGTTCCCGCCAGCGGTCGCACCGTGACCTCACGGTCTTTGACCCGGCACATGATCTCCGGCGAGCAACCGACCAAAACGCATTCCGGGTTGCGGACGAAGAACATGAACGGCGACGGATTGACGACTCGCAGCGATCGGTAGACCGCGAAAGGATCGACGTCGCTTTTGACGGTCAGTCGCTGGCTGGGGACAACCTGGAAGATATCACCCGCGCGAATGTATTCGACGCAGTGGCGAACCGCGTCGCAGAAGGACTCGCGGGTGAAGTTGGACTCGACCGGCAGCGGTTGCCGTTGGTCTTCTTCGATGATTTCGTCCACTCGGAGATCCGGTGGGCTGGTCGTCAGACGCTTGATCGTCTGGTCGACTTCTTCGGCGGCGGCTTGCCGAGCGTCGGAAATGGCGGCTGAGTCCGTTTCCTCATCGATGCCGCGACAATCGGCCAGGGAGACCACCGTGATGGTTTTGTCGACGTGGTCGAATACACACAGGGTGTGATAAAAGGCGAAGTTCAGGTCGGGGAGGTTTCGGTCGTCTTCGGTGGTGTCCGGCAAATTCTCGACATATCGGACCACATCGTAGCCCGCGTACCCGATTGCTCCGCCGATGAAGGGAGGCAGCCCGTCCAGGGTGGCCGTGCGGTCCTGAAAACTCTCGCGAAACGCGTTCAGTGGATCGTCGCACTGGGACTCAACGACTTCGCCGGTGGACAGGTTGGTTCGCTGAACCGTGTTGCCTTTGGCGGTGAATCGGGCCAGTGGTCGAGAGCCCAGGAAGCTGAAACGTCCCACCTTTTCGCCTCCGATCACGCTTTCGATCAGGAAAGCGGGGCCGCCATCGTCCAAGTGCATGAACGCCGTGACGGGGGTCAACGTATCAGATAGCAAGCGTCGGTAGACGGGAACGAAGTCGAACCGACGGGCCAGCGATTCGAACGACGAAAGCGGCGGTTGGTGCATGAGGTTTCCAAGCATGAAGTTTCGGCGCGTTGGGACGTTGCGATAGTGTGAAGTGCGACGGCGGGCTTGGAAACCGGGTTGGCCAGCGATAGAATTCCAAGGCGTGAACGAGTCCGCCTCCACGGGCGGTCATCACGGAGCCGTGATGCCGACCATGACAGCAATCGTGCCGCGAAGTTCGCTTCGTATCGCGAATTCCGCATCGTGCCACGGAAGCCAGAGCAAGATTCCTGAGCAGAATTTTTGACCCGATCCAGGGTGAGAGAGCTCGGAAGAGCAGAGAGCCTTGAACACGGGACGTTCAAGGACACGGAACCAGTGTCACGAAATTAGCGAGCCATCCTGCGAGACTCTCATGAAATGCCAGTACTGCGATAAACCGGCGACTTTCCACATCACCGAATTGACCGAACCCGATGGACCGCAAGTGTTGCACTTGTGCGAGCAGCACGCTCGTAACGTGTTGCAAAAGGGCGAACCAACGCCGGTTTCCAGCGTCGCGGGTGCGTTGGCCAAGCAGCTGCAATTGGGCCAAACGAAGGAAGAATTGCGGAAGCTGGACCAAAAAGAGTGCCCCGTCTGCGGGATCACATTCTTTGAATTCCGCAATTCAGGACGGTTGGGTTGCCCCCTGGACTACGACCACTTCGAAGCAGACCTCAAACCGTTGTTGATCAACATTCACGACTCATTGGAACACACCGGAAAGCGGCCCACCCGAGCGGCCGCGACAGCGGATTCTCAGGCGGATCTGATCCGTTTGCGAAAAGAAATGGAAGCCGCGGTGGAACGAGAAGAATACGAACGAGCGTCCGAATTGCGAGATCAGATCAACGCGATCCAAGGCGAGCCAAAACGTCGAGGAAACGCGATATGAAAGAAGCCACCGACTTGTCGGTGTTGGTCAAAAACAGCGGTGAATGGTTGCGTGGCACGGGCCCGGAATCCGATATCGTGATCAGCAGCCGCATTCGATTGGCCCGCAATTTGGCGGGATTCCCCTTCATCCGAAAATGCAGCCCCGAGGATCGTGAAAAGATCGAACGTCAGGTTCGTTCGCGGCTGGAGAATTTGCCCGATTGGGACGAAATCCCCTACGTCGACATCGCGACGCTGAGCGAAGTGGATCGCCAATTTTTGGTCGAACGCCAACTCATCAGCCGGGAAATCGCGGATTCGGAAGGCAGTCGCGCCGTGGCGATTGATCCCAGCGAACAATACTCGGTGATGATCAACGAAGAGGACCACTTGCGCATTCAGGTGATGCACAGTGGTCTGGATCTGGTCAGTGCGTGGGAACAAATCGACCGGATCGACGATGCGATCGAAGGTGAGGTGCTGTACGCATTTCACAACAAATTCGGCTACCTGACGGCTTGTCCGACCAACGTCGGCACGGGGCTGCGTGTCAGCGTGATGCTGCATTTGCCCGGTTTAGTGATCACTCAGCAAATCGAAAAAGTGTTCCGCAGTATGCAGCGGATCAATGTGACCGTCCGTGGATTGTACGGTGAAGGTTCGCAGTACACAGGCGATTTCTATCAGGTCAGCAACCAGGTAACGCTCGGGCACACCGAGAAAGAGTTGCTGGAAATGGTCGGCCAAGAGGTCGTGCCGCGGATCATCGATTACGAACGCAAAGCTCGCGAATTTTTAATCGACAAGGGCCAGCAGGATCTGCACGACGATGTCAGCCGCGCTCTGGGGATTCTCAGCACGGCGCGGAAAATCAGCAGCGAAGAGACGATGCACTACTTGTCCAAGGTTCGCATGGGCGTGAACCTGGGGCTGATCGACGACGTGCAATTGGCAACGATCAACAAATTGTTCATCCACACCCAGCCGGCTCACTTGCAAAAGCTGCACGGCCGAGTGTTGACGACCAGCGATCGAAACGTCCAGCGAGCCAGCTACTTGCAGCGTCATTTGTGCGGGCCAGCCGATCGCGCCGACGAACTGAACTGACTTTCTCGACGATGCGTCTGACTGAATGGATGTATCAAACGCCGACCCAATGAGTGGACAAGTTGCAACGGGAAATTATCGTCAAAGGCGCTCGCGAACACAATTTGCGCGACGTCGATTTGACGCTCACGCGAGGGGAGCTGATTTGTTTCTCGGGTGTATCGGGAAGTGGCAAGAGTTCGCTCGCGTTTGACACGCTGTACGCCGAAGGTCAGCGCCGATACGTCGAAAGCCTGAGCAATTCGGCTCGGCAATTCATGGGGCAAATGCCCAAGCCCGATGTCGATCTGGTGACCGGGCTGAGTCCATCGATCTCAATCAGCCAAAAGTCGACCGGCAACAATCCTCGCAGTACCGTCGGCACGATCACGGAGATCTACGACTTCTTGCGAGTCTTGTACGCTCGTGTTGGCACTGGGCACTGCCCGGCATGTGACGTCGAGATCGCGGCTCAAACGACGGATGTCATCGTGAGCCGTCTGTTGGAATTGGCTTCCGATGGTTGGCAAGACGATCAGTCGTCCGATGATTCCGAAAACGAAGCCGCAATCGAAGATGGCACACTGTGGGTGATGGCCCCACTTGTTCGTGGCCAAAAAGGTGAATTCCGCGACTTGTTTGAAGACCTCCGCAAGCAAGGTTTCAACCGTGCTCGTGTGGATGGCGAAACGTTTCGGCTGAGCGACCCACCACCGTTGGATCGAACCCGTCGCCACGATGTGGAAGTCGTGATCGATCGAATCGTCGCGGATCAAATTGAACGACCGCGATTGGTCGAAGCGGTTGAATTGGCACTGAAGTTGGGCGAGTCGTCTCTGATCGCTTCGGTGGGGCCGCCCAACGGAGAGGATGTGCCTCCGGTTCGTCATGACCAACTGTTTTCGTCGAAGTATTCGTGCGGGAACTGTGGCCGAAGTTTCCGACCGCCGACGCCCCAATTGTTCAGCTTCAACAGCCCGCAAGGCATGTGCGCTTCGTGCGACGGGATCGGTCGTCTGTACACGTTTGTGCCTGAGTTGTTGATCCCGGATGAGTCGTTGTCGATTCGCAAAGGTGCGATCGCGCTTCTCGGCAAATGGGGAGACCTGGGGCGCTATCGCCGTCACATCTATCGCGGCGTTGCCGATGCAATGGACGCGGAGTTGGAGCTCGAACCCGGCACGATGCTGGAAACCCGCTGGGACAAATTGCCTGAGATCGCTCGCCAGATTTGGTTGTGGGGTGCCGATGATTCGATGCAATTCACTTGGCGAGGCGGACGCAAAGCAAAGAAGTACGTCGGCAATTTTGAAGGTTTCATTCCCGAGTTGCTCGATCGTTATCGAACCAGTCGCAACAAGATGCAGTTGCGTCAGTTCGAGAAGTACATGAACACGATGGATTGCCCGGATTGTCATGGAAAGCGACTGAACGATCAGGCCTGCGCGGTTCGTATCTCGACTGGCTCGAAAGACTTTACCGAATCGAAAAGCAAATCGCTGCCAGAATTGTGCGAGCTCTCCATTGATTCGTTGATGGAGTTCTTTAGCGAGATTCCGCTTTCAAAAACCGACACGCAAATCGCCGGTGAAGCTCTCAAGGAAATTCGCGGACGGATCGGATTCCTGCTCGGCGTTGGGCTGGAATATTTGACGCTCGGCCGAACGGCGCCGACGTTGTCCGGGGGCGAGTCGCAGCGGATTCGACTGGCCGGTCAAATCGGTTCGGGCTTGTCGGGTGTGCTGTACATTCTGGATGAGCCTTCGATCGGCTTGCACCCGCGAGACAACGATCGTTTGATCACAACGTTGACCCGTTTGCGAGACGCGGGCAACACATTGATCGTGGTCGAGCACGATGAAGACACAATGCGAGCCGCTGACACGATTGTGGACTTCGGTCCTGGTCCCGGGGTTAAAGGCGGTCACATCGTGGCGGCCGGTTCGCTCGAGGACCTGCATCGATCGAAGCAAAGCGTCACGGGAGCTTTCTTGTCAGGTGCTCGCGCGATCACGCCGAGTGAAAAGCTACGCCCGGTTGATCCCAAGAAGCAACTCACCATTCGCGGGGCACGGTTTCATAACCTGAAAGACATCGATGTCTCCATTCCGCTGGGTGTGGTGACCTGTGTGACCGGGGTTTCCGGCAGCGGCAAGAGTTCGTTGATTGGTGGGATCGTCGAACCCGCTCTTCGCAATGCGCTCAACGGTGCTGAAGCGGAAGTTGGCGACCATGATTCCATCGAAGGTCTCGAGCATCTCGACAAGACAATCGCGATTGATCAGTCGCCGATTGGCCGGACGCCTCGCAGCAACCCCGCGACGTACGTGAAGGTGTTCGACGAGATTCGCAACCTGTTCGCGAAGCTGCCCGAAGCCAAGGCACGTGGTTACTCGGTCGGTCGATTCAGTTTCAATGTGGACGGCGGTCGTTGTGCTGGTTGCGACGGCAATGGTGCGACCAAGTTGGAAATGGATTTCTTGGCCGATATTTGGGTGACCTGCCCGGTCTGCCAAGGCCAACGGTACAATCGCGAAACATTGTCGGTGCAATTCAAAGGCAAGTCGATTGCCGATGTCCTCAACATGGACATCTCGGAGGCTTTGGATCTGTTTCAGAACATTCCCAAGATCGCCGAGAAGTTGCAGACGCTGGTCGATGTGGGGCTGGAATATTTGAAGCTCGGCCAACCTTCGCCAACCCTGTCCGGTGGTGAAGCCCAACGAATCAAACTTTCGCGAGAATTGAGTCGGCGTGATACCGGAAGCACGTTGTATGTGCTGGATGAACCAACGACTGGTTTGCACTTCGCCGACATTGATTTGTTGTTGGGGGTGATCAATCGTTTGGCCGATCGCGGCAACACGATTGTAATTGTCGAACACAATTTGGACGTGATCAAAACCGCGGATTGGGTGATCGACATCGGTGTCGAAGGCGGTGCCGGTGGCGGCCGAGTGGTTGGCGAGGGTCGGCCAGCAGATGTCGCGAAAGTCGACGACAGTTACACCGGTGCGGCGCTCGCCGAAGTGCTCGGTATCAAACGAAGGCAAGCCAAGAAACGTGGCCAAGCGATCCGCGACATCGTGGCTCCGCCGGCCAAGTCGCGAACGCACGTGGTGGTCGAAGGTGCGTGCGAGCACAACCTGAAATCGGTTGACCTCGAAGTTCCTCGCGACGCGATGACAGTCTTTTGTGGTCCCAGCGGCAGCGGCAAAAGTTCGTTGGCGATGGACACGATTTACGCCGAAGGCCAGCGACGATATGTCGAGTCGTTGTCCAGCTACGCTCGGCAGTTCATCGGTCAGGTTCAAAAGCCCAAAGCGGAACGCATCGAAGGGCTGTCACCGGCGGTGGCACTTGAGCAAAAGAACCTCGGCCATTCGCCTCGCAGTACCGTTGGAACGGTCACCGAGGTCTATGACTACTTGCGGATTCTCTACAGCAAACTCGGCACGATGCACTGCCCGGATTGTGCGGTACCGGTGGGAACGCAAACGCCCGACCAAATCATCGACAAGGTGATGGGATTGCCAAGGGGCACGCGAGCTTTGTTGCTGGCTCCGATCGAGGTCCAGTCCGGCGAAGCGTCGCTTGCAACGTGGCAAAGCTACCGCGCGATGGGGTATTCCCGTGTTCGTATCGATGGCGAGACGGTTGAGCTCGACGACGCGAAAGCACTCGATCCACGACGGGTACACCTGGTGCAAATTGTCGTCGACCGAATCAAGATCTCTCCCGAAGAACAGTCGCGAATCAGCGACAGCGTTGAACAGGCGTTGTCGTTGGGCGTCGGAGTGTTGGATTTGGCGATCGCAGATTCGGACCAGCCCGAGCGGGATTGGCATGTCCTTCGTCACAGTCAACACTTGGTTTGTGAGTCCTGTGGTCGTTCGTTCTCGCAATTGACTCCGCACCACTTTTCATTCAATTCAGGAATCGGTTGGTGTCCTGGTTGCGAAGGTTTGGGAACCCAGACGGGGACCAATCCAGCGTCCTTGATGGGAACACCTCAGACAACGTTGGCAGACGGTGCCGCATTGCTGTGGCCGTCGGTTGATCACGCGGTCAGTCGTTGGATGTTGCGGGCGCTTTCTCGCACGACTGGCATCCCCATTCATCAGCCGATTGATCGGTTGACGGTGTCACAGCGTCGCATTTTGTTTCATGGTTTGGGGCCGCGTTGGGTCGAAGTTCGCCAAGGCGACACGACCGATGAGAAGTCATCGACCGAAAGTGAACACGCCGAAGAAGTTCGCGATCACTTTGGTGAAGGCAACGTGCTGTTTCGGTTCCAGTTCAAAGGGTTCTACCCCGCACTGGAGGAAGCGTCGCGATTGACGCCTGGATTGCGGATGCGATTGGAAGCGTTCGTAGCCGAAATTGATTGTTCGGTTTGTGATGGTTCGCGTTTGCGAGATGACTCAGCGGCCGTGCGTTTCCGAGATTTAACGATCGGCGACTTGGTGCACATGCCGCTGGATCGATTATCAGAAGAAGTCGATTCGTGGGATCTGGATCGTCGTGAATTGAAGATCGCCGGCGAGCTGATTCGCGAAGTTCAATCTCGTGTCCGGTTTTTGCGTGACGTGGGGCTCGATTATCTGACACTGCACCGCGGTGCCCCGACATTGTCAGGCGGTGAGGCTCAGCGGATTCGTTTGGCATCGCAACTTGGCAGTGGTTTGTGCGGCGTGTTGTATGTGCTGGATGAGCCGACGATTGGATTGCACCCGCGAGACAATCGGCGATTGCTCGCGGCGCTTCATCGATTGCGAGATCAAGGCAACACGTTGTTGGTCGTTGAGCACGATCACGATGTGATTTCAGGAAGCGATTACCTGTGTGATTTTGGGCCACGAGCCGGTCGCCACGGTGGTCGCGTGGTCGCACAGGGCAAACCCAATGCGGTTGAACCAGCCGACGAGTCGGTCACGGCGCCTTACTTGCTGGGTGTAAAACAGATCGAGTTGCCCGCGGTTCGACGTCCGGTGCTTTCCGATTCGGGCAAACCGATGGTGGAGTTTTTGTCCGTCAAAGGTGCTCGCGAAAACAATCTGCAGGACGTGGATGTCGACATTCCTTTGGGTGTGTTGACTGCGATCACGGGCCCCAGCGGTAGCGGCAAAAGCTCGCTGATTAATGACATTGTCTATCCGGTTTTGGCCAGACGTCTGCATCGGGCCAAGGTGAAACCCGGTCAGCATGATGCGATCGATGGTCTGCGATACGTCAACAAAGTCATCCAAGTCGATCAATCACCGCTCGGGAATTCACCGAGCAGCAACCCGGCGACTTATACCGGCGTGTTTGATTTGATCCGCGGACTCTTCGCAGATTTGCCCGCCGCGCGTGAACGTCGATTTACGCCGCGAACGTTCAGCTTCAATGTGTCCGGCGGCCGTTGCGAATCGTGTGAAGGCAGCGGGCAACGCAAAATAGAAATGCATTTCTTGCCGGATGTTTGGGTTCCTTGCGACGATTGTGGCGCACGACGCTACAACGAGGACGTCTTGGAAGTCAAACTTCACGGGCAGTCGATCGCGGATGTGTTGGAGATGCCATGCGGCGAAGCGGTCGAGTTGTTTGCCTCGCATCCCCGGATCGCTCGCGTCATCCAAACGCTTTGCGATGTTGGATTGGATTACGTCACGCTCGGTCAATCGGCTCCGACCCTTTCCGGCGGAGAGGCCCAACGGGTGAAGTTGGCGGCCGAGTTGGCTCGTCCGGCGACCGGGCACACGATTTACTTGTTGGACGAACCGACGACCGGTTTGCACTTCGGCGACATCGAAAAGTTGCTGGTTGTGATGCAACGTTTGGTCGAGCTCGGAAATTCCGTGATTGTGATCGAGCACAACTTGGACGTGATCAAGTGTTGCGATTGGGTGATTGACATCGGGCCTGGTGCCGGTGTCCATGGTGGGCAAGTCGTCTTTGCCGGAACCCCGGAAGGTTTGGCCACGAAGGCGGACCCGGCCAATCGCGAAAACGACGAATGGGTTTCCGCGACCGCGCCGTTCTTGGCAGATGCACTGGCGGGAACGCGAACGGCCGAGCCGCGCGAGGTGCTCGACTGGCAACCCGCTGTGAACGGCCGAGTGTTGGAATCCAGTTCTGCTACGGTGCCAAAGAACACAATCGCGAAGGAACCCGAAGTCACCCTTCGCGTGGATTCGCCCGGGCCAGTTTCGTTGCCGGCCAGTGATGCGGAGGTCGAAAACGAAAACGATTCGGCAAACGTGTTGATGCAACCTTGGCGAGCATTGGGACGTCGTTGGCACACTTTGCCGAAAGGTTTTCCCGAGAACGCACCGCCTCAGTGGCCGCTCGAGTTGGTCGAGGGTTTACTGGAGATGTTGTCAAACGTCGCGGGCGAAGGCGCGGTCGAGTACCCTGCCCCGGACCGTGTATCGGTTCGGTTAGAATCGGGCGAAGAGGACGTTCCGTTGCCTCACTGGGCGGAAGTTGAAACCAAAGTGAGCAACTGTGTTCGATTGAAATTGAGCGGTCCGCAATCCGCGATCGATTTGGAGCAGTTGTTGGCTTTGGATGTGCTTCAATCTCGCTCCGACACCGGCACTTTGGACCTCAGCGACGCTGAACGCGTGACGCTAACATTTCATTTGACTGACGTGGATCATGCACGCAGTCGAAAGCTGAAAACGTTCTTGAAAACGCACTTGGATCGGACGCGGTCCTCGACCTGACGTGTTGACGAGGCGACAGGTTTGAGCGACAAACCCGAGTCACGCACTTCTGAAACCCCCATCTTTCCACCTCGAATCGGTTCGTTCTTGCTCATGGCCAAATCGACCAGCAAAAGTTTGGTGATCGTCGAATCGCCCGCGAAAGCCCGGACGATCTCGAAGTTTTTGGGAAGCGGTTACCAGGTCGAAGCCAGCGTTGGACACGTTCGCGATTTGCCAGGTGGGGCCAAAGACATCCCCAAAAAGTTCAAGAAAGAACCTTGGGCGTACCTGGGAGTGAACGTCGAAAAAGACTTTGAACCGGTCTATATCGTGCCGGCGGACAAGAAGAAACAAGTCGACAAATTGAAGGCCGCGCTCAAAGATGCAGATAGCCTGTATCTCGCGACGGATGAAGACCGCGAGGGAGAAGCGATCAGCTGGCACCTCTTCGAGTTGCTGAAACCGAAGGTGCCCGTTCATCGTTTGGTTTTTCACGAAATCACGAAGGAAGCGATCCAACACGCGTTGGAAGACCCTCGTGAAATCGACGATGGTTTGGTTCGTGCCCAGGAAACACGCCGGATCTTGGACCGTTTGTATGGCTACGACGTTTCGCAATTGCTGTGGAAGAAGGTCGGGCGTGGCCTGTCGGCCGGACGCGTTCAAAGCGTCGCAGTTCGTTTGATTGTCCAACGTGAGCGTGAACGAATCGCCTTCCACGATGCGACCTATTGGGATTTGGAAGCGATCTTCACGACCGACAATGGCGACTCGCTGCCCGCGATGTTGGCGACCGTCGATGGCCGAAAGATTCCCACCGGGAAAGATTTTGATTCGACCAACGGTCAATTGATCAATCCCGAGTTGTTGCAAATGGATGAGCAGCAGGCCAAAGAATTGAAGCAGAAACTCGAGAAGGAAAACTTTCGCGTCACGAAGGTGGAAGTCAAACCGTTCACCGAACGTCCCAAGGCTCCCTTCACGACCAGTACGTTGCAGCAGGAAGCCAACCGGAAGCTCGGCTTCACCGCACGTCGCTGTATGCAAGCGGCCCAGCGTCTGTATGAAAACGGTTACATCACCTACATGCGTACTGACTCGACCACGCTGTCGAAGGAAGCCATCAACGCGGCTCGGGATTTGGTACGCAGCGAGTACGGCGAGAAATTCTTGCACGACTCGGTGCGAGTCTACAAAGGCAAGGTCAAGAACGCGCAAGAGGCTCACGAAGCGATTCGACCCGCGGGTACCCCATTCCGTGTTCCCGGCGCGGTTCAGAACGAACTGGATCGAGACCAGTTCCGTTTGTTTGAACTGATTTGGAAACGAACGGTTGCTTGTCAAATGGCAGATGCCAAAAAGCAACGCATCAGCGTCACGATCGAAGGCGGCGGAACCACTTTCACCGCTAGCGGCACGAGCATCTTGTTCGAAGGTTTCTTGCGAGCCTACGTCGAAGGCAGCGACGATCCCGAAGCCGAACTCGCCGACAAAGAACGCTTGTTGCCAGCGGTCAGTGAAAACGATGGTTTGTCGGTCGCGACTTTGGATCCCAAAAGCCACACGACTCAGCCACCATCGCGTTTCAGCGAAGCATCACTGACACGTACCTTGGAAGAGAAAGGGATCGGTCGTCCCAGTACCTACGCGTCGATCATCGATACGATTCAGCGTCGTGACTACGTTTACAAGAAGGGCAACGCGCTCGTCCCCAGTTGGACCGCGTTCAGCGTCATTCGATTGATGGAAACCCACTTCGAGCCTTTGGTCGATTACGACTTCACGGCTCAGATGGAAGATTTTCTGGACACGATCAGCCGCCAAGAGGCTGAGTCCCTGCAGTATCTCAAACGTTTCTACTTTGGTGATGAAGCCGAACCAACCGGCGACGAAAAAGCTGCGATTGGTCTGAAGCCTCGTTTGGAAAGCAAGATCGAAGAAATCGATCCGCGCGTCACGGCGAAGTTCTCTTTGGGGATTCCAACCGAAGGCGAAAACCGCGAAGAGGTGTTTGTACGTGTCGGAAAGTACGGCCCGTTCTTGGAGCAAGGCGAACGCAAGGCTCCGATCCTGGATGGGATGGCACCTGACGAAATGACTCTCGCTCGTGCGATGGAGTTGTTCGAGGACGCCGCTCGCGAAGATGAGCCTTTGGGAGTTCACCCGGAAACGGGCAAGCCGATTTACATCAAAGCCGGTCGTTTTGGGCCTTACGTCCAAATGGGCGAGAAGGACGACGAAGAAAAGAAGAACGCGTCTATCCTGAAAACCATCGCCGTCGAAGACGTCGATTTGGAAATGGCCTGCAAGCTGCTTTCATTGCCTCGAGATCTCGGTGAGCATCCGGAAATGAAAGAGCCTATTTTGGCTCACGACGGACGCTATGGACCGTACGTCAAATGTGGCAAAGAAACTCGTTCCTTGCCGGCTGACAAGTCGCCTTTGGACGTGACGTTTGATGAAGCGATCGAGTTGCTCAAACAACCCAAGACTCGTGGACGTGCCGCTCCCAAGGAACCGATCAAGAAGTTCGAAAAGCCAAGCCCGGTCACCGAGAACGAAATCAAGATCTTGGAAGGTCGCTTTGGTCCCTACGCGACCGATGGCGAAACCAACGCATCGATCCCGCGTGGCACCGATCCGAAAGAGATGACTTACGAGGGTGTTCTCGACTTGTTGGCCGAACGTGCCGCCAAGGGGCCGACGAAGAAGAAAAAGAAGAAGAAAGCCGTGAAGAAAAAGGCGGCTAAGAAGGCAGCCAAAAAGAAAACGGCGAAGAAGAAAGCCGCGAAAAAGAAGACTGCTAAAGCAGCCGCGAAGAAGAAAGGCATCATCAAGAAGTCGTCGTGAGATACTCTGCTGAAGAGATCCAGTTGGCCCACGAACTGAAGGCGGCCGGTTTGCCATGGCAACCCGAGCCGGGACACTTCGTGTGGGACGGCGAGCCATTGATTGAGCACGATTCACCGTTTCACGATCGGGTTTTCTTCATTCTCGATCTGAAACATTTTTTGCGTCGCAGTGAATCGATGGAACGCTTGATCGCATCGATGGTCTGGTTGCCGACTTGGCAGCAAGTTCGTGATCTGTTGGCGGAGATGGATGCCTCAGCCGAATCCATCCAGTCGCGATTGATCGAGTCCAACGCGTTGGCAAACGGCAACGAGCGTTTGGTGCTGTATCAAATGCTGATGGAAGCCTTGCCTGAGCGTTCTTGATTCGTTGCCAAGGCAGCGAATGTGCGGCAGGCGGCTGCCCACCCGCTTCGCTGAAGTCGCTCGCGTTGAAAGGGCGGCACTCAAGGAAGCAGTTGTCTTCGAGGATGCATGTCGGTCTCGCGGCACGATTGCAAATTGGGTTTCACCGTGTTTCATGGCGAATTGAAGAACCTGGCGTCGCGACCAAATTGGATCGAATCGATGACGAATTCTGGCCGATAAGAATGCCGCAGTAGCTTCACAATTCGCGACGTTGAGTTGAGTCGGTCGCACAGCCGCGTTTGCGTCACCACGCTCACATGTGTCTGAAGAAGTATTTTCAGAAAAATCGTTGTGGACGCTAAAGTCGTTGAAGTTGGTCAAGTGAATGGTCGATCAAAGCCAATGGAATGATCTGCTGTGATCAGATTATCCATCGAAACGCCCGTTTTACACACGTTTGAAACGGGCGGAGCCGGTTGCAATGGCCGGTCACGAATGCTCCTCATCGAAGTGTGAAACATGGACGCCACACGTCAGCCAAACGCAACTCGCAAGACTCGCCCAGCCAAACGTGAACTCGTTTTCTCGTTGGTTGTGGGTGGTTGCCTCACGTTGACTTCAACCGGTTGCGCAACTCGTTCGATGTCCTTGGCATCAATGAATCCGTTCGCAAGCAAAAGCACGGCAACGGTTAGCGAACCCAACGAAGGCCCCAGCTTCATCGCTTCGGCGGGTGATTCGGTGGGCAAAGCTGCCGGCGGCGTCGGCACCGCGACCAAGAACGCTTGGGGCAAAACCACCGGCACGGTCGCTGGTTGGTTCAAACGCGAATCATCGGACGTTAACAGCGATCCACTCTCGTTGGAAAACGAACCCGGTCAATTGGAACCAGACGTCTTGGTTGCCAATGGACAACTTTGGGAATCAACGGGCAACTTGACCAAGGCCATGGAAAGCTATTCCAAGGCACTGGAAGATGCGCCAAATCACGCATCCGCTTTGACCAGCGTGGCTCGCCTTCACTTTCGCGAAGGCAACCATTCCAAGGCGGCTGAATTCTTCCAAAAAGCAATTGCACAGAATCCAAACGACGCAGCTCTGTACAACGACTTGGGGCTGACGTTGGGTAAATTGGGTCAGCACCCAATGGCCGTGCAAACCTTGGCCCGTGCGTTGGAGTTGGCACCCGGAACTTCGCGTTACGCCAACAACTTGGCCAGCGTGCATTTCGAGTCGGGACAAAGCGAACAGGCCTTCAAGGTGTTGGCGGCCAACAACAAGCCCGCTGTGGCTCACTTCAACATGGCGTTCTTGCACTACAAGAAAGGCCAGAACTCAGACGCTCAGATTCACCTGCAGCAGGCTGTCACGCATGAAGCCGCTGCGGCAGGTGACCCGGCCACCAAACGCGCCATCGATCGTTCGCGTGAGATGCTGGCTCAACTGAACCCAGGATTGGGGACCTCGCCGGCGGCCAACATCGCATCCACAGCGACTCCTGGCAAAAACATTGGTGCAGCGGCCGGCCCTGTGGCCACGGTTGCTTCGGCACCGGCTCACCTCGCCAATCAGACACCACCGAGCTACGCGGCTCCACCGAGCTACGCAATTCCTGGTGCGATGCAGCCCAACGGACAGCAACCTGTTGTTCCTGGCAGCAACTCAGCGGTGAGCTACCAAGACCCGAGTGCGGCTGCACCAGCGGAATCGCCCAAGTCGGACGCGAAAGCCGAGGGGACCGCTCCTGCCACGGAATCGAAAGAATCGACTCCACCGATCAATTTCAGTCTTCCTGAGTGATTTGGCCTGAGTGGATCGGATCGTTCTTCCAGGTGAAAGAATGAGTCGTGGGATTCCCGCGACTTGCTTTCGCCAGCACCACTGGCCGATTTTTGGCTCTCGATGTCCGTGGCGTGGCCGTTTTTGTCGCCTTTCGGCGTTTCTGGGCCACTGTTCCGCTACCCAGCTTCGATCGCCCCTGGTATGACCTGCGGGCATGATTGACGCAGAATTCAAAACGGCCTTGGAACAATTCGGACTCGAGCTCGATGAGCCTTTGGGCATGTCGCTGCAGCAATACGCGCAGTCGCTGTGGCGGTACAACGAGCAGATCAACCTGACCCGGCACACGACGTGGGATTTGTTCGTCACACGTGATCTACGCGATTGCTTGCAATTGGCTCAGTTGATCCAGCCCGGCGAAGAAGTCCTGGATATGGGCAGCGGAAATGGCGTGCCCGGCATTCCACTGGCGATGTTGCGGCCCGATATCGACGTTGCTTTGGCGGAATCGGTCGGCAAACGAGCCAAGGTGTTGGACGAGTTGGTGACCGAACTGAATCTGCCGGTGCCGGTCTATGCGGCTCGCGGGGAAGATTTGCTGGAAGATTTTCGCTTCACCACGATCGTCAGCCGTGCCGTTGGCAGCCTTCTCAAGTTCTGCCGCTGGGTTGAGCCTCACTGGAGTCAGTTTGATCGATTGTTGCTGATCAAAGGTCCCAAGTGGGTCGATGAACGGGGGGAAGCCCGTCATCACGGAGTGCTCAAAGGTCTCGAACTCCGCGTTGTCGCGACCTACCCGTTGGGGAGTGTTGCCCCCGAATTGGCGGAGGCCGAAGAGGCTGACTCGCCCGAGGCCGCCGACGCCAGTCGTGGCGTGATCTTGGAGCTGACGAAGAAAAACAAGGGCTGAGTTCGCTGGATCGAGTTCCGACTGGATCGATTCCGCACCCCGTTTATACTGCTGCGCTCGATGACGCGGCGAACCCGAATCGTTTTCACCTAATTTCGAATGTCTATGTCCGATTACAGCCTCACTCACCTGAAACAGCTCGAGGCCGAGAGCATCCACATTTTCCGAGAAGTGGTCTCGGAATTCCAAAAACCTGTGATGCTGTATTCGATCGGCAAAGACTCCGCGGTGCTGCTTCACCTCGCCCTGAAAGCGTTCCACCCAGCCAAGTTGCCTTTCCCCCTGCTGCACGTCGACACGACGTACAAGTTCAAGGACATGATCGAGCACCGCGAAAATTATGTTCGTGGGAAGTTGGGTTTGGATGTGTTGGTCCACATCAACGAAGAAGGTCTGAAGGCCAACATTCCCCCGTGGGAAGACAGCGAGCGTCACACCGAGTTGATGAAGACGGACGCTCTGAAAGCGGCTCTGGATAAATACCAGTTCGACGCCGCCTTTGGTGGAGCTCGCCGTGACGAAGAAAAGAGCCGTGCTAAAGAACGCGTCTTCAGCTTCCGTGACAAGTCACACCGTTGGGATCCAAAGAACCAGCGTCCAGAGCTCTGGAATTTGTTCAACGGACGAGTCAACAAGGGTGAGTCCATTCGCGTCTTCCCGATGAGCAACTGGACCGAGTTGGATGTGTGGCAGTACATCCACATGGAAAACATTCCAATCGTCCCGTTGTACTTGTCCGCACCTCGCCAAGTCGTCAATCGCGACGGATTGTTGCTGATGCGAGATGACGATCGCATGCCATTGCTTCCGGGTGAAAAAGAAGAGACCCGCATGGTGCGTTTCCGGACTCTGGGTTGCTATCCGCTTTCCGGAGCCGTCGAAAGTGAAGCGACCACATTGCCCGAAGTCATCCAAGAGATGCTGCTGACCCGAACCAGCGAACGCCAAGGTCGAATCATTGACCAAGATGAAGGTGGCGTCGGCATGCAAAAGAAAAAAGAACGCGGCTACTTCTGATCGCTTTGCGATCGGCTGCTGGCTACTAGCTGCTAGCGGCAAGCTCTTCGGTAGCGGAACATTCCGAGCGGCATCCGCTTCCTTCTCAACGTAAACCTGTACCTCCGATCGGCTGTTGCTAGAAGCTAACGGCTAACTGCTAAAAGCTGTCCTCCTATGTCTCATCAATCTGATCTGATCGCTACCGACATCGATGCTTACTTGAAGCAGCATGAGCAAAAGCAATTGCTGCGTTTCATCACCTGCGGCAGCGTGGATGATGGCAAGAGCACGTTGATTGGCCGTCTGCTCTATGATTCCAAATTGGTCTACGAGGACGAGCTGGCCAAGGTCCAAAGTGACTCGGTCCGGCAAGGCAGCGTGGCCGGTGGATTTGACCCTTCGTTGTTCATGGACGGGCTGAAAGAAGAACGCGAACAAGGCATCACGATCGATGTGGCATACCGCTACTTCAGCACCGCGAAACGCAAGTTCATCATCGCGGACACGCCTGGTCACGAACAATACACTCGCAACATGGCGACCGGTGCCAGTAGCGCTGATCTGGCGATCATCTTGATCGATGCCCGTCACGGCGTGCTGACGCAAACCCGTCGTCACTCGTTCATCGTGTCTTTGTTGGGTATTCGCCACGTGGTCGTGGCGGTCAACAAAATGGACATCGACGGCGTCGACTACAGCGAAGATCGCTTCAACGAAATCTGCGACGACTATCGCAGTTTCGCGACACGTTTGGATTTGCCCGATCTGCACTTCATTCCAATCAGTGCGCTCAACGGCGACAACTTGGTCGACCGCAGCGAGAACATGCCGTGGTACACCGGCAGCACGCTGATGAACTTCCTAGAAACGGTCTACATCGGATCGGACCGCAACCTGCAAGACTTCCGGTTGCCGGTTCAATTGGTCAATCGTCCCAACCTCAACTTCCGCGGTTTCTGTGGAACGATCGCGTCCGGAATCATTCGCAAAGGCGAAGAGATCACGGTTCTGCCAAGCCGTCAGAAGTCCAAGGTCAAAGAAATCGTCACCTACGACGGCAACTTGGATGAAGCCTACGCACCGCTTGCGGTCACGTTGACGTTGGAAGATGAAATCGACGCCAGTCGCGGTGACATGATTGTCCGAAGTGGCAACCTGCCGCGAAGCGAGTCCGACGTCGAGGCGATGTTGGTTTGGATGAACGAAGAAGCGATGGTTCCGGGCAAGACTTACTTGGTCAAACACACCACGCAAACGGTTCCCGGGAACGTCGAAACGTTGGCTTATAAAGTTGACGTCAACGATTTGCACCGCATGCCGGCACCTACGTTGGAACTGAACGAAATCGGACGAGTTCGATTGTCGCTGTCCGCACCAATTCACCACGACCCGTACCGTCGCAACCGAACGACGGGAGCGATCATCTTGGTCGACCGCATCACCAATGCGACCGTCGCTGCTGGGATGATCCTAGATCGTGGAACGACTGGAAGCCACAAATCGGTATGGGACGATGAAGTCTCTGCCGATGATTCGTCGGATGCACTGTCGACCGTCACATCGGAAGAACGAGCCGCTCGATTCGGACAGAAACCCGCCACCGTGTTGCTGACCGGTCTGACCGGCAGTGGCAAGACTTCTATCGCTCGGGCTGTCGAACGAAAATTATTTGACGCTGGACGATCGGTTGCTGTAGTGGATGGCGAATTCGTACGTCGCGGATTGAGCCGAGACTTGGGCTTCAGCGCAGACGATCGCAGCGAGAACTTACGTCGCAGCGGTCACCTGGCTCATACCCTGAACGATGCTGGGCTGATCTGCTTGGCGTCGTTGGTGGCACCGTCGGATGATGTGCGTCAAAAAGTCGGCAAGCTGATCGGTGAAGATCAGTTCTTGGTCGTGCACGTGGCGACTCCATTGGAAGTTTGCCGCGAACGTGACACCAAGGGACAGTACGCGAAAGCTGACGCGGGCGAGTTGTCCAACTTCCCTGGCGTGACTGCAAAGTACGATGTTCCGACCAATCCAGACTTGGCCGTCGATGCCTCCACCACTTCCATCGCAGAATGTGCGGATGCGGTGGTGGAACTTCTGAAATCAAAAGGGTTCATCAAATGAGATGGTGTGTTGTTCCGGCAAGCTTCCTTGCCGCGATCGCGTTGGTCCAACCTTCCTATTCACAAGAATCTTCCGTGAACAGCTCGCAGACTCTCCTTTCCACTTCGCCGCTTCTGAAACCCTGGTTGGGACCTCATGGTGGGGTTCCGCCATGGAACGAGGTGCGTGTCGATGAATTCAGTGCTGCCTTTGACGCCGCGATCGAGCAGGCGGAGAAGGAAATTGACGAAATCGCCAGCCAATCCGCGCCGCCCACGTTCGAGAACACTGTTCTCGCGATGGAAACCGCTGGTGAAGCCTTGCACCGAATCGAGGTGCTGTTCGATGTGCATGCGGGGAACTTGAATCTTGGGCCAATCCCAGATTTGGAACGCAGTATCACGCCCAAGCTGGCTGCCTATTCCGATTCGGTGACACAGAACGCGGAGTTGTTCGCTCGGATCGAAGCGGTTCACAGCGATGTCTTTGAAAAGAAGACAGTGACGCTGGATGATGACGCAAAACGTCTGCTCGATGAAACGTTCAAGAACTTTGTCCGCCGCGGGGCTCGGTTGAGTCCGGAAGACAAATCCAAGCTGTCGCAGATCAACACGCGATTGGCTCGGTTGTTCACCGACTTCAACCAGAACGTTCTCGAAGAAGAGAAGGGCCACGTCACTTGGATTGATGACGAGTCGCGATTGTCAGGTGTGCCGCAGTCAACGCGGGACGCAATGGCGGTCGCGGCCGAAGAAAAAGGTGGCAAAGCCAAGTGGGCCGTCACTAACACGCGTTCGTCAATGGACCCGTTCTTGACCAATGCGGATGATCGCGAACTTCGGGAAGAGGTTTGGCGAAACTATTACTTCCGCAGTGACAACAACGATCAATACGACAACAAAGGCATCATTCGCGAGATCCTGAATCTGCGTGCGGCCCGAGCGAAATTGCTCGGCTATCCCACCCACGCTCATTGGCGAATGGAATCCACGATGGCGGGCACGCCCGATCGTGCGATGGAATTGATGATGAAGGTCTGGCCTCACGCCGTGCAGCGAGTCGCGACGGAAGTGGCGGACATGCAAGCCATCGCCGACGCAGAAATGGAAGCCGCTGGCAAACCGAAGATCAAAATTGAACCGTGGGATTACCGCTACTACGCCGAAAAAGTCCGGGCTGAAAAATACGACTTGGACATGGCGGAAGTGCGTCCTTATCTGCAACTCGATCGCTTGGTCGAGGCGATGATGTGGTGTGCGGATGAACTGTTCGGATTCCAGTTTCAACCTGTCGGGAATCTGCCCATCTTCCATCCCGATGTCACCGTTTACGAAGTGGTGCAGAAGTCCGACGGAAGCCATGTGGGACTGTTTTACCTGGACCCATTCGCTCGCGAAGGCAAACGCAGCGGTGCGTGGATGATGGATTACCGTGGTCAATCAGGATGGGATCTTGATCCCGCCTCCGCGGACGTACCCGTGCGGACTCCGATCGTTTCAAACAACAGCAACTTTGTTCCCGCTGCGGACGGCAAGCCGGTTTTGATTTCCTGGGACGACGCGACCACGTTGTTCCATGAATTCGGCCACGCTCTGCATGGGCTGTCCAGTCGCGTTCATTACCCGTCGCAGTCTGGCACCAATGTCGCTCGCGACTTTGTTGAATTCCCGTCGCAGGTGTTGGAGCATTGGTTGTCGACGCCCGAAGTGTTGACTCGCTACGCGACGCACTACGAGACCGGCGAGCCAATGCCGAAGGAATTGCTCGACAAGATCGAAGCTTCGTCGAAGTTCAACAGCGGGTTTGAAACCGTCGAGTACTTGGCTTGTGCGATCCTGGACATGCAGCTGCATCAACTGCAGGCCGGAGACATTGACGTCAGTGAGTTTGAAAAGTCGGCGTTGGCGGAGATCGGCATGCCCGACGAATTGCCAATGCGTCACCGCTTGCCTCACTTCAGTCACCTGTTCAGCAGCGACGCTTACTCGGCCGGCTACTACAGCTATCTGTGGAGCGACGCGTTGACGGCAGATGCGGCGGAGATGTTCGTCGAGGCGGGAAGCTTCTTCGACGAGGAAACCGCTGCGAAGCTATTCGATCACATTCTCAGCGTCGGCGACACAATCGATCCCGTCGAAACCTACCGCAATTTTCGCGGTCGTGATGTCGACACAGAAGCCCTGCTCCGCAAACGCGGTTTCGCGGAATGATCCGAATCGCGGTCGCTGTCGGAATGGCGATCACGATGTTTGGATGCAGTTTCCGCCACGCAAACGCTCAGTCGTTTGACCGATTGGTTTGGCAAGACGATTTCAGCGGGGACTCGTTGGACTATTCCAAGTGGGAGGTCGAGGTCAACGCGTTCGGCGGTGGCAACCACGAGCTTCAGATCTACACCGACCGCCCTGAGAACGTGCGAGTCGAGGATGGCTGTCTGGTTCTGGAGGCTCGACGCGACAACGCGGCCATCAGCGGAACGTCGCGAGAGTACTCGTCGGGGCGAGTTCGAACCAAGCACCGAGGGGATTGGAAGTACGGTCGCATCGAAGTGCGAGCGAAGTTGCCCCAAGGACAAGGCATCTGGCCGGCGATTTGGATGTTACCAACCAAGGGCGAATACGGTGGTTGGGCGGCCAGCGGCGAGATTGACATCATGGAGATGCGAGGCCAGCAACCCAACATCGTGTTGGGGACGCTGCATCACGGCGCCCCCTGGCCGAACAACATTCACACTGGCGATGAATACACGCTGGAGCAAGGAACCTTCGCCGATGACTTTCACACGTTTGCCGTGAACTGGCGAGCCAACGAGATTGAGTGGTTGGTCGATGGGGAATCAGTGCAAAAGCAAACGAAATGGGAAAGCTCCGGCGGCGAGTACCCTGCCCCGTTTGATCAACCGTTTCATCTGTTGTTGAACGTCGCCGTCGGCGGAGGATTTCTGGGCCCGCCGGATGCCACCACCGAATTTCCGGTGCAGATGTTGGTTGATTCGGTGAAGATCTACCAGTAGCGGACGAGAATCCTCTCGATGTTTTCCCGCCCCATACCCGGATT